>Ga0207695_10000301_pt1 | contig 121221 bp, 109 predicted proteins | sample KBSC54metaG_FD_184354 | JGI IMG/M metagenome (GOLD analysis project Ga0207695, IMG submission 184354) | Corn rhizosphere microbial communities from Kellogg Biological Station, Michigan, USA - KBS C5-4 metaG (SPAdes) (version 2) | ecosystem: Host-associated > Plants > Roots > Rhizosphere >... | reverse complement strand
TGGGCTACGCGGGCGTCGTATAATGGTAATACCCTAGCTTCCCAAGCTAGAGCCGTGGGTTCGATTCCCATCGCCCGCTCCACCGAACAGTCTGAAGCCGCCCTCGGCGGCTTTTTTGTTGCCTGCGCGCCCGCCATTCCATCAACGGGCAACCGGCACGGGATCTCCATGCAGCCCATCGAACAGCCGGGCACCGGCCCCGACGACATCACGCCGGAATCGCAAGACACCAATACAGCCGAAGGCGCCGAAACGGGCGAGCAAACCGGCCACCCACGCCGCATCCGCTCCTTCGTGCGCCGCGCCGGCCGCACGTCTACCGGTCAGCAGCGCGCCATCGATGAACTCGGGCCGCGCTTCCTGCTGCCTTACGCTGCCGAGCCCTTGGATTGGGACGCCGCCTTCGGCCGCTCCGGTGCCAAGCGCATCTTCGAGATTGGCTTCGGCATGGGCGAGACCACGGCCCACATCGCGCAATTGCGTCCGGACGACGATTTCCTCGGCGTGGAAGTGCATGAGCCGGGCGTCGGTGCGCTGCTCAAGCTGATCGGCGAACGCGAGATCGGCAACATCCGCATCGTTTCGCACGATGCCGTGGAAGTGCTGGCCCACATGATTCCGGAAGGCACGCTCGATGGCATCCATGTGTTCTTCCCGGACCCCTGGCACAAGAAGCGCCACAACAAGCGGCGCCTGATCCAGAGCCCGTTCGTCGCACGTCTGGCCGCGCACCTCAAGCCGGGCGGCTATCTGCATTGCGCGACAGACTGGGAGGAGTACGCCCACCAGATGCTGGAAGTGCTGTCCGCCGAACCGACGCTGGAAAACACCGCCGACGGCTTCGCGCCGCGCCCGGACTATCGCCCCGTCACCAAGTTCGAGAAACGCGGCCTGCGCCTCGGGCACGGCGTGTGGGACGTGGTCTTCCGCAAGCGGGCCTAACTACGTCCGCGCACGCTGGCGCGAGTCAGCGTGCGCCGAAATGCGTATCACCGAAGAGGTTTTTGGCGTGGCGCGGGAAAGCGCGCCAATATTGCGGCGGCGCCTTGACCGTCGCGCCCAGCTCAGCGGCGGCCGCCCAGGCCCAGTGCGGGTTGTAGAGGAACGCCCGGCCGACAGCGACCAAATCCGCCCGCCCTTGCGCAATGATGGCTTCGGCCTCATGCGCCTCGTTGATGAGCCCGACGGCGATGGTTGGGATGTCGGCCTCGTTTCGGATCTTCTCGGCGAACGGCACCTGATAGCCGGTCGCCAGCGGAATCTGCTGCAACGGCGACACCCCGCCTGACGACGCATCGATCCAATCGCAGCCGCGCGCACGCAGCGCCTGCGCAAATACCACCGAATCCTCCGGCGTCCAACCGCCCTCCACCCAATCGGTGGCAGACACGCGCACACCAACCGGAATGTTGTCCGGCACCACGGCGCGCACCGCATCAAAAATCTCCAGCGGATAACGCATGCGGTTCTCACGCGAACCGCCATAGGCATCGGTGCGCTGATTGGCAATCGGCGACAGGAATTCATGCAGCAGATAGCCGTGTGCGGCGTGCAACTCGATGGCCGATAGGCCAAGCCGCACAGCGCGGCGTGCAGTCTCGACGAACTGATCGCGCACGCGGGCCAAGTCTGCATCCGTCATTTCGCGCGGGGCGCGCTCTTCGGGGCGCTGCGGCAACGCGGACGGACCCATCGTTTCCCAGCCGCCGGCATCGGGCGCCAGCAACGCGCCGCCTTCCCAAGGCCGAGCGCTCGAAGCCTTGCGGCCCGCGTGCGCGATTTGCATGCCGATCGGCACCAGTGCGTTCTCGCGAATGGCAGCCAGCGTGCGCTCAAGCGCAGCTTCGGTCGCGTCGTCCCACAAACCGAGGCAGCCGTTGGTGATGCGACCTTCCGGCGACACCGCGGTCGCCTCGATCATCAGCAACCCGGCACCCGAAAGCGACAGGCTGCCCAGATGTGTGTGATGCCACGCCGTGGCTTGGCCGTTGTCGGCCGAGTACTGGCACATCGGCGAGATGACGATGCGGTTCTCAAGCGTGAGACCGCGCAGGGAGAAAGGCTGGAAGAGAGCACTCATGATCGGGAGATTCGGCAGTCAGCGGCTGACGGAAGAAACCGCCAGTGTGTCCGAATCCGCCCGATCGTGCAGACGGTGCGAAAGCCTCGCACCGAGGAAGGGAAATGCTCGCCGGTGGCTCAGGCCTGCCAGGCGATGAGGTGCGTATAGGCCGTCACCAGGACGATGATGCCGAAGATGATCCGGTACCACGCAAAGCCGCGGAAATCATGCGTGGCAATGAACTTCAGCAGCCAGCGCACGCAGAAGAACGCCGAGATGAACGCAGCCACAAAACCCACCGCGAAGATCGACAGATCATCGGCCGACAGCAGCGCGCGCGACTTGTACAACTCGTACACCGTCGCGCCAAAAATCACGGGGATCGCCAGGAAGAACGAGAACTCCGTCGCCACCTTGCGCGACAGGCCGAACAGCAGGCCGCCGATGATGGTCGAGCCCGAACGCGACGTGCCCGGAATCAGCGCAAAGCACTGCGCGAAGCCCACCTTGATGGCATCGGAGATGCGCAGGTCATCCAGTGTTTCAATGCGCGGTGCGCCAGCCTTGGCGGCTTCAAGCAGCGCGTTGGCGCGCGGGTCGTGCGTCTCGCCGCGATGACGCTCACGCCATTCGGCCCACAGGATCACGAAGCCCCCGAGGATGAACGCCGACGCCACCACGATCGGGTTGAACAGATGCGCCTTGATCGCCTTGCCGAAGATCAGCGCAAGCGTGATCGCAGGAATCGTCGCCACGATCACGTTGATCGCGAAACGCTGCTGGCGCGGGTCATTCGGCAGACCCTTGATCACGTCGATGATCTTGTGACGGAACTCCCAGCACACCGCCAGGATGGCGCCGAACTGGATCACGATCTCGAAGATCTTGCCCTTTTCGTCATTGAAGTCGAGCAGTTGGCCAGCAAGGATCAGGTGGCCGGTGCTGGAAATGGGAAGGAACTCGGTCAGACCTTCGACGATGCCGAGAATCAGCGCTTTGATGGCGAGTGCGATATCCATGCAGTAAGCAAAGAGGGAAAAAGAAAATGAAGCGCTGGGCGCGCAGCAGAATTCAGAGCCGCTTGGCCTGAACGTGCACGCCTTCGGGCAAAACCGTGATTGTACCGGGCTCCACGGCCATGCCAGCCACTTTCAACTGTTCGGGCTTGAACGTGTAGACGGCGTAGTCGTTGAGCAACTGGCCGGCAATCAACGAACCGATCGAACTGATCTGCGGGCCGATGCCGCCGGGCACGTTCTGCAAATCGAAGCGATCGACAGTGGGCTGATCCAGGCGAATCGAATGCGTCGGCGAGTCGTAATGCAAACCGCTGGATACGGCCAGCGGCCCCGTCAGCGGCTGGCGGAACAGACCGCTCTGCACCACGGCATCTGCCTGGATGGCGATGCGGTTGCGCGCGGGGTCGAGCGACACCTGCGGGTTCGACAGCGTCACGTCAAAGAAGCCGAGAAAGCGCCGCTGGAACGGAAACTTGCGCGCAAGCGCGTCCTGCATCTGGCCGCGGGAAAAGGTGTAGCCGTCACCGGTCCAGCCGGTCGGCATACAAGCCACGAGCGTGACGGCAACGGCCACTGCAACAGCGGCCGCACCCGCCCACCAGCGGACGCGGTTGGAGCGGGCAGCAGGTTTCGTGGAATCGGTCATGACAAATCAGTGCGCTGCGGTAGCGATTTCAAGTCGGGTCAGAAACTGCATGGCGTGCGTGGTCGAGCCACCGCACATGTCGGGCTCGGGCTGCAGGCTGCTGCAGACCGCCGGACGTTCCGGCTGGCCAAAGATACGACAACGGTTCGCCTCGTCGAGTTGCGCACAGCGCACACCCGCCGGTTTGCCGTTTGGCATGCCGGGAATGGGGCTGGAAATGGAAGGCGCGATGCAGCACGCGCCGCAGTGGGGTCGACAGTCCATGCTGTCCTAGTCAACGAAATCGAGGCGGAAACCGCTATTGTGCACCAGCACAATCGAGGCCCAGTCTGATTGACAATGCCGATGCCGCTTGACCCACCCTTGCGGCATGCGTACATTAATGACCGAAAAGTAAGTTATCCGTGAGTCAGTGATCGTGTGCACTGACTAACGCCCTACCGCCGTGACTGATCAAGATTCCGAGTCTTCCTCCAAACGCTGGACCCGCCGCAAAGAGGCCCGCCCCCAGGAACTGGTCGCCGCCGCGCTGAACCTGTTCGTGGCGCGCGGCTATGCGGCCACGCGACTGGAAGATGTGGCGTCGGCCGCCGGGGTATCCAAGGGCACGGTCTACCTGTATTTCGCCAACAAGGAAGAGCTGTTCAAGGCTGTTGTGCAAGAAAACCTGGTGCCCGCACTGGCTGAGGGCGAAGCCCTGATTGACAGTTTTGATGGCACCAGCGAAGCGCTGCTGCACGAAATCCTGATGGGCTGGTGGGAGTTGATCGGCGAATCGCCGGCTTCGGGCCTCACCAAGCTGCTGATGGCCGAATCGGGCAACTTTCCCGACTTGGCGCAGTACTACCACGAAGAAGTCATCGAACGCTGCGACCGCTTGTTCGCGCGCATCCTCGAACGTGGCATGGCCCGCGGCGAATTCCGCGACGTCAACATCGACCTCACCACGCTGACCATGGTCGCGCCGATGATCTTCCTCATGATGTGGAAGCATTCGTTCGGCCCGTGCTCGCACCGGGAGTTGGAACCTAAGGCGTTCATCGCCCATGTCGTGTCGCTGCTGCTGCACGGCGTGCTTCGCAATCCAGTGACAGGCCCAGTGATTCCGCCGCCGCCCGCCCTCACCGCGCAACCGTGGCGCACGTTGCCAGAAGGTCCTGGCAACCCCGATGAAGGCGCCGCGTCATGACAATGTCTGCCGGATTGTCCTCCGGACTTGCTAAAATGCCGGGTTTGTCGTCAAACCCTCATTTGCATCACTCGCTCCGCGTGGAAGGCATGCCCATGGACATCGAAAAATCCCGGTTCAACATGATCGAGCAGCAAATCCGTCCCTGGGACGTGCTCGATACCGACGTTCTTGACCTGCTCAGCGTCGTCAAACGCGAACATTACGTGCCCGAGGCCTACCGCGCGTTGGCCTTTGTCGACATGGAAATCCCCCTGGCCGGCGGCCAGAACATGCTGGCGCCGCGCGTGGAAGCCCGCGTCCTCCAAGAACTGGCTGTGCGCAAGCATGAAGACGTGCTGGAAGTGGGTGCAGGTTCCGGCTATATGGCTGCCCTGCTGGCCCATCGCGGCCGTCAGGTCACCACGCTCGACATCGTGCCGGAGCTCATCGCCTTCGCTCGCGACAATCTTTCGCGCAACGGCGTAACCAACGTCGACGTGGTCGAAGCCAGCGGCGCGCAGGGCTGGGGCGATGGCCTGTATGACGTCATCTGCGTATCGGGCTCGGTGCCCGCCGTGCCGGAAGCACTGCTCAAGCAGCTCAAGGTGGGTGGTCGCCTGTCGATCTTCGTGGGTGGCGCGCCGGTCATGGAAGCACAACTCATCACGCGCATCTCGAACACCGAATATCAAACGCGCAACCTGTTCGAGACGTACGTGGCGCCGCTGGTGGGCGTTCCCGCACCGTCGCTCTTCCGCTTCTGACCACTCCCGGCTCCCCAATCATCATGCAACAGCTCGCTCCCACCGCCCTCGCCCAATGGCTCGCCGACGCATCGCGCGCGAAGCCCGTCCTGCTCGACGTGCGCTGGATGGAGGAGTTGGAGATTTGCGCCATTCCTGGCATTACGCACATTCCGATGGATCAGATCCCGGCGCGTGCCAGCGAGCTGAATGCTGACCAAGACATCGTCTGCATCTGCCACCACGGCGGACGCAGCGCGCAAGTTGCGCAGTATCTGATCACGCAGGGCGGCTTCGATGCCGCGCGTGTCTACAACTTGCAAGGCGGCGTCCATGCCTGGGCTCACCAGGTGGATCCGCAGATGGCAACGTACTGATTGGGGAAGCGGCCGCCGGGCAAAGCCCTGTTCACCCTCCACAGGCACTGAACAGGGTCTGACGCGCCCGCGCTGCCTTCCGACCGCGAACGTTTCCTCCTCGCTCGGGGGCTTTATGACTGTTGCTCGCAGTAGCCGCACGCGGATGGCCGCGCGCGGTTCGCTTGTTGTGCTGTGCTGTTCGATGATGCCGATGTTCGCGTGGGCGCAGTCCCAACCGAACACACCGGCTGCGACCGACCTCCTCTCTGCCTACCGCGCCGCGCTGGCCAACGATCCGCAATTCGCATCAGTCCGTGCGCAGTCGCTCGCGCAACGCGAGAAGCTCACGCAAGGCCGCGCCGGTTTGCTACCGCAGATCGGCGGCGCCTGGAGTTCCACGCGCGTCATCTTTGATCAAACCGCTCCGGCCGAATTCAACAAGACGTTCTCGTCGACAGGCTGGACGCTGTCGCTATCGCAGCCGCTTTTCCGCTGGGACCGCTGGGAAACCTACAAGCAAGGCGAAATTGCCGCGCAGGCCTCCGAGGCGTCGCTCGCGCAAGCGCAGCTCGATCTCATCACGCGTACGGCGCAGGCCTACTTTGACGTGCTCAACGCGCAGGACACGTTGCAGCTTGCCACCGCGCAGCGCGATGCGATCCAGCAGCAGTACGAACAGGCGCGCCGCAACTTCGACGTCGGCAACGCCAACATCACCGACGCCAACGACGCGCAGGCACGCCGCGACGCGATCGACGCCAGCGTTATTGCCGCACGCAGCGACTTTGAGATCAAGCAATCGGCGCTCAAGCAGATCATTGGAGAGCCCGTTGGCACGCTGGCCGGCGTGCGTCCGGGCGTCACGATTCCCCAACCTGAGCCGGCTTCGGCAGAGCCTTGGGTGGACCAAGCGCGCAGCAGCAACCTGCAAGTGGCGCTGGCGCAGTACAACCTGCAAAGCGCAGAGCGCGATGTGAAGAAGGCGACCGCAGGTCATCTGCCTTCGGTCGATCTGGTGGCGCAGACCGGCCACACCAATGCCAGCGGCAACCAATACCTGCCGTCGCTACCGGGCGGCGCTCGCTTCGACAGTTCACAGATTGGCGTGCAGGTGTCGATCCCGATCTTTGCGGGCGGTGCGATCCAGTCGCGCGTGCGCGAAAACATCGCGCTGGAAACCAAGGCCGCGAACGACCTCGAGTTCGCCCGCCGCTCTGCCGAGCAAGGCGCACGGCAAGCGTACATCGGCGTAATCGCAGGACTGGCGCAGGTAAAAGCGCTGGAAGCGGCCGAGCTGTCGGCGCGCACGGCGTACGACTCCAACCAGCTCGCCTACGGGGTGGGCGTGCGCATCGGCACCGACGTGCTGAATTCGCAGGCGCAGCTTTTTCAGGCACGCCGCGATCTGGCCCGCGCGCGTTACGACACCATCGTCAACGGGCTGCGACTGAAGTCCGCCGCCGGTTCGTTGAGCGAGACCGACGTGATCCAGGTGAACACGCTGCTCACAGCCAACGGTTCGAGCGATATCACCGCGTTGCCGCCGGCAAATGCCAAAACCGCCTCGACGAAACCTGCCGGCAAATCGACCAAACGCTGATCAGTGTGTCTGGCCGCGCGGCGGCAGCGGGCGCTCGGCAAACTGCAACAGTGCGCCGCTGGTTGTTTTCCAGACGACTTGGCGGCCCTGCTTGCCGTTGGCCGAGGGCTGCATACCGACGGTCGCCAGGGGCGATTTGAGCGCCTCCAGGAACGCAGTCTCCAGTTCCATACGCGCCGGGTCGCACGCCATGCGCGTCGACACGAGATTGCCGAACCGCATGCCTGAGGCCAGCTTCTCATACGGCCCCGAGAAGCGATTGCAGCCCGAATAGCCCGACACCACGCCGTTGGCCGCCTCCAGACCACCACTGAATTCGATGGAAATCGGCTGCGTAGCCGGATCAGCGTCTTCGCCCTCGGTGGAAGGCAATTCCTTGGGCGCGGCGCCCGACTCTTGCCAACGCACCAGCACGAAGCGCGAGCGGCCTTCGCCCTGCGCTTGGGCGAGCGTCGCCTGGCCCGGATTGGGCGCTGCGTTAGCGGGTGTCTGTTTGGCTTCAGCGGCCGGCGCTGACGCGGCAGCGGGGGCCGCCGCCGGGGGCGTGGATGAAGGCGCCGGCGTCATGCAGCCGGCACCGATGATGGTAGCGGCGGTCACTGCGGCCAGCGCCACGGCGGTCAGCACCACGCGGCGCGGCGTTTGCAGCAGGCTCGGCTTGGGACGATTCGGTTGGGACATGAACGTGTCGTGAACGGTAACGGAATGCAAACCACATGAAGAGCCGTTAGTCTGCGCGGCTCGCCATGAGTTCGCACTTTTCGTGCCGAACGTGCCCTACGTTACAGCGTCGGCAAGACCAGGGACGCCACAGCCTCCACCGTACGCGCCGTCGCACCGCCGTGTGTGGCGGCAAAGGCCAGCGCAGCGCGCGACGCAGTTTCGCGCGTATCGGCATCAGAGAGCCAAGCGTCAATCACACGCATGACAGCCGCCGCGTCTTCCACCTGCTTGCAGGCACCCGCGGCTACCGCATCGCGAGTCGCCTGCGCAAAGTTGAACGTGTGCGGGCCAATAACCACGGGCGTGCCGACTGCGCAGGCCTCGATCAAGTTCTGCCCACCAAGCGGAAGCAAGCTGCCGCCGATGAACGCCACCTCCCCGGCGGCGTAATACAGCGCCATCTCACCCATCGAGTCACCGAGCAGGACATCGGCATCAGCAAGGGCATCGGCATCCGCCACGCCTGCCGCAGACACCGACAATGCACTGCGACGCACGACGCGCAAGCCTGCACGTTCGGCCGCCTGAGCGACTTCATCAAAACGCTGGGGATGGCGCGGCACCAGAATCAGCAAGGCATGCCGGCGCCCGACATGCTGCGCGCGATGTGCTTGCCATGCGTCCAGCAGCAGGGCCTCTTCGCCCTCGCGCGTGCTGGCTGCCACCCATGCAGAGCGGCCGTGCAACGCATCATGCAGCACGCGGCCAGCCATGATCTGGTCCACATGCGGCGTGATGTCGAACTTCAGGTTGCCGGTGACGCGCACGCGCGGCACGCCGAGGGAGCGGTAGCGATCGGCATCGTCGGGCGTCTGAGCCAGCACCGCAGCGAGTTGCGCGTACGTCTGGCGCGCTGCATCGCCAAGGCGTGCGGTGCGCCGGTGGCTGCGCGCAGACAGCCGCCCGTTGACGAGCACCATCGGCACGCCAGCGGCATAGGCGCGTTCGATTAGCACCGGCCAGATCTCGGTCTCCATTAGCAAGCCAAGGCGCGGCTGGAAATGGCGCAGAAACCGATCGACCGCACTCGGCAAGTCGTACGGCAGATATGCCTGGATGACCCGGCCGTTGCGTTGTGCCGCAAATTCGGCGCCCGTGCGGCGACCCGTCGGTGTCATGTGGGTCAGCAGGACGGCGTGATGGGGAAAGCGCGCAAGCAGCGCATCGATGAGCGGCTGCGCGGCGCGCGTCTCACCAACGGACACGGCATGCACCCACAGCAACGGACGATCCGGATTCGGGCGCGGCGGGTAGAAGCCGAGCCGCTCGCCAACGTGCTGACGATAACCGGGCTCCTTGCGGCCGCGCCACCAGAGGCGCAGCAATGCAAACGGCAGCGCGATGCGCCACAACCAGCGATACAGAACGCGCAGCATCAGAGCACACCCAGCGCGCGCAGCGCATCGAGCGCTTGCGCGCTGGTCGGATGGGCCTCGGCGCTGCCGAGGTCGTGCACGTTCGGCGTCCAATAACCGCCCGTGCGCCACGACGTGGCGAAGTTGTAGAGCGCCACCGTCGGCTTGCACAGCGCCGCAGCAATGTGCACAAGACCGGTGTCCACACCTACCACCGCAGTCGCCTGATCGAGAAACGCAGTCACATCGGGCAGCGACATGCGGGGCGGAATCACCACACGGCCCACCGTGCCCGGCGCTGCAGCGACGATGGCTTCGCGGATGGATTCGCTCGTGCGCCGCTCCGTTTCACTGCCCCACGGTAGTGCGATGGCGTAGTCGCGTGCTAACAACTCGCGCGCGACGTCAACCCACGCCGCCTGCGGCCACCCCTTATCGGCACGCGAAGTCGCATGCACCAGCGCCACGTACGGGCGCGGCAGTTTGAACGGCAAGTCGGCCGGCGGCTGCAAACCGAAATCGATGGTATCGGGCAGCGCGTAACCGAGTGCCTCCGCCACCATGCGGCGCGAGCGCTCGACCACGTGCACGCGCGGCTCCATCTCAACCTTGCGCTGATAGAACAGCTTGGCGAGCGGTTCGTAACCAGCACCTTCCGAACGATTACCAAGGCCCGCGACGAAACCACCAGGCGCCAGCCTGGCCTGCGCGGCAATGAGCGCCGTCTTGATGAGCCCCTGCGTGTCGAGCACCGCGTCATACGACTTGGCACGCAACGCGCGACGGAACGCCGCCATCTCGCCCCACGTTTTCCCGGAACCAAGCGACTTGCGCCAACGCCGCAGGGCAAACGGAATGACGCCCTGCACGCCCCGCACGATGCGGACGATCCCTGCGAAGCCTTCTTCAACTACCCAGTCGATCTCGGCATCCGGATAGGCCCGCAGAATATCGGCCACGACCGGCGTGCAATGCACCACATCGCCAAGCGACGATACCTTGACGATCAGCACACGCATGCCGTCACCCTTTCCCCCAACTTCATGTGTGCGAACCGTGCGATCAGAACGGCAGTTGCGCGTCCGGCTTCTCGGCCAGGATCACGCGGCGGAATTCGCTCTGGATGCGCGCCATCGCGGCATCGTTGTCGGCTTCGAAACGCATCACCACCACCGGCGTGGTGTTGGACGGGCGCGCCAGACCAAAACCATCTTCGTATTCCACGCGCACGCCATCGATGCGATTGACTTCCTTCGCGCCTGCAAACGTGGCGTTGGCCTTGATCTTGTCGAGCAACTCGAAAGATTCTCCCTCGGCACACTTCAGTTGCAGCTCAGGCGTGCAGTGTGAGTTCGGCAGCGCATTGAGCGTAGCGCTCGAGTCTGCCAGCCGCGAGACGATCTCCAGCAGGCGCGCGCCCGTGTAAAGCCCGTCATCAAAGCCGTACCAGCGGTCCTTGAAGAAGATGTGGCCGCTCATCTCACCGGCCAGTGGTGCGCCGGTTTCCTTCAGCTTGGCCTTGACCAGCGAATGACCAGTCTTCCACATCGTGGCCTTGCCGCCGTGCTCGCGAATGAACGGCGCCAGCTTGCCCGTGCACTTCACGTCGAAAATGATCTCGCCGCCCGGGTTGCGCGACAGGACTTCCTCCGCGAAGAGCATCAACTGGCGGTCGGGGAAGATGACCTGGCCGTCCTTGGTCACCACGCCCAGGCGGTCGCCGTCGCCATCGAACGCGAGGCCGAGTTCGCAGTCGGTCGTTTGCAGCGTGCGCACAAGGTCCTGCAGGTTCTCGACGTGCGCCGGGTCCGGATGGTGATTCGGGAAATGGCCATCCACCTCGCAGAACAACTCGGTCACCTCGCAGCCCATCGCGCGGAACAGCTCCGGCGCAAAGGCGCCTGCCACGCCGTTGCCGCAGTCCACGGCAATCTTCATCGGGCGGCTCACCTTGACGTCCGAGACGATTCGGTCGATGTATTGTTGGCGGATATCCACCTGGACGTAGGCGCCTGCGCCTTGTGTGAAATCGCCCTGCTCGATGCGCGTGCGCAGCGCCTGGATCTGGTCACCATAGATGGCTTGGCCCGCCAGTACCATCTTGAAGCCGTTGTAGTCTGGCGGATTGTGGCTGCCCGTGACCATCACGCCCGAGGTAGCGCGACGTCCTGCCAGTTCGATGTTCGTGCCGAAGTACACCATCGGCGTGGCCACGAGGCCCAGATCGATCACATCGACGCCACTTGCGCGCAGACCGTCCGCCAGCGCTGCCAGCAGTTCCGGGCCGGACAGGCGCCCGTCGCGACCGATGACGACGGCGGATTCGCCCTTGGCGCGCGCTGCGGAGCCGAAGGCACGGCCGATGAGGCGTGCGGTTTCGGCATCGACGGTCTTTCCGACGATGCCGCGGATGTCGTAGGCTTTGAAGATGGTGGGGTGGATGCTGTGCATGGCGTGATCCATGAGGAAATCGAATTGGCGTCATTGTAAACGGTCGGTACGCCACACCGAGGTGGTCTGCACAATGGCCGAGGTCAGTCAGCTCTATACGCGCGCAGAGTCATATAATCACGAGTTGCCCCTGCTGACTAAGCCAGAAACCCCTAGGTCTTCCTATGCAGGTCTGGAAAGCCCCATTTGCCCCGTGCCCCCCCCTTTGTCGCCTCCTCCTCGCATAGCCTATCTGATCACTAATGCAGAAATCGGAGGGGCACAAACACATGTTGCCGATCTGCTGAATGGATTGCGTGATCGCATCGATGCAGTAGTGCTCGCCGGAGGCGAGGGTCCGCTATTCACGAGCGCGCAAGCAAGCGGTGCAAAAACCGTACAACTATCGCTCTTGGATAACACGCTATCGCCATGGCGAGCGCTGGCAGCATTCAAGCAACTTATTAGCGCTCTGCGCGCTACCCGCCCCGACCTGATTCACGCGCATAGCGCCAAGGCTAGTGCACTAGGTCGAGTGGCGGGCTGGTTACTTGGCATTCCAGTCGTCTACACAGTTCACGGGTTTGCCTTCAAGGCGGCAGCACCAGCGCGCCAGCGGGTCGTTGCCCGCATGATTGAGTGGTTGCTGGCGCCGTTGACTGCACGCATGATTTGTGTCGCACAGGCCGAGCGCGCAATGGCGGATACTCTGCCCATTTCGCCCGCCCGTGTTCAGGTGATTCATAACGGCATTGCAGACAGCACCCACCTTGCCACGCCTGGCGCCCCCGTACGCAGAGTCGTCATGGTGGCACGCTTGCGAGCGCCCAAACGCGCCGATACGCTCATCCGAGCCTTTGCACGGGCGGCACTACCAGATTGCGAGCTGATTCTTGCAGGAGAGGGACCACAATTAGCCTCGCTGCAAGCGCTTGCTGACACGCTGGCGCCAGGACGAGTACGGCTCTATGGCGGAGTGACCGATATCCCCGCTCTGCTTGCGTCCGCGCAGATTTTTGCGCTGGCGTCAGACCATGAGGGTTTCCCGATATCCGTGCTGGAAGCCATGCGCGCACGCCTACCCGTTATCGCCAGTGACCTCCCAGGCATTCGCGAGCAACTCGCCGATGGCGGCTGCGGATGCCTCATACCAGGCACCGACGAGCAACTATGGGCCTCAGTGTTGGCTGGGCTAGCAGGCAACCGCGAACAGCGGGAAACCCTGGGGAACTGCGCCCGGGAGCGCTGGGAACGCCACTTTGGTGTTGCACCGATGGCCAATGCCACATGGCAGGTTTATCAGCGGGTCTTGGCGGACAAGAAGCAAGCACATCCTCGGCAACATCCCTCAAAGCAGGCGAGCAATGAATAAGAGCACCGGCGCCGGACATCCTACCCGGCCATTCCGCGCGCAAGGCTCCGAAACCATTCGTCGAGCCAGCCGGATGCTGGCTTGGGCTTTGTTTGGGCTCGTGTTCTTTGGGCTCAATATCGTGCTGTCGGAGCTTGCACGCCAGGCCAGTCTGGTCACGCACGTTTTCACCGGCACGCTGATATGGGCAGTTCTTCCGTACCTCGCCGCGTTCGTGCTGCTGCATCGTTCGCTTCATCTGCCCGCCCTTGAGGGCAACAGTCTCGTCGGCGTGGCAACGACCCTGCCTTTCATCGCCCTACTCTTCGCGATTGCCATCTTTCACCTCGAATATTCGCGGGGCGCGTTGCTGCTCGCGTATATCACCACCCTCATATGGATCTGGTGCGGCTATCAACATTTCGTTCGTAATTACACCCCGGTTTTCGGGTACACAGATGCGACGGCATTGGAGCAGTTGGAACGGATGCTCGCCATGCCCGGCGCAGCGCCAGCCGGACCGACGCACTTGCGCGCCATTAGCTCACTTGCCGAAGCCGTGCATTGCGATGGCTTGATGCTGGACCGCAACGCCGCCGCCGACCCCGAGCGCACGCGCGCCCTGGCTCAATTCAAGCTCAGCCACGTTCGTATGTACTCAGTGGAACGCGTCGGCGAGATGCTGACCGGTCGCGTTGCGCTTGCTCATATCGACGACAACTTTCTCGACGATCATGCTGCCCACTATTTCTACAGCTTCACAAAACGCCTAATCGATATTGCCAGCGTGCTGTGCCTTGTCCCGCTAGTTCTCCCATTGGGCATCGTCGTGGCCCTGGCTATCCGGATCGAAACCTCCGGCTCAGCCCTGTTCCGCCAGGAGCGCATCGGTCTATACGGCAAGCCGTTCACCATGCTGAAGTTCCGCAGTATGGGGTTCGACGCCAGTGCGCACGCCCAGTTCGCCGCGCGGCAAGATCCGCGTGTAACCCGTGTGGGCCGTGTTATCCGCAAATATCGACTCGACGAGATTCCACAGTTGTGGAACGTGTTGATGGGCCATATGAGCCTGATTGGCCCACGCCCGGAGCAAGCGCCGATGGTGGAGGAATTTGAGCGAACCATCCCCTACTATCCGTACCGTCATCTGCTGCGGCCCGGTCTGTCGGGTTGGGCTCAGGTCCAGCAAGGCTATGTTGGCACGTACGAGGAAACCGTCACAAAGCTCAGCTATGACCTCTACTACGTCAAGCACTGTTCCCTCGCCCTCGATCTGTTGATCGCGGTCAAAACGTTACGGACACTGCTAACGGGATACGGGGCTCGGTGAGCATGCCGAGTCGTCTTGCATCCCCCTCGCCCATGCGCATTCTGCTGCTGACGACGGGTCTCAAGCTGGGTGGCGCCGAACAGCAAGTCGCGGCCCTGGCTCGGCAGTTCACGGCGTTTGGACACGCAGTCGCGGTCGCCAGCCTTGCACCAGGACAAGATGTGGCGCTCCACGACTCGATCACAGTCTTGCCGCTGGAGATGCGCAAGTCGCCACAATCGATGGCACGAGCCCTGTGGCGGCTACGAGCTTTCATCCGCCAGTGGCAACCGGACATCATTCACGCCCACATGATTCACGCCAACCTGTTTGGCCGCATGATTGGCGCAATCAGCAGCGCAGCGCCGCCGGTCATCTGCACAGCACACAGTGCGCGCGAAGGCGGTCGTCTGCGCATGCTGGCCTATCGACTGACCGACCGCTGGAGCCAGCTCACGACGCACGTCAGCCCACAGGGCCGGCGAGCCATGATCGCGGCGGGGGCAGTCCCGGCATCACGGATAACGGTCATGCCCAATGGCATCGACACCGCGCAGTTTCGCCCGGATGCTGACCAGAGGCTACGCACTAGGGCAGCGCTCGGATTGCAAGAAAGCACGCGCCTTCTGATCAACGTCGGGCGCCTAGTCAGGGAAAAGGCGCAAGACACCCTGATTGATGCATTTGCCAAGTTGACGCCCGGTCTGGACGCACGCCTGCTTATCGTCGGCGAAGGCCCGCTACTAGGCGCGCTCCAACAACACATCCAAGACCATCAACTGACGAAGCAAATTCATCTGATGGGGGCTCGTCAAGACATCCCCGCCCTGCTGAACGCAGCCGACCTATTCGTGCTGTCTTCTGACATTGAAGGCATGCCGCTTGCACTCGGCGAGGCGCTCGCTTGCGAATTGCCAGTGGTCGCCACCGATGCCGCCGGGGTGGCTGAGCTAATGGGCGAGTGCGGCGAAATCGTGCCACGAGGCGATTCCGCTGCGCTTGCAGCCGCCATGCGCCGTGCACTTGACACCGGCCACGGCAACTCCAACAAGCAAGCTGCACGACGCGCGCGCATTGTCTCCAATTTCAGTTTGGAGGCCGTCGCCCTCCAATGGCTGGACTGCTACGCCCGCCTCATCACGGCGGAACACGCGGGCTCCACGAAGGCCCCGAGATGAAGCAGTTCAAGGTCGCCAGCAATCTGGCGTGGATGCTTGCTGAACGCGGTCTGCAGATCGGTGCCGGTATCGGCATCGTCGCCATGCTGGCGCGCGGCCTCGGGCCAGAAGGGTTTGCACATTTCCAATATGCGCAAGCGGTTGTCTATGTGGCGGCGTCTGTTGCGTTGCTCTGCGGCGCCGAGGTCGTCATTCCCCGGTTGGTGGCGAACCCGGAGCCCCTCGCGCAACATCGACTGCTGATCCATGCGTTCGGGCTGCGGTTCGCAGCTGGCGTGTTTGGTTATCTGCTGATGTGTGTGTTCCTGGTTGTTACGCACCAGTCGAGCGACTTCTGGCTGCCTGCGCTCATCCTAGGCATTGCGATTCTGCTGCGCGAACCGTTTGGCATTGTCACGGCCTGGATGCAGGCACAAACCACGACCCGGCCGAACACGCTGTTCAATGTCGCGTCTCTGACGGTCAAGGTAGGCGGGATTTCTGTCCTGTTTGCGCTTGGCATACGTAACGTGCCTGCGTACGCGGTGGTGTTTTCGGTGGAGGCGATCACGCTGGCTGCACTGCTTGCTGCCTTCTATCTAGCCCGCGCACCACGCGAGCGTACCGCGCACGACCCACAACTCACACGCGATCTGCTTTCCAGCGGTGCGCTCTTCTGGGTCAGCTTCATGTGCATGATGGCCTCGCGCCGTGTCGACCAGTTGCTGCTCAAGCCGTTCGTACCATTGACCGAACTTGGCGCCTATGCTGCTTCGATGCAGATTCTCGACAACTTTGTGATGCTGGCTACCATTCTTTCGGCCGGGCTGGCGCCGGTCTATGTCTACGCCCAACCAACTTTGAAGCAGGCCCGCCAAAACGCACTTCGGATTGCCGGCGGCATGGCAGGCATCGGTGTCATCGGCGGTGTGCTTATCGCACTCAGCGCGCATTGGGTTGTCCACCTTCTCTACGGTTCGGCGTTTGCGCGCGCCGTCAATCTGCTGCAACTTGCCGCCCTCGCATCGGCGCTCGTATTTGCCGACGTTGCGCTCACGCTTCTGCCTATCCATCTGCGGCAGCCGCGTCTGGTCGCAATCAAATGGGGGCTGGCGCTCATTGCCACCTTGATCGTGGATGCCGTGGCCATTCCGCGCATGGGGACCTATGGGGCCATCTTGGGCTACGCGACGGCCAACCTGCTTTCCGTCCTGTTCGGGTTGGCCGTCGGGATGCGCTATCGCAACGATGAACCTGCAGCCCACAGAGTCGGCACATGACGCAGGTAAAGCCCACGCTGTGCTTCCTCACCGGTACGCTCAATGCATTGGCAGGCGCCGAGCGCATGACGGCGACGATCGCCAACGCGCTGGCTGAGCAAGGCTATGCGGTCACCATTCTCAGTCTTTGGGACCCATCCAGTTGCTTTGCGCTGCACCCTGCCATCCGGCACGAAGCACTCTTTACGGAACGTCCTTCATTCAAGCACGGCTACATGACAACCGTCGCGGGCATCCGGCGGCATCTCAAAGCGCATCGGATCGACGTTCTGGTGCAAGTCGACACGATGCTCTCGCTCTTTGCGCTACCAGCAGCACTGGGGCTGGGCGTGCGGCACATTGCGTGGGAACATTGCCACTTTGACGAAGACCTGGGCCGGCGTGCGCGCCAGTGGGCTCGCCGTCTTGCCGCACACTACTGTACTCACGTCGTTGTACTGACGGAACGCGATCGCAAGCGATGGCTGGAAGCCTTAAGCCCCCGCAGTTCGGTCGTGTGCATTCCGAATCCGCTGCCCTTCGCTCTGCCTGCGCAGCCCGCGCCACGAACAAGCAGGACGGTACTGGCGATCGGCCGGTTGGTGCATACCAAGGGATTCGACGTCTTGCTGAACGCCTGGGCACTCGTCACCCAACGCATGCCCGACTGGAAGCTGATGATCGTAGGCGAAGGTGAGGAACGCAAAGCGCTGGAGACGCTGCGCGACCAACTCGGTCTACGCACCAACGTCACGCTGCCGGGTGCCTACGCGGATATCACAAAAGCCTATGAACAAGCTTCGATCTTCTGCCTCTCCTCACGCTATGAAGGTTTTGGACTGGTGCTCATCGAAGCCATGGCATTTGCCCTACCGATTGTCTCCACGAGTTGCGAGACCGGTCCGCGTGAATTGCTGGAAGACGAACACGACGCCGCAATGGTGGCGCCTGGTGATCATCAGGCGCTTGCCAACGCCCTGCTCGACCTGATTTCGAACCCTGCTAAGGCAGACAAATTAGCGCAGGCAGCCGGCGAGAAAGCGAAGTTCTTCTCCACAGAAGGGGTTGTCCGAGAGTGGGATGCACTCCTGTTCTGACGTGAACCGCGACTATTGACAGATCGCACCCCACGGAATAGAGGTAGAGAAGCGCTACAATTTAGTAGTTTTAACGCTCAAATCACATATGCCCACCACACGCACCGATGCGCAGACCTCCGCCTTCGAACCGATACAATTTCTGGCGCAGTCGTTCAAATTTATTCTTTTGGTGGGTTTCATTGGGGCAGCGTTGGGATTGGTTGCTTCCCAGGTCATTCATCCCCGCTGGACAGCCAGAATGGCGATCCAGCTTGGGCAAGTGTCTACTCCTGACGCCAAAGGCCCGCTTGTATCTCAACCGTTAGAAAACCAGTTGACGGCAATCGAGCGGTTTAACCTACCCAGTTTTCACCTCCAAGTACTTGGCGAGCTTGGATTGCCCAACCCGGACACCGGAAATAAAGATTCCGATCTGGCCTTCAAATCATTGAAGGCAACGGCCGGTCGCAGCCCGACCATAATGAATGTCGAAGTTTCAGCCTATGCGCGCGAAGCTGCCGCGGCAACGCTGGAGACGGCCCTGAAAGCCTTTTCTGCCGAACATCGGAAGCTGTTCGACCAAGCCGTCAGCGATATGCAAAGCAATCAGGCAATTGCCCAAAACAAGCTCGCTACCGCACAGCGCGACTATGCCCGCATTGGTGACACCCTGAAATCATTGGCAACTTCAGGAACCACAACAAACTCGAGCGCGCGCGACGTTCTGGCCTCGAACACCGCCGCGCTAATCAATACTCAGATTCTTGCGTTGCAGCAGCAAGTTGCTGCGTATCAGGACGCGTTGGGACCGCTGCGTAGCTATCCGACGAAGGCGATAGGTCCGACCTACGTTCCCTTGCGTTCGAGCACGCCGGGCGCCGCTGCATTTAGTGCCGCAGGATTCGTATTGGGCTTGATGTTGAGCGCAGGCCTTGTGCTCTTCAAGGCCTCAATACGCGCCCAATGAAGTCAAAGACTGCTGGTTAGGCAAGTACAGCAACTGCCCCCGAAATGCATTCGGGGCTCTGGACCCAGTAGCACATTGGAACTGTTTGCCACGTGAGCTCAGATGTGGGGGCGGCGCCATCAATTCGAGTGCAAGACAATATCCGGAAAGAGGAGATGTTCTGCATTTACGGCCCACGGTCACCGCACCCACATGGTGACGTCGTACACTCACTTTTGCGCAAGCAGCCAGCGCACGTACCGTGACACCCCCTCGCCCACCGTAAAGAAGGGAGCTTGGTAGTGGCCGTCGTTACGCAAACGATCAATATTCGCCTGCGTAAAACATTGATACTTACCTCGCAGCGCCTCGGGGAATGGAACGTATTCGATCAGGCCCTCACTAACCATCTCTTCAAGTCGCAGAGGTGCATCGCCCGCCTCTTCTCGCAGCGTATTGATCACCGCCGCAGCAATGTCATTGAACGGCTGCGCGCGCCCTGTACCTAGGTTAAAGATGCCGCTGCGCTCCGGATTGTCGAAGAAGTGCAAGTTGACCTGCACCACATCCTCAACCGACACGAAGTCACGACTTTGCGTACCCGCCGCATACCCGTTGTACTCGCCAAACAGTTTGACGCGGCCATGGGTGCGAAACTCGTTGAAGTTGTGGAACGCCACTGATGCCATACGCCCCTTGTGAGCCTCACGAGGTCCATATACGTTGAAGTAGCGAAAGCCTGCCACTTGGCTCTGCAGCTTGCCCCCAGCTTCCTGCATCGCACGGCGCACAACTTGATCAAACAGGAGTTTTGAATAGCCATACACGTTAAGGGGCCCCTCATACTCTCGTGCCTCGACGAACGTCTCGGAAGCACCATATGTCGCGGCTGATGAAGCGTATAAAAAGGCCACCTTCTGCGCTTGACAGGCTTCGAACAATGCCCGCGTGTACCGGAAATTGTTCTCCATCATGTAGCGACCGTCCGTCTCCATCGTGTCGGAGCAGGCACCTTCGTGAAAGATAGCTCGCACACGGCCAAACTCACGGCGCAGCAGGCGCTCAATGAAATCCGTCTTGTCGAGATAGTCACTGATCTCGCAGTCGACCAGATTGCGAAACTTGTCCGCGCGCGTCAGGTTGTCAACAGCCACGATGTTTGTCTCACCGCGCTCATTCAACGCCTTGACGATATTGGCGCCGATGAAGCCCGCCGCGCCAGTAACGATGATGGTCATGTCAGTTCAAAAAAAGTTCGCTATGGCTTACGGTTGCCGTACCCAGTTTCCCCACCACGATGCTGCCAGCCCTATTAGCTAGCACGACGGCGTCAGGCAACGACAGTCCCGCCCCCAGGGAAGCGGCCAGCGTCGCAATGACGGTGTCACCTGCACCCGACACATCAAACACTTCACGCGCCTGCGCAGGCACATGTAGCGCGCCGGCATCCGTGAACAGACTCATCCCCTCCTCCGAACGCGTGAGCAACAGGGCTTCAAGCTGAAGATCCGCCCGAAGCTTCTCGGCCCGCTTGGCCAGATCACTCTCGGAGTGCCATTGGCCCACAACCTGCTGTAGCTCGGCTCGATTGGGCGTGAGAATACTGGCGCCGCGATAGCGGGTGTAATCGCTGCCCTTGGGATCGACCAGCACACGCTTGCCAGCCTTGCGTGCAGCACCAATCATGGGTTGCACATGGGTCAGCCCTCCCTTCGCATAGTCCGACAACAACACCACATCGTATTGCGCGATCAACTGTTTGTATTGGTCCAACACGGTCAGCAGAACTTCATACGCCGGTAGATTCTCAAAATCGACGCGCAGCAGTTGCTGTTGCCTGGACAGGATGCGCAACTTGATCGTTGTCGACAATGCGCCGTCTCGTGTGACGAATGCCGTTACACCGTTCGATTCGAGCAGTTCAGCAACACGATTGCCCGGCTCGTCCTGGCCGAGCACGCATAGCAGCCCAGTCTGCGCCCCGAGAGAGGTGGCATTCAATGCCACATTGGCTGCACCGCCCAGGCGCTCCTCGTTTCGCTTGACGTGCACCACCGGCACCGGCGCCTCTGGCGAAATACGATTGACATCCCCAAACCAATAGCGATCAAGCATCACATCGCCCACGACAAGCACCCGCGACATTCCGAGTGCCTCGCGGCTCAACTCAATTGGTACGTGCATCGGTTGATGCGCCGGGTTGATCAAACTCATCCAGCTTCTCCTTCGGACAACCCCGTGAAAGTCTCAGGACCCACCCACTACTACGTAGGCACATTGGGTTGCAGTTCCAAAAACAGCGTCAGACGCACCCACCGGATCCAAGGCGCGTACTCATGTCGCAAGCGGGCGAAAAGAGGCAAGAATGCTCTTGTCAAGTCACCGCTTGTGCTGAACAACGAAACCTGGGTGATTTGTGTCCGAACCATCAGGGCCAACATTCGATGGCGAACAGGAAAGCCGCACGCTACGGGCTTTCTCGGCTGGCATGCATCAGTTTGCCGCCCTACATTTGCACGGGAGCCCAAATGCAGGAGCCGGCCATTAAGCATAATCCTATATTATAGTGCGGGTTTGGGTGGCTCCTGACACCATGAGCTGGTCAGCTCATGGTGTCCACCTCGTTCATGGAGCAGCATCCGAAGGGTTGTCACAAGAAGGCATCTCTCGGATGCTCAGCGCCCGCGCCATTTCTCTCCCTGCCTTCTGAAGTTCGCATCGTGACGTTCGACGCAAACAATCTGGACATACAAGACATCACCCCCGTCGTGCTCTGTGGCGGTGCTGGCACGCGGCTATGGCCGCTATCACGTCAGCACTTTCCAAAGCAGTTCGCGCCGATTATCGGTGACAAGAGCCTGCTTCAACTGACCCTTGAACGCGTCGCGAAGCTCAACATCTCGGACCAGCGCAGCGTCATTTGCGTGGCATCGGAAACGCATCGCTTTTTGGTTGCAGAAGCGCTTGACCAAAGCGGTGCGGAGGGTACGGTGCTTCTCGAGCCCGTAGCGCGCAATACTGCCGCAGCGATGACGCTTGCCGCACTGCACGCGAAACCGGACACCGCGCTCTTGTTCTGCCCCGCTGATCACTACATCCCTGATACCGCAGCTTTCACCACCATGGTGCGCGATGCTATCGTTGAACTCGACGACAGTGTCATCATCACATTCGGCGTGGTACCGACCGCGCCAAGCACCGCGTACGGCTATATCGAGATGGCCCCCCCGGGGGAAAAGCATATTGCTCGCCCTGTCTCCCGCTTTATCGAGAAACCCGACGTAACGCGCGCCCATCAACTCATCGCTCAGGGCAACGTGCTGTGGAATGCCGGCATTTTCCTGTGTCGGGCCAACGCCCTGCTCAACGCTATGCAGCAGCACGCTCCAGACATTCTCGAACAATGTCGCCGATCGATGCAGGTTGCGACGGTGGACAAGCTCTTCGTGCGCCCAGATAAAGACGCCTTTTCCGCCTGCCGCTCCGAGAGCATCGACTACGCCGTCATGGAGCACCACTCGAACATACGCGTCGTGCCGTTCAACGGTATTTGGAGCGATGTCGGCAGCTGGAATGCCGTCGCTGATCTCACCGCTGCCGACACTCATGGCAATCGCGTCGAGGGCGACGGCCATTTCGTGCACGCAAGCAACACCTACATTCACGCCCCGTGCCGACCGGTCGTGGCCCTCGGTACCCAGAACCTAATTATCATCGACACCCCCGATGCAGTTCTCGTCACCACGCGCGAGCATGTCGAACAGGTGAAGCATGTGGTGGCGGAACTCGACCGCAAGGGCCGGCCGCACGTTGCCTTCCATCGCAAGGTCGCACGCCCGTGGGGTTGGTATGACTCGATCGATGCAGGCGACCGCTTCCAAGTCAAACGGATCTGCGTCAAACCGGGAGCCAGCCTCAGCCTGCAGAAGCACCATCATCGGGCCGAGCACTGGATTGTTGTCAAGGGCACTGCAGAAGTGACCCGCGGCCATGAAACCTTCCTGCTAACGGAGAACCAGTCGACGTACATCCCCATCGGCGAGATTCATCGCTTGCACAACCCGGGCAAAACCGCGCTCGAGATGATCGAGGTGCAGTCAGGCTCCTATTTGGGTGAGGACGATATTGTCCGCCTTGAGGACTCTTATGGCCGCATCACGGAGAAGAACTGAATGACGGAACAACCGAAGATTTTCGTGGCTGGCCATCGCGGCATGGTCGGCTCCGCCATCATGCGCACCCTGCGCGCACAAGGTCAGGACAATATCGTCACGCGTACGCACGCCGAACTGGATCTCACCGACCAAGCAGCCGTGCGGGCGTTTATGCAAACTGAGCGCCCGAACCAGGTTTATCTCGCGGCTGCGAAGGTAGGCGGTATTCACGCCAATAACACCTACCCCGCCGAATTCATCTACGCGAATCTGATGATGGAGGCGAACGTCATTCACGAAGCCTTCACCGCCGGAGTTAAGCAACTCCTGCTACTGGGTTCCAGCTGCATCTACCCCAAGCTCGCTCCGCAGCCGATGATGGAATCCGCACTTCTCACGGGAACGCTTGAACCGACCAACGAGCCTTACGCCATCGCCAAAATCGCGGGCATCAAGCTTTGCGAGAGCTATAACCGCCAATACGGCGCGTCCCACGGCATTGACTACCGCAGCGTGATGCCGACGAATCTCTATGGCCCGGGAGACAACTATCACCCAGAGAACAGCCACGTCATACCTGCCATGTTGCGGCGCTTCCATGTGGCCAAGCTGGAGGGTGCACCATCGGTTGCGATCTGGGGCACAGGAACACCACGGCGCGAATTTCTTTATGTGGACGATATGGCAGCAGCCTCAGTACACGTGATGAACCTGGACAAGTCGACATACGACACTCACACGTCGCCGATGCAAAGCCACCTGAACGTCGGCTATGGTGAAGATCTGACGATAGCAGCGCTCGCGGAATTGGTCCGCCGCGTGGTGGGTTACCAGGGCGCTATCGTTTTCGATACGAGCAAACCAGACGGCACGCCTCGCAAGCTGATGGACAGCACCCGCCTAGCGTCACTCGGCTGGCGAGCTCAGGTCCCGCTTGAAGACGGGCTGCGTCACGCATATGCGGATTTCGTGCGGAATACGTCAACAGCCAGCAACTGAATCCGGCAACCGGCAACGAACTCAGAACAGATAACGATCTATCCCTCAATCATGCAAGCAACCCAACGCAAAGTCGCGCTCATTACGGGCATCACGGGCCAGGACGGTTCGTACCTTGCCGAGTTCCTGCTCGAGAAAGGCTACGTCGTGCACGGCATCAAACGCCGCGCCTCGCTTTTCAATACCGATCGCATCGATCATCTATACCAAGATCCGCACATCGATCATCGTAATTTTGTCCTTCACTATGGCGATCTATCGGACACCAGCAACCTGATCCGGATCATTCAGGAAACCCAGCCTGATGAGATCTACAACTTGGGGGCACAGAGCCACGTTGCCGTGAGTTTCGAAAGCCCGGAGTACACCGCAGATGTCGATGCCGTCGGCACACTGCGCGTTCTCGAGGCTATCCGCATTCTCAAGCTAGAGAAGAAAACTCGCTTCTACCAGGCCAGCACCAGTGAACTCTATGGCCTGGTGCAAGAAACTCCCCAGCGTGAAACAACGCCGTTCTATCCGCGTAGCCCTTACGCCGTCGCAAAGATGTACGCCTACTGGATCACGGTCAACTACCGTGAGGCCTACGGCATCTACGCCTGCAACGGCATCCTGTTCAACCACGAAAGCCCGCGTCGGGGCGAGACCTTCGTGACGCGCAAGATTACGCGAGGCCTCGCAAATATCGCGCAAGGCCTGGAGGACTGCCTGTACATGGGCAACCTCAGCGCATTGCGTGACTGGGGCCACGCAAAGGACTACGTCCGCATGCAGTGGATGATGTTGCAGCAGGAGCAGCCGGAAGATTTCGTGATCGCCACCGGCGTACAGTACAGCGTACGTGACTTCATCACGTGGTCGGCAAATGAACTGGGCGTGACCTTGGAATTCTGCGGCGAGGGCGTCGACGAAACTGCAGTGGTAACCGCCATCACCGGCGACTCCGCACCCGGCATAAAGATCGGAGACGTGGTTGTGCGTATCGACCCGCGCTACTTCCGCCCCACCGAGGTTGAGACCCTGCTGGGCGATCCGACCAAGGCCAAGGAGAAGCTGGGCTGGGTACCGGAAATCACGGTTCAGGAAATGTGCCGCGAGATGGTGGCCGCCGACCTCTCGAAAGCCCGGCAGCATGCCGTGCTGCGGTCGCACGGGTTCACGGTTGCCGTGAGCCAGGAGAACTGACGGTGAAGCAACCGTATACGATCCTGGTCAACACGTCTGATGGTTTCGACGACTGCTGGGGGCCATTCTTCACGCTATTCAAGCGATATTGGCCCGCATGTGATGCCCCCATTCTGCTAAACACCGAACGCAAGTCTGCACAGTTTGCAGATCTGCCGGTACATTGCACGAAGGTGCAGGGCGAAAACGAAGAGCGGCTCACTTGGAGCGAATGCCTGCTGCGCGCGCTTGATCAAGTGCAAACACCGCTGGTGATGTATTTCCAAGAAGACTATTTCTTGGACAAACCTGCTGACGATGAGCGCATTCGCAAAGCCATCGCTTACATGCTGGAGCACCCTGAAGTCAAACATATAGGCCTAACTCGGCACGGCAGCTTGGGCCCTTATGAACCGTATGCGCCAGTACCCTGGCTGCAAAAGATTCGCCAAAATGCACGGTATCGGATTTCGACTCAGGCCGGGATCTGGCGCGTGGAAACGCTGCGCTCATACTTACGTTCGGAAGAAAGCGGTTGGATGTTCGAGATATACGGAACCTGGCGTGCACATCGACGCGATGAAACGTTCCTGTGCTTAAAAACCGATCAGGCAAATAACGGCCCAGCCCTCGACTACCTGCATACCGGCATCATCAAAGGCAAGTGGCTACGGGGCATCAAGCCGGTATTCGAAGCGAACGGCATCGAAGTCGACTATGCGAAGCGCGGTTTTTACGAGCCAAAGCCCTATCTGCTGCACAAGTTAGAACTGGCACGCAAACTTCTGGAGCGCCCTGGGTATATGCTCAAGCAACTCATCTGAGCCATGCTGCGCTCGTCGATTGTTGTTACTGCCATCACGCTGCTCGGCAGCGCGATGGGCTTTGTTGTCCAGTTGATTCTGGCTCACCACTTCGGGGCCGGCACAGACGTTGACGTCTATCTGTTTGCATTGTCATGGCCGACATTTTTTGCGGGCATGGTTAGCGCGTTCCTGAGCTACGTAGCCATCCCTCAACTGGTGGCTCGGGAGAGCGATCCGGCTGGCCAACGTGACTATTTCACGACCAGTACAATCGCCATCTCCGCCTTCGCAGTGGTAGTCATCTTGATTGGCTTCGGCCTCGGCGAACTGCAGACGGCGAGCCTGCCGGCCGATTCACCGATCCGCGCCCACGCCCAGCGGGCGAGGCTTGTCTCCATTGGGTGGTTCATCTGCGCGGCGCAGATTGGCCAAGCCTACCTTCTCTCAGCCCTACATGCGAAACGCCACCATGTCACATCAGCAGGACTTGGGTTGCTGCCTTACGTCGGCATGATTGTGAGCACCGTGCTGTCTGCCGAGCAGATTGGCGTCAGCAGCGTTGCGGCTGGCATGCTGGCGGGCACGATCGCATCAACTGCCGCCGCCGCATGGTTTCTGCGCGGTCGCTTCGTCAGCGACGAACCACGTCGCTGGCCGTGGGCGGAAACGCGAGCGCTCTTCGCAGCAGCCCCCTATGCCGTGGTCGCATTGTCGTGCTTCTCGATCTATGCCGTGGTGGATGCTTTCTGGGCACCACGCGCCGGCGAAGGGACACTTGCATCGTTGGGCTACGCCCAACGACTGGTCATCGCGATTGGCAATCTTGCCGTTGCGGGTCCATCCGCAATCCTGGTGCCCCGCATCACGGAGCTGGTACGGCAAGCGGCTCCAGGCACGCTGCGCCATTTCCTGCGCAAGACACTGGTCACCGTAGGCGTTGGAGCGGCCATCTTCGCACTGCCGCTGGCGCTGGCGCCCGAGTTGCTGGTTCGCCTACTGTTTGCTCGGGGCAACTTCAGCGAAACCAATGTCGGCAACATCGCCGCTACACTCGCCCATATGACACTAGGCATGGTTTGCATGCTGGTGTCCGTGATTTCTCTACGGGCCATGTTTTGCATACCAGGTGCCGAAAGAGCCGCGGCTGTGCTTGGTGGTGCCTGGGGGTTTCTATACTTCGCAACTTCAGCCTTAATGGTCAGCCGCGGTGCTCCCGGCTTGGCGTCGGCATACTCGATGACGTGGGTGACAATCTGCGTCTGCATCATCACGGTACTATTCAAAAAAGCGGGAGGCGATGCTCATGGACGAGCTCCTGCTGGTTGCTGAGACCACGCTTTTCGTTGCCGGGTTGCTCTATATCTACCCACGTGACAAGCTGTTCGGCCTCTATTATGTATTCCTGTTCATTTACGCCATCTTCGCGCAGATCGGTTACCGCTTCTATCCTGAAGCATCAGACTCGATTCTCGCCTACTTCGGTGAAGAGATCTGGCTACCCTGCACGCTATTCATCATGGCCTCGCTTGCCATGTTCGTGCTTAGCTTCATTGTCGTACGCCCGATAACTTATGCGCTGATGCCAATCAGGCTGGAGGTCAGCCAAGCGACTCAACGCATGCTGTGGAAGACCGCTGGTCTACTGTGGTTGCTCGCAAGCTCTGGCTACCTCCTCGGCTACCTCGCTTTCAACGCCAATGAGCTAAGTTGGTATGCCGCGCAACAGGATGATCTCGTATCCAGTGCGCCGGCATTGGCGCTGCTGATCTTTCTGGTCAAGCTTGAAGTCGGCACGCTGATTGTTTTATATCAGATAGCCCGCGAGAAGACTCGCATCCTGTCGTGGGTCAACCCCTGGGTATTTTTCGCGCTGCGCGGCACGCTTTTCCTGGTAGTGACGTTCATGCTGGGCAATCGCACTGACATACTCGCGTGCTTTCTTGGCATCGTGCTCATGACATTGAGTCAGACCAAGTTTTCGCCACGCTTCCTGCTGCGAGCAACGATTGCCGCAGCCTCAGTGGCAGCGCTGATGCTGGTCATTGAGTCCACGCGATATAACGACGTAGAAGTACAGAGCGAAATACCGCTGTCCCAACGACTGCTGGTCAAGGACTACTACCCGCCCGCGCATATGCTGTTTGCGGCTGCGGCCTATGATGAAATCGATCCGTACGAAGTCATTGCATCGAACTCTGCCAATGCGGCCGTCATGTTTGGTTATCCCTATCTACAGGAGACCATAACCAATCTGTTTCGCCCGGGCTTGGCAACGCGCAGCGTAGGCTACGCGTTTTATATTCTCACTGAGGGTTTCCTGTTCATGGGCTACTGGGGGTTCATCTACAACGGGCTGGTCCTAACCGCAGCGTTGGCACTCTGGCGTCGGCTAGCTTCCAGTGACTCGCGAGAATTCAACCTGCTGCTGCTCGGCCTGTTCGGGTGCATGCTCGTCAACCTCGTACGAGGCCAGTCGTCCTACTTTGTTAAGTACCTGTACACATTTGTACTTCCTAACGCCCTGCTGTACCTCAGTCTAGTCGGTGCTCGGGTGCGTCTTCGCTTCGGCAGCTCCCCCAGCGCTGGCGCCTGAGCCCGGCGCAGCTTGCCGTAAGCCTTGTGACTCGTCTCCAAATGAAAGACCCCGCAATTCTCGTATTCCGCTCAGCAGCGCTGGGTGACTTCATTCTCGCTACCCCAGCTTTACGGCAGGTACGGACGGCGTTCCCGAATGCGAAGATCGTGCTGCTCACCATCCAGTCAGCCAACCGCGAGCAACGCGGCAAGGTTGCGAAGTATGCCGGCAACTCAGCAGCGATTCCGTGGGTAGCGCTCGTGCAACCACACCTGGTCGATGATGTCCGAGTGCTTAGCGACGTTGATCTGCACAGCATTGCCGCTGTGCGGTACTCGCTGCGCAACTATCGCTTCGAGCGCGCCATTTTGATGCTCGATCCATGTGCACCGTGGCTTGGTCGCATCAAGAAGATGCTCATGCTGTTTGCCCTGCTCGGACCTGTGCCGCAGTATGGCTGGCGGGGCAAGGGCTCGCTCAACGGGGATCGAGCCAAGCTCAAGCAAGCTGGCTTACTGCGCCACCATGTGCATGGGCCGTTGCAATTCCTAGCCGAACTGCCGCAGCCGCGATCGTATCGTGATGAGACACTGCAGTTCGATCTACGCCCCGGCGTAGATGCTGAAACCTGGGCCCAGTCGTGGCTGGCTACGCACTTACCTGAAGGTGTCGAGCGCCTTGTGATCTCGCCAGGATCGGTCCAGCCCCACAAGCGCTGGCCAATGGAAAAGTATATAGCGCTGTGCAAAGCGTTGCTGGCAGCTAGACCGAATGCACATCTTCTTATCATCGGCACGCGAGTTGATGCTGAATACGGCACGTCCTTGCAAGCGATTGATCCGCTACGCGTGCACAATCTGATGGGCGAAACGTCGATTGCGCAGTCGGCGGCACTGCTCTCCCGCTGCCAGTTGCTAGTGGGTAACGACGGTGGTTCCGCTCATCTGAGCGATGCCATGGGATGCCCAACGGTATCGATCGTGCCAGGTATTGAGTATCCGGACTCCATCGAACCCTGGCACAGCAAAGCGCTAGCAATCCGACACGCCGTGCCTTGCGCGCCCTGCTATAACTTCACCTATTGCCCGAAAGGGCACAATCGCTGCATGCTCGACATTCCCGTCGACCAAGTCTTGGAAAACTGTCTACGCGCTCTGGCGCATGCTCATCCAACTCAACCCCTGCTTCCATGAGTACCGCCCTTCCGAAGGCCATCGACGCCCACATTTCTGTCATCCAATCGCTTGTCGCACTCACGCCCACCGTCGAACAGGCCAGCCATCTGTGTGCCGATGCACTCGCTGCTGGATACCGCATCCTTTTGTGCGGCAACGGCGGATCTGCTTCCGACTGCCAACACCTTGCCGGCGAACTCGTGGGGCGGCTCAAAGGCAACCGACGCCCGCTCCCGGCCCATGCTCTAGGTGCCGACTCGGCGGTCATGACCTGTATCGCCAACGACTTTGGGTACGAAGAGGTCTTCGCACGCCAGGTGGAAGGCATTGGCAAAGCCGGTGATGTATTGCTGGCGCTGTCGACAAGCGGTAACTCGGCCAACGTAGTTCGCGCCGTCGAACAAGCCAACGCACTAGGAATCACGACGATTGGACTCTTGGGAGGCAACGGCGGCAAGTTGGCTCAACTGTGCACTCATGTCGTGTGCGTGTCCGCCAGCACAGACACGGCTCGCATTCAGGAGGCCCACATCCTGATCGGCCATGTCATCTGCGCGGATATTGAAGCTCGGCTTGGTCTAGCATGAGCGCGTTGGCGCCTGAAGCCGCTCTACAGACTGACATAAACTCTGTTGCACCATAATGCATGCGAAGGCAATTCATATGGGAACTGTCTAAGGCACAGAGTACACGCATCGCCACGAAATGCCGACCACAGCGATACGTCGTGTAGGGCACAAATCACGCAAGGGATTTTCGGGCGCCATTCGCGAGCGCTTCGCTTTGGTAGATTCGAATATGCAACTTGCAGTTGAACCATGCATCCATCTTGCCCCGGTAACCTCGTGCGGCAACTACGTCTCTTTTATCCGAACCGATAGAGAAGCGATACTGCCGATGACAGGGTCAAACAGTCGACCTAGAGCAAGACTCCATGGCAGCGGGATTGGGAGCTTCACTTGAAGCAGTAAAGGTACCGGGACCGTTGGCATGCAACATATGGACGCGACCACCGGGTAAAAAACGATGGCTAGATGAAGCCAAGACGCCAACGATTGAGTGAACTATATTTCAATGCCAGTTGCGCGGACCAACCAACTTGAAGCGCCCGCCAGCCCAGCCGATTTGATCGCCTGAGTATCGCAATAAGTGAGACCCTCCATGCACTCGAATACAAATAATAACATGCCGCAGAAATCAGAAAATAACCGACGCATGGTTTCTCTAATTATGCCCTGCAAAAACGGGGCATTGACATTATCAAAATCCATAGAGTCAGTTCTCGAGCAAGATTTTGAAAATTTCGAGCTCCTCATCATAGATGATGGATCAACCGATGGTTCGCGCGAAATAATAGAAGAACATGCGAAAAATGATAATCGCATCAAGCTACTGACGAACAAAGGTCCAGGCAAAGGCGTTTGGTATGCTCGCAATATTGGATTAAAAAACATCAATGGACGATACATTGCATTTTTAGACTGCGACGATTATTTGCTGCCAAAATCACTTTCAAACCGATTAAGAAAACTCGATGAGTCTGGCGCTGCCGTAGTCCACGGTGCTTACCTGCGACTACATCCGGATGGAAAGGCATTTTATCGTCCTGCACGGACCAAGGTAACCTATTCGAACATGCTCAGAAAGAACCATATTGGTAATTTGACAGGCATGTACGACTCAGAGCGCCTAGGTGTTCTTCTTCAAGAAAGTTACGGGCACGAAGATTATTTGATGTGGTGCAAGCTGGTTAAATTGTCCGGAATATCCTATTCCTCTGGAACTGAGCCCTTAGCCGTTTACCGCGTATCGAACACTTCCCTCTCCGGAAACAAGTTCAAAGTATTCTCCTGGCGCTGGAGAGTATTGCGCTCCGGATTAAATATTAAACTCATTCCCGCATGCCTCTACCAAATCCTATCCCAGATTTACGCGATATCAGATCGTTTACTTGAAAAACCAGTTGAAACAGAATAAACCGCATCGTCTTGTATTTTTATGATAATCCAATCAAAAATACATCGACACACCTTTTAAGCACGTACGCTTGCGAAGTAGCTTCAACAGTCATTCAATCCGCACCTGCTCGCAAGCGACATTGGATCTGGCAATGAAATCAGATTTGGTTTTGATCACCGGTGCAAGCGGCTTTGTAGGCAAAGCAGTCCTCGCAGCAGTTCGAGCACGAGGTATCTCTGTGCGGCCTGTTTTTCGAACTGCGGAGTCAGCCAGTGATTTGGGCTATTCCGTTGATTTTAAAGCCTCCGACTCGAGCACCTCAAGCTTACCGGTTCGTGATCTCCCTACGAGCGGAAACCGAGCAACCTTGGTTCCAACGCTTGAATCCGATACTGACTGGCGTTCGGCACTTTCAGGAGTCAATGTCGTCATTCACTGTGCGGCTCGCGCGCATGTAACGGGAGCGCTGCTCGAGTTTCGTCAGATCAATGTAGACGGTACGCTTAGACTGGCTCAACAGGCAGCAGAGGTTGGCGTTCAGCGCTTTATTTTTTTAAGTTCGATTGGAGTACATGGAAACACAACGTCAAGTACTCCTTTTAAATTTAATGACCAAATTTCCCCACACTCTCCCTATGCGAAATCCAAGGCAGAGGCCGAGATTGAGTTAAAGAAACTAGCCAAAAAAACGGGGATGGAAGTAACTATCATTCGACCACCTTTGGTGTATGGCCCAGGAGCACCCGGAAATATACACCGCATGGTTTTGGCACTAAACAGAAACATCCCTCTTCCGTTGGGCTGCGTGACCAGAAATCGGCGCAGTCTGGTTATGCTGGATAATCTTGTCGATTTGCTGCTCATCTGCGTTGATCACCCGGGCGCTGCGAACCAAACGTTTTTGGTGAGTGATGGCGAGGACCTGTCAACTGCAGAACTGCTAAGACGGCTTGGAGCCGCTATAGGCTACCCAGCCAAGCTTGTGCATATACCGGTAAGCATACTGCGAGCAGCTGCTTACCTGCTCGGGAAGCGTCACATGGCCGAACAACTATTAGGGAGTCTCCAAGTCGACATCGAGCACACCCGGCACACATTAGGTTGGACACCCCCGATATCAGTGGATGAAGGGTTTCGCAAAATGTCAGAGCAGAGGTCGTAATGTTACGTCTTGTGGATATCATTTTATCTTTGATTGGCTTGCTTGTTGGAGCTCCTATATTATTGGTGATTTACGTGGCCGGATTATTCGATACGGGCTCACCGATCTTTCGTCAGGAGCGAGTTGGACGCAACCAAAAGCCCTTTATTCTGGTTAAGTTTCGCACCATGCGGCCGGACACGGCATCGGTTGCCTCACACTTGGCGGACGCTTCTGCCATTACCGCTCTGGGGACATTTTTACGACGCAGCAAACTTGATGAACTGCCGCAACTTTGGAATGTACTGAAAGGAGAGATGAGCTTAGTCGGCCCGCGACCATGCTTATTCAATCAAACAGAATTGAGAAGCGAACGTGCTTCCCGAGCCGTGTTCAATGCCAGACCTGGAATTACGGGATTGGCTCAAGTCAACAACATTGATATGTCAATGCCGAAATTACTGGCAGAGACCGATGCACTTATGCTGCAAGAATTGACGCTTACGTCATATTTTAAATATATATTTATGACAATAGGCGGCAAAGGGGCAGGCGATCGAGTGAGACGGAAATAACCGCTTACTAACTTCCGTTATGTGTGGCAGCATCGACCTGACCAATCCCTTGTGGCATGAGAATTAGAGACGGCCCCGAAATGGGGAGTTGAAATGCCAGTATGACCATCCTCTCACCGTCGTCCTTCCCGCACACTCCGGCAAGGTTTGGAGGAACGCAAGAGCGCCGGCGACCAACGCGCGCCAAGTCGCCCGAGAACGCGGCGTCGGTACATTCAATGACTTGATCGGCGGGGTAGACAACCTAACGCTACTGCGCTGCCACAATCACGGGGCTCGCGCCTGGATGGGCGAGATATCACCGCACCTTGCATACGATGCTCCTGCAGCAGAGCATCGCGATCGAATCAATGCTTAGGCATATGCGAATTGCGTGACCTCCATGCGGTGCCGCGGACCGCGCACAACCGCGTATGCGCCCTCGTAATGCCGTAGTTTACTTGCTGGTGCGTTGGAACCAACCAACTAGGCTAGCGCAAGACTCAGCAAGAAGGGAGCTGGTTGCTTTGATCAGAATTTCGGCACTAGCCGGCTGATCCATCACTCAATTGGCACATTCCGAAGAGCATCCGCCAATTGGAAGTAGCCCTTCTCTAATGGGCTGAACACCGTCACACTGTGGTTTCGTCTTCTGTAGTGACAATAGGCTGAGTCCCATAGCCATGGACGAGCTCTTTCAAAATCTCCTTGATCGCTCTTTCATCACTGACCTCAGCGGCAACCCGCATCCGAACAAGGAGGGGTGCGAGTTCAGCCCAGGATATATGGTGCTCGCGCGCCTTCATGATCCGCTCGTGAGCAGTTCCCTCCGGATTGTCCCCAATCAGCAATTCCTCGTATAGCTTCTCGCCCGGCCGGAGCCCGGTAATCTTGATATCAATGTCGCCGACGAAATGATCACCTTCACGAATCGTTAGGCCGGAGAGCTTCGCCATACGGCGTGCCAGATCGATGATCTTGACTGGCTGCCCCATGTCAAGCACAAACACCTCCCCACCGTTTGCCATAGCGCCGGCCTGCAGTACCAACTGCGCCGCTTCCGGAATCGTCATGAAATAGCGAGTCACCTCTGGATGCGTAACCGTGAGCGGCCCGCCTTCCTGCAACTGTCGACGGAAAAGCGGGACCACGCTGCCACTGCTGCCCAACACATTGCCAAAGCGGACCATCGCAAACACGGTTCGGTTCTTTACTCCACCCAGCGCACCGCCGCAGTACACACTGAAATCGACTGCACTACTTGCTGCAAGTGCCTGCAATACCAGCTCTGCCATTCGCTTCGACGCCCCCATGACGTTTGTAGGGCGAACAGCTTTATCTGTCGATACGAGAACAAAGTATTCGACTGCACTCTCCATGGCAGCACGAGCCATATTGAGCGTACCAAAAACGTTGTTCAAGACGCCTTCTGAAGGGTTGCACTCGACCAGCGGCACATGCTTATAGGCTGCAGCGTGATATACCGTGGCGGGTCGATGGGCATTGCAGATTTCTCGCAGGCGGTCAAGATTGGCCACGCTAGCCAATAGTGGAACGATTTCCAGCGAAAGATGATGTTCCGCTCGCAAACCCTCTAACTCGCGATGAATCGTATAGAGTGCGAACTCACTATGCTCGACCAACACCAGCTTCTGCGGTCCCTCAAGCAGGATCTGACGGCACAACTCGCTACCGATGCTGCCCCCAGCACCCGTAACCAGCACGGTCTTATTGAAAAGATTGCGCGCCAATAGAGCTTCATCGGGTGAAACAGGCGCACGTCCCAGCAAGTCCTCAATGTCAAGCTCCTGGAAATCACGCACTGTCACACGCCCAGAGGCGAGATCCACCATCCCTGGCAGGGTGCGGACATGAACGGGGAGCTCGCGAAGTTTCGCAATGATGGCGTTGCGCCGCGCCCTCCCCAGTGATGGAACGGCAAGCAAGATATCCGTAATACCCATGCGCTCCACAGCCTCGGGTACCTGATCTGGTCCGAGAATGTCTAACCCGTTGATGGTGCGGCCGACCTTGGCACTATCGTCATCAATAAAACCCAGCAGCACGAACTCACGCACCACGGCAAGCGCCAACGCAGTCTGAACCCCGGCCTCACCTGCTCCGTAGATCAGCAAGCGACCGACGCCGGGATACCCCTTTGTTGACTGACCTGCGAGCCAAAAACGCGCCATTGCCCGACTGGTGCTCACAAAAAGCAGGAACAATATAGGTTGAATCAGCCCAATACTGCGTGGCACCCCAGCCCACTTGAACGTCAGGATTGCGACGAAGAATAGGAACCCGTATAGGCCGACCGCTTTTGCCGTATTTGCCAAAGCCGACATTCCTGTATACCGGAAAATAGCCCGATACAAGCCGAAACGTACGAATATCGGAAAAGCAAGCAAGGGGGCTAATACATACACGTATTTCTGTTGCAGTTGCGGGAAACCCGTTTGATCAACGCGCAAATAGTATGCAAACCAGACGGAGATCACCGCCAGAATCAAATCCAACGCAACGACAAGAAGACGTTTGACAGAACGCGGCAGCGCCAACAACGGCGTTGCTGATTTATAAAATAACATCTTGGGAATTCTTCTCATATCGCGCACATCACTCAACGCTTATCAACAACAATCACACCATTTCTTCCGCCTGTTCATATCAAGCACCCCAAGCGATCATGCTTCATCGCGACAGCCGGTGCAGCTTATGCACTTCGAAACGGTTAATCAACGGCGATCACTACGATCTCTCTAGAAAGAATGACGACTTGGACCTTGCCCCCCCTTGCAATCCGTCATCACCGCGACCGCAGTGGCCACCTTCCAGCCTTTCCTAGAGCGTCCACATCGAAAGCAATTGCAAAACAGGATTTATATTATTTTAAACTTACAACACAAATTAACAGTCGCTCATCAAATCTTGATTTTACCAATCGTAGGTCTCTGCTGCTTTAAACAAAACGCCACGCCGATCTTTTTCTGAAAGCAACAAATAGGAATCAGAATTTGGCCAAGAAATACCGATATCTGAATCACTCCAAATAATACAGCGCTCATGCTGTGGAGCATAATAATCAGTTGTCTTGTACAGTAAGTCCGCTACGTCGCTCAACACCAAAAACCCATGCGCGAATCCCGGTGGAATCCACAGTTGCCGGTGGTTCTCTGCCGTCAGTTCGACCCCAACCCACTTTCCGAATGTGGGGCCCTCTCTGCGAAGATCGACTGCAACATCAAAGACTGCACCGCTGGCCGCCCTTACCAACTTCCCCTGTGGCTGCCCAATTTGATAGTGCAAGCCGCGGAGTACTCCCCGATGACCCCGACTGTGATTGTCTTGTACGAAATCGACATCAGATCCCACGGCTGTCGAGAAGGCGTGTCGATTAAAGCTTTCGAAAAAGAAACCTCTTGCGTCCCGAAATACCGTAGGTTCAATGATCAGAACGTCAGGGATATCCGTGCGCACAATCTTTAGACCCATCAACCCCTTCCACGCATTTCAACTTGCCATGTCAACGCCTCAAACAGCGCAATCCCATTGGACCCACGATTGCCATGCCCCGCTTTCTCTACAGTACTGCGTCACGTCCGTAACCTTGCAGCGTTGGGCAACGGCGTTGCAAAGAAAGTCTCGGTCAGCGAAAACCTACGTCAAATCGCTCAGTAGCGATGACATCCCACGAAAACGAAACACTCCGACATTTCGTCAAATTTCCGCTTACCGTTGACGCGAAGCTATGCGAAAGCCGTCGGCCAGAATGATACTCGCTCATAAGAACAGTTCAGAGAATTCGATCAAGCAGACTGTGTATGCCCCACCTCCAAGCCGGCAAGGCGACGCCAAACACTCGCTGCAACTTGCCGGTATCTAAACGGGCGTTCGTTGGGCGAGAGGCCGCCTGCGGATACTCAGCTGCCGGAATAGCTCGGACCTGCTCTGGCAACGTGCGCAGAACTACACCGTGTGTCTGCGCATAGGTCAGCACCTCCAAGGCGTATGTGTGCCAGCTAGCCTCGCCTGCCGCGGCAAGGTGGTAAAGACCGTAAGGAAACGCATGGCGATCCTCCAATCGCCAGTACTGCTGGACCAACTCAGCGGTTACGGTAGCCACCAACTCAGCAGTGGTGGGCGTGCCAAAACGGTCAGCAATGACAGCTAGGCCATCCCGCGTGCGACCCAACGCCAGTATGGTCTTGGCAAAATTGGTGCCATGCGCTCCAGCCACCCATCCGGTACGCAAAACCAGCGCCCGCGCGCCAATTTCGGTGATCGCCGACTCGCCCGCCAGCTTACTTTTACCGTAGACAGATAGTGGAGTCGTTGGGTCAGTCTCAAGGTAGGGCTGTGGCTTGTGCCCGTCGAAGACGTAGTCGGTCGAGTAGTGCACCAGCAGACTGCCCAGCGCCAGGCATTCTTCGGCCAGTACGCCGACCGCTACGCCATTCACGGCAAAAGCCAGCCCAGCTTCCGTCTCTGCTCTGTCGACATCCGTGTAGCCAGCCGCATTCACGATCACTTGAGGGCGCAGTGCTCGCACCACCGCGCGCACTTGATCTGGGCGCGCCAAGTCGCAGGCCGTATGATCCAGAGCGACGACCCGACCCACAGTGGCTAGCTTCGCCTGCAACTCGAAACCCACCTGACCAGTACGGCCGGTAACAAGTAGCGTCGGCACAGCACTGGTGCTATGCGCCATGTTGGGACGCATTCCCGGAAAATTCGCCGAGCACACAATGCACCCAAGCTTGGTTCGCCAAAAACCATTGAACGGTCTTGCGCAATCCCGACTCGAACCGTTCTTCCGGCTGCCAAGCAAGTTCACTGCGAATCTTATCTGCAGCCACCGCATAACGGCGATCATGACCAGGACGGTCTTCAACAAAGCAGATCTGTTCCCGATATGAGCCTTCCGGCCGGGGCCTCAGTTCGTCGAGCAAATCGCACACAGCGTGAATGATCTGCAGATTCGTACGCTCGTTGCCACCACCGACGTTGTAGGCCTCTCCGATGCGCCCCCTTGCCAACACGGCTCGCAAAGCTCCGCACAAATCACCAACATACAGCCAGTCCCGAATGTTGAGACCGTCGCCGTAAAGGGTCAGCGGCTTGCCCTCAAGAGCGTTGGTGATCGTCTTGGGAATCAGCTTCTCGGGGAAATGGTAGGGGCCATAACCGTTTGAACAGTTTGTTGTCAGCACCGGTAAGCCATAGGTGTGGTGGTAGGCATGCACCAGATGGTCCGACCCCGCCTTGGAGGCTGAGTAGGGGCTGTTGGGTCGGTACGGGGTGGTTTCTGTGAAGGGCGGATCCCGCGGGCCGAGCGATCCGAACACTTCGTCAGTCGATACATGAAGCAGACGGAACGCCGCTTGCGAATCGGCATGCAAGCCCGCCCAATATGCTCGCGCTGCCTCCAGCAACGTGAACGTTCCGACCAGATTGGTTTCAATGAAGGCTGCGGGTGCATGAATCGACCGGTCAACGTGGCTTTCAGCAGCGAAATGCACTACCACCCGCGGCTGAAACTCAGCAAACACTTGATCCAGCACCGCGCGATCACAGATATCAGCCTGCACAAAGGCATAGCGGGAATCGCCGTCAACGGACGCTAACGTTTCTCTGTGGCCAGCGTAGGTCAACTTGTCAACATTGACCACGCCTTCAGCGGCCGGGTCAGATAACCACTGCAGTATGAAATTACTACCAATGAACCCGGCACCGCCAGTTACGAGGATATGGGACAAACTCTGTACTCCTGTCTATCATCAGGCCAAGGCCATAGCGTGCTGATACCCGGGTTGTCCTCACTCACAACAAGGGCAGCAAGAAACGAACTGCCGCGCGCATCAAACTAAACAACGTATTTTATCCCGCCCCTTCATTTCTCCCATGGCAGGCTCAGGGAATTTTGTAGCATGGTGTAAGAACCAAGGCGTCTACATCTCTGTCGTGGACACCACCATCCATTTTACGTAGCCGCCGTGCATTCCCACGTTCCCGTGACCACGCCTGCCCACGCCATCGGCGACCTCCAAGGCTGCTGCTCCCCTCTCCGCTCGTTGCTGGCCGGCCTTCCCCCCAACGCCCCCCTGCGCTTCGTCGGCGACCTCATCAACCGCGGCCCCGACTCGCTGGCCACGTTGCGGCGAGTCATCGGCCTTTGCGAATCAGGACGCGCACGCACCGTCCTCGGCAACCACGACATCCACGTGCTGGCCGTGGCGGCAGGCGTGCGCAAACCCGGCAAGCGAGACACGATCGCCGAGATCCTCTCCGCGCCCGATAGCGACCAACTCATCACCTGGCTACGCCACCAGCCGCTGGCCATTTTCGAAAACAGTTTCCTGATGGTGCACGCCGGCGTCCTGCCTCAGTGGACGACAGGCGATGTACTGGAGTTGGCCGGCGCGGTGGAGCGAGAGCTGCGCAGCGCACATTGGAAGACCTTCCTGGCCGACGCCTTCGGCAACCACCCGGACAAGTGGAGCGACGATCTCGTCGGCATGGACCGCCTACGCCTGACCATCAATGCCCTGACCCGCCTTCGCTTCTGCAAGCCCGACGGCACGATGGAGTTCGAAACGACGGACGCCGATGGCGCACCGGATGGCCACATGCCGTGGTTCGACGTGCCGGGCCGCCGCACGCGAGGCACGCCGATCGTGTTCGGGCATTGGTCCACCCGTGGGCTGGTGATGCGCGACGATGTGATGGGCTTGGATACCGGCTGCGTGTGGGGTGGGAAGCTGACAGCGGCGAAGCTATCGTTGGCGCCGGCCGGGCGTGACGTGATTCAGGTGGATTGCGAGCAGGCTCAGGACCCGCTCGCCCACAAAAAGAAGTGACCGTTTGACCTAGCCCGCGCGAGCGATCAGGGTCGCAACGGCGTCGTGGCTATGTGCGGCCAGGGCACGGCGATCCATCTCCGGAGCCACGGCGGGGCCTACGAGCACTTCCACCACCAACGGCGGCCCGTTCAGCATGGCATTGATCGTGTCCATCATCGACAGATCACCGATATACGCTGGAATGGTCGTCAACTCACCCGTCCCGGCAATGCGATAGCGCAGCGCCACCGGCCGGATGGGTGCGCCAGCGCTGACGGGCGCCTGAAACAGGTTGGCGTGAAACGGCAGCAGTTGCAGCCCGTCAGACGTCGTGCCCTCGGGGAACACGCAAATGGCATCCCCCGAACGCATCGCATCTGCAATGACGTGCATGATGCGATGCGCATCGCGCTTACGAGCGCGCTCGACAAACAGCACGCCCGTCTGCGCGCATAACCAGCCAATCACCGGCCAGCCGCGAATCTCCGATTTGGCGACGAAGCGCGGCGGGTACCAACTGTTGATCGCGTAGATGTCGATCCACGACACGTGGTTGGACACCAGCATGGAACCCGCCAGTTCCTGGGCCGCGACCTCCTCGCCGTGCACCACGAGCGAGACCCGGAACAGCGCCAGCAACTTGCGCGACCAGCGCTGGATCAGCCTCTGCTTGGTCTCAAGCTTGACCCACCAAAACAGCAGCGCGCACGTGATAAGGCCTTCGGCCAGATGCACGAGCAACCGCAGCTTGCGCAGCACATGCTTGCGCTGCGGCGTGCTCACCTCGCTGGGCGCGCTTGCCACGCGCTGATCAATGCCCGTCATAGGCAAGATGGCCAGCGACCATCGTGGCACGTACGCGGCCAGCCAGTTCGAAGCCCAGGTACGGCGAGTTCTTGCCTTGGCTCCGCAGAGCGCGCGGTTCAAGTTTCCAGGTCGCATCCGGATCGAACACGCACACATCGGCCATCGCCCCTACTTCCAGCGAGCCTGCATGCAGGCCCAGCACACGAGCCGGCTCGCTGGTGATGCGCGACAGCGCCTTCGACAGCTCGACCTTGTGTTCGGTGGCCCAGCGCAGCGTGAGGGGCAGCAGGGTTTCGAGGCCGGTCGCGCCGGGTGTGGCCTCAGCAAACGGCAGCAGCTTTTCGTCGTCGTCCACGGGCGTGTGATCGGAGCAGATCGCGTCGATGGTGCCATCGGCCAGCGCACGCACGATGCCGTCGCGGTCGCGCCCGGAGCGCAGCGGCGGCACAAAACGCATCTGCGAATTGAAGTAGCCGATATCGACGTCGGTCAGCGAGATATGGTGGACGTTCACGTCGCATGTGACCGGCAAACCTTCGGCTTTCGCACGGCGCACAAGCTCGATGCCCGCGGCCGATGACAAACGGCACAGGTGCACACGGGCGCCCGTACTGCGAATCAGCTCAAAAATGGTATGCAGGCGCACCGTCTCGGCTATGACAGGCACACCCGAGAGGCCCAGGCGTGAAGCCAGCGGGCCGCTTGCGGCCACGCCGCCCTTACCCAGATACGGGTCTTCGGGGCGCAGCCAGACTGTGAAGCCAAAGGTCTGCGCGTATTGCAGCGCACGCATCAGCACTTGCGTGTCGGCCATCGGCGCATCGGTCTGCGAGAAGCCAACGCAGCCCGACTCTGTCAATTCGGCCATCTCCGTCAGCACCGCGCCCTTCAAACCGACAGTGAGCGCACCGAGCGGATACACGTGCGCCTGGTTCAGGTTGCGCGCACGGAACTTCAGCATCTCAACCAGGCCGGGTTCGTCCAGCACCGGATCGGTGTCCGGCGGGCACACCAGCGAAGTCACGCCGCCGGCCATCGCCGCAGCCATTTCCGATTCGAGCGTGGCCTTGTATTCGAAGCCCGGCTCGCGCAGGCGGGCTGATAGGTCAATCAGGCCCGGGCAAACGACCAAGCCCGTCGCGTCGATGGTCTTGTTGGCATGGAAATCCGCCGGAGCGTGGCCGACACCGACCACCTTGCTCGCCGCGATGTACAGATCCTGTTGTGCGTCGATACCGTTGGCCGGATCGATCAGGCGGCCGCCTTTGATATGCAGTTTCATCGTTTCAATATTTTTGAGATGGATGCAAAACGAAGCGAAGCGGTTCTGGCGGTTCGGCGCCGACGCAGACAGTACAAAAAGTACGGCAAGTCGATGCCGGGCCGGCAGAATCGTTTTTCATCGATCTCAGTCGTTGTTGCCAGCCACGATGCCCATGACCGCCATGCGCACGGCGATGCCGAACGTCACCTGATTCAGGATCACCGATTGCACGCCGTCGGCCACGGCGGAATCGATTTCCACGCCGCGGTTCATCGGGCCGGGGTGCATGACGATGGCGTCCGGCTTGGCCAGCGCCAGGCGCTCCTGCGTGAGGCCGTAGGCCTTGAAGTATTCCTGTGCCGAGGGCAACAGCGCGCCGCTCATACGCTCGTTCTGCAGGCGCAGCATGATGACCACGTCCACGCCCTTCAGGCCTTCTTCCATGTTGTGGAAGACGCGCACACCCATGTGCTCCAGCCCGCCCGGCAGCAGCGTACGCGGGCCAATGGCGCGCACTTCGGCGCAGCCCAGCGTCGTCAACGCATGGATGTCGGAACGCGCCACGCGCGAGTGCAGGATGTCGCCGACGATCGCCACCGTCAGGTTGGAGAAATCCTTCTTGTAGTGGCGGATGGTGTACATGTCGAGCAGCCCCTGCGTCGGGTGCGCATGACGGCCATCGCCCGCGTTGATGACGTGCACATGCGGCGCGACGTGCTCCGCGATCAGGTACGGCGCACCGGAACTGGCGTGGCGGACGACGAACATGTCCGCCTGCATCGCCGACAGATTGTTGATCGTGTCGAGCAGCGACTCACCCTTGCTGGTGGACGACGCGTTGATGTTCAGGTTGATCACGTCCGCCGACAACCGCTTGGCCGCGATCTCGAACGTGGTGCGCGTGCGCGTGGAGTTCTCGAAGAACAGGTTGAACACGCTCTTGCCGCGCAGCAGAGGCACCTTCTTCACCTCGCGGTCAGAATCCGATACGGAGACGAACTGCTGCGCGGTGTCCAGCACGTGCGTGAGGATGTCGCGCGACAGCCCCTCAATCGACAGCAGGTGCTTGAGCTCGCCGTTTTTCGTGAGCTGCGGGTTGGCGAAAGTCTTGGGCATGAGAAACGAAAGGCGACGAGGTCAGTACAGGTCAGGTCAAAGCGGGTGCGGTGCAGCGGGCGAACTCAAGCGCCTTTGAGCTCGCGCGTAAAGGTGAAGCGGGCCGAAGCGCCCTCGCCGGCTTCGCTCAGCACGAGCGATTCGTCGGGCGGCAGCGTGATGCGTTCACCGATGTAATCGGGGGCAACGGGCAACTGGCGTTCACCGCGGTCGACCAACACGGCCAGCTCGACCGCCGCCGGACGGCCGTAGTCGAACAGCTCATTGATGGCCGCGCGAATGGTGCGGCCGCTGGCCAGCACGTCGTCCACCAGCAGGATGCGGCGCTCGTTCACGTCGAATGGCAGCGTGGTGGGTTGGGCCTTGGCGTGCAGGCCTTTCTTGGCGTAATCGTCGCGGTGCATCGCAACGTTGACGACACCGTAATCGGGCAGGCCAAGGTCATGCGCCAGCCGCTTGGCAATCCAGGCGCCGCCGCTGACAATGCCGGCCACCGACCAGGTGTGGCCGTCGGCCAGCCGCGTGCGCAGTTGTGCAACGAGGCTCTGGTACAGCGCCTCGGCATCGATCTGTTGCGATGTCATGCGTGTTCGTCGAAAAACTGTTGGAGGATGATGCACGCGGCTTCTGCGTCGAGCACATCGTCGGAGGCACCGGCGTCCTGCGCGGCGATTGACGAATAGCGCTCGTCCACCCAGGTAACCGGCAGGCCATAGCGGCCGTGCAATTGATTGCCGAAGCGCTTGGCGAGCTTGATCATCGGCTGCTCTTCCCCATCGGGGTGAACTGGCATACCGACCACGAAGCCGACTGGCTGCCATTCGCCCACAAGCCGCGTGATCTGCGCGAAACGGAAATCGACCGAGCGGTTAGGAATGGTTTCCAGCGCCCGCGCCGAGCGCGTAATGGAATTACCCAGCGCGACGCCGATGCGTTTTTCGCCGTAATCGAATGCCAGCAAGGTGCCTTCTGCGGGCACGGAATGGGTCGCCGGACGCGCCGGCTCAGGCATGCCCGGCCTCGCCCGACAGCATGGCGGGGTTGATGCCCAGCAGGTTCAGCGCCGCGGCAAACCGCTCTTCGGGAGGCACGTTGAAGATGATCTCGGGATCGGCGTGGACAGTCAGCCAGCCGTTGCGGCTGATTTCGTCTTCCAGTTGTCCGGCACTCCAGCCGGCATACCCGAGAGTCAGGATGAAGCGGTGCGGGCCGCCTCCCTGGGCAACAGCTTCTAGCACATCCTTGGAGGTGGTCATTTCCAGCCCGCCCGGCACCGCCAGCGACGACGAATACGCGCCCGTAGCGTCGTGCAGCACAAAGCCGCGCTCAGTCTGCACCGGGCCGCCGTAGTACACGGATTGTTCTGCGAGGGGGTGGATTTCGAGCTTGAGATCGATCTTGTCGAACAGTGTCGCCAAGTCGATGTCGATGGGGCGGTTGATCACGAGCCCGAGCGCGCCGCGCTCGTTGTGCTCGCACATGTACACGACCGTGCCTGAAAACGTGGAATCCGCCATGCCGGGCATAGCGATCAGGAACTGATTCGTGAGATTGATAAGTGCGTCAGGCGAGGCCATGGGGTGAGTTTACCAAAAGCCCCCGGGCGCTGCCCCTCTCATTTTGAGGAATCGGCCCTCGGCGCAAGGTTTTTTGGTCTGGCATATTGTGGCGCCTCAGGCACTCGGCCCGGTTGCATGTGGCGGCGTGGTGTTCAACGCCCCCAGATCAGCGGCTTCCAGCCAACGCCAGTCGCCCGGTGCCAGGTCGCCCAGCGACAACCCGCCGATGGCGCTGCGATGCAATCCGGCCACGTGGTTACCGGCAGCCGCCACCATGCGTTTCACCTGGTGGTATTTGCCTTGCGTGAGCGCCATACGCAGGTGGTGCGTGTCGACACGCTCCGCCCAAGCGGCGGCAACGTTTTCATTCTCGTCGGCCAGCAGCACGCCGGCGCACAACTGGGCGATCTGCGCATCGGTTACGGGCTCGGTGGTGGTGATCTCGTAGACCTTGGGCACCTGGTGGCGCGGGCTGGTGATGGTGTGAACGAACTGGCCATCGTCCGTGAGCAGCAGCAGTCCTGTGGTGTCCTGGTCGAGCCGCCCGACGCACTGCACGGCCCGCTCGCGCAGCGGCACCGGCAGCAGCGTGTATACGCTCGGATGGTGTTTCGGCTTTTGCGAGCACTCCACGCCGGCCGGCTTGTTGAGCATCAAATAGGCTCGGGCGTGGTATGCCCAGCGCTCGCCGTCGACATCCAGCACCAGGCCGGCGGTATCGACCAGCGCATCAGGGCTTTCCATCTCGACGCCGTTGATGAATACCAAACCCGCGAGTACGAGGTCCTTGCAATAGCGGCGCGTGCCGAAGCCCTGTGATTGCAGGATGCGATACAGCGGAAGACGAGAAGAATCAGCCATGACAACAACGTGAACAAGACAAAAAGGCGCGTATTTTGCGATACGCTCGGCCAGTCCAAAGAGCAACCGACTCCATCCGATGCCCTCCACCGCCCCAAGCCGCCAGCCTTACGACATCGGAGCGCACTTCCAGCGAGGCCTGGTGTGGTTCCGGCGCGATCTGCGGCACTTCGACCACGCGGCGCTGCATTATGCCCTGCGCCACTGCCGCGAGGTCTATTGCGTGTTCGTATTCGACCGCGACATCCTCGACGCGCTGCTTGCGCGCGGGCTCAAGGCCGACCGCCGCATCGAGTTCATCCGCGCGTCCGTCGAGGAACTGCGCAGCGTGTTGCGCGAGGCCGGCGGCGACCTGATCGTCGTGCATGATCACCCGCGCCAAGCGATTCCCGAGATCGCGCGCAAACTCAACATCGAAGCCGTTTTCGCCAACCATGACGAAGAACCTTCCGCGCAGGCCCGCGATGAAGCGGTGCGCAAAGTGCTGGCCCAGCAGCCGTGCGCCTGGTTCGACTTCAAGGATCAGGTGATCTTCGAGCGCGACGAAATCCTGAACGGGCAAGGCAAACCGTATGGCGTTTTCACGCCTTACAAGAATGCCTGGTTGGCCGCGTTGACACCGTTCGACTTGCGCGCGTATCCGACCGAGCCTTACCTAGGTGCGCTGGCCAAGCCGCCGCAGGCGCTTTCACACGCGACGCCAGCGTTGGAATCGATGGGCTTCGCACGCACCAATCTGTCGGAGATCGCCCTGCCCACTGGCATGTCGGGCGGCCAGGCGTTGCTCGACGAGTTTGAAGAGCGCATGGACGACTACCATGCGCGCCGTGACTTTCCCGCCGTGCGCGGACCCAGCTATCTGTCAACGCACCTGCGCTTTGGCACCGTGTCGATCCGCGCGCTCGCAGCGCGCGCGCATGCCGCCATGCTGCGCGGCAGTCGGGGCGCGGCGACGTGGCTGTCGGAGTTGGTCTGGCGCGACTTCTATTTCATGATCCTGCATCACCGCCCGGACTTGGCCGACGGCGCCGCGTTCCATCCGGAATTCGATCGCATCCGCTGGGTGGACGGAGACACCGGCGACGCGCGCTTCGAAGCGTGGAAGGTCGCACGCACCGGTTACCCGCTCGTGGACGCAGCCATGCTGCAGATCTTCCAGAGCGGCTACATGCACAACCGCCTGCGCATGGTGGCGGCGAGCTTTCTCATCAAGGACCTCGGCATCGACTGGCGACGCGGCGAGCAGTATTTTGCCGACGTCCTCAACGATTTCGACTTCGCAGCCAACAACGGCGGCTGGCAGTGGGCGGCGTCCAGTGGGTGCGACGCGCAGCCGTGGTTCCGCATCTTCAATCCCGTCACGCAATCGGAGAAGTTCGACCCGCAAGGCCGCTTCATCCGCAAGTACCTGCCGCAATTGGCGAAGCTGCCCGACAAGTACATTCACGCGCCATGGACGGCGCCGGCCAACGTGTTGAAGGAAGCAGGCGTCGCGTTGGGCGAGACGTATCCCTTGCCCATCGTCGACCACGCGGCCGCGCGTGCTGCGACACTCGACCGCTATGCCGTCACCAAGGCGCATCGCACATCGGGCGCCGAGGCGGCGGCACTGAGCAAGATCAGCGACGATTGAGAATCGCCACGCACCAAAGACAACGGGCCGGTAGAACACCGGCCCGTTGTTGTTTCTGCCAGGCGTGTCGTCAGCCTGCGTTGGCCGCCGGCGCACGCTCGCCGATGAGGTTGCGCAGATGCTGCAGCAACTCCTCTTCGTTGTACGGCTTGCCCAGGTAGACATTCACGCCGATCTCCGCGGCGTAGCGGCGGTGTTTGTCCGCCGTACGCGAGGTGATCATGATGATCGGCGTAGCGCCGATGCGTTCGTCCGCACGCACGTTGCGCGTAAGGTCGAAGCCGTCCATGTGCGGCATTTCGATGTCGACGAGCATCGCGTCGGGCGTGATCTCCTGCAACTGACGCAGCGCGTCCACACCGTCGCGTGCGAGCACGGCCTGGTAGCCGGAGCGCGTGAGCAGACGCTGCGTGACCTTACGCACGGTCAGCGAATCGTCGACCACCATGACGATCGGCTGTGTGGCGAGGCCCGGCACGGCGTCGGTGCTGCCGTCGCGCTGCAGCTCGGCCACGGCGCCCGTGGCTTCCGGGTCTGACAGGCTGCGTGCAACCGCTTCGCGCTCGAAGCGCTGCGTGAGCACCACGGGGTTGTAGATCAGCACAATCTCGCCGTCGCCCAGCGTCGTTGCACCGGCAATGCCTTCCAGACGCGCGAGGTGCGGGCCAATGTGCTTGACCACCACTTCGCGGTTGCCGATCACTTCGTCGACGTGCACGGCGGCGCGCTCGGCACCGTTGCGCACCACCACGGCCGGCGAGTACTTGCGCCCGCCCGTGACGGACTTCGCTTCTTCAAGCAGCGCGCCAAAGTAGTGGAACGGCACGGGGCCCGTCGGCAATTGCAGTGCAGCCGCGTTGTACGCCTCGGCCAGCGCCTGCGGACGCAGTTGCTGCACGTGGTCGATCATGCCCGACGGAATCGCGTACACGCGCTCGCTCACACGCACCAGCAGCACCTGCGTAATGGCGGTGGTCAGCGGCAGGTGGATGGTGAAACGCGTGCCGACTTCCGGCGTCGTCTGCAGCGAGATCCGGCCGCCCAGGGCAACGGTTTCAGCACGCACCACGTCCATGCCCACGCCACGGCCGGCCAGCTCGGACACCTGATCCGCCGTGGAGAAGCCCGGCGTGAAGATCATCTCGGTGAGGCGCGCGTCGCTGGCCTCCTCATCCGGCGCCAGAAGCTGGCGCTCCAGTGCGCGGGCGCGAATGCGGTCGAGGTTCAACCCGGCGCCGTCGTCCACGAAATGCAGCACGACTTCGTTGCCTTCCTGCTGCACTTCCAGCGTGAGCTCGCCCGCCGGATTCTTGCCCTTGGCGCGACGCTCGTCGGCGGATTCAATGCCGTGTGCGACGGCGTTGCGGATCATGTGTTCGAGCGGGCCGCCCATGCGGTCCAGCACGCTGCGATCCAGTTCCACCGTACCGCCCTTGATGAACAGCCGGACTTCCTTGCCGGTTTCCGACGCCGCCTGGCGAGCCACGCGGTACAGACGGTCAGCCACAGTATCGAACTGCACCATGCGCGCACGCATCAGGCTGCGCTGCAAGCCACGCGTGAGGCGTGCCTGCGTTTCCAGATCGAGCGACGCCTGATCGAAACCGCGGAACAAGTTCTGCTGCACCGTCGCCACGTCATTGACGGACTCGGCCATCATCCGCGTGAGTTCCTGCAAGCGCGTGAATCGGTCGAACTCAAGCGGGTCGAACGATTCGTCGTGTGCAGCCGCATCGGCAATGCGCGACTCCATCTGCGTCTCGGCCTGGATTTCGATCTCGCGAACCTGCGAGCGCAAACGCGCCACGTTGTCGTTCAGTTCCGACAGATAGGTCTTGAGCGCATCGACCTCCGACTCCAGACGCGCACGCGCGGCACCGACTTCACCCGCATCGTTGATAAGCGAGTCAAGCGCACGCGCCTGCACGCGCACCATCGCGCGCTGGCGTTCAGCCACTTCGAGGGCTTCAGCTTCAGGGCTGCGCGCGCCGGTCAGATCGACGTTCGTCGATACTGCAACAGCCGGCAGCATCGATGCACCGGACGATGTCTGCGCGTCGGCTGCCGTCTGCGGCGCCTCGGTAGCATCGGCAAGGCCAGCATCGAGCGGCAGCAGATTGCCCGCGCCCAGCGCATCGACGTGCGCCTGAATGCGGTCAAACCAGACGTAGAGCTTGCGGAACAGTGCGTCGTCCACGCGGTTCTGGCGCAAGCCGCCTTCAATGGCGCTTTCCATTTCGTGCGCTGCCTGACCCAGCGTCATGGCGCCGGCCATGCGCGCACTGCCCTTGACGGTGTGCAGGTTACGCAGCAGCAGGCCGGCGGCATTGCGGTCCTGCGGCGCGGCTTCCCATGCACGCAAGTGCTGGCCCAGCTCGGGCAGCGCGACGTGCGCTTCCTCCAGGAAAATTTCCAGCAGCGCCGGATCAAGCGCGTCGGCGGGTGCCTGGCGGACCAGCTCACCCACGGCCGGCTCGGCAACCGGCGACTCGTGCACGGGCACCAGCGACGGCACGAACGTCGGCGTGATCTCCGCCGGCTCAAACCCTGGCTCGCCGGCCAAGCCAGCAGTTTCGTTCTCGGCCTGTTCGACTTCGGTAAAGGCGGCGGGCGCCGGCTCCAGCGGCAGGCGCGGACGCACGAGCAGGCGCTCGCACAACTCATCGAGGCTGCGGCGCATCGCCTCGTCAGCGTCTGGCCAGAGGCTGGCGGCGAATTGATGCAGCATGCCGCGCATGCGCTCGATGGATTGATCGAGCAGGCGGAAGTCGCCCGGATGCATCGCCACCGGGCGGCTGTTCAGGTTCAGCAGCACCTGCTCCAGCGCCCCAGCCAACTGGCGCACGGGCTCCAGTTCGACCACGGCGGAGCTGCCTTGCAGCGTGTGTGCGGCGCGCAGCGCCAGCTCGCTCGGGGGCGTGCGGCCTTCGTGGCGCCACTCCGAGAAATCCACGCCCAGGCGGCGGATCAGATCATCGGCCTCCTGCAGGTAGACGTTGTACAGCGCCACGCTGATGCGAACCGGACCAATTTCCTTCACGCCATCGTCGTGCGGTGCTTCCTCCGGCTCGCCAGTCTGCGCGAACGGGAACGGGATCACCTTGGCATCGGCGTCAGCGGCCGTTTGCTGATTAGCCTCTTCGACGTGCTCCGCAACCGGCTCGATTGCCTCATGCTCCACCACCGGCGCGGTGGCCTCGGGCATTGGCACCTCGACTTCGGGCAGCGGGGGTTCGTCATCCCACGTGAGCGCGACGGCTTCTTCTGCTTCTGCAAGGGGCACATCCGGCGCAGCCAGCTCCATCGGCTGCACCGCGTCGACGTCGTGCGATGCGGCTTCCGCAGCCGGTGCTTCGGGCGTTTGCGGCTCAACGTGTTGGGGAGCAGCCTGCGCTTCGGGCACGGCCTCCAGCCAAACGAACGGACCGCCATGACGCACACGCTCGGCGGCGGCGACCAACGGTTCAATGGGGTGATCGGCTTGCGGCGATTGCGCAATGGCCGCGGCCCACGTCGACAACTCGGACTCGGCACGTGTCAGCAGCGCGGCCAGGTCATGCGTCGGCACGCGGCTCTCCGCCAGCCAAACGTTCATGACCTGCTCAATGGCCCAGGCAGCTTCGCCGTAGCGCGTGAGGCCGACCATGCGGCCCGAGCCCTTGAGCGTGTGGAACGCGCGACGCAACTGCGTGAGCAGGTCCAAGTCGGAGCCGGTAGCCAGGCCACCCGTGCCCACATCAGCAGCGGCTTGCAGGCCCTGCAGATCGGCGCGCACGCCGGCCAGCACTTCTTCTGCTTCAGACAGGAAGATGTCGAGCAGCTCGGCATCAATGGATTGGGTATCCCGCACGGCACCAAGTGCAGGTGCAGCGGCAGCGGCGGGCACCGCAGCCGGAGCGGCCAATGCGGCCTGCATGCGCTCAAGCGCGCCGGCACTGCCAACCTGCCATGCGTCGAACTGGGCCAGCGCCTCTTCCAGGCGACGCCGGCGAGCCGGATCGTCGTCGATGGCGGCGGCGTCGCGTGCTTCCTGCAGCGCGGCACGCAACTCGGCGGCCAGCGGGTCGGTCGGGTCGACCGGCTGCTTGGCCAGCAGGCGATCAAGCAGCGATTGCAGCGGCGATGCAGCATCGGCATTGGACACACCTGCGCCGGCGAGCGTTTCGGATTGCGGCTCGCGGCGGGTCAGCATGCCGGATTCGGCATCGAAGGCGAACTCGCGCCATGCGGTTTCGCGCTCGGTCGGCGTCAACTGGCCTTCGATGACGATCTCGTCGACCTGGCCGCCGGTCAGTTCTGTGCCGGCAGACAGCGCGTCCAGCAGGGCTTGCAGGCCGCTGACGTTGGCGGCCAGAGCAGCCAGGTAACGTTCGCGATCGGCAGTAGTACCCTCGCCCGCAGCGTGCAGCGCGTTGATGGTCGATTGAGCGACTTCGGTAGCGTGGACGGCCTCATCGGCGTCCAGTGCGGCAAAAGTGCTCTGCATCTCGCCGAACAGGCGTGCAGCCTCTTGCAGGCCGCCGCTTTCTTCACCCTCGCGCTCGAAAGCGTCAAGGTGCGTTTCGGCAGAAGCCAGCAGCGTTTGCAGTGCGCGAACCTGCTCGGTGCGCGCGCGACGTTGCGCCGCTTCTTCGGCCAGCAGCGTGAGCCATGCAGGTGCCGGTACGGCGTGGCGGTCTTGCGTGGCGCGGGCGTGTTCGGCCAATTCACTGCAGCGGGCGGCAAACCACGCGCTGCGCAAGTCGCCAGATTCGCCATGCAGCGCCCACGGGCGGGCCAGCATGCGCGAAAGGAACAGCAGTGTGGGGGCAACGTCCTGTCCAGCAGCTTCGGTCAGGCGGTTCGACAAGTCAGACAGAGCCGGCTGCCCCAGCGCGTCGGCATGCAGCGCGAGCGTCTGCAGTGCAGCGTCAAGTTCGTCCGCTGCAGGCGCTGATTGTTGGCTGAGCGTTTCGAGCGAGCGGCCAACGCGTTGCAGCGTGTCGCTGGCGTCCGCCGGCAGCAGCGCGTAATACTGGCGCGTGTGCAGTGCACCAGCGGGCGCGTGCGTGGGCGGAATCGCGAAGGCCTGCACACAGGCCACGATGTCCGGGCCGAGCGTGTCGTCGCCCACCGGCGCTGCGGGCGCGTTGCTGTAGGCCATGCCGGCCAGCAGATACAGCGCGTCGGTCAGCAGGCCTTGCGGCAGGTGGACGTTGTTGTGCGAGTACTGACGCAGCAGCAGGTTGACGCGTGCCGCCAGGCGCTTGGCGGTCATGTCGGCCGGCACCAGACCGGCACGCAAGGCGCCAAACGTCAGGGCCAGCACGAGCCACAGATCGCGCTGCAGATCGTCCCCGGCGCGGCGCGGTTCGCGCTCTAGCGCGCGAATGCCATGCAGCAGGTCTTCCAGCGGGGCGTAGGCTGCAGCAGCTGCAGACGGATCCACCTGCGCACCATCGGCGTTGGATGCCGGTGCCCGCAGCGCCGTCAGCAACGCGAGCTCGAACTTGCGGCGCAGGCGTGCCAGCCCCGGCAGATCGCGCGAGGGCAGCAGCAGGGCCGGTAGATGGCGCAGCTCATCGGCCCACAGGTCAGCCGGGTGGACGCGCTCTTCGCCCAGGCGGGCGAGCACGGCTTGATACGGTTGGAACAGGCGCAGCGGCTCTTCGGCCATGCCGGCCATCAGGTCGACCACGTATTCCTGCAGTGCTTGCACGGCGCGCGAGAACACGTCCAGCGTCTGCGCGTCGGCGGCTACGGTGCCAGCATCGACGGCTTCGAGCAGGCGCTTGGCGGCCTGGCAATACACGTCGACACCACGCAGGCCGACGATCAGCAGTGCGCCGGCAGCCTGGTGCAGATACTGGCCGGCCAGGCGCAGCGACGTCGTATCGCGCGCCCCGATGACTTCCGGATTGACGATGACATCGGCTGCGTATTCGCCGAACTCGCGCACGGCATCGTCCAGCGCAGCGCGCATGTTGGGCGCGACCCACGCCAGCGCGGAAAGGTCACGCACCGGCACGGCAGACTTCGGGCGCACCGCGGGGGCGCCAGCCACCTCGAGCGAGGCAGGATGGGACTGGGCGGGCTCGGCGGCAGATTGATGACGCATGTGTGCTTCCAAAAAGCAGGTGGCGGTTGCCGCAGTTGCCTGGGTGACCCCTTCGGCGCTCCCGCCCGAAATCCAGTGACGGCGTCGTTACGCGAATCAGGCGATGCGGAACCGCGCCACCGAGTCACGCAGTTCTTCAGCAAGCTGCGTGAGCTGGCGCACCGACTGCGCGGTCTGGCGTGTACCCGTCGACGTCTGCTCCGTGATGTGCAGGATCTGTTCGATGTTCTGCGCCACGTCCGAAGCCAGCGTCGCTTCGTGCGACGTCGTCTGCGAAATGCTCTCAATCAGTTCGGCAAGCTGGCGCGACACGCGGCCGATCTCCACCAGTGCGGCACCGGCGTTATCGGACAGCTTCGCCCCTTCCACCACGCCCGCCGTGCTGCGTTCCATTGCGTGCACCGCGTCTTGCGTGTCGGTCTGAATCGTGCGGATCAGCGCGCCAATCTGCTTGGCTGCCTCGGCAGAACGTTCTGCCAGGCGCTGCACTTCCTCTGCCACCACCGAGAAGCCGCGGCCGGCTTCACCAGCCGATGCTGCCTGGATGGCAGCGTTCAGTGCCAGCACGTTGGTCTGCTCGGTAATGTCCGAGATCAGCTCCACGATTTCACCGATCTCCTGCGACGATTCGCCCAGGCGCTTGATCCGCTTCGAGGTTTCCTGAATCTGGTCACGGATGTCGTTCATGCCCGTGATGGCGTTCTGCACGGCTTGCTGACCCTGCTCGGCAGCGGCCAGCGAGGCGCGTGCAACGTTGGCCGATTCAGCAGCGCCGCGCGAGACCTGCGTAATGCGGTCCGCCATCTCCACCACCGACTGACCGGTCTGGCGAATCTGGCGCGACTGTTCTTCGGATGCGGCCACCAGGCTTTCCGACGTGGTCTGCACCGCCGACGATGCCTGCGTCACCTGCTCGGCCGTCTGCTGCACCCGGCCGACCAGCTCGCGCAGTTCTTCCACGGTGTAGTTCACGGAGTCGGCGATGGCGCCGGTAATGTCTTCCGACACGGTGGCCTGCTTGGTCAAGTCACCGTCAGCAATGTCCTGCAGCTCGTTCATCAGACGCAGAATTGCGGCCTGGGTGGAATCGTTGTTGCGCTTTTCCACCATCCGGCGTTCTTCAGCTTCGCGCTGACGCGCTTCTGCTTCCATCGTACGCACGCGCGAATCGCGCAGGTACAGGGCGGCCAGGCCGGCCAGGCAGACCACGGTCAGGATGGCCGACAGCACCACCGCGCCGAGCGTCACCGGACGGCTGCGCACGCTGCCGGCATAGGCCGACTGCAGGTCCGACAGGTCGGCACGCAGCTTTTCGTTGTCGTTGAAGATCTGCTGCTGGGCGCGCTTTGCGGCAATCAGGCCCGGCAGGTTTTCCAGAATGATCTGCGTGGTCTTCTGCACATTGTCGAAGCGGGTCGACAGCTCTTGCAGATAGCCCTTCGTCTCAGCATCGGTGGCGGCCGACAGGCGCAGCGCTTCCGAGCCGTTGAGCAGGCCGTTCAAGGTTTCGCGGAAGGTGTTCGTGTCCTTACCGAGCAGGAACGCCGTTTCCGGGTTCACGCCTTCGCCGGCCAGGAACTCGTTCATGTTCTTACCCAGACGCTGCGTCAACATCACGAGCTGCGACGAGGCGGCCACTTCACGGGCCGGCGCGTTGGTCTGCAGCTTCATCGACGAGATCTGCTCGGCTTCTTCCAGCAGTTCGGGGTTCGACGCGTTGAACACGTTCAGCGTCTTACCCACTGCCACCAGCGTCTTTTCCTGCGCCAGAATGGCCTGCGCGCTCTTGTCGCTGCGCTTCCACTCTTCGATCGACTTATCGAGCAGCGCTTCGGCCTCGCCGCCCGAGGCGCGCACGCCGCGTTCGGAGTTGCCGTTCTTCAGCGCGTCGAGGTTCTCCTGCAGGCGCGCGCGGCTTTCCTTGAGCTGGGCGAATGCGTTGGTGTTACCCAGCAGCGCCACCGGCACTGCCTTGGCCAGACGCTGCGAGTGCATCAGCGTGTCACCGGCAATTTCAATCTGCACCGACCCGTTGTTGGCCTGGCGGTTATCCAGGTACACCGAGATCAGCAGGGCCAGCAGACCGACCACGAGGCCGATCGTGAAGACACGCTGCTGCGCAGCAAACGGCACGCGCTCCATCCAGCCGACCACGGCATCCATGGGCGAGCGGCCCAGTTGCGTGGGTGGGCCAGCGGGATTGTCCTCATCCGTATGGGGCGCATTGTCCAACTGCGCCAACTGCACGGAAGCCGCCGACGCGCCCTCCACTGCAACCTCCGGCGCCCCTGCCTCTGCGGCACGGCGACCTGCGTTGAACCACTTGAACCCCATAGGACCCTCTTGTTTTGTCGATGCTGCCGTCTCGTTCTATCGAGATCAGCCGCATGGATTTCCCGTCCGCGTCCGCGCCTTGTTCCACCCGGCGTGGTACGCACCTTCGGCAGTGCCCGTCGAATACATCTGGCGCGCCCTGTTGCGCGCGCCACGCACCGCCTCTTGCCCCTGCACACCCCGCTCCCGTAGCGGCGTGCTCAATCTTTCTTGTTTGCTCTAAGGCTCTACGGCCTGATTCCCAATCGCTTTATGTGCGGCTACGGCCGACCTGCAGGAACGCCGGATCGGCCAGCAATTGCCGCACATCCAGTTCACGCCACTGTGTGCCGTGCACGTCGCGCCAGGCGCGGCCCAACCAAGGACGCCCCTCTTCCACGGTGGCTTCGGCGGGCTGCAGATCGCTCAGGCTGCGCAGTCCCGCCACACGCGGCACAACGATTGCGCACGCACGCTGCGGGTCTTTGGACAGCACCACGATCTTGGCGCCGCTGCCGCTGCCCGTCGGCGCTTCACCGCAGAACAGGCCGAAATCGATCACACCAAGCAAGTTGCCGCGCGCGTTCACGAGACCGAGGTACCACGGCTGCGTGAGCGGCACGCGTGCAGGCGGCTGATAGTCCAGCACTTCGCCGGTTTCGGTCAGCGACAGAAGCCAGTGGTGCTCACCGATCTGCACGCCCAGAAAGCCTTCCGTCGACGACTTGGCGCGCGCCTCTTGGAGGCGGCGGGCTAGCATCGCCTGGTATTCATGCAGGCGCTGGCGGGAGGTCAGGTTGGTGCGCTGTTCGTTCACGTCTGGCTCATGTCCTGTGCTGTACGCCATGTCAGGCGTTGCGCGCGGTTGGATAACGATTGGCCAACTGCCGCAGGTTTACTGCGCCAGCTTGGCGATCTTCTCGAGCAGCTCTTCGGCCTTGACCGGCTTGACAATGTAGTCCGATGCGCCCTGGCGCATGCCCCACACACGGTCGGTCTCCAGACCCTTGGTCGTGCACATGATCACGGGGATACCCTGGAAGCGCTCGTCCTTCTTGATGGCGCGGGTCGCCTGGTAGCCGTTCTGGCCTGGCATCACAACGTCCATCAGGATCAGGTCGAAGGTTTCGGCTTCGAGCTTGGTCATGGCTTGCTCGCTATCGGCAGCGACCGTCACCTTGAAACCGTTCTTGCCGAGGATCTCCGACAGGTGCAGCGCTTCGGTCGGAGAATCATCGACCACCAACACTTTCTTGATTGCCATACAAACAGTCCTTCGTTAAGAGAGATGCCATCACTGCGCGGCAGCTGGCGCCACCGGCAAATGCGTCTGGACCGCCTCCAGCAGCGCTTCCTTCGAGAACGGCTTGGCAAGGTGGTCAACCGCCCCGACCGACTTGCCCCGCGCACGGTCGAAAATTCCGTCGCGCGAAGACAGCATGATCACAGGCGTGGCATGAAACTTTGGGCTTTTCTTGATCAGCGAGCAGGTCTGGTAGCCGTCCAGATTCGGCATCAGGATGTCGCAGAATACGAGATCGGGCTTCAGGTCACCCACCTTGGCCAGTGCGTCGAAGCCGTCTTCGGCCAGCACAACCTGGCACCCGGCTTGGGTGAGAAAAATCTGCGCGGTACGGCGGATGGTGCTGGAATCGTCGATCACCAGCACCTTGCAGCCTGTCAGGGAATGCGCCAGCGGAGAGTTCGCCAGCGGTTGAGAGTCAGCCAGTTGTTCCACCCGCGCGGATTGCATCATGTTCTCGCAGTGCGCGACCACGGGTCGCCACGACATTCTGACCGGATGGATCGCGGCAAATCGCCGCGCAGCGTGCCCTCCAAACGGAAAGGGCCCACGCTGGCGACGACTTCAAAACTACGCCCCCCGGCCCGCTTATGAAGTGTGAAGCTCAGAATTTGACGAAGTGTGACAAGTCACCTATTCGCCGTCAATGGCGCCGGCCGTCCGCCGAGCGCTTGTGGCATGGAAGCGACGAGCCGATTCATCGAACCGTCACTTCCTGATACTTGGCTGTCAGCAAGAGGGCAAACGCTCACTTGCTGACGGGAGACAGGTCAGATCCGGATCAGATCTGCACCATTTCAAAGTCTTCCTTGCGCGCGCCGCATTCCGGGCACGTCCAGTTGATGGGCACGTCTTCCCACTTCGTGCCGGGCGCAATGCCGTCGTCCGGGGCGCCTTGTTCTTCGTCGTAGATCCAGCCGCAAATCAGGCACATCCACGTCTTGTATTCAATCTGTTGTTCCATAGGGCAAAGCTTCGGTGGGTTCCGTCTATTAAAATGGCAGGCCAGATGGTACCGAATCACGCCCGGGTGCGCCAGAACACGCGCCGGGCAGACAAGGTGTTTGACTGCATCCAACCCGGATCTGCGGCAAACCACCGCATAATCGCCTTGAACAGCCTTTAAACCGTGCCGCAGCGCCGCTCTGCTCGGCGCCACGCTCTCTTCCAAAACCCTCCATGTCGACTCCCTCCCGCAGCGCCGCCCTGTTTGAACGTGCCCAGAAGACCATTCCCGGCGGGGTGAACTCGCCGGTGCGCGCCTTCCGCTCGGTGGGCGGCACGCCGCGCTTCATCGCCAAGGCGGCCGGCCCGTACTTGTGGGACGCGGACGGCACCCGCTATATCGACTACGTGGGCTCTTGGGGTCCGATGATCGTTGGCCACGCGCATCCGGATGTCGTCCGTGCCGTGCAGGAGGTGGCGGCCGACAGCTTTTCGTTCGGCGCGCCCACCGAGGCTGAAGTCGTCATGGCCGAGGAAATCTGCAAGCTCGTGCCGTCGATCGAGCAGGTACGGTTGGTGTCGTCCGGTACCGAAGCAACCATGAGCGCCCTGCGCCTGGCGCGCGGTTTTACCGGGCGCGACCTGATCGTCAAGTTTGAGGGCTGCTACCACGGTCATGCAGACAGCCTGCTGGTCAAAGCCGGTTCGGGCCTGCTGACGTTTGCTGATACGACGCAGAACGCGCCCTCTTCCGCCGGCGTGCCGGAAGACGTGGTCAAGCACACGATGGTGTTGCCGTACAACGATGTGGCCGCACTGCGCGAGGCCTTTGCCCGCCATGGCAAGGAAATCGCCGCCGTCATCGTCGAGCCCGTGGCCGGCAACATGAACCTGGTGCGTGGCAGCAACGAATTCCACCAGGCCATGCGTTCGCTGTGTACCGAGCACGGCGCCGTGCTGATCTTTGATGAGGTGATGACGGGCTTCCGCGTGGCGCTCGGTTGCGCGCAGGCGTTATACGGTATCAAGCCGGACCTGACGTGCCTGGGCAAGGTGATTGGCGGCGGCATGCCAGCCGCGGCGTTTGGTGGCCGCCGCGACATCATGGGGTTCCTGGCGCCGCTGGGCAACGTCTACCAGGCAGGAACGTTGTCGGGCAATCCGCTGGCCGTGGCGGCAGGGCTGACCACGTTGCGGCTGATTGCTGCGGATGGCTTCCATGACCGGCTTGCAGCGCAGACGCGCAAGCTGGTGGATGGGCTGGCAGAAATCGCGCGTGAAGTTGGTGTGCCGTTTGCTGCTGACAGCGTGGGCGGCATGTTCGGCATCTACTTCCGTGAAGGCGTCCCGACGAGCTTTGCAGAAGTGACCAAGAGCGATGTTGGGCGCTTCAATGCGTTCTTCCACGCGATGCTGGATCAGGGCGTCTATCTGGCGCCTTCTGCGTTTGAGGCCGGGTTTGTGTCTTCCACGCATGATGATGCGATTTTGGACGCTACTTTTGAGGCGGCTCGGAAGGCGTTTAAGGCTGTTTGAGTTTTTTTGTTTTCTTGGGATGAGCCTTGGTGGGGCCCCTGGTTTCATTCCCTGCCGGGGCTGACTCACTTTCTTTGTCTTGCCAAAGAAAAGTAGGTCGTGCCCGGCAGGGAACGAAAGGGGGATGGACCACCAACAAAAAACTCAAACCCTCCGAGCCATTTCCGCCAACTCGCTCCCCAAACCCTCAGAAGCCCCCATCATCGGCGCCCGCAACACATTCCGAATCAACCCCTCAGCAGCCAGCCAAGCCTTCAAAGGCCCCGGATTCGTCTCAGCAAACAGCAACCGAATCACCGGCGCCAGCGCATGATGCAACCGCCGCGCATCGTTCAACCGTTGTTCTTGCACCGCCCTTGCCATCTCAACAAACAGCTCCGTGCGGACATGCGCCGCAGCAATGATCGCCCCCACGCCGCCTGCGCACAGCGTGCCGAACACCTGCGCATCCTCCCCCGCCAGCACCTGCAACCGGCCGTCGGCAATCACGCGCTGCGTCTTGTCAGCATCACCGCCGCAATCCTTGATGCCGTGGATGTTGGGATGTGCCGCCAGCGCAAGCAGCGTTTCGGTGTCGATGTTTGCACCGGTGCGATACGGAATGTCGTACAGCAGCACCGGCACGGGCGAAGCATCGGCCAATGCAGTGAAGTACTCGATGATCCCGCGCTGCGACGGACGAATGTAGGAAGGCGCCGGAATCAGAAACGCTGCCGGCCGATGCTCAGCGAGACGCAGCATCCGCTCGCGTACGGACGCGAGGGCGCTGCCCGAGACGCCCATCACTACGGGTAAGCCGTCAGCGGCGGCGCGTACCGTATCGAGCACGTCCGCCTGTTCCTGATCAGTCAGCGCTGCGGCTTCGCCGGTACTGCCACACGCCACGAAGCCGGCAACGCCCAACGCGCGATAGCGCACCACTAACGTATACAGTGCGCCGTAGTTGACCGATCGCGCGGCGTCATCGGCAAACGGCGTCACGATGGGCACCCAGATGCCCGCATAAGACGGACGTTCGCGGGTGGACAGATTGGTGGATGAATTTTCAAGCACGACAACACTCCTGGACGAATCAACGACCGGTCAAAAACCATCAGAAGCGCTTCGGGAATGCAGGCCCGCGAGATGCGGCTGAGAGGCAACCGTGTCTAACGTGTCGGTCAACCGCTGTTCCGTCGCCCATCTGACGGAACAGCGCTCCGGTCAGACGAGCGGCTGTTTGGTGGCTTTTTTGGCGCGCGCGAGCGTCGACACGACCGACAGGCTGAATGCCGGTGCCGTGCAGATCGACGAGGAAGAGGAAATCGCGCGCATGGAAATTGTCAAAAAAGTCCCCATACCGTACTGATGTGTGACTGGAGCGTCAAGCGCATAAGCTAAAGTGCGCTGAAACGACATGCGACGATGTCGGTCTCATGCCACATTCTTTTCAGATTCAGATCTAGAGGACTTCATGACCCCTGCCCTGACCTTCCGTTCGACGCGTTTTTCGGGACTGCGCTGGCTTGCGCTGTCGTTGGCCGTGCTGGCTGCGCCGTTCCTGTCTGCATGCGGCTACAACGATTTCCAGGCAAAAGACGAAGCCACCAAGGCCGCCTGGGCCGAGGTCGTCAACCAATACCAGCGTCGTGCGGACCTGATTCCGAACCTGGTGAATACGGTCAAGGGCTATGCCTCGCACGAGAAGGACACGCTGGAAGCGGTGACCAAGGCCCGGGCCGCAGCCACCAGCTTCCAGATCACGCCGGAGGTGCTGAATGATCCGGCGGCGTTCCAGAAATTCCAGCAGGTGCAGGGCGAGCTTTCGAGCGCGCTGTCGCGCCTGATGGCGGTGTCGGAGAACTATCCGCAGCTCAAGGCTGACCAGTCGTTCCGCGATCTGCAATCGCAACTGGAAGGCACCGAGAACCGCATTACGGTGGCCCGCCAGCGTTACATCAAATCGGTGCAGGAGTACAACGTGCTTGCGCGTAGCTTCCCGACCAACCTGACGGCCAAGGTAATGGGCTACCAGGTCAAGCCGAACTTCACTGTCGAGAACGAGAAAGGTATCTCCACCGCCCCGGCGGTGAAGTTCTGACGAGCTGACGATCATGTCGATACGCGCGCGTGCCTGCTTCGCCTTCCTGCTGACTGCAGCCCTGTGGCTGGCCGCCGCGCTACCTGCGCGCGCGCAAAGCGACATGGTGGCCGTACCGCCTCTGGCTGCGCGCGTAACCGACCTGACCGGCACGCTCAGCGCCGAGCAGAAAAGCGCGCTCGAACAGGTGCTGGCCGATTACGAACAGCAGCGCGGCAGTCAGATCTTCGTGCTGATGGTGCCGTCCACTGCGCCGGAACCCATCGAGGCGTATGGCATCCGCGTGGCCGATGCGTGGAAGGCCGGCCGCAAGGGCGTGGACGACGGCGCGATCATCCTCATCGCCAAGGACAACCCTGCGTCGCTGCGCAAGATGCGTATCGAGGTCGGGCGCGGGCTGGAAGGGGCGCTGACGGATGCGCAATCAAAGCGCGTCCTGCAGGACGTGATGGCGCCGCACTTTCGCCAGGGCGATTTCTACGGCGGGCTGTCAGCGGGCATCTCGGCCATCCAGACCGTCATTGCGCAAGAGAGCCTGCCGCCGGCTGAGCGGGCAAAGCGCCAGCAATCCGGTGGCGGCATCGGCGATTGGCTGCCCGTGCTGTTTCCGCTCGCGATCATCGTGTTCTTCGTGCTCAGCGCGGCCATGCGGTCGGGCGGGCGCGTGACCGGCAGCCTGCCCGGCCGGCCCGGCTCGCGCGTGATGATGGGCAATCGCGGGTGGGGCCCTGGCACCATCGGCGGCTTGGGTGGTGGATTGGGCGGCTGGGGACGCGGAGGCGGTGATTTTGGCGGCGGAGGCGGTGGAGGCGGCGGCTTTGGCGGCGGGGGTGGTGGTGATTTCGGTGGCGGTGGCGCCTCCGGCAACTGGTAACCGGTAAACACATCCATGGCTTCCACGACCCGACATCACCGCGGCGCCCGGCGTGCCCTCACCCATCTGCTGACGACCTCGTCGCACGCCAGGCGCGCGTTTCCGCCGGCAGAACTGCAAAAGCTCGAAGCCGCCGTGCGCGAAGGCGAACAACGCCATCGCGGCGAAGTGCGCGTCGTCATCGAAAGCTCGCTGCCGATGCGCGACGCGTGGGCTGGTGTATCGCCGCGTCACCGCGCCCGGATGCTGTTCGGGCTGCTGGAGGTGTGGAACACGCGCGAGCACGTAGGCGTGCTGCTCTACATCAACCTGGCCGACCACGCGGTTGAGATCCTGGCCGACCACGGGATCGCCGCGAAAGTCGACGCGCATACGTGGCGCACCATCTGCGAGACCATCACGCGCGGCTTTGCCCAGCGCGTGAGCATGACCCCGGTGCTCGATGCGCTGGCGCAGATCAACGACCTCCTCGCCGCACACGTGCCTTCCGATGGCACGCCGCGCACCAATGAACTGAGCGACCGGCCGGTCGTGCTGTAACGGCGCTACGCTTCATTCGTTTCTTCCCCGGCCGTGCCGAGCCATGTTTCAGAACTGAAACGGTTTTGACATGGCCGGCCGCGTCACCCCTGTCGGTCGCGCGCCTAATCCTTCCATACGAGGGAATGGCCATCGGCGCATCAGGCGTCAAGCTCAGGCCGCGGTTCTGCCGTAGGCCACCTCCCCGATAAAGCACGCCTCTTTTCCTGCAACGCGCTCCCTAAGACGCCTCGCGGCCACGCCGCGCCGGACGACACCGATGCATCGCATCTTGTCTCGGCAGAGGCCGCATGTTTCAGCAATGCACGCATTGATGTGACTGGCACGGCTGCGGGCTTACCCGGGGCTTTTTGCGGTGCACAACGCGTCTGCGTCACTTTTACGTTTGGCGTTTGCGCAAATTAATTCGGCGGCATCGTTTGCTGTATCGCAATCGGCACAAAGTGCGCGTAACGCTTGGGAAACAAGCACCGGCCAATTGCCTGGGCTAGACGCTGGCACGGCTGCCCAGCCATTGAAAATCAAGGACTTAGCGGCAATGGCACGTTCGTCGCTCTGTTGCTCCCGCCGACATAGCAGCACGGTGTTTCGGAAAGACAAGACAGAATCGACGCACACCTGAGGGGGTGGGACGTGGAAACCAAAGACCAACACATCAAATGCCGCCGGACCGGTGCAGCCAGCGTGGAATACGCCCTGTTGCTGGTGATGGTGGCTTTGGTGCTGATTGCCGTCATGGCGAGCGTCGAAACCAGCGTGGGCGATTTCTGGAGCAACGCGGCATCGGTATTGATGACACCCGGCGGGTTCGGATCATCGGGCTCGCAGGGCGGTGGTTCGGGTGGTTGATATTCCAAAGGCCTGGGCAGCGGGCAATCGCACCACGGGCCAGTAGCACACAGCGCATGCCAGACGAGCAGCGCAGCGAACAGAACAGAACAGAACAGAACAGAAGACGTACGGGGAAGTTGTCAACGTGCTGGCACAAAGAGGCCAGCCGGCTGCAGAGACCAGCAAACCGCTGGGAGCGTCTGCGGTGAACACGGAAGTTGTTGCACTTTCAGGCGTGAGCCGGTCCCTGGAGGAATGGTGGACCAGCCCACGGCGCCCAGTGGGCACCTGCTGCGATTTGCGGCGATGCCCGGGCGAGCAAGCACCAGCGGCCACGCCGGTGCGAGCCCTGAGACTGGTGAAGTCGGGGGAGCCTCTTGGTGTTGTTGTGCTCCGGAACATGCTGGCCTTGCGCCGGTGTGGCACCGGCGTGCGCACACGATCTCCGGAACCCCCGGTTTGGCCTTGGCCGGCTTGTCTGGCCAGAACCCAGCGCCCGATCTTCAGCGGTGCGCCTTTCCTTGAACCATGACGTGAGGAGATTGAAATGAAAGCCATGATCAAGCGTTTCGTGCGCGAAGAAGACGGTGCAGCCGGCGTGGAATACGCACTGCTGCTGGCCTTTGTGGCTCTGGTGATGGTGACCTACGGGACCACCGTCAAGACCGCGGTCGGCGCCATCTGGAATTCGATCGCAACCCAGCTGTCGACGGCCGCCGCCTGAGCAGTGCCAGTGCGCCCAGGTCAGGTCCGGCAGCCCCGGGCCTGATCCGGCGGAATACAAGCTGGCCCGCGGCGCCCGATGCCGCGCGGACAGCCAGAACAATGGCCCGAGAGGAACCCGAGATGACCACCATGACAAGCCTGAGCACCCTGGCGAACCTCAGCCTGATCGTGCTCATCGTGATAGCCGCAGCGAGCGACGTGCGCTCGCGCCGCATCCCGAACTGGCTGGTGGCGTCGGGCCTCGTCGCTGCGCTTCTCGCGCAATGCCTCACACAAGGCTTCACCGCAGGCGCGCTTGCCTGGCTCGGTGGCGCAGCGGTGGGCATGGGACTTTGCATCGGTGTCTACCTGCTCGGTGGCATGGGCGCCGGTGACGTAAAGCTGATGGGCGCGATCGGCGCCTTCATGGGGCCCTTCGGCGCCTTCCACATTGCCTTCGTGAGTTTTCTGGCAGGCGGGGTGCTCGCGCTTGCCATGGTGTTGCTGCGCCGTGACGCGCAACGCTCGTTTGCAGGGGTTTCAACGCTGCTGATGTCGCTGCCATTCGGCGGCAAGGCCGTGCCTTCGCCAGAAACCGGGGGCAAGCGCAGCGGAACGATCCAGTTGCCGTACGCGGTGGCGTTTGCCGCAGGCACGTTGCTGGTGAAGTGGGGAGTGTTGTAGCCGAGGGGGGAACACCTGACGCGTGCCGATGCGGTGCTGGACAAGCACACGGCGTCGCCGCAGACAGCCTGACGGAATGAACGCCACCAGGCACGCGCCAGACATACGAGGCATCAAGGACCACGCAAGAACGGTCCAGGACCGGGGAGAAGTGACATGCGTCAATCCAGTCGCACCATCGGGCAAGCCAGGACCTGCGCGGCGCCCCATCGCCATGCCTGCGGGCCACGTCCGTCCTGGCACGCACCTCCCTCTCTACCGTCGTCTTCGGCCGACCGGCGCATTGGCCGGCCGTGCATGCCCGTCACGTGTCTTCGGACCAAGTGGCGGTGGGATTGAGAACCATCTGAGTGGGGTTGGGAAATGAAAAACCTGCGCATTCTCTCCATGCTGTTGATTGCCACGATCGCCGGCCTTGCGGCGGTGGTCTTTGCCTCGCGCTGGCTCACACAGCAAAGCAGCAGCGGCATTACCAAGGTGGCGGTGGCCGCAGCCGATATCGACCTCGGCCAGCGCCTGTCGCCGGACTTCGTCAAGGTGGTGGACTGGCCCACCGCCAGCCTGCCGCCGGGCGCCGTCTCCGACACGCAAGCCCTCAGCGGCCGCGTCGTGCGCGCCAGCCTGACACGCGGCGAGCCGGTGCTGGAATCGAAGCTCACGCCGCAAGGCACGGCGGGCGGTTTGTCGGCCGTCATTGCCGACGGCAAACGGGCCATCACCGTGCGTGTGAATGACGTCGTGGGCGTGGCGGGCTTCGCACTGCCGGGCAGCTACGTCGACATCATCGTCAACACGCTGCAAGACAGCAAAGACGGCAAGCCGGTGGCCGGCGATCGGTCCGATCAGTCGATCTCGAAGATCGTGCTGGAAAAGATCCTGGTGCTGGCCGTCGCTCAAGAGGTCAACCGCGACGACACCAAACCCAAGGTCGTGAACGCCGTCACGCTGGAAGTCACGCCCGAACAAGCCGAGAAGCTCGACCTCGCACGCAGCGTAGGCACGCTCTCTCTGGTGCTGCGCAACCAGATCGACCCGCAACCCGCAGATACCAATGGCGCGACCAAGAGCACGCTGCTCAAGGAACCCGCCATCACGGCTGCCGTGGCGGTGCCGGTGGTCAAAACGGTGCAGGTGGTACGCCGCGTGGTTGCTGTGCAGCGCGCACCCGGCAACTGCATCGGCGTGATTGCCGGCGTGGATCACAGCGCCGAGTGCTTCTAAAGCGAAACGCGCCACGGAACCCGCGGGCAACGATCAACAAGAAAACAGGAAGAACAGACCAAAGGCCCCAGGAAGAGGGCTCCGGCACGGTCACAGGCAACACATAACCGGCCTTGTCTTGCAGAACAACCAATCTGGGGGATCACCATGAACCGACTCATCACGCAACGCGGCGAGACACGCTGCATGGGGACGTACATGAAGGCGACTGCAACCGCAGTGGCCATGTTGGGGGGGCTTTGGGCAGGTGCGGCGCACGCGCAGGTCGGCGTGGAATCCGCCATCCTGACCAACAACGCGGCGGCACCAACCAAGCCGATGCGCATGTCGGCCAGCGGGCCGATCCAGCTGACCATCGGCAGCGCAAGCAACGCTGAAGCCAGCCGCGATTCAACACCGAAAGGACCGAACTGCACCGGCGCCATGCGCGAACACAGTGAGGTGACCGTCCCCATCGGCAAGTCGACGATGGTGCAGTTGCCCGAACCCGTACGCAGCCGCACCGTGGGCAACCCGCGCGTGGTGCAGGCGATGCTGGTCTCACCGCAGACCCTGTACGTGTTGGGGCTGGAAGTTGGTTCCACCAACATGATCGTGCAGGGCCGCAGTGGATCGTGCACGGTAATCGATGTGTCGGTGGGCGCTGACCCGGCCGGCCTGCAAGCTGCACTGCGCCGCCTGGTGCCGGGTGCAAAGAACGTTGAAGTCTCCGCCGCAGCCGACAGCATCGTGCTGGGCGGCACGGTGACCGACTCGGTGCAGGCGCAGAAGATCGTGGACATCGCCAATGCGTTTGTCACACGTCAGTCGCGTGGTCCCGTGCGTGAAGAAGGCGGCGGTGGCCAACAAGCCGCCGGCCAGATGAATGCGGGCGGTCAGAACGGTGCGCCGCTGCGCAGCCCGCGCATCATCAACATGATGGCGGTGGAAGCCCCACAACAAGTCATGCTGGAAGTGAAGGTGGCGGAAGTCTCCAAGACCCTGATCGACCAGATGGGCTCCGCGCTGAACGTGGCCGGTGCCTTCGGCAGCTGGTCGGTGGGCGCGCTCGCCAACTTCCTGTCGGGCTCCAACGACATCGTCAACTTCAGCAAGAACAACCGTCTGCCGTTGAAGTTTGCACTCGATGCACAGAAGGGCGACGGGCTCGTCAAGGTGTTGGCAGAGCCGAGCCTGATGGCCATCAGCGGGCAGGAAGCCAGCTTCCTCGCCGGCGGCAAGGTGTTCATTCCGGTGGCGCAAGGTGCCGCCGTGGGCGGAACCAGCACCGTCATCCTGCAGGAAGAAACCTTTGGCGTGGGCCTGCGCTTCACCCCCACGGTGATGGAAAACGGCCGCATCAACCTGAAGGTGTCGCCGGAGGTATCCGAGCTGTCGCCGACGGGCGTGGCGGTGACTGCGCCCAACAGCAACAACACGCAGATCCTGCCGTTGATCACCACCCGGCGCGCTTCCACCACGCTGCAGGTGCATGACGGCCAGAGCTTTGCCATCGGCGGGCTCATCAAGAACAACATCACGGGCAGCCTCAAGGCGATCCCCGGTGTTGGCGAGCTGCCTGTGATCGGTGCGCTGGCGCGCAGCACGAGCTTCCAGCAAGACCAGACCGAGCTGGTGTTCGTGGTCACGCCGCGCCTGGTCAAGCCGCTGCCTGCCGACTACCCGCTGCCGACCGACACATTCGGCCAGGTCAACACCGGCGAGATCCTGCTCAACGGCAACATGGAAGGCCACAAGGCCAAGCCGGCCAAGGCACCGGCCGCCACGGCGGCACCGGCTTCCGCACTGCCGGCACCGAAGGCCGCGGAAGTTGCAACCGCAACCGCCGCCGCAATGCCCGCTGCCGAACCTGTTCAAGCGCCAGCCCCCGCCGCAAGCGCATCTGCTGCAGCCGACACCGCAGCCGAAGCGCAAGCACCCGCAGCCGCCACGGCACCTGCAGCACCGGCCGACAACGGCACACCGCCCGCGCCTGCCGCCATGGCGCCGGCACCCGACGCACGCCGCTTCGTGTCGATGGGCGAACAGCCCTTCCACGACTGAACCGACCGCACGACCTTCAAGGAGACGAATCATGAACATCACTTCGAAGCTGGCGCGGGCGGGACTCTGCAGCGCAATCGCCCTCACCCTGACCGGGTGCATGACAACCACTCCGGTGTACGACAAGCACTTCGGTGAGGCCGTCCGCTCGGTGCAGGCCATGCAGACGCTCAACCCGAATGCATCGGCAAACGCCGATCCGGTGACTGGCGTCGACGGGCGTGCCGCCACCGCCGCGATGGACCGCTACAACACGCAGTTCGTGAAACCGTCGGCCGACGTCAGCGCCTTCACCGTGGGTGTGGGCTCGGGCAGCAGCCTGGATTCACAGAACCGGTAGATCGCACCACGCAAGAACGCAGAAAGAGGAAAACGCGCCGCCACGCGCGGCGCGTCACCAGACGCTCACAGGAGCCCGGCCATGGCCAAGATCGCTCTCGTATCCGCCGACGAATCGCACCTGCAATACCTCGCAGGGCTGATTGCACAGGCCACCAGCCACGTCGTTCAGCGCACGTGCACTGCCCCGGCCCAGGCACTCGGCCAACCGGGTCTTGCGCAGGGTGCCGATCTGCTGATCCTGGAAGCGGCCAGCTTCAGCACCGACGACATCCAACAACTTCGCCGGCTGACGACGGACCGCCCCGACACGCTGTGCATGCTGCTGACGGAGAACCCGTCTGCCGACCTGCTGATGCGTGCCATGCGCGCCGGCGTGCAATGCGTGCTGCCCTGGCCGCCCGATGCGCAGGAGTTTCGCGACGAGCTGCAACGCTGCACGAGCCATGCGCTGTCCGGCTCGCGCAACGAAGGCCAGGTTCTGTCGTTTCTGTCGTGCAAGGGCGGTAGCGGCACGACCTTCACTGCCGCCAACTTTGCACATGTGCTCAGCGCCCGGCACGGCAAGCATGTGCTGCTGGTCGATCTCTGTCAGCAATACGGCGACGCCGCCTTCCTGGTGACCGACCAGACCCCGCCGGCAACGCTGGCCAACGTCTGCAACCAGATCGACCGCCTGGATGCCTCCCTGCTCGATACCTGCGTGACGCACGTCAGCGCGAACTTCGACGTACTGGCCGGCGCGGGTGATCCGATCAAGGCGGGCGAGATCAAGGCGGTGCATCTGGAACGTCTGCTGACGCTGGCCGCATCGATGTATGACGTGGTGGTGTTTGACCTGGGGCAGGACATCAACCCGGCGTCGATCCTGGTGCTGGACCACAGCAACGTGATCTACGCCGTGCTGCAACTGAACCTCGCTTACCTGCGCGCCGGCCGGCGCCTGATGGAGATATGCCACTCGCTCGGTTATCGAGCAGAACGGCTGAAGCTCGTCGTCAACCAGTACGACAAGCGCGTTCCGTTGACGCAGAACACCATGGAAAGCGCCTTCGGGATGCCCGTCTCGCATGTGCTGCCGTATGACCCGACCGCCGTACGCGACTCCGTCAACCAGGGCCGGCCCGTGCTCGATATGGCCGAGAACAGTCATATCAGCCGCGCGCTGATGGACATGGCGCGCCAGCTCTTTCCTGCCACGCAGCACCAGCGCGACGGCCTGCTGCGCAAGCTGTTCGGCCATGCCAACCAAGTGCCGGCGCCGGTACGAGCCTAACAAGCGCCTGACAAGTGCCTAACCCATCGATCGCGTGGAGCCCATCATGTCATTGCGAGAACAACTCTTTCAGCAAGCCGGCGAGGCACTACCCCAGCGTGTTGCGTACGCCAACGGCTCGAACGGCCACACCAGCGCGGCTTATCAGCAGGTGGCGCAGGATGTGCACCAGATCATCATCGACCGCGTTGAACTGAGCCGCCTGCAGCATCTCACGCCCGAGCAGATCAAGCGCGAGCTGGCGCAACTGGTCGAACAGATCGTCGACGAAGGCAAGCACCAGCTCAATGAGAGTGAACGCCGCCGCCTTGTCTCCGACGTGCAGGACGAGATGCTCGGCTACGGCCCGCTCGAACCGCTGCTGGCAGACCCGACCGTCTCCGACATCCTGGTCAACACACACCAGTACGTGTACGTGGAACGCCGCGGCAAGCTCGAGCTGACCAGCGTGACGTTCCACGACGACGCACACCTGATGCGCGTAATTGAAAAGATGGTGTCGCGCGTCGGCCGCCGCATTGATGAATCCAGCCCGATGGTGGATGCACGGCTGCCCGACGGCTCGCGTATCAACGCGATCATTCCGCCCTCGGCCATTGACGGGCCGCTGTTGTCGATCCGGCGCTTTTCTGTCAACCCGCTGACGATCCAGGACCTGATCAACTTCCGCACGATGACGCCGGAAATGGCGCAGCTGCTCGACGCCATGGTCAAGGCCAAGCTCAACATCCTGATCTCGGGCGGCACCGGCAGCGGCAAGACGACGCTGCTCAACATCCTCTCGGGCTACATCCCCACGAACGAGCGCATCGTCACCATTGAAGATGCGGCCGAACTGCAACTGCGCCAGAACCATGTGCTGCGCCTGGAAACGCGCCCGGCCAACATCGAGGGCCGCGGCGAGATCACCCAGCGCTCGCTGGTGAAGAACGCACTGCGGATGCGGCCCGATCGCATCATCCTCGGCGAAGTGCGCGGGGCCGAAGCGCTCGACATGCTGCACGCAATGAACACCGGGCACGAAGGATCGCTCGCCACCATCCACGCGAACACGCCGCGCGATGCGCTTACCCGGCTGGAGAACATGGTCAGCATGGCGGGCCTGCAGCTGCCGCCCAAGACGATGCGCCAGCAGATCACCTCCGCACTGACGGTGGTGGTGCAGGTCACGCGCCTAACCGACGGCAATCGCAAGCTGGTCAGCGTGCAAGAGATCACCGGCATGGAAGGCGAAGTCGTGAACATGCAGGAGATCTTCACCTTCCGCCGCAAGGGTATCGACGCAGACGGCCGCATCAAGGGCCATTTCTGCGCGACGGGCGTGCGGCCCAAATTCTCGGAACGTCTGCAGGCCTTCGGCATCCATCTGCCCGAGACGCTGTACGACCCCTCAGTGCAATACGAGGTTTAAAGGAGAACCGACATGGACACCATGGTGATCGGTTTCACGCTCTCGGTTTTCGTGGCCATTGCGCTGGGCGTATCGGGTGTGTATCTGTGGTGGGACAGCCGCCACAGCCAGACTGCCAAGCGCCTGAGCCAGCGGCTGAAGATGGCCCTGCTCAGCAGCGCACGGCACGGCGCCGACGAGAGCATTCTCAAGCAGCGCGTGCTGGCGGAATCGCAGGAAGTGGCGGCGCTGCTGGGCAAGCTGCCGCGCGTCAATCGGCTTGACCTGCTGTTGCTGCAATCGGGGCTCGATTGGTCGGTCGCGCGGTTTCTGGCGCTCACCCTCATCGCGCCGGTGGCGGTAGTCATCGGTATCTCAACGCTCAACCCGCCATGGGTGGCATCGGCTGCGCTGGCCGCTGCGGGTGCCTCGCTGCCACTGTTCTATGTGCTGCATCGACGCACGCGCCGGCTGATGAAGCTCGAAGCGCAGCTGCCGGAGGCGACCGATCTGATCAGCCGTGCGCTGCGTGCCGGCCACTCGCTGCCGAGCGCACTGGAAATGGCCGGCGATGAACTTCCGCAGCCGATCGGCACCGAGCTGGCGATGGTGTTCGGCCAGATCAATTACGGCGTCTCGTTGAACGATGCACTCGCCGGCCTGATCGACCGCGTGCCGGTGGACGACCTGCGCTACCTGGTGATCGCCATCCTCATCCAGCGTGAATCGGGGGGCAACCTGGCCGAGATCCTGGACAACGTGGGTTCGCTCATCCGCAAGCGCCTGCAGTTGCTCGACAAGGTGCGCGTGCTGTCTGCAGAGGGCCGGCTCGGCGGCTGGATCCTGACCGCGCTGCCGCCCGGCATGGCGGTGGTGGTCTACCAGTTGAACCCGGAATTGATGTCCACGCTGTGGAAAGACCCGACCGGCATTCAAATGATGTGGACCGCCATTGTGATGACCTGCGTGGGCGTGTTGTGGATCCGCCAGATCGTACGCATCCACATCTGACACGACATCAGCGCCATAGAGCACAGAACAGAATTCGGAGGCGGGGGCAACCCTGAACGGACATGCAGATCGCACAGACAGTCTTGCTTGGCGGCACGTTCATCATCGTGTTTGGCGCGGTGCTGGTCGCACTCAACGTGCTGCGGCCGAGTGCGCTGCAGCGGCGCCTCGGACAAATTGACCGTGAAGCACCGAGCCTCGTGCCGCAGGACAAATCCAACGACTGGCTGCACAAGATCAGCCAGATCGCCAAGCCGCTGGCCAAGGCGTCGTTGCCCAAAGACGGCTGGGACGCCTCCGACCTGCGCCTGCGTTTCGTGCATGCCGGCTGGCGCTCGCCGGATGCACCCGCCATCTACTTCGGCATCAAGACGCTGCTGGCGATCGGGCTGCCGCTGCTGCTGTCGGTGGCGCTGCTGGGGCGCTTCGACGCCAACCACCAGAACGAATTCCTGAGCGTGCTGTTCGCCGCGGCGCTGCTTGGCTTCTACTTGCCGAACATCGTGCTGCGCGCGAAGATCCGCCGCCGCCAGCGCGACATCTTCGAGGCGTTCCCGGACAGCCTGGACCTCATCATGGTGTGCGTGGAAGCAGGCCTCGGGCTGGATGCCGCCGTGCTGCGCGTGGTGGAAGAAATGCGCACCGCACGCCCGGCGCTGGCCGAAGAGTATGAACTGCTGACACTCGAACTGCGTGCCGGCCTCGCACGTGAAAAGGCCCTGCGCAACCTGGCCGCCCGCACCGGTGTGGAAGACGTGAGCATGCTGGTGGCCATGCTGATCCAGGCCGACCGATTCGGCACCAGCGTGGCGGAATCGCTGCGCGTGCATTCGGACATGCTGCGCACCAAGCGCCACATGCTGGCGGAAGAGCGCGCCGCCAAGATCGGCACCAAGATCCTGTTCCCGCTGATCTTCTGCATCTTCCCGTCGCTGTTTGTCGTGCTGCTGGGCCCCGCTGCCATCCAGGTGATTGGCGCACTGCGCTCGGTCGCGGCCCAGCAATAAATCGAAGTCAAACAGCCGACCCCGCCATCGCTTCAAGGAGACCATCATGCGCTCCCGTGCCTTCCAACGTACCGCGCACCGCCCTGCCCGCACGCGCAAGATGCGCGGCGCCGCCGGTGTCGAATTTGCCCTGGTCTTTCCGATCCTGCTGCTGGTCGTGTTCGGCATCGTCGAATTTGGCGCGGCGTGGTACGACAAGGCCGTCATCACCAACGCGAGCCGTGAGGCAGCGCGGGCGGGTGTGATCTTCAGCTCGCCGGTGCCAACCAGCACCAAGATCCAGAGCGTGGCAACCAACTACTGCCAGAACCGGCTCGTAACGTTCGGCGCCGCCTCCAATTGCACCGTCGGCGCAGTCACCACGTGCTCGGCCAGCGGTAACCCGCTCACCGTCACGGTGTCGTACACGTTCACGGGTTTGGTCTTGGGCCGCCTGGCGCCCTTCACCGGGTCGTTGGCGATGAGCGCGCAGACCACCATGCTCTGCGAGTAACCCGCAGCTCTTGCACTGTGCGAGGTATGTCATGACCAAGCGAACCCTTACCCTTCGGCAACGCGGCGCCATCGGGGTGATTTCTCCGATGCTGCTGGTTGTCTTTCTGTCGGTTGGCGCCATCGCCGTCGATGTCGCGCATTTGTATGTGGTGCGCAATGAGCTGCAGAACGCCGCAGATGCCGCCGCACTAGCCGGTGCCGCCGGGCTGTATCCGGCCAACCCCACGCCGCAGTGGACCAACGCTGTCACGAAAGGCACAAACGCGGTCCAGCTGAATGCCTCCGATGGGACGCAACTCGCCACCGGCACCGTGGTCGCGGGTTACTGGAACCTGACGGGCAGCCCGGCTGGCATGCAAGCACAAACCATCACGCCGGGAACCAACGACGTACCGGGTGTGCAGGTCACCATTACCCGCGCCTCGGGTGTCAACGGTGGCGCTGTAAAGGGCTGGCTCACCTGGGTGTTTGGTGGCGGCACGGCGGATATCCGCGCCACGGCAGTCGCCGTCATGGCTGCGCCCGGCACGGCCAATCCCGGCGCACTGTTTCCGGTGGCGCTCAACAAGTGCCTGTTCGATCTGTACTGGAACTACACCACCAATCAACCACTGATCGACCCATCGACCGGCAAGCCTTACGTAATCGACATCGACGCCAGCTACCCTGCCAGCAGCCCGACCTGCGCCAGCGGCGAGTGGACCGGCTTTGGGGGCGCCACCGATGCCAACACCGAAAAAGGTCTGGTCACGAGCGGCAACCCGACCACCGTCAGCATCGGTGACAGCATCAACATCTCCACCGGCGTGAAAACCAGCGTCTATAACGCAATTCCTCCACTGCCCTACACCGTGACGATGCCCGTGGTGGCCAACGTCGTCCCCGGATCAAGCTCGCCCGTGGTCGCGTTTGCGGGCTTCACGATCACGAGGATCTTCACCAACGGCACACACTCCTACATCGAAGGCAACTTCACAACCAACACGAAGGTCAGCGGAGGCGGTTCCGGCACCAACTACGGCGCCTACGTGCCGCCACGCCTCGCGAACTAGGCACGCAGAGCATCCACGGGGAAAGCGCCATGGTCCAGTCGTTACAACAAGAACACGAGCCGCCGATGGCCGATCGCCACTGGATCAACGCCAACACGGTGCGTAAGGGCAGCAAGGTGATGCTGGCCGTGTTCCTGCTGATTTTTGCGCTGGGAGCCTGGGTGACGAACGGCTTCACGGATACGCGGATCACTGGGCCCGCGTCGGACTTCTCCGTCTTCTGGGGCGCATCGCACATCGCGCTCCATGGTCAGCCGCTGCACGCCTACGACATCGACAAGATCATGGTGGTGATCAACCAATTCGGCACGCTGGAAGCGGGCAGCGAGCGCATTCTGCCGTGGCTCTATCCGCCGACCTTTCTGCTGGTGGTGCTGCCGTTGTCGCTGCTGCCGCTGTGGCCGAGTTATCTGTTGTTCATGCTGGCCACCGGCGGCCTCTATGTGAAGGCCACAACCGGGCTGCTTGGTGACAAGGTGGACGCGCGTCAGCATGCGTGGATGTCGGTGGTCAGCTCGCCGGCTGTGTTCGTAACGGTGCTGATGGGGCAAAACTCCATGCTCACCGCTGGGCTGGCCGCTACAGCCGTCGCCTGGCTCGACAAGCGGCCCGTGCTGGCTGGCGTGGCCATTGGCCTGCTGGCCATCAAGCCGCAACTGGCGCTGCTGTTTCCGGTGGTGCTGCTCGTCGCCCGCGCATGGAAGACGATGGCAAGCGCGGCAGTCACCGCCGTGCTGTTCGGCGCCATCAGCATTGCCGTCTGCGGGTGGGACACCGTGCCCGCCTTCTTCCAGAGCGCACACTGGGCCGAGACCAACCTCGTCGAGCACGGCGGCACGGCGTGGTACGTCATGCCGACGTTCCTGGCGGCCGTGCGCGCAGCCGGCATCGGTATCAAACTGGCCTATGCGATTCAGGTGTCGGTCGCTGTGCTGGCCATGCTTGCCACCGCCGCCGTATGGCGCCGCACGAACGATACGGGGCTGCGTGTTGCTGCGCTGGCAACCGCCACGCTGCTGATCTCGCCGTATGTGCGTGCGTATGAGCTGACCTGGCTTGTCGTGGCGATTGCGGGCTACATCCGCCATGGCATTCGCTTCGGCCTGTCGAGCACGGAGCGCGCTCTGCTGGTTGCAGCGTGGCTGCTGCCGGTGTTCGAGTTCACCAATCCGCTGTTTCATCTGCCGCAGGTCGGGCCGTTCTTCCTGGTGACCATGATGGCGATGATCGTGCACCGAACGCTCACGCACGCGCGAGTACGCATCGCCACCGAAGCCAAGCCCGGGTTGGCATCAGCAGCAAGCATGCCGGCAGGCGCCAACGCGCGCACCACCGCATAACCACTGACAGACCAGCCATAGGTCTGCACATCGTCATCAAAGTTTTTGGGGAAGTCATGCAGCCGAACCATCAAGACCCTCACGACCCGCCACTGCTTTCCCTGGTCGTACCGTTCTACAACGAGGGCGATGCACTGCACTTGTTCTTCGCCCGCGTGGTGCCGATCCTGGAATCGATCGACGGCATGCAGTTCGAGATCGTGTGCGTGAACGACGGCAGCGCCGACGACACACTCGCCAAGCTGGTTGCCGTATCACATGCCGACCCGCGCGTGCGCGTGGTCGACCTGACCCGCAATTTCGGCAAGGAAGCCGCGCTTACCGCCGGCCTGGACGAGGCACAGGGCGATGCCGTGATCCCCATCGATGCTGATCTGCAAGACCCGCCGGAGTTGATCCCCACGCTGGTCGCGCACTGGCGCAAGGGCGCCGAAGTCGTGCTCGCACAGCGCGCCAACCGCGCTTGCGACTCGTTCCTCAAGCGAGTAACTGCCGCCGCTTATTACCGCATCCACAATCGACTGTCCGACCTGAAGCTGCCCGAGAACGTGGGCGACTTCCGCCTCATGGACCGTGCCGTGGTGAACGCGCTCAAGCAGTTGCCGGAGCGGCATCGCTTCATGAAGGGCCTGTTCGCGTGGGTGGGCTTCAGCACGGTGATCGTGCAGTACGAACGCGAGAGACGCAGCGCAGGCACGTCGAAGTTCTCCGGCTGGCGGCTATGGAACTTCGCGCTGGAAGGCATCACGAGTTTCAGCACGCTGCCGTTGCGTAGCTGGACGTACCTCGGTGCGCTGGTTGCCGCGCTGGCGTTCTGCTATGGCGCGTTCATCATCCTGCGCACGATGATCTTCGGTGTGGTGGTGCCGGGCTACGCTTCAGAGCTGTCGCTGATGCTGTTCTTTGGTGGGCTGCAGATGATCGGCCTGGGGATGATCGGCGAATACGTCGGCCGCATCTATGACGAAGCCAAGGGTCGCCCCATCTACCTGGTGAAACGCCGCTATCAGGAGCGCCGCCCACGCAGCCGCGTGCAAGGCAGCAACAGCCGGCAGGTGATTCCGATTGCCAGCGCCCGACCGCGCCAGCCGCAGGGAGAACGCCAGCGCAACCACGCAGCCCGGCGTTGATGCCAACCGGAGACGCATCATGCGACACGCAGAATCGAGCGTCATGAACGCACTGGCAGGCGCACTGCCGCTGCCGGATCGCATGTTGCTGATCCGCATGTTCCGTTTTGGAGTCTCGGGCGTTATCGCCACTGGCGTGCATGTGGCGATTGCCACTGCGCTCATCAGCGGTGTCTCTGCAACGCAGGTGACAGCCAACGGCGCAGCCTTTGTCTGCGCCAACGTGTGCTCGTACCTGCTCAATGCCCTGTGGAGTTTTTCGGCCAAACCGGCGCGCGCCAACTTCCTGCGCTTCTACGCCGTCTCGCTGCTCGGCCTGGCATTGACGCTTGCGATTTCGTGGTGCGCGCAGACGCTGGGCCTGAGCTATTGGATCGGGCTAGCGGGCATCCTGTCGACGGTGCCGCCGCTGACCTTCGTACTGCACCGGTTCTGGACGTTCCGCTGATGCGGCGCGGCCATCCCGGCGACAGACTTCATTCCGCGTCGCCGTTTTCGCTGCCCCCGTGCGTGCGGTCAAAGCGGCGCAGCGTATCGATGCGCTCGCGCGTCAGCGGGTGCGAAGAGAAAAACGCCGAGGCGTCGTCATCGCTGGCAGCGTCGCCCTTCTTGGTGGCATCTGCCTTGCGCGTGCCGCCATGCGTGTCTTCCAGCGCCTGCAGCACGTCGGCAAACGCGCCGACAGACAAGCCGTTCTCCTGCAGCAGCAGCGCGGCATAGCGATCGGCATCGCGCTCGTAGTCACGCGAATAGCGCAGCGTCAGCAGCGCCGCCGGCACGCCCGACAGAATGGTCGAGACATCGCCAAACAGCAGCGCCGCCGTTGCCCCAATGGCCGACGACTGAATCACTTGCCGCAGCCCATGGCGATATTCAACGTGACCTGCCTCGTGCGCCAGCACACCTGTCAGGCCATCGCCCTCACCCACCAGCTTGACCAGCGCGTCGGTCACGACGATGTCGCCGCCGGGCAGCGCAAAGGCATTGGCGCCGATGTCGGCATCACGAAAAACGATGTGATACGTGTGCGTAGCCTGTGGCGGCCTGTGCAGAGCGGAAAACCGTGCGCGGATGCGGTCCTGCTGCGCGGCGGGCAGCTTGCTGGGCCGGAGCCAGCGCTCGTCCATGGCTTTCAGCGTGCTGCGCCCGAGCTGCGCCTCGGCGCGCTGCGGCACCATATTGGCCACCACCTTGGCGCCCCACGGCAAGCCGTAGCGGTAGCCCAGCGCCAGCACGACCACCATGGCCAACAGCGAGCCCAGCGCCAGCTTCCAGCTGTTCTGCGCCAGCACGACCCAGCCCTCGCGATAGCCGGTGCGATGCAGCAGCGCATTCAGCGATGCCTGCTCCGCCGGGTCGTTGATCTCGCAGAACGCGCCGTCTTCGAAGGTGATCAAGCGGGGGGCATGCTTGACGCGCTCCGACACCCGCAGCGTAGAGAGCGCCGCGCGGCGCAGCGCCGTGCCCTCCGCGTCGAACAGCACCGCCTCGCCCGCCTCGACGGCAAGGCGCACGGGTTGCGCGCGCGAGGTACGGCCGTCGAAGTAGGTCGCGAGAATCACAGCGGTTGCCTTTGCCTGCAGCGCGCTTACAGCGCGATATCGATGTCGTACCAGTCCACCGTTGCGTCGCCCAGGGCGCCCACGTTGGTGGTTTCTCCGGCAACGAAGGTGTCAAGCGAACCGGCCGCGAGCATCGTCACCGAGTCGAGCTTGTAGCGCGCCGTGCGCACACGTGCAAACGGCGTGAACAGGCCGATGGTGATCACGATCAGTACCGCATTCGACACGAAAATCCAGAACAGCTTGCCTGCACCCACCTGGCTCTGGAAGCGATGCGCGCCCAGCGTGGTGTGGTTCCACACGAGGTTCTGCAGGCGCGACAGGAAATAGGGCGTCAGGAACAGCATCGCGGCATACATGAACAGCCCGATGAGGATGAAGCCGAAGATCTGGCCCACGCCCGGCGCGCTGTGCAGCGACACACCCAGCAGCAGCGCCAGGCAGGAGGCCACCACGAGTGCCAGGATCGCCAGCCCGAAGGTGCGCAGATAAACGCCGTAGAAGTGGCCCGGCGTGCCTGAAAAATCGAACTGCGCGGTACCGAAGCGCGTGTTCTTGTGCTGGAACCGCTTGAAGCGCTGGTGCGCCAGCGGTGCGAGCAGATACAGCGAGAACACGCTCAGAATCGGCCACACCAGAAACACCATGTAGCCCTCCGCGTCCTTGCCCGTAAAGGCGAAGCGCAGGCCTCGGTAGCTGGAATTCGCCATGCGGAACCGCAGCGAGCGCACGAGCAGCCACGGAAACGCAGCGGCCATCAATGCAAGCAGCGCCAGCCCCAGCAGCGGCGACGAATGGCCCAGGAGGTTGAACGCAAGCGCCAGCACGAAAATGATCGCGCGGCCCTTGAGAATGGCGATCGGGCTGCCGTGATAGTCGAAGCTCGAACCGGCCAGTTGGGTGTTGCGATAGAAATACTGCAGCGTGCGCACCTTCGCCCAGGCCGAGTAAATGCCCAGCGTGACGATGGTCAGCAGCAGGTTGACGATCCAGATGCGGAAGTATTCGGAGCCACTGCCGATAAAGCGCAGTCGCAGGGGTTGCGGCGCAGCCGGAGCGGGGGCGCTGCCCAGGACGGACTCGCGTGCGATGTCGTTCATCTGTTTTCCCTTCCCTGAGTTGTTGTCGTGCCCGCTTCAGGACGCTTATCGCTTATCGATACTTAACGACGCTGAGGCTCGCGGGTGGGCCGATTGTATCGAAGCCCACTGCATTGCAGCGTTAACGCCGCCTTAACAAAGCAGGCAACAAAAAACCCCGCGGGCTCGCACCCACGGGGTTTTTTGTTTGGAACAGCCATCCCGAAAGATGGCCGGGCCAGGTTGCCGGACAGGCAAATTACATCATGCCGTCCATGCCACCCATGCCACCCATGCCGCCCGGCATTGCCGGAGCTGCATCGTCCTTCGGCAGTTCTGCCACGGCGCAATCCGTGGTCAGCATCAGCGAAGCGACCGAAGCGGCGTTCTGCAGCGCGGTGCGGGTCACCTTGGTCGGGTCCAGCACGCCCATCTCCACCAGGTCACCGTACTCGCCGGTCGAAGCGTTGTAGCCGTAGTTGCCTTGGCCGGCGATGACGTTAGCCACCACCACCGAAGCCTCGTCTCCAGCGTTCGTGACGATCTGGCGCAGCGGCTCTTCCATGGCGCGCAGCACGATCTTGATGCCGGCGTCTTGGTCAGCGTTGGCACCCTTCAGGCCGGAGATCAGCGCACGGGCGCGCAGCAGTGCAACACCGCCGCCAGCCACGATACCTTCTTCCACGGCAGCGCGCGTTGCGTGCAGAGCATCTTCCACGCGAGCCTTCTTTTCCTTCATTTCGACTTCGGTGGCAGCGCCAACCTTGATCACAGCAACACCGCCGGCCAGCTTGGCCACGCGCTCTTGCAGCTTCTCACGGTCGTAGTCCGAGGTCGCTTCTTCGATCTGGGCACGCACTTGCTTCACGCGGGCTTCGATGTTGCGGGCATCGCCTGCGCCATCGATGATCGTGGTGTTTTCCTTGCCGATTTCAACGCGCTTGGCTTGGCCCAGGTCGTTCAGGGTTGCCTTTTCCAGCGTCAGGCCGACTTCTTCAGCGATGACCTGGCCGCCCGTCAGGATGGCGATGTCTTCCAGCATGGCCTTGCGGCGGTCGCCAAAGCCCGGAGCCTTGACGGCGGCGGTCTTCAGGATGCCACGGATGTTGTTGACCACCAGCGTTGCCAGGGCTTCGCCTTCAACGTCTTCAGCGATGATCAGCAGCGGACGGCCAGCCTTGGCGACTTGTTCCAGCACCGGCAGCAGGTCGCGGATGTTGCTGACCTTCTTGTCGAACAGCAGCACGAACGGGTTGTCCAGCTGGACAACTTGCTTTTCCGGGTTGTTGATGAAGTACGGCGACAGGTAGCCGCGATCGAACTGCATGCCTTCCACGACGTCCAGCTCGTCGGCCAGCGACTTGCCGTCTTCCACCGTGATCACGCCTTCCTTGCCAACCTTGTCCATGGCTTCAGCGATGCGCTGGCCGATGGATTCGTCGCTGTTGGCCGAGATGGCGCCAACTTGAGCGATTTCCTTGCTGGTGGTCGTCGGCTTGCTGATCTTCTTCAGCTCTTCGACGGCAGCGCCGACAGCCTTGTCGATGCCGCGCTTCAGGTCCATCGGGTTCATGCCGGCGGCAACGTACTTCATGCCTTCGCGCACGATCGACTGGGCCAGCACCGTTGCGGTGGTGGTGCCGTCACCGGCGTTATCGCTGGTCTTGGAAGCAACTTCCTTGACCATTTGCGCGCCCATGTTCTGCAGCTTGTCCTTCAGCTCGATTTCCTTGGCGACCGACACACCGTCCTTGGTCACGGTCGGGCCACCGAAGCTGCGCTCCAGCACCACGTTACGGCCCTTGGGCCCCAGGGTCACCTTGACTGCGTTGGCGAGAATGTTCACGCCTTCGACCATCTTGGCACGTGCGGCGTCGCCGAACACTACGTCTTTAGCTGCCATCTTGAGAATCTCCGAAATCTTTGGATGTTGCCTACACCGGGGAAATCCGCCGGGCAGACAATGAGGATTGGGTTACTGGTAAGCCGATGCGAAAGAGCGCCCGCTTACTTCGCCACCACGGCCATGATGTCTTCTTCGCGCATGACCAGGACTTCCTGACCATCCACCTTGACGCCTTGGCCGGCGTACTTGCCGAACAGCACGCGGTCGCCGACCTTCACGTCCAGCGCGATCGCATTGCCCTTGTCGTCTTTCTTGCCCGGACCGACGGCCAGCACTTCGCCTTGATCCGGCTTTTCAGCGGCGGCGTCAGGGATGACGATGCCCGAAGCGGTCTTCGTTTCGTTGTCCAGGCGCTTCACGATCACGCGATCATGCAAGGGACGCAGGTTCATACAAACTCCTCAATGCAAAGTGAGTGTTTATTCACAAAACGCGCCGCAGGACGCGGCGCATCGGGAAAGCATCGGGGGTGGAGGCTTTGTTAGCACTCCTGCCCGGCGAGTGCTAATTATAGGGACGGGGTATTACGATTTCAAGAACGGGCGCAGGGGAAGTTGTTGTCGAGATTCACTCAACGCTGAACTTTGTTCACTCAACTCTGAACTCCCCCTGGCTCCTGCCCGGAAACCCCCTCAAAGAATACCTTTCACTTCAATGACTTATGCCCCAACAGCTGAGCGCTGAGAGCAATGCATAGCGCTCTCCAACGGAGACGCATGCAAAAAGAGGCAGGTCTTTGATCAGAATATAAGTTACCCATGAGTCACAAAATATTCTCCTGAACCGCTGCCCTCAAAGAGAAAGAAAGACTGCCGCCGGTGCTTGGAGCGCGAGGAGGCACTGACACGGCCGTCCTCAGCGACCGCTAACCTAGTTGGGCTTGGGTCCGCCTGCGGATTGCATTCGGTTTGTCAATGAGCTCCGCCGCCGGCCGACATGCAGGTCCCTTTCGGTGAGCACGTACTCTGAGCTATCGCAGAGCCTCTGAACCGCCAAGTCAATGAACGCGCGCGCGCGGACCGGCTGCGAAGACCTGCTACCGAAATAGACGAAGTAGCTGGCGTAATTGGGCATGTGGTCCACCAGGATGGGGACCAACTGACCTGATCGAATGTAAGGCGCCGCAGTCACACCTGCGAGCTGCCCTAGCACCTTGCCTGCCAAGACGGCTTGCAGCTCGAACAACTCGTCGTTGCTGCAGATGGCCGGCACGACGGGCTGGTCGACCTCTTGGTCGCCGAGCTTCACGCGCCATGGCAGGACCTTCCCCGTGCTCGGATGCCGATACGCGCTGCAGCGATGCGAGGCAAGGTCAACGAGGGACTCGGGTACTCCGTACTTCTCGAAGTAAGAAGGTGCGCCGCAAATTGGCAGCTGCACCGGAAACAGTCGCCGCGCAATGACGCCTTCGTGTGGGGACGGGCCAAGGCGAAACCCAACGTCCACGCGGTCCTCCACCCAGTTGCCAACCCGGTCATCCAGCAGCACGTCAGGCTGTATTCCCGGATGCATGTCGCAGAACTCCTCGACCAGACGCCAAAGAATGGGCTGGAACGTCGTGCGTGGCCCCGTGATACGAAGGGGGCCGGCAAACTCGTCCTTTGCTGACCTCGCTGCCTGCAGCGCGCGCTGCATCCCCAGCACAGACGGCTGCACGTCCTCGAACAGCCGTTGCCCCGCATCGGTCAACGACATCACGCGCGTCGTGCGATGGAACAGGCGCGCATCCAGATGCGCCTCCAACTGGGCTAGCGCCTTGCTCGCCGCCTGAGGGCTGATGCCCAGTTCCAGCGCCGCCTTGCGCAGGCTGCCAAGCTCGGCTGCCTTGATGAAGGTCGTGATGGATCGAAGTTCATTGATCGCCATGAAGGCCTCCTCACCCGCCCTATTGTCATCAATTGGATGCCAATAAATCAACCAGAACGTCACTATTCAGATGCCAATGGCCTGCCTAAAGTTCAAGCTAACGAACTTCCGCAAGGAGTAGCACATGCAACACGTCGTCCTGAACAACGGCCTTCACATGCCCATCGTGGGCTATGGCGTCTTCCAGATCGCAGACGCCAATGAGTGCCAGCGCAGCGTCGTCGACGCCATCGAAACCGGGTATCGACTGATCGATACTGCCGCTTCTTATATGAACGAAGAGGCGGTGGGCAAAGGCCTGCGGTCCAGCGGCATCGCGCGTGACCAGCTCTTCGTCACCAGCAAGCTCTGGGTCCAGGAGACGGGCTACGAGCGCACGCAGCAGGCCATTGAGAAGTCCTTGCGCCGACTGCAGCTTGACTACCTGGACCTCTACCTGATCCACCAGCCCTTCGGTGACGTCCACGGCTCCTGGCGCGCGATGGAGGATGCCTACCGTGCCGGCAAGCTTCGCGCCATCGGTGTCAGCAACTTCCACCCGGACCGCTTGATGGACATCAAGGCGTTCAACGAGATTGCACCGGCAGTCAATCAGGTCGAAGTGAACCCCTTCCAGCAGCAACTGGAGAGCATCCCCTTCATGAACGACATCGGCGTGCAGGCCGAGGCCTGGGCTCCATTTGCAGAAGGGCGCAATGGCCTCTTCCGGAACGAGACGTTGCTGGCCATCGCCGAGCGGTACGGCAAGTCTGTCGGGCAGGTCGTGCTGCGCTGGCTGGTGCAGAGAGGGGTCGTTGCTCTTGCAAAATCGGTCCGCAAGGAGCGTATGGCTGAGAACATCGCCATCTTCGACTTCGAGCTTGACGACGCTGACATGGCGCGCATCAAGGCGCTCGACACCAACACGAGCAGCTTCTTCTCACACCGCGATCCAGCCATCGTGAAGTGGATGTCCGAACGCAAGCTGGACATCTGAGCGAAGACCATGGACGTCTCGGAGCCCTCTCTGCAGTCCCGCGACGCCGGCATCGTGCTGGCCATTATCGTGGCCAGCTACCTGATGATCGTGGTGGACATCTCCATCGTCATCACCGGCCTGCCACGCATCCAGGCCAGCCTGGGTTTCAGCGCTGCCCAGCTTTCGTGGGTGACCAATGCATATACCCTAGCCTTTGGCGGCCTGCTGCTGTTGGGGGCTCGGGCGGGTGACATCATGGGCCGCCGTCGGATGTTCATTCTCGGGCTCGCCTTGTTCACCTTGGCGTCGCTGGCGGTTGGTGTCGCCCCATCGGTAGCCTGGCTGCTCGTAGCCCGTGCCATCCAGGGCGCCGGTGCCGCTGTCCTCGCGCCTTCAACGTTGGCACTGCTGTCAACGCACTTTGCCGAGGGCCCGGCACGCACCCGCGCTCTGTCCATGTACGCCGCGGCAGCCGGTGTAGGTGCCACACTCGGGCTGGTGCTGGGCGGCCTGTTCGCCGACTTGGTGTCGTGGCGTGCCGGTTTCTTCATCAACCTTCCCATTGGTCTGCTGCTGATCGTCGCGGCCAGACGGCACATCTCGGAAACGCCGAAACACTCAGGCCATTTCGACATGGGCGGAGCGCTCAGTTCTACCCTGGGAATGACGGCACTGGTCTATGGCTTGGTGCGTGCGGCCGAAGCCGGCTGGGCAGACACCCTTGCGCAGACCGCCCTAGTCGGTGCGGTCTTGATGATTGCCGCATTCGTGTGGATCGAGCGCCGCGTTCGCCAGCCCATCCTGCCTTTGCGCTTACTGGCCAGCCGCGAGCGTGCGGGAGCGTATCTCGCCCGCATGCTCTTCCTTGGCGGTGCCGTGGGCTTCTGGTTCTTCTCGACGCAGTTCCTGCAGGGCGTGCTGCATCTGCGGCCCCTACAGGCGGGTCTCGCGTTCCTGCCGGTCACGGTGCCCAACTTCGCTTCCGCGATGGCCTTGCCCAAGCTGGCACGCCGCTTCGGCAACGAGCGACTGCTTCTGGTGGGCTTGCTGCTCGGTGTCGTTGGCCTGCTCTGGCTGGGTCTGGCAGATGCCAACGCAAGCTACTGGACGCACGTTGCGCCACCAATGGTTCTCATCGGCCTGGGCCAGGGCCTTCTGCTCGCGCCGCTGACCGCCGCAGGCGTGGCGGGGGTCGCCCGCGAAGACGCCGGCGCGGCGTCTGGCATGGTCAACGTCGCACATCAACTGGGTGGAGCCCTTGGGCTTGGCTTGTTGGTATTCGTCTTCGCCAACGCGGCACCCCCTGCCGCACAAGACAGTGTGGCGCTTGCTCACCGGATTTCGGCGGTCATGGACGTAGGTGCCTTGTTGCTCGGCTTGGCGCTGCTCGTGTCGTGGGCCTGCATCGTCTTGCCGCGTCTCGGCGCTCAGTCAAAGCAACAGGAGGTACTCTCGTGAGGTCACTGCTTTGCATGGCCATCAGCGGCGCTGCCGCCACCGCTGGGGCGCAGTCTCCTGGCAATGTCGTTGCCGCACCGCCAGCAGTGGAAGTGCGCGCAGGCGCGTCCTCGCCGGTTGCAACCGGCGCAAAAGAGAACTTCACCGGCATTGCACTCATCAGCTCGCCGTTCCAGGCGGTGTCGCCTGGAAGAGCCGGCGGCGCGACTGTGCGTTTCGAGGCAGGCGCTCGCACGGCGTGGCATACCCATCCGCTGGGCCAGACGCTGATTGTCACGGCCGGGTTGGGCTTGGTGCAGCAGCAAGGGCGACCTGCTCAGGCCATCCGGCCCGGCGACGTTGTCACGATTCCCGCAAACGTGCGCCACTGGCATGGCGCTGGTCCCGACGGCTCGATGACACATGTCGCCATCGCCGAACGGGACGAAGGCATCTCTGTGACTTGGCAAGACAAGGTCACCGATCAGGACTACCAGGCCGCTTTGGCCAGCGCCGGTCTTGGCGTCCACACTAGCGACAAGCCGCAGGTGGCAGCACGTGCGGATTCCAGACCCGATACGCTGTCTGCCAAGCAGCGGGCCATTCCGCTCATTGCTGCGTCCATGGCGAGCAGCGACATGCCCAAGCTCAACGCCGCGTTGAATCAAGGCTTGGATGCCGGATTGACCATCAGCGAGGCCAAGGAAGTTCTGGTGCAGCTCTATGCCTACGCCGGTTTCCCGAGAAGCCTCAATGCACTTGGTGAGCTGCTGAAAGTTGTGGAGGCACGCAAGCAGCGCGGCATCCAGGACGCGCAGGGCCGCGATCCCAGCCGGGCGGTTGCCACGGGCGAAGAGTTGGTCGTGGCAGGAAGGGCGAACCAGACCGAGATTTCCGGCGGCCCGGTTCAAGGCGCCGTGTTCGACTTCGCGCCCGTCATTAACCAGTTCCTACAGGCGCATTTATTCGGCGATATCTTCGAGCGGGACAACCTCGACTGGCCGAGCCGCGAACTGGCCACCGTCGGTGCACTCGCAGCAACCCCGGGCGCGGAGGCGCAGTTGCGCTCTCACATGCAGGCCAGCCTGCGCGTTGGCCTGAGCACCGCGCAATTGCGGCAGCTGATACAGGCACTGGCCGACGGGGGCGACCCCGAAGTCGCCAGTCGGGCGAATGAAGCACTCACCAAGGCACTTGCCACTGCACCGAAAGGTTGAGCATGAAAGTCACTCGAACCCTGTTGACCGCAGTCATCGCAACGACGAGCCTGCTAACCGGCTGCGCAACACATCGCAATGACGACTCAGGCCCGTTGGTGATCCAAGCGCAGGGGAGCTTCGCCGTTGGCGGCACGGTGCTAAAGACTCCAGGCAACTACGACAACAACAAGCCGACCTCTGCGGGGCAGGGCTTCCACGGGGACCATCTCTACGCCTTCTACCAAGTCCCGCAAAACCCGAAGGCGCTGCCCATCGTGATGTTGCATGGCGCGTTCCAATCAGCTCGCAGTTGGGAGACAACGTCGGACGGTCGAGAGGGCTTCCAGACGTTGTTCCTGCGCTGTGGCTTTCCGGTTTATCTGGTCGACCAGCCACGCCGCGGGCGCGCCGGTAATAGCACGGTCGCGGCATCGGTCGAGCCGGCACCTAACGACCAGTTGTTCTTCGACCAGTTTCGCCTCGGCAAGTGGCCAAGCTATTTCGACAACGTGCAGTTTGACCGCAGGCCGGAAACGCTGGACCAGTTCTTCCGCTCGGTCACGCCCAACACCGGGCCCTACGACGCGGCAGTGATTTCTGACGCCATGTCGGCGCTGTTCGCCAAGACTGGCCCAGCGATCCTGTTCACCCACTCCCAGGGCGGCGGCCCCGGTTGGCTGACGGCGATCAAGAGCTCCAACGTCAAGGCCATCGTCGCGTTTGAGCCTGGCAGCGGCTTCATCTTCCCGCAGGGGGAATTGCCGCCAGCCATGCCAAGTGCTGCCGGCACGCTGGCGCCCGAGGCAGTGTCGCCGGCGGAGTTCCAGAAGCTCACCCGGATTCCTATCGTCATCTACTACGGTGACAACTTCCCTGTGGAGCCGACCACGGAGCGAGGTCAGGACAACTGGCGTGTTCGACTGGCCATGGCTCGGCTCTGGGTGGAGGCCCTCAATAAGCATGGCGGCGATGCCCGCTTGGTGCACCTCCCGGAGATCGGCATTCGCGGCAACACGCACTTCCTGATGTCCGACCTGAACAACGTCGAGATTGCCGACCTTGTATCGAAGTTTCTGGCCGAGAAGAAGCTGGATTGACCCCTTCTGCCACGCCGCGTGGTGCAGCAAGGCAGCACGATGTATTGGAGTTTGAATGGACCACGAAGTCGTCAACGAGAAGAGGCGAGAGTTTCTCGGAACCACGGCACTCGCGCTCTCAGTCGCAACCATTGGAGTTCCTGCGATGACCATGACCACCGCCGCCGTCGCGGCCGACTACAAGAAGAATCCCTTCACGCTGGTGTATGGCGGTGCGATCACCACCAACGAAGCAGGCAAGGTGAACATTCACCCCGTGAAATACAAGCTCAACGGCCTGGACATTGTCGCCAACGTCTACACCCCAGCGAACTTCGATCCGCAGAAGAAATTCGCCGCAATCGTCGTTGCACACCCGAACGGCGGTGTGAAGGAACAGACGGCTGGTCTGTACGCACAACGACTAGCGGAGCTCGGCTACATCACCATTGCCGCTGACGCCGCATACCAAGGTGGAAGTGGAGGACAGCCTCGCTCGGTGGACACGCCCGCAAACCGTATCGAAGACATCCACGGCATGGCGGACTTCATCACCGCGTATCCGGGCGTCGATGCCGAACGTCTCGGCTTGCTAGGCATCTGCGGCGGTGGCGGCTATTCGCTGTCCGCGGCAAAGACCGACAAGCGCTTCAAGTCGGTTGCGACGCTCAGCATGTTCAATTCGGGCCGCGTTCGTCGCAACGGCTTCTCCGATTCGCAACTTGCCACCATCCAGCAACGTCTGAAGCAGGCTTCCGATGCTCGCGCTCAGCAAATGGCCGGGGGAAAGATTCTCTACTCGGGCGACGCGGACATGACCGACGAGCAGATCGCCGCGCTGCCCTTTGAGATGTACCGGCAGGGCTACGAATACTATTGGAGGACGCACGCCCACCCCGGCTCAACCTTCAAATACACGACGAGTAGCCTGCTGGAATTGATGCGTTGGGATGCTACCGACCAGATCGAACTGATCGAGCAACCTCTGCTGATGATTGCCGGCAGCAAGGCTGACAGCCTCTACATGACCGAGGATGCGTTTGCGAAGGCGACGGGGGCGAAAAACAAAGAATTGTTCAAGATCGACGGTGCCACGCACATTGAGACCTACTGGGTGCCCAAGTATGTGGACGCCGTGGTTGGCAAGCTGACTCCGTTCTACGCGAAGAACCTCTGAGCCCAACGGGACCAAGGCGGCAAGGCCGCCGCTGGCGAGTGACATATCCCCCAACCCCAACCGGTGAGCCCAGTCAAGCGTTGCGCCGAATGTCATCGGGGAAGCACCGCTGCCCCGAACCCCAGAATGGATCGGACATCCACCGCGCGTCCCAGGTGGGCCTCGGAACTTGAGGGGTTGGCCGGGATTTGTAAATTTTCCGCCAAAACGTATATAGGCCGAGCAAGCTCAACCGCAACCAAATCGTGCACGGCAAGGCCGCGCTAATCCTGCCGTGCCTGGACCGCGCCGAGGTCGACCAGCAGGCTGGCGACACGCAAGGCGTGACCGTGGAAGATTCGATGAGCATGGTGCACATGTCGGCGGGCATCAACCCACGGGCCTCACCGCATCTGCTCTCCGAGCCCGCCATCGTGGCACGCCCTGCTGAAACGACACTGCCCGAAAGCACCATCTTGTGGCGCTGGCTGGTGGAAGACTACGACCGCATCCGCGAGCGCAGCTTTAGCGAACTGCAGCCGTCCCACCGCCAGACACAAAATCACTTGATGAAACTGAGCTGCTTGTTGATTCGGTCAAGCACCGGACGCTTCTTAGCGTTGAACTGCTCTTTATTCCGCTGAATGAGGTTGTTGCCCTTGGTGTCGATCGATATGATCAACGGGCCGAACTCCTTGACCCGATTGATCCACAGGGTTTCCGGCATCCCAAGATCCTGCCACTCGGCACCTTCGATCTCTTCAACTTGCGTTGCAGCCAGCACGGCGCAGCCCCCCGGGAAGATGGCGTGCACCGCCGTCCCTTCCTGGCAACCTGCGGCCGTTTCGGGCCCCATGCCGCCTTTGCCGACGATCAGCTTGACGCCGGTCTGCTTGATGAACTCGCGCTCGAATTTCTCCATGCGCATGCTGGTCGTCGGGCCGATGGACACCATCTCGAATCCGCCATCGTCCTTCTTCCGGACAATCGGGCCCGCATGGAAAATCGCACCGCCTTCCAGGTCGACAGGCAGCTCACGTCCTTGTTCGATCAAGCGCCGGTGCGCCACGTCACGGCACGTCACCAGGCGGCCGGTCAGGTAGACAACATCGCCCACATTGAGGCTCAGCAGATCTTCGTCCTTGATCGGCGTTGTCAGAATCTTTTTCACAGGGTCACTCCTTCGTGGGAAATGATGTCGTAGGACATGTCCGCGTTGATCCGAATCTTGCCGCGGCGATGCGCCCAGCAACCGGTGTTTACCGCAACGCCGATGGTGGATGGGTGTCGGGCAGACGACTCAATGTTCACGCCCATGACACTGTTGTTGCCTGTCAACCCCTGCGGGCCGATGCCGACTTCGTTGAGCCCCTGCTCCAGCAGCTCTTCCATGAGGGCCGCACGCGGGTTCTCGCTCTTGGAATCCACCGGACGCATGATCGCGAGCTTGGACAGACGCGCCGCGGTTTCCACGGAGGTGGACACACCCACCCCAACCAGAAGCGGCGGGCAGGCATTCACACCGCGCTCCGTGATGACGTCCATGACGAACTCGGCGACACCCTCATAGCCCTGACCCGGCATCAGCACCTTGGCGGCGCCAGGCAAGGTACACCCACCGCCCGCCATGTAGACGTCGATGGTGCAGCTGTCCAGACCGGGCACGATGCGCCAGTCCAGCCAGGGAATCTGCGTTCCGGTATTAGTACCGGTGTTCTTCTCGTCGAACGTCTCGACCGCGTTGTGACGCAGCGGCCCGATGCGGGTGGCCTCTGTTGTGGCTTCCTTCAACACCTCTTCCAACTCGCCTAGGAGCGGGAAGTTGGCGCCCGCCTCGACGAAGTACTGGATGACGCCCGTGTCCTGGCAGCTGGGGCGATCCAACTTGTCTGCCGCCTCCTGGTTCCCGGCCATCGAATCGTAGATGGACTTGGCCAGCGGATTTGTCTCCATCGTGCGGAGTTCCGCCAGCTTGGTCTTCACATCCTTGGGTAGCCGCTTTCCGATGTAAGCCGTAAATTTGGCCATGGTGTCAGTCAACGACTGAACGGCAATTTCCTTATCCATGTGGTGCTCCATTCAAATTTTGGGGGAGGAGGAGAGGCGAAGGTCTGCTTAGTGCGCCGCTGCCTGCGCCGCAGCGGCCTTCGATTTCTGCGTGCTTGACATCACGAGCGTGAGAACCGCCGAGAGCACGAGCAGGCCGGCGACAAAGTAGAGTCCGCCTGCGAAGCTACCGGTCCGATCCTTGATCCAGCCGATCATCGCCGGACCAAAGAAGCCGCCAAGGTTGCCGATCGAATTGATGGTGGCGATGCCGGTGGCGGCTGCCGCACCGGACAGAAACATCGTGGGCATGCTCCACAGCGGCGGCTTCGCGCAGCTGATCCCGACGTTCACCAGCGTGAGGGCGGCAATGAGGCCGACCACCCCGTTGGCAGTGCCCGCCACCACCAGCCCCACGGCCGCCGCCACACAAGCGATCACGACGTGCCACGTGCGCTCGCCGGTCCGATCGGAATGACGAGACCAGAAGACCATGGCGACCACCGAGACAATTGGCGGAATCGCGTTCAGGAAACCGACCTTCATGGACGACATGCCCAGTTGCTTGATGATCTGGGGCGCCCAGATGCCCAGCGTGTAGAGGCCGGCGGAGGTACCGAAATAGATCAGCGCCAACGCAATCACCCGCAGATCGGCCAGGCCGCGCAGAATGCTGTGATTGCCGGTGGCTGCCTTGTTGCTGGATTCCTCTTGCATGGCTTTGACCAGCCAAGTGCGCTCGTCTTCTTTCAGCCAGGAAGCCTGTTCCGGGCGATCCGTCATGTAGAAGAACACCACGACACCCAGGATGAAAGCTGGAATTGCTTCGAGAATGAACATCCACTGCCAGCCGGCCAGTCCCATCACACCGTGCATTTCCAGCAGTGCGGCAGAGATCGGGGAGCCCAGCGCGGTAGACAGCGGTGCGGCAGCCATGAAGAACGCGGTGACGCCTGCTCGGTGACGCGCCGGAAACCAATAGCTGAGATACAGGATGATGCCGGGGAAGAAGCCTGCCTCCGCGGCCCCTAGAAGAAAGCGGATAACGTAGAAACTGGTGGTCCCTTGGACGAACGCCATGGCCGCCGAGATGATGCCCCACGTGACCATGACGCGGGCGATCCAAAGACGCGCCCCGACCTTGTGCAGCACGATGTTGGAGGGAACTTCAAACAGGAAGTAGCCCCAGAAGAAAATACCTGCGCCGAAGCCGAGAATCGATGCCGTAAACCCCAGGTCACCCTTCATTGTCAGGGCCGCAAAACCAATGTTGACCCGGTCGATATAGGCTACGAAGTACAGCAGCATGATGAACGGCACAATGCGCCAACTGATCTTGCGCAGCGTGCGCTTTTCAATGTCGAGTTCCATTTTTGTCTCCTTGGTTTTCCATACAGTCCCAAGCTCGGTGCGGGCTCGTTTTTGATCGAGTTCTCGTGGCACTTCGCGGGTCACAGTCTTGCGTGCTTTTTCAATGCACCTGCGCAATGCGCAGCAGATTGGTCGTGCCGGCCACCGTGAACGGCAGCCCTGCAGAAATCACGATGGACTGACCGCTCTCGCCAAAGCGCTCCTTGAGCACGGTGCGGCTGGCAAGCTCCGTCATTTCCAGCACGTCCATCACTTCGTGACACAGCACCGCATGCACGCCCCAGGCCAGCGCGAGCCGGCGCGCAGTGGCCATGCGTGGCGTCATGCCCAGGATCGGCACCTCGGGCCGCTCGCGCGCCATGCGTAGCGCGGAGTATCCGGAGCTGGTGTAGGCAACGGTGGCCGGCACCTTGAGCAGCCCCGCCACATGGCGCACCGCATAGCCGATGGCATCGGCGGTATCTGCACGCGGAGGCGTGTGCGAGGCCTGGATGGCGTCGTGATAATGCGGATCAGATTCAGTCCGACGGATGATGCTGTCCATCATCGTCACGGCTTCAATGGGATATTGCCCCGATGCCGATTCCGCCGACAGCATGACTGCGTCGGCGCCGTCGTAGACAGCGGTGGCAACGTCCGATGCCTCGGCGCGCGTGGGCACCGGCGCCGTGATCATCGACTCCAGCATCTGCGTGGCAACGATCACCGGTTTGCCGGCCTTGCGGCACGCACGCACGATCTGCTTCTGGATGGAGGGCACCTGTTCGGCGGGCATCTCCACACCAAGATCGCCGCGGGCCACCATCACGGCATCCGCTTCTTCAATGATTGCTTCAAGGCTTTGAATGGCGGCAGGCTTCTCGAGCTTGGCAACAATGCTGGCACGCCCCTGCACGATGGCCTTGATCTCCTGAATGTCTTCGGGCCGCTGTACGAAAGACAGCGCAATCCAGTCGACCCCGAGCGTCAGGCCGAAGTCGAGATCGCGGCGATCCTTCTCGGTCAACGCAGACAGCGGCAACACGACGCCCGGCACATTCACGCCCTTGCGATCCGACAACGTGCCACCATTGACGACTGTGGTGTCCGCAAAGTCGGGGCCGCAGTTGTCCACGCGCAGCCGGATCTTGCCGTCGTCGAGTAGCAGTTCCGTACCCTTGTGCAGAGCGGCGAAGATTTCCGGGTGCGGCAGGCTGACACGCTCGCGGGTGCCGGGTGCATCGCGGTCGAGATCGAGCCGGAATGCGGCACCGGAGGTCAGTTGGACGGGACCATCCAAAAAGGTACCGATGCGCAGCTTGGGGCCTTGCAGATCAAGCAAGACACCGATGGGGCGGCCACGCTCGCGCTCGACCGCTCGGATCGTCTCCAGGCGCTGCCGGTGGTCTTCATGCGTGCCGTGGCTGAAGTTCAGCCGGAAGACGTCGGCACCTGCCTCGAACAGGGCGTCGATGACGTCCAGGGTGGTGCTCGCGGGGCCGAGGGTGGCGACGATCTTGGCATTGCGCAGGCGTCTCATGGGTGTAGCTCCAGATCAGGGCGCGACCAGAATCGCGCGGAAGTCATTCACGTTGGTCATCGTCGGACCGGTCACGACTGCGTCGCCCAGTGCCTCGAAGAAGCCGTGTCCGTCATTGCAAGCCAGCGCGTCCTGCGCACGAATGCCGAGGTTCCAGGCGCGCTGCAATGTGTTCGGTGTGACGATCGCGCCGGCGATTTCCTCCAGCCCATCGACGCCATCGGTATCGCCCGCAATGGCATGAATACCTGGCTGGCCCCGCAGGGCGAGCGCAAGTGACACGAGGAATTCAACATTGCGTCCTCCCCTGCCTTTGCCACGCACGGTGACCGTTGTTTCGCCGCCCGACAGCAACACGCACGGCACAGGGAACGGCTCACCATGGCGGGCCACCTCGAGCGCCATGCCGCCCAGGACTTTGCCCACTTCGCGTGCCTCACCCTCGATGGCATCGCCCAGTACGTAGGCGGCAAGACCAGCATCACGCGCAACACGCGCCGCCGCTTGCAACGCCATGCGCGGCGTGGCGATCAACCGGGTTTCGATGCGCGGCAGACGTGCGTCGCCCGGCTTGAGGGTCTCCGCATCTTCCGAGGCGAGGACGTCTCGCACTTGCGGCGGGATCGCAATGTCGTAGCGGCGGATGATGTCGAGTGCATCGGCCAACGTGGTCGCATCGGGCACGGTTGGGCCGGACGCGATGTCGACGGGATCGTCGCCCGGCACGTCGGAAAGCAGCAGGTTGCAAACGCGTGCGGGATGACAGGCAGCAGCTAGGCGTCCGCCCTTGATGGCCGACAGATGGCGGCGCACGCAGTTCATCTCGGTAATCGTCGCGCCGGAGGCCAGCAGCGCACGGTTCACGGCCTGCTTGTCAGCCAGCGAAATGCCCGGCAGCGGTAGTGGCAGCAGCGACGAACCGCCGCCCGAGATGAGGCAGACCACCAGGTCGTCCTCCGTGAGCCCCGACACCAGTTCGAGCATCTCGCGGGCAGCCCGATGGCCGGCAGCGTCCGGCACAGGGTGCGCCGCCTCGACGATGCGAATCTGCTTGCACGGGACAGCGTATCCGTACCGCGTCACGACTAGTCCGCTCACCGTGGTACCCCACGCCTGTTCAAACGCGTGCGCCATCGCGGCCGAAGCCTTGCCAGCTCCGATCACGATCGTGCGGCCATTCGGGCGCTCAGGGAGGGTCGCGGGCAATGTCAGCGCGGGTTGCGCAGCCGCGATCGCAGCGTCAAACATAGCGCGCAGCAGCTTGCGAGCGGTGTTATCGTGCATGTCTTTCCCCAATGGGTAAGTCCGCAGCGCACGCGCTGGCGCAGAGAGAGCGGAACAGAGTCGACACGCGTGTCGACATCGCCGATGCCGACGGCACATCTGCATGTGCAGTAACCATGCCATCGCACGGCGCGATGCAATCGTCCGTGCAGGTACAAAGCTCGCCGAACATGCGTCGAGTCATTGCTGTCTCCTAACTGCTCTGTAGATGGCACACGCTTGGCAGCTCTTCTTTTGTCTGCTTCAGTGAATACGCGCTGTGCCCTGAGGACTGGTGGCCTGATGGGCCTGACGGGCTGGATGTCACCCTGGCCCACTCTGCAATCAGGCGGCTTTGGCCGTTCGATTCGTGGCGAGGTAGTCGCAGACGGCTTTGGTCACCTGCGCAGTGGTGGCCTTGCCGCCCAAATCGCCGGTGTGCAGCGCAGGGTTGCCGGTCACCGCTTCAATGGCGGCCATGACCTGACGCGCAGCCTCGGTCTCACCGAGGTGTTCGAGCAGCATGACGACCGACCAGAACGTGCCCACCGGGTTGGCCAAGCCCTTGCCCATGATGTCGAAGGCCGAACCGTGGATCGGCTCGAACATCGACGGATAACGGCGCTCCGGATCGATGTTGCCGGTGGGCGCAATGCCCAGGCTGCCGGCCAGTGCGGCGGCCAGGTCACTCAGGATGTCGGCATGCAGGTTGGTGGCGACGATGGTGTCGAGCGTGGCCGGGCGGTTGACCATGCGGGCCGTGGCGGCGTCCACCAGCTCCTTGTCCCACTTCACGTCGGGGAATTCCTTGGCGATCTGCACGGCGATCTCGTCCCACATCACCATGGCGTGGCGCTGCGCGTTGGACTTGGTGATGATGGTCAGCAGCTTGCGCGGACGCGACTGCGCCAGCTTGAAAGCGAAGCGCATGATGCGTTCGACACCGGCGCGGGTCATCATCGACACGTCGGTGGCAGCTTCGATCGGGTGACCCTGATGTACGCGACCGCCCACACCGGAATATTCACCTTCGGAGTTCTCACGCACGATCACCCAGTCCAGATCGTTCGGGCCGCAGCGCTTGAGCGGTGCATCGATGCCTGGGAGGATGCGTGTCGGGCGCACGTTGGCGTACTGGTCGAAGCCCTGGCAGATCTTCAGGCGCAGGCCCCACAGCGTGATGTGGTCGGGGATTTGATTGTCACCGGCAGAACCGAAGAGGATGGCGTCCTTGTCGCGCAAGGCGTTCAAGCCGTCCTCCGGCATCATCACGCCGTGCTGGCGGTAGTAGTCGCCGCCCCAGTCGAAGTTCTCGAATTCGAAGCGGAAGCCGGCGCCTGCGGCGGCCAGTGCTTCCATGACTTCGCGACCAGCCGGCACGACTTCCTTGCCGATGCCGTCCCCGGGGATCGTCGCAATCTTGTATGTCTTCATCCTTCGTCTCCTGATCAGAATCACCGCTTGCTGGCGTGAGAAGGATTCTGTTTGGTAGACGCGGTTTTGGATCGAATATAAAGTTAAACCGTTCTCAACCTGAAGTTAACAATGCGGGAAGCGGTGTGACTACGCAATCGACCGGCGCTGGCGCCATACACCCCTCAGAACTCGGCTTCTTTGTGTCACTTGCAATGGCAGGCAGCCTAAGTGCCGCCGCACGTGATCTAGGCATCTCTACGGCGGCGGTAAGCAAACGCCTCGCTCAGATGGAGACGCGCATCGGTCTTCCGTTGATTGTCCGAACAACACGGCGCATGAGCCTGACGCCCGAAGGCGAAGTCTTCCTTGAGCGTGCGCGGCGCATCCTCGGCGAAATTGACGACCTGCAGCAGTTGCTAACCAGTGCCAAAGGCAAGCCGAGCGGTCTCTTACGGGTGAATGCAACTCTTGGATTCGGGCGTATGCACGTAGCGCCCGTCATCGCGGAATACAGTCGGGCTTATCCGGACGTTGACGTGCAGCTACAGCTGTCGGCGGATCCCCCTCCATTATCTGAAGACGCATTCGATGTGTGCGTGCGCTTTGGCCAGCCGCCAGACGCGCGCATCATTGCACGCCTGCTGGCCCCCAACCGCCGTCTACTGTGCGCCTCGCCCAAGTATTTACGTGAGCATGGACTACCGCAGACGCCCGCAGACCTGCAACGCCACAATTGCATTGGGATTCGCCAGGGGAGCGATGCTTACGGTGTGTGGCGGTTAACGCCAATCAAGGGCACCAAAGCGCGTACAGAAGCCGTCCACGTGCGCGGCAACCTCACGACCAACGACGGCGAAATCGCGGTGAGCTGGGCACTTGATGGCCTCGGTGTCGTGATGCGAGCGGAATGGGATGTTGAACGTTATTTACGCAGTGGCCGTCTCGTCCAGGTGCTTCCGCAGTACGCAACACCGGAAGCCAGTATCTACGCGGTGTACCCTCATCGGCACCAGTTGTCTTCCAGAATTCGCCTGTTCGTTGACTTCCTCGCCGCGCAGTTTGCAAAGCTTCAGTAGTAGAACAACGGCTTACAATGTTCGTGTGGCAACCGAGAAACATAGTGAACGGTAGCCAGTTGAGTTCAGCAACGAAATCGGCGGGACTGGGGCGTTGTCTGTGCGGTTCAATCCATACGGCATCCAACTCGCTTCACGTAGCCCAAGATTTCGTCCGCACCTCCGGTGGGTCGGTCTTCGGTGCAAATCAATAGCAAACTACAAATTCAGCATAAAAATCGCAAATCTTCGTTTTTACTGATGAATTTAAGAAAAGCTGCTGAAATAAAGCAGAACCGATTCCAGCTTCGAATCATGAAGAAAAACCAAATAAAAATCTCATTGATCGAGAAATAAAACCCTTGAAAGCGCAGCGTTAATTTCTTAGTCTTAGCGGAGACCAATTCTGCGGTTTCTTTATGAGTCCGTTCTCTATCGCTCTCCGAACGTTGCGCGCGAAGTTCGAGCTAGCGCAGGGAGAATTCGCAGCACGGTTAGGCTATCGCCAGACATATGTCTCCGCACTCGAGTGCGGCTCCAAGCTTCCCAAGGAAGCTGAACTGGTACACAGGATCGTCCATGTGCTGGACTTAGACCCGGTGGACGAAGCTCATCTGCGCGAAGCCTTTGAGATGTCGCGCAACTTCAACCTTCCACCGCGTGGTGCGCCGGCCGCCGCATATCGCCTATGCGCGCAGTTCTCTGAGATCCTGCCCACGCTCTCCCCAGCAGACGCGAAAGCGTTGTCTGCGATGCTGGAAGTATTCCAGCGCAGCAAGCAAACGGCTGCATGTCCAAGCCGCTCGCCGAGGGGCGTCGAGGAGAGACCAATGTAGAAAATAAAAACGCCACCTAACCCCGGAGGACTAGGCGGCGTGGAGATATCTTTCGATACCTCTGTTGGCACAGTCAGTATCGAACGCGGTATCCCACCTGTCAAGTCCTCTTCGAGCCTTCCCCTTGGGGAAGAGGGAATCCCTTTGCTTGGAGAGACCTTATGCCTGCCGCAAGAAAGGTCGTCACCCGTTCGCCTCACCGGCGAGTGGGACTGATCGCATGCCCGTGGTTCCAGCCCGATGTCATCGAGTATGAGAGCTTGCTTGAGCGCGACTTCGTGCGCTTGGCGCTGCTCGATCCACAAGTTTCTTCGATTTCGCACCAACCTTTTTCGCTGAATCTTGGAGAATTCGGCAACTACGTCCCCGACTTCTTACTAGAGGGTCCCGGTCGGAGGCTCGTTGTTGAGGTGAAGCCCGAAGAGCGGGCCCTCAACACAAAGAACAAGCCTCGCCTTGCATGTGCTGAACGCGTCCTACAGGAGCGAGGCTTTGACTTCTTGATCGCAACTGAGAAGTTCATTCGCCAGGACAAGCGACACGAACGCGCGTCGATCCTCCTACGGTATGCACGAAGCCAACTCCCTACCGACCTAAGCCAACGAGTCGCCAAAGTAGCGTCGCGCCACCCACAAGGCATCACAATCCGCGCGCTCGCATCTGAAGCGCAGACATCGATCGATACGGTGCTGCATCTTGTCGGACGCCGACGCTTACGGATCAACAAGGCCCTCAGTTTCGACGATGATCAACTGGTTTACCCGAGCGGAGGCGACGATGTCCGTCTACACGCTTGACACCGATCTCGTCATACAGGATGGAGACGCCCAGTGGCGCGTCCAAAGAGTGCTGGACAACCAGTACGTTCAACTGGAGCACCAATCCACGGCCAGAATTCGACGTGTGCGCATAGCCAAGCTTGCGAGCGATATCACCAGTGGAAAGTTGTCTGTTGTTCGAGACAGCGGGGCACCTCAGTCCGAGCAGACCTCACTCGCCAGTCATGCAGTCATGTGCACGGCAACCCTGCCAGATAAGTACAAGAGCAAATTCGAACGCTCCTATGCTTACGTCTGGCATATGCGCAAGCGCGGCATTACCAAGGGGCAACGTAGGCGCGTCACCGAAGCCATTCCTACGATCGCAGCAACGCTTGGGGATCATAGCCCTCCGAGGCCTCAAACAGTCATGCAGTGGATGCGCGACTACGAGACAAGCGGACAAAATCCAACCAGCCTGGTGTCTCGGAACATAAGGCGTCGCGTATCAAGGAAGCTTGTACCAGCGGTCTTGGAAATCGCGCGGAAGATCCTGGCACGCCACTACTTCGTCCGCAACGGATGCTCACTGCGAGACGTGCTTGACAAGGTTCAACGCGAGTTAGAGCGTGCGGCACGGACCGGCCCGCTCAAAGAGGCCGGTGCGTCGATTAGCCTGTCGACCGTCCGCAGACTCGCAGGGGAGACAACGCCGTTCGATCGAGACAGGGCACGACTGGGACCCGCACAAGCACGCGCCAAATGGCGCTTCAGCAAGCCTGGCACGTATGCGACCAGACCTCTCGAACGGGTTGAGATGGACCACACGCTCTTTGATTTGGTAGTGCTTGACAACGTCCTTGGCATTCCTCTTGGCCGCCCCACCATCACCCTATTGGTCTGCAGCTTCAGTGGCTACATCTTGGGCTTCTTCATCTCGTTCGAAGGAGAAACCATCGGCCGCGTAGTGCAGAGCATAAAGGTAGCGGCCCAGCCCAAAGACAGCATTACGGCCGGCCACGGGCTGTCCAATGCCTGGCACGCGATGGGGCTCTGGGAAACACTCGTACTCGACAACTCGCTTTCGTTCCATTCACCGCATCTGCGCCATATCGCAAGCGAGCTATGCATGGATATTGAGTACTGCCCCGTTCGCATGCCATGGTTCAAACCAAGCGTAGAACGAATGCTCGGCGAACTCACTCGGCAGTTGCCAGCACATGGACGGCCCAAGAAGCCTAGCTCGGGGCCAGATCCAATCGATCCCAACGACACTGCATGTATCACGTTCAGTGACCTGTGCGCGGGCGTCCTTCAGTGGGTTGTCGATGTCCATCCGTTTGAGATCAACGAGCGAAAAATGGCACGCCCGATCGACCTCTTCCTGGAAGGCCTCTCGAGCTGTCCCGCCCCGTCGCTTATCGACAGTTCAGCAAATCTGGAGGTCATCGCGGGCCTGAGTACCAGCGTGACGGTTGACCACAGCGGGATAGTGCACAAGTACCTACGCTACACGAGTGACGAACTCAGATCCATGCAGCGGAGCATCGGTACCAAGTTCAAAACGCTGATCAAGATCAACCCCTACGACCTCGGCAGCGTCTTCGTTCAGCATCCACGTACAGGCCAGTGGATCTCCGTCGGGGCTCGCGACGAGGAATATGCGGCCGGACTCACTCTCACCCAACACAAACTGATTAGAAGAGAGGCTGGCCGCAAATTGACTCAGACAAACGCGGAATCTCACCTCAGAGCGGCTCGGTTAGCCCTGCAGGACCGTTGGGAGCAAGCGATTCGAGGTGGACGGAAAGTCAAACGCAGTCGTGAGCTCGGGCTCTTTCAGGGTGTCAGTTCAGTTTCGTGCTCGAACCCACTGCAACGATCAGGGACTACCAAGCCAATGTCTGTCGTAGCGGACAACGAAATGCCAGAGCCGGATTGCCGTTCTATCCCGACATTCGAGGTCTTCACGGGAGACACGCCATGAGCTACAGCGCGAAGGCCATACAAGCCGGATTCAGGATCGGTCAAATCCGGATTCACCATCCAGCGTTCAAGGATGCACTAACCGGCGTGGGTCGCATCATCCAGCTCGGAAATACACTTGAGCATCCGACTGGCGCCTGCATCATCGCACCATCAGGTGCAGGCAAAACCTTTCTGATCGACTCGGTCCGGCGCAACGTATGCAACTGGCCGTTCCTCCGACCACAGAGCGTGCTTGTCGCGTCTCTCAAAGAGAGCCCAACGGTCGCGCAGATTCAGGAAGACCTGCTGACGGACTTCAACTACGCCATCGTGCCGAAAACTGGCAGGAAAACCAATGCGGTGCTCTTCAACGTCCTAGCTGCTTCGATCGAGCAACACGATATTCAATTGATCGTGCTGGACGAGTATCAGCATGTCTTTCTTGCTCACAAGGACGAAGTACGTTCGGCTATCAATGATTGGACCAAGCGGTTGATGACGAAGACCGGACGTCCCGTTCTGCTATCGGGGACGGAAAGACTACGCGGTGTTGAGCAAGCGGACCCGCAGTTGACGACTCGAATTACCTCCATCTTTAGCTTGCCGGACTTGCAGAACGACGAGAACTGGCGGGGTGTACTTGCTGGCTTTGTTGATGCGACAAAGGACGTGGACCTGTCCGTATTCAAGACCCACGCAGGGCTGATTTTCAAAGCGACACAGGGCGTGATGCGCACGTTAAAAGCGTTGCTCATGGAGGGTGCGATGATCGCCATTGACGCCAACGAGCCAAAGGTCGAGAAGGAGCACCTACGACTTGCGTTTCAAAGGTTGGTCGGCACTGGCTCCAGCAGGGATAACCCCTTCGTATGATGTTACGCACGGAGCTCACGCCGTTTCCGTGGCGGGAAGAGATTGGGCTCGACGAGGATGGTGTCGGCTTTGCCCTTCGCATGGCAACGATGAACGGCCTCACATTTTCGGATTTGGCCCGGCACTTGGCATCACCGGGCCATCTCTACCTTCCGGCGCGTGCCAGCGAAACTATTGCCTTCATGTTTGGATGCACGCCGGAGCGCTTGAAGCAAGCCTTTGTTGTTCGACGGTTTCACCATGGAGCGCATGCGGCAGACTTTCTCGGCTATCAGTTTCTACGCCCCTACCATCTAAGGCAGCCACATCCTCAACTGTGTCCTGCCTGCATTCAAGAGAACCGCAGGGCACAAGCTCTTTGGTCAATCGGCCTCGTCACGTCTTGCCCCAAGCACAGCGTTCGGCTTATGGACCAGTGCCAATGTGGCCGCCCGATAAGCTGGCGCCGGCCGGCAATTGATTTCTGTGAGTGCGGGCTGCGTCTAACCACCGACGACCAAAGGGCTCTGACAGCAGACCCAAGAGAACTCGCTGTAAGTCATCAGGTTGCACGTCTAGTAGACCCAGCATGCCAGCAGGTCATTGCTCGGCCACCAAACTGCCTTCCCTGTGGATTCGATGGCTTGTCGATTGACACCTTCCTGAGGGTGCTCTGGATCTTCGGCATCGTCGAGGCAGGACAAGTGGTGAGTCACCCAAGATGTGCCAACCGCTTGCTTTCGACGACCCAAGCGGCAGCACTCGTCTGCCGAGCGTTCGACCGACTGGTCTCGCTCATCACAAATCGTCCATTCAGAGAGCCACCTCGAATCCCGATGCCGGCGCTACGAGCGCTCTACAACGAGTGCACGGAAAGCGGAGATCGGCGGTTTATCTCTTCGCTCATTTCACGCCTGCACAAACGTATCCCCTCGCGACAACTGCATCGACTAACCAGCATCGACCCACAGTTTTCCCTGTTCGGAGACGCCGATGAACCGTCCAGCTAGCATCGTCAACGCGCCATACCCCTTTCCCAACGAGTCGGCAGCATCTTGGATTCATCGGGTCTGCCAGCTCCACGGATTGACGTACAAGGCCTTGACCAGCTTCCTAGGTATCAAAGCATGCCGTGATCCGGATGTAGCCGTGCCGCGTCACTTTGTATGTTTCATTGGCCTCGGAACAGGCATATCTGGGAAGCGATTGCGGGAGCTCGCTGATGTATTCCACGCGGTGCGCCTCCATCCTCCGTCAAAAACACTTCTCAATTTTCACGATGGCGCGCCATCGTATCGGTTCTGCCCCCAATGCATTGCGACAGATCTCGTTCCGTACCTTCGTATCGAGTGGAGGTTCAAGGATTGGACTGTTTGCCCAAAGCACCAAGTCAAAATGTTGGATCGTTGCCCTCACTGCGGTGCTCCAATACTCGGGACCATGCCTTGTCTTGGCATGTCTGAGGACGACAAAGCGCTGGGCGTTGGCCATTGCACGTTCTGCGAACGTCCGCTCGCGACGACAACGGAGAGCTATCCACAAACATGGGTTAGTCCGACTAAACTCAAAGTCCAGAACGCGATCGTTTCGGCGGTCAGAAGAGGTGGACTCCGTCTCGAAGGCTACCACTGGCCTGTCAGTTTGGATTTCATTCTCTGGCTGAGAGACAACCCAGAGTTGGTCAAATCCTGTTTTGAGCGCCGGGCACGCTGCGCGTGTCCTGAGGAGAGCAAATACGGTTTGGCATACCTTATCGACGAGTACGGTCTCGAACGACGGAACAAGAAGACGGCAGAGGAAATTCTTGATCTGCGGACGGCTCGCGACAGGAAGAGGTGGGCCACCTGGGCGGACAAGTGCTACGAGGCCACCATCAAGCGTCAAAGGTCGCTTCAGGCCACCACACCATGATCGACTGTAGCAACGACTTCTTGGTTACAGAAACCCCAAAGCCAACTGATTGCGAGCGAGCATGACGCGTGATGATCTGATCAAGGCAGTCCCTTTTTATGATTATCAGGGCCGCAAGTATGTATGCGTTGAGGACGTACCGGAGCCATGGCGCCAGCAGTTTGCGGCAGCCCTCGCGGGAAGTGCGTGTGCGTTGGTCCCGGAAAAGAGAGTTTGTGCGTTCCCGCACGACTGGGATGCCTGGGTACGTAACCAGTGGTACGACCGGCCCCGACCAACGGGGCTAGACTAACGCTCAACTATTCAGACTCAGTAACGAGCTGCCGAGATATCTTTGAGCTAGACGCGAGGATTCCCGCGTAACAGCTATCCTTTCACATCCATGCCGACACGCTCAGTCGGACTCATCGCGTCGCCACTCCGGAAGTTCGGGGAACGTGCGACGCTGAGAGACCCGGGCGTTGGCACGCAACTGTGCCTTGATCTCAGGTGTGACTACTGGCCTCCGCTTTGACCGGCGAATCACTACCTTAGGGGGATTTGCGTCCCCCTCAGTTGGCTTTGCTCCATTCGTCAGGCTCATCTCGACTCCTTTGGATGCAATCAGTCTAGTGCCTATCGTAGTACCTTGATAGGCAACAACCAGGTCCATCCTTGAACCTTGCGACGGCCGGCAAGACCTGGGGAAAGCAACGATTCACAGGAACGTGCAGCGAACCCCGGTTCGCCTGAGCAAAGTGAAGAGACCGGCGCATCCGCAGCGCGCTCGACACGCCCCACTTTAGTGGGCCAACTACATCGGCCTTTTCAACGAGAGGCACTCCATGAGCACAAAAGCAACCCTTGCCAGTCATGCCTCCGAAGGCAACGAGCCGACGTGGCACCTGTATGAAGAGGTATTCGAAACGGGTGTCCTGTATCTCGAGCTTTGCGGGGTTAGCGCGGTACTGAACACACGCGATCAAGGTGGTGCCGATGTGGTGTTGCGCCTGCCGATCGAGACGGCGAAACAGCTTGGGCTGCATACGATTGTGTCACCCGAGCGATGGGAGCGTGCCTGCGACAGCGAGAAGTAACCTTGTGCGTTCGCTCGACCTGGTGCAAGTCCGCTATGTAACAACCCTAGCACGTCGTCCACACAGACGTAGTTGTGGTCCCGGTGCTCATAAAGAGAGAGCGCCTTGATCAGACGATCTCGTGCCGTTGAAACTGCACGATCTCACATGAAAGCGAAGGCGTTGGCGCGCGCATCGTGCAGTGCGTGATGCCGGCCACCGTGCTCTCGGAAGTACGTTTCTAGCCGTTCCATATCAAGCTGGCCGCCTACGTGCTCGCACTTCCAGCCAGCAGGGATTTCGGCATCAAGCAGATCGAGCACCAGGTCGAAATCACCTTGATAGTCGAAGCACAATACCCGCTTGGGCTTTGCCGGCACGGCGAGCAGCCACGCCATTAGCTCGTCGCGCAACTGCGCGGCCGGCATCGAGCGGCCGGGAAACTGACCGAGTTGTGGCAGCACAGCGGCCCGCACGAACTCGCTGCACGCGGACAACTCGAAGTCCGTACGCTCGCCGTAGAACTCCCGGCCGTCTTCACCCACGATAGCTACGCTGATGAGCTGGCAATCGATAAAATCTGTGAACTCGGTATCGACAAAATAGCGCGTTTTCCACGGGCTGCGCGGGCCTTTGGATGCATGCATGGCACGTGCGGACTGTATGATGTCGAGTCGGGCTTGCTCGGAAAGCAGGATCGCCATGGGAGACACTCGGCGCAGTTGCTGGCCACGATCGGACTCTTCCAAGGCCAGCCTCCAATCGCGCTCGGCAATGATGCGCCTCCATTCATCGCGCAGCGGCTTGGAGCGGAGAGGGGCTACCGTATCCCACCTCTCCAGGACTTCCAGTGCCCGCGCCTCTAGCGACGGATCTGCGCGAACCATCCGCACCGCCTCTTGATGCATGAGTAAGTTCTGCAGATCTTGCTTATTCACTGGGTTTCCTCCCTCTCCGGGTCGGGTCACGCCTCGTCCTATCCAACGACAGCCCGATGCGCCGGGCGTCGCGCATGTTGACCGGCCTTCGGGTGCGCCTTGAGGTCATGCCGGCAAGGCCGATCCGGTACGATGGCACATATCCACTACCACCGTCAGGGTGAATATGCCGCTCATTGCAGATCGCAGGGATTTCGTGGCGCCCGGCACCTACTGTGCCCGCCCCGATAGCAATGGTCGTCGCCATGGATTTCCGACCGCTGCTGCATATATCTTGGTGGACGAGATCGGGAACGAGTATCCATACGGGCCGAGCTGCGTTAGCCAGCTCGGCTTTCCCGTCAGTCTACGTGGCGTCCCCGACTTCACAGCGCGCGATGGTGAATCGCCGTCCGTTGATGGCCATGATAGTTCGGCCCCCGGTTATGGCAGCAACACCAGCGTGAACGAGGAGATGAGGGACCTTGCAATCGCGAAGCGCTATCTGCTGCTTCGCATGGAGAAGATTGCGAACATTCCCAATGTCGATACGGGCGTTCGCTACTCGCCGCTTGAAGATATTTACCAGCAGTACCGGAAAACTCGCGAGTTGTCCCCAGACAGCGTGGCGCGCATCATCGCCATCGACCGCAGCGAGAAGACGCCGGAGCGGTTTCGTACGATCAACCTGCTCGACGTGTATACAGCGGACGTGCAGTTGACTCGACAGATTGACCGCGCGACCAGTAGCTTGACCAAAGAATTCCTAACAAGTGTTCGTAGCTATCTTCGCTCGCGATTAACGTTGTCACCACGACAGATTGAGAAGGCCAAGCTGAAGCTGCATCGATCCGCGTTTGGCGGGTAATCCGCCCATCAACGGGCCGAATACGGCAAGCCGATTGCGCTTTTCATCACTTAAAGCCGATACGTAGCAACGTGGCGAGGACACCAGAAGTTCTCAATAGCATCAGAGCGGAACCGTACAAACGACATCGACATTTCTGCCATGCGTGAATACCAATCCCGAACCGTCCAAGTGCTCTCTGCGTGTACCTGTGATCGCTGTAAACGCCGGCTTGCGCCGCACGATGGAGAATGGCAAGAACGCCTTTCTTTCGATCATGACTGCGGATTCGATTCGGTTTTTGGCGATCGCAACACAGTCAGCCTTTGTCTGTGCCAGCACTGCATGCGAGAAGTACTAGGCCAGTGGTTGCGGATCACAGCAGGTCCAGCTAAAGACGGGACACTCCTCTCTGGCTAGAGAACTCGACCGTCACCTCGGGTCTCCACCGAAGAGCTTGGCACGCGGCCCTAATCCATCGGTCTCCATCTGGAGGGCAAAATCCACGCCTGAAATACGCCGGACTGCTGATGCTGCGACAAACTGGGCGCTCAGCGCAAGATCAATGACATCGATTCGGCTCAATTGCGTTTCCCTGTAGCGATCGGCGGCATAGTTGGGAAATCTACTTAGAAAATACGAGAGCAGGGAGTCGTCCCGATGACGACACCGCGATGTCATTTCCCCGCATAGCTCGTTGAGGTCGTGGCCATATGATCTTAGGCTCTTCTCCGCAATCCCTAGATCTAGCAGCGTCCCCTTCATCGCCAGCTCGGCGGTAAGGCAGATAGGCTGAAGAACTGGGCTACTGATTGCACCGGACTGAGAAAGGCTCTCGGCGACCAGCTTCAACTGCTCAGCGGCAAGCGACCAATAGGCGACTGCTCCGCACTCCCGCTCAGATTTGACATGATCGATTCCATAGACCATGTCATACATATCTGCGAGGGCGAAGGCCGACCTATCGGCAACAGACCGATCTTGGCGGCACCACGCAGCCCATTCTTCGTGGGTGGAGAAGCCCAGCCCTCTGTCGACTGAGAGATGGCAGGCCCCGTACGCTACACCAACAGTCACCTTTCTTACCCGATCAAGCGACGCAACGATCCCCGTGCCCATGCCTGGCCAAGTGTAGTTGACCTCCGGAATCAGCCGAGCGTAGGCGTCACAAATTTCCTCAACCAGACCGCCCATGCTCATGGCAAACCTTTCGCCAAGAATTTCCGCCGCTGCTCGCAGTGGCCTAGCGTGGAAAGGGACGCCCGCCAATGCGTACTGCTCATCCAACCCCAGGAGATCGTTGTCAGTGAAATCGGCCATACAGCCCTCTTGCCGCGAGCGTCGCGCCCCAGACCGATGAAGTTCCATAAATGCCCATCAGCTCAACAAATCCATGACGATCTCATCTTCGGAGAACCAGCCCTCCCGCAGGACGAAGCTCTTTACACGTTGAGGAGCATCCGTGTATGCAATCAACGCAAGGCTTCGCTCCGCTCGGCTACAGGTCACATAGAACAATCGTCGCGTGGCCTCAACGGTCTTCTCGCCAACCGCCTTGCCACCGAAAAGATCTTCGTACTTGAAGAGAAAACCTCGCGCTTCTGCGTCGTCCATGATTACCATGACGCGCTCAAACTCCAGCCCCTTCACCCCTTGGTGCGTATCGAAATTAGCGCTACCCGCCAGATAGTTCGCTAGCGGTTCCACTTGGGAGAAGGGCGCCAGCAAAAACTTGTCAATGGCCTCAGCTCGCTCGCTCTGCCGAGCATCGGCCTCATCGGGTAGCGAGGAAGAACTCTCGTCGCCCATGTCACGATAGGCATTCGCTCGAAGGATCTCTGGGATTACCAGCAGTCTTTCCCGCGCAATGCACTGTAGGACCTCGTGGAGAGTCGGATCTCGTTGCCCATCCCACAATGCCATCAGCTTATCCAGGGCAACATTGGCTCGGTGAAGCTGATCCTGTGGATTGACCGCCGAACGAAGTACATCCTGCGTAAGCAACGGTGAGAGTGCTCGAACTAACCTAGCGAAAGTGAAGCGGTCTTCCTTTCGCTTTGCCTGCACAAGGGATAGAACGTCTCCGGTGAAGAAGCGCGTCGCCGGCAGCGTTCCGTCCAGGAAGCTTGTTCGCCAGCTTTCGACTTCGTACAGCGGCACGAATATCTCTAGAAAGCCCATCCTTGATGCCGCCATACGATGCTCAAGCGTCAAGGTTTTTACTGCCTGCGGATCGGTCCACCCTTGATCGTCTGTTATCCGTGCCATATGAGCGCTAGCGGCACGCTCGACGGAAGGCTTGTCCGCGCTTCCACTGGGAACAATGAAGAATCGGACCACGCCTTCTATTGCATTCGATCGAGGTCGCTGTTGTTGCCCATCGGCGGGTTGCCGAATCCGATTTATCAACGTCACGACTCGGCGAGGACAGCGGTGATTCATGAGCTTCCCTGGGGTTGCCCAATCCTCTGGAAGCTCTTGGCCTAAACCATCTTTCCCGTCGTTATAGATGCGCTGCATCATGTCGCCGAGCAAACCAAGAGCAAATTTCTTGCTATGTATGGTTTGCACTGCGAACAACGCATCAATCAAATGCTTGTTGGTATCTTGGCTCTCATCAATGAGGAGAATTGGGTATCGCCCAACGAGGATACTTTGCATTGCGGACTTCCCTTTCAGGAAGTGAGCCGTAATCTGTAGGACTTCTGCATGACTAAGCGCGTCTCTGCCACGGTTGTCGCCCGTTGGGCTGTACACGAAACGGCGAATCGCATCTAGATTGGTGAGTCGGTTGGTCTTCGATTCGATCTTGCTCAATCGTGTCGCAGACGCCTTGGTCCCTTTCCTGCCCTTCGCCTCTTCGGTCCGCAGCTCTTGAATGTCCTCTGCGAGGGCGATTCTTAGCCACTCCCGGATATCGTGATTGAGACCGTCTATCAACGACCATGCAAAACTGTGGATGGTACGAACATCAATCAACGGATCAAAGCGTAGCCGCCGCTTGATCTCATCACTGGCAGCATTGGTGAACGTGATGACCGCAACGCGTTGCCCCTTGAACATCAAGGTCTCGCCGAGATTCCTTTGGACGTACTGGAGTGCCGTAACGAGTGAACGGGTCTTACCTGAGCCGGCACCAGCAAAAAGGAAAAAACTGCGTGGCGCCGACAAGTTCAGGCATGCGGCGATCTCATCATCAACGTGGGCATCCACCTCATCATCACCGATGGCCTCTGTCATGCTGCCACCCCTCTGGGGGCAACGGCCACATCAGCGTCCTTGCGCTTGAGCTGCTGGATCATCCAAATCAACCCGTCGTGGATATAAGCAGGCGCCTTCAGCTTGTCTCCTTGATCGCTGTAGAGAAGATCAAGTGCGAACTCCGCCTTACCCCCTCCCTTCAATGCCTCTGTCATCTTCTCAGCCAACTCGCCCACATCGGTGGCAGCGTTCAGGGCCTCCTTGAATTTGGCAATGAGTCCGGTACCAGTGAGCGTCTTGAACATCTCCAGATTTTCGTAGACGAGCGCATCCTCAAACGTGTTCGCTAGCGCTTCGACAGGTTCTGGCGTATTGAAAACGATCTTGACGGGTTGCTGATAGGCCACGCGTATGGCGTACCCACTAGCGTGATTGGAGACGAGGTCAGCGCTCTTTTTGTCTAGAAGCGTGTCGAAGGATTCCTCGGCAGGAATCCACGTCTTCAACGTTTCATTGCGCGCGAGAAGCCCTGCTCCTCGCTTAGGGACTGCAGCCTTCCCGCTCGGCTCCTTAGCATCGATATCGGTAACGATCAGGGTGTTCAACCCAAGATGCACCACTAGCGCCTTTAGACGATGCGCGTGGCTGCCGCCGATCTCCAACCAAGTTAGATAGCGGTGCCGGAGATAAGCATATGACTCGCCAATGCGGACGAGATGCGGAACAAGGATACGCTCCGCGGGCCCTTCAATTAGAACTGCGCCGTCGGCAAAGAAGAGATCGCAGTGTGTCGCCTTGAGATATCGCCGTACAAACCGCGCTGTGTCATCAACATCGCCAAAGACTTCGGACAAGTTCACGACGGAGGACACGGGGACCGCCCCTGGCGTGGGAGCGGCCGGCAGCCTGCGGAAGTAGCGCAACGAGGCAAAATCGGCCTCGTGCGCGACGTGACTCGAATGCGTACTGACGACGAGCTGAGTACGGTGGTCCAACGAATCTCCCAGCCTAGGGTGCTTCCGCAGAACGGAATAGGCTTGGTTGATAAAAACTTGTTGAACCTGCGCATGCAAGTGAGCTTCGGGTTCTTCCACCAATACTAAGTGAAGCGGAGGGATCAGCCCCTCATCCGCGATGGTTGACTTGCCAGCCTTACCGACCTTCATCCACTTGTCACGGAAGCTCATCAACGCGAAGACCATCGATACTAGGTTCTGATACCCCAGACCATTGGATTCCTCAGGAAGCCGATGTGCCGATTGCTTGTCGATAACGTGAGTTGGAACCTCGTACTGGACTGCTGAGCTGTGATTCAGACCGTCAATCGGTCTGATGCTGGTGGTAATTGTGAGCCGAGGGTCCGTGACGCCCGGATATCCGATCAGCTCTAGCTCCTCGAGCGCCTCAGAAAAGCCGGCCTCCAAGCGCTTGCCAAAGGCGAGCTGCGCGTTATGAAGCGCTTGAAGCGCCTCTAGATCCTTGGCCTCCGGCGCGTCAAACGGATCGAGGTGCTGAGCGTAGTAGGAGCGAAGTTGGCTGGAGAGCCTTGTACCCCCACGCGGCTCCATCTCAGATCCTTCGCCGGCCCCTCGCGACGCAGATTTCGCAGTGAAACCAAAACCACGCTGAGCGTTGATCTCATCGACACGTATCAGACCTTTGAATGGATCGCCCTCAATAGCCTCGCTTCCATCAGGCAGGGATTGAGGTATAGCGAGTCCATCCTTCGGAGCCACAAGCTTCGCCGGATCGAGCAAGTAGGCCTTGACTTCGAACATCGACCGCAATCGCCGGACAAGAAAATCCATCAGGGAGCGAGGCCAAAGCGAGAACTTGTCGATTCCAGCAACTGCTGCCTGCTCCCCAGCAGCACTCACAACGCTGTCTGCTGCCAGCTTCTCCGAAAGGTAGGTCTGTCGGAGGAGTTGCGCATCCTTGGGCTCGTACTGCAAGCGCACACCGATGCTCGAGCCATCCCAGTCCAGTGTCGGTAGAAGTCGCTGAACGTAGTGCAGTTCCGAAGACGGCACGTTCAGCCACACGTCAACAAACGGGGCTACCTTGCTCCAGTCGAAAGGCAAGGGCTCTTCACCAGCTGCCTGACCCGTCCATGCTTCGCCGATCGAATCGATTGCACTCCAGTGAGAGAGCGTGAAGTCATGAATTGAGAACGCCGTTGGATCAACAAGGAAGCTGCGCAGCGCCACCATCGCTGACGTTTTTCCACTGTTGTTTGCTCCCACAAACAACGTTGTTTTCTCGGAGAAATCGATCCGAACAGCCTGCAGCTTCCTGAAGTTTCCGATCTCGATATGGCAAATATGCATCGTTCCTCCACTACCCCTGACTGCCAACTGCTAATCGCGCAGTCTATGTCTGCGACATTCTGCATCTCCGACCCCGGAGTCGGTTCCAAATTTCGTTTGATGTTATGAATCTGCCCGTGCCGAACTTGGCGATTCAAGCTTCTCAACAACTGGTTGGATTCGTCGGGCAACAGACATCGGTATGGTTTGCGCTACGAGAAACAAAGAGAAGAAGAACATCAACACCCCAAATCCAAGCGACAGCAACGCATTCTGTAGCGTGGCTCCTTTCAGCAGGACTGGCAGGACAAATCCGGTCATCGCGAAGATCGCTACGAACACCGCAGACACCCAGTTGAAGGCCTGCTCAACCTTGTCAAACCTGCCGATCTGGATGCTTAGGCGTCCCTCTTTCATCTTGATGAACTTGCGCGCTCGCGCAAACTGAAACGTTTGAAGCTCACCGCGAGACTGCTCTACCAACGATTTAATTTTCTCTCGCAGGTGGCGATCTGCCGAAATTCCGGTTACCCGCTTGAACACAAGATAGTTGAGCTCCTCTTCGAGAAACGCTCTTGCCGCATCCCGTACCGCCTCGATTTTCAAGGCTTCCTTGACGAACTCTTCCCGTCTACTACCGCGCCGCTCGAAGAACTCCGAGATCGCACGAAGGTTGACAACGACTGCCACTACGACGATGACCGCCCCAACCGACCACTGACCGTCCTGAACGCTCTTCACCAGTACATCAATAAGCCTGTCCAACATGTTCTCCTCGATATCTTCCGTCTAGTAGTACAACCGAAAACCCAGGATGAGATGCTAGATATCGCAGCGCATATGCATACCCCACCAAGAGTGGGGCGCAAAGATTCACATCAGAAATAAGCGTCACTTAAGTCAGGGCCAACGAGTCTCACGAAGCGCTCCTTACTTGCTCGAGCTACCTCACAACGACTGCGGGCCGTGTCTGTTGCCGACCTCAGCTCTTGAGAGGAAAATGCTTCCGCCAGGGACACAATGGGGGGAGACCATGTGCCGACGCAATAACCTATCGGGATGGGCGGCTACGCCAACCCTCTCGCTCGTCTTAGCGATGGTGGTCTTGAGTCTGGGTGGCTGCGGAAAGCAATCCGACCCCGCTCGACAGGAAGGCAGCCAAGCAACGGCTACGTCGCTATCCGTGAACAACGAGGAACCGCATTGGGTCTCTCGGGATTCGAACAAACCAGCCAAAATTGCCGTCGTCTTCGTGCATGGAATTTTTGGGACTACCACAGGCACGTGGACCAATGACAATGGCACGACGTTCTTCCAGTTGCTGAAAGCCGATCCCGACGTTGGGTCGAAGGTCGACATCTATGCCTTTGGCTTTGAGTCGAAAATGTTCGGCGGTGACGGCTCGCTAGACGTCCGAGAAGGAGCCAACAAACTCGGGACATACCTCTACAACGCGCACGTCCTAGACTACCCAGCCGTGGTGTTCGTCGGTCATAGCATGGGCGGACTCGTGATCTTGCGATACTTGGCTAGCAACCTCGACAAAGACGAATCGCTTGCGGCCAAGGTCTCGCTCGTCACACTCTATGGGACACCACAGGAAGGCGCCCAGATCGCAGCCATCTCGAAGCTTGCGCTATCCAATCCGGCGCTCGCGCATATGACACCTGTTGACGCCAATCAATGGCTTCAGCAACTCACAGACGACTGGACAAGCATGAACCGAAAGCCGCACGTAGTATGCGGCTACGAAAAAGCATTTACCTACGGCGTCAAAATCGTACCGTGGGGTAGCGCCAATCGTTTCTGTACTGAGCCGGGCATTGCAATTGAAGGTGCGAATCATATCGATATGGTCAAGCCAGACCGACCGGGACTCCCGTCGGTCGCACTGTTGACGAATGCAATACGGCGCTATGTCATGCCACTGCAGTTTGATGCTCTATTGGAAACCCCAGATTTCGTGCGAAACGGGGATGACTGGCATTTCGTGATGGATTCAAGCGCAAAGACGGCGCGGGTCATGAACCTCGGGACTGCAAAGCTCACCTATTGGTTTGCCGAAAAGACGGATCCTGCCCTATACATCGTGCCCGATGACGGCCCCTCGACAGTCGCCGGCAAAAGCAGCCAGAACGTTAGATTCCTGCTGCTAGCGAATGCAAAGGAAAAGCAGTATGCGTTCCGCCTCAAAACGAGCGAGAACGATGATGAGCACGTAATTGTGGATGTGCCTGACCTCGACCGAGTGCGACAGCAAACAGCAGCCCTATCGAAGAGCATCGTTGCCGACCTGAACAACCAGCTAGCATCGATTCCTGCAGACCAAGCGAATCCGGAGATCTTGGCCTCTACCGCCTACAAGACGGTGGAGAAGAACTTGCCGGATCTTCCCCCTGCGGCGAAATGGGTCGTTACCGCAGATGCGCTCTCGGCAACCTCCATGGATAAAATTGCAGCTGTCGCACTAAATAAGGCAAATGCCGAGTCGCCGAAGGTGGTCCGCTCCATCTCCGTACAGGACTTGACGACCCGCGTACAGCGAGGAACCGCGGGCCAACAAATTCTCTTTGAGGTCCCACATCAGAAGGTGCTGGACCCTACAGTGAAATTTCTGCCAATTCAGAAAATTGCGCCGGACTCCCCCGCCCCAGTGATATTCAAGATCGACGAGGCATCCCCCGGCGCCTCACTTGAACTGGCTGAACGAATGAAGCGGATTCCTAGTCTGGCTGGTACAGGATTCACGCTGGAGGGGGTAGTGAAATCCGCGGCGGGCGACTCAAAGGCTGCTGACGCAGCTTTCAAGAAGGCGCTGACGATCGAGCCAACTCTCGTTCTAAAGGAAAAAATGGCGAAGCCTCAGCAGTGAGGCTTTCGCGTTTTCCCGTAATCAATCTGATTAACCGGAACGCACGCGAACTGCGCTTGCGGGCTTCCTCTGCGCCCCCGGGGCGGCCGCATACTTCAAACGTCAAGCCTCATGAATAAGATCGATGTGGTCAAGACAGTATGGAAGATGCTCGGTAACTTGGAGCAAGCCACACGTGATCAGGCGAACGCAATATTGATGGAGTGGGAGCCAGTCGTGCAGGCCGCGATAGAGGCTGGCTGCCTAGCTCCCCTAGTACCTGCAAAAAATCAAGGTGCGCCCCAACTCGTTGCTGCAGGACCATTCCTCAAACGGGCACTAAATGATCTCCGGGGCGTCTGGCTCATGCTTGAGCGCGGGTATTCGTCTCAAGCGGCGAGCATTGCCGCGTCGCTCTTCGAGAACGCATTAACTGCTGCGGTCCTTGCAAGCTCCGAGAAGTTGGTTACAGAGGCGCAGAAAACCAAGTACGCAGAGATTCCATGGTCACCAAAGCAACTCGCTCAACTGAATGCAAAGCGAGGTCTAGACATACAAGCCAGGAATGGAAAGAAGGCAACAACAAAGGAATACGAAGACAGCTGGACGATCAGCTACTATCACTACAAGTGGCTATGTCAGATTAAGCACCCTACTTGGCAGTCTGTCTATCACGATGTCAAGGGGACTCGGACTACCAAACACGAGTATGCCGTTCGTCCCGGCCCAAACAATGTGCCAGAGGACGATCACATTAAGGCCTGCATTCTCGGTGGCGCAGTTGCTAAAATCCTTGAAGCTGACAAATCCTTCTTCCTAGCGCTGGAAGCAGATGAGAGTAGCGCAGAATATTCGGCATTCGAGGATCGCGTGAACACCGCTCACTTCGGTGTATTGCAGCTGATGAAGCCTCACCAAGGAAAGCCATCGCCTGTTTCTGTGCTTGATCGAAGCTTCATTAAGACAGATTTTGAAACCCTTCGGCAATACGACGAATGAAGCCCCCCTTTCGAACCGGCTTTCGTTTGCCCTAGGCCGTCCGCTGCAGCAGTCCACACAACTGCTAGTCCAATGAACCAACCCCGCACCTTATCAAGACGCTTTCTCTTATGGCGAAACTGCGAATTTCTGCCCGCGACACGTTTCACGAAGCACACAATCTGGACGACTATCACAGCGACGGGAGCCGCTACGATGGACCGCGCCCACTAAGGATAAGCTGGCTGCCTTTTTACATCCATAAAAAAAATTGATGTTTACTTTCTCTCCTTGCGACCCGGCTATTATCCAGAATAAGATCGAAAATTTGAATCGTTGCGCCACAACTAGCATGCAGGGTATTGAAGATGACTTTTCGCCTTGATCTCGCCAATAGAGCTGGTCTTTTTCGACATTATGCTGCCTGGCATGAAGATGGAAATTGCGCCAATCAAAATCATATCGTTTTGGCGCACCGCATCGGCCTAATGGTTTACTCTATCGAGAAATTGCACTATCTACGCGACGAATGTCTGGAGCAATTTCGCATATTTTCCGAGGAAACGAATTGCACCGGTGATGAGATACTTTTTGACTCACCCGGAATATTTGAAGTTTTCTCGACGTTCTCTACCGTCCTTTTAAGCCAGCGCCTTTGCCAGAATTCGCTTATGGATCTCTTGGGGCAGAAGCTACGAAAGAGCTTACCCAGCAGCATGAGCGACTTCGTGAAAAATCCGGGCAAACATAAACTCCCGGACGCGTTTTCTACGTTAATACAGGACTACTGGGATGCTAGCGGGAGGGAGGTCAAGGCCTATCGCGACGTTGATCAACACTTTGGACTAGTTGCCCGTCATGCATGGATCAGGAGAAATGCAGATTCCTCGGAGCTGATAATTTACTTGCCAGACAATCCGCATGAGAAATCTTTTCAGAAATTCTCCTATACACAAAGGAAGAATGTTTTCCAATTTTGCGAAAAATCCTTTCATGACATTCATGATTTGACGAACAGGATCAGTAGGGAGTTAGGTTATAAAGTTCCGCGCTCCTTTGACTACAATGTGAATATTCCATCGAATGCGCGAGAGTGCATGACGATTCGCTTTGACGCAAACCAGTCAGTACTTGTTGGAGAAGAGGTTCTTATAAAAGATGGCCAATACTTTGCGTGGAGTCGCGTCGTCGATGCAGACCTAGATAGATATTCTTTTGTTAAACTCAACAGAAAATTCCCACAGCAATACACGTTTTCGCGCGACTACGAAATTTCTGAAGAACCCATTTCATTACGTAGTTTCAGGTGAAAAGGCGTGGCAAGTCTTCTACCTAGCCAATTAGTGCGCGCGCGAGCCGCACCGGACAACACACAAAATTGGCAGTTGTGTCGAAAGTGAATGACATTTCATGGAGCGCGAACGTCCGCTCAGGGTCGCAAACGATCATTGATGACCAGAGTACTGGCTGCCCACGCCCAGCCAACAACACCCGATGGAACTTACGAGAAAACATGATGCGAGCTCAAATCCGCTCACCCCATCCCCTTTCATCGCAAGAAGACGTTGCTGGCGCCATCAATCATCTGGATTCCACGGCACTCGGCAGCTACCACAGAAATCATGGCCTTATCCGATTGGCCCAAGACACGTCGTTTTGGAACCCTCGTAACGAGCCGACACTAGCGCGACTGTCAGTTTTTGTACACGAATATCTGCACTTCAACCACAACTTCTCCACTGTAGTCGGGCTCTATGACTTCGTCGCGCAACTACGTCTACTTCGACCATTTTGCAATACCGTGGATGTCAACGGCAGGTCGTTGGGGAGCGCTGCTCTCAGCGCTGAAGCCCGCACGGAAGTCAAGAATCTGTTGACCTGGCGGAGCCATCTACGCGGGGGGACGGCGCCTCACGTAAAGTCATCGCTTAGACGCACTCGTGCTCATCCCCCGTTCATTGGCTTTAAGCACAATGCATTCACCGCAAAGCTCGCAGCGCAGGAACTCAAATGCCATGGCGTGATAGTGATGTTTGACGGCACAGCGGTTGGGACAGGAAACACACCTCTCGAAGTGTCCCTGGGAAGTGAAATTCTTATGGAGGGATGCGCTGTTGAGGCAGAGTGTATCCTGCTCGAGCGTAGTGGCGCGTCCGCCGAAACGATCCGAGACTCCGTTCCCGTTTATCCGTACCTCACAGCGCGTACGGTCTTTGAGGGCATAGCTGGAGTCTCGCCGTCTAGCAAGTTCATGTGTTCAATCTGTGTGCTCGCGCTCCAATCGACGGATCCAGGGGATGCATTCATCCAAATAGCTCAGGCATGCAAGCGTCCCGGGGGAGCATTCAGTAAACTGGACGAAGAATCGGCGCTTGAGCGGTTCAAAGCAAGCTCGGGGGATTTCTTTCGAACATCGATTAAGAAAATCATCGACAATCTGCTGCCACTCGAAATTGCGCCCTTCCGAGAACGCGGGCGGGCGGGAAGAGGACTCGTTCGAATGATTGAGTGGTGCAACGTTTTACTTCAGCAGAGAGTGAAAGATGAGCTCTTTGAACTTACTGCTCTTGATAAGGCACCTGACCTTGAACCACTAGTTGAGCTATTGCGGACGATGCCGGTATGCCCTGTCATACAACAGTTAGATGTATTCGACCAAACGGACGAGCTGATTTTCTTTTCAGACCAGGAAGTACCTGCGGAGTTTGTAAGTGAGATAGCAGCCGCTCAATCGCTTCTACATTTTTCGGACTCGCATCTAACAGCCGATGGATCTATTCTTCCGACCCCCAACGCCCAGGCTCGCGACTGTCTGTTTGTGAACGCTTGTCAAGCACCCTTGGCAATCTCCAAATCGCAGACGTGCCGTCGAGCTCCATGGGAATCGTTCAGTGCCGACGAACCGCTGGGTTGTTGGTATGCCCAAGGAGTGGTTGCTGCAAGAGGGCTGCTTAACATTGAGTGACCGCCTTGAGCAGGTAGTCGCCAATATCGGCGCCGCACACAGCTGCGCGCCTCCGCCGGAGGCACCAAAGATCACACCGAAAGTTCAGAATTACGTGAACCAAAACGCGGATAGGTCAAAGTTAAGCGAACCACAAGTTCAAAGTTGGCTGAGCAACTCCGCCGGGAAGGCCTACAAATCCTGACCTACCGGTTCAGAGTTGAGTGAATCTCGACAGTTGTGGAGATGTCGATGTCGAGATTCACTCAACGCTGAACTCTCCTGCGGGTCGCCCACGTAGCCCCTCGCTCACAAATCTCATAAATTTCAATAACTTAGCTTCTCCAAAGCTCCAGGCCGTCCAGTGAGATTGAAGTGCGACGCAGCGTCGGCATAGCCGCTACCTGCCGGCGAACTGCGAAACAATTGCCGTCCAGAGGTACTACGTGGAACAAGTCGTTACACCCCGCCGCCGTTGATGCGGCAGCGGCTGAATCATAGCCAACGGGTTGACGCCGGAACTCTGATTGCTCCGCCCGGCGCCGTGGACGCTGCCGAACCATTGCACAGCCCGATTGAATTCATCGCTGCAAAGCACCCCCATCACACTGGAGTGGATATTGCGTTCACCTTGGCTAGACCGCCTCCACAAGACGTCTGAGTCGGCTCGACGAATGCCATATAAAGGGTGCAAACAGGCGCAGGATGTTAGATAACTTGAGCAAGCGCCGCTGAATAACCACAAGAACGGGGAGCCGCTCCATTGGGTAGACATCTCTCATGAGCAGCCTTCTGGATTGGATCGAAAAACACCCCGCCTTGGCTGCGTGGGTACAGGCGGCCGCAATCATTGTTGCGATT
>Ga0207695_10000300_pt1 | contig 122104 bp, 98 predicted proteins | sample KBSC54metaG_FD_184354 | JGI IMG/M metagenome (GOLD analysis project Ga0207695, IMG submission 184354) | Corn rhizosphere microbial communities from Kellogg Biological Station, Michigan, USA - KBS C5-4 metaG (SPAdes) (version 2) | ecosystem: Host-associated > Plants > Roots > Rhizosphere > Soil... | reverse complement strand
CGCATGATCTCAAGGTCGCCCTTCTCCGCATTCACAATTACGTCAAAATTTTCGTCGCTTCCATATTTTTTGCGCAACAAGGTTTTGAACACGTCCTCTACCACTTTCATCATTGTAGGACGGTCGATATTTTCTGCTTCCTTGAAGTCCTGGAAGGCTTCGATCAGATTGATACTTGCCATAGCACTTGTTTTTAAATCTTTGTTGGATCACGGTCTTCCGACCGGTACCCGCCAGTTTAGAAAACTACTTGAATTTTTGTTGTTTTTATGTTATCAAATAAAAAAGTATGGTTGATCACCTCTTTTTTCTTGTTCTTTCCTTTAACTTCCTCCACAATGATCCCATCCTCACTGACTTCGAGCAGACGTCCCTCCTTTTTCGTGCCGTCCTGCAGGACGAGCTCGACCTGCCGCCCGATGTTCTTCCTGTACTGACGCAACAGCTTCAGCGGCTCATCCAGCCCGGGAGAAGAGACCTCCAGCGAAAAATCTCCTGTCGGGAAAAGACCCGATTCTTCCAGCTTTTTATAAAGCGCGCGGTTGTATTGCACACATTTCTCGATGGAAATACCCTGATCGCCATCGATAAATACCTTAACGTTATTGGTCGGCTTGATGCGGACGTCTACCAGGAAATATCCGGTCTCGTTCGCCAACAGAGCCTGCACCAAACTTTCTACTGCCTTAATTGTTTCGTTAACCATGAATGATGTGAGACCCCCCTTGGGTTATAAAATTAAAGAAGGGAACGCTTCCGTTCCCTTTTCTTTTGCTTCATTTACCTGTGCAAATGTAGGAATAATTCTTCTGAAATAATTTATTTTTATCGAAAAGAACGAGCATGAACCAAAGCCAGCCCGATAATTTAGGAGCATTCATAGCCGAGAACAAAACGCTCCTGAAAGAATATATGGAGACCCGTCTCGAGATCTACCGCCTGCAAGGCCTCCGTCTTTTTGCCAGATCGGCCGGCTATTTTGCGTGGATACTGCTGTCGCTGTTCCTGGGTTTCCTGTTCTTTCTTTTCGGCGGTCTCATGGTCGCCTATTGGTTCTCCGGGCTATTTCACAGCTACGTAAAGGGATTCGGGCTGGTGACGCTGCTGATCCTGGTGGTCTTCGTGCTCCTGGCCGTCTTCCGGAAAGCCCTGTTTGTAGAGCCTGTAATTCAAACTATTATACAAAACTCAAAAGAGGAGGACAGCGATGACGAAGCCATCCACTAAAGGCGCGCGCAGCATGGACGCGCTGGACAAGGATATCCGCCGGCTCCGCAACAAGGCGCGGCTGCTCGAAGAACAGATAGACGTCAATTTCACGTATCTCCAGCAGCACTCGGGCTCGATGTTCGTGCGGTCCCTTCTGCCCCGTAAGATCGAAGGGGAGGCCATGACCGGCATCCAGCTGCTGGATACATTGATCCAGAACGAACGCCTGCAGGCCGTCCTTCTCCGCCTCGCCGATAAATTAGCCGTCCGGCTCGGGGATGGACTCAACTGGGTGATTGACAGGGTCTTTAAAAAGTAGAACATTTTGGGCGGGATCGGTGTTGTAATTTTTTTCGCGGGATCGGCCTGAGTGGTCAACCTAATGCCGGTTTAACAGGTTTTTAGGGTTGATCGCCGTACCTTTACCGACTGATTCAACTTTAGATATGATGCCTTTATCAGAGATATTCTTTTTGGCGATTGTGCTATACCTGCTGTACCGTTTCATCTTCGGCTTCCTGTTGCCGGTCGTCCGCACCACCCGACATGTAAGACAGCAATTCAGAAATATGCAGGAAGGCGCCAACGCCGACCCCGGCGGCAGCCACGGTCCCGCCAGCCAGCAGCAGCCCCGTCAGGAGCAAAAACCCAAGCAGCCCCCGGTCGGAGAGTATATAGATTTTGAAGAAGTAAAACCCTAACGACCGGAACCGGACTCCCCCAGCGGGGATTACCACTGAAAATCGAGCAGACTCACGCCGGGACGCAGAAAAAGCCCCTTCAACCCCACCTGCTCCGCACCTTCCACATTGACAATAGCGTCGTCCACGAACATGGTCTCCGCCGGATCGAGGTCGTTCTCCCTAAGGATATATTCAAATGATCCTCTGTCAGGCTTCCGCATGCCCAGCAGGTGAGAATAATAGGCCTTTTCGAAATGGTCATCCAGGCTGCCGCCGCCAAACGTATCGGCATAGGTCTTCCGGAAGGAAGCCATATGCAGGGCATTGGTATTGCTGAAGAGAAACAGCCGGTAATTCCTGCGCAGCTGCTTGAGCAGCTGGATACGTTCGGGCGGAAAGTCCAGCAGCAGCGCATTCCAGCCATTGATGATAGCCTCGTCGGAGACAGAGATCCCGGTCAGCTCCTTTATCGAGTCGATGAACTGCCTGTCGCTGATACGACCAATCTCATACTCCCTGAAGAAATCGCTGGCATGCCCATGTCCGAAATAGCTGCGAAAATCCTTTACCCCGAGAGAAGTAAAAGCCTCTTCGGTCCGTCGATTATCCAGGTTGAGGATAACACCCCCCAGATCAAAGATGATATTTTTGATGCCCTGCATGGAATAAAGGTACTTAATCCGTCGTAAGTGTGAAGGCCGCCTCTTTTACGACGAGTAACATGGGCATGTAAATGATATACCTCATTATTTCGTCCAGTTGATCTTTACAGATTTTACGTCACGAGAGTTGGGTCCCACCATGATAACAAAATCACCCGACTCCCAGTCGTATTTCAGGTCGTTATTGTAGAACTTCAGGTCTTCGGGAGTGATCGTGAAGCTGACCTTCTGCGACTCGCCGGCATTCAGGGATATCTTCTTAAAGCCCTTCAATTCCTTTACGGGACGGGTGATGCTGCCTACGAGGTCACGGATATAGAGCTGGACCGTTTCCTTCCCCGCGAGCGCGCCGTCGTTGGTTACGGTGACGGTGGCCGTCAGCGCCTGGCTCCCCTTCAGGGACGTGCTGCTGAGGGTCAGGTCGCCATAGCCGAAATGCGTATAGCTGAGACCGTAGCCGAAGGGGTAGACGGGGTCATTCGATACGTCGAGGTAGTTGGACCTGAACTTCTGGAACCAGGGGCTTTCGAGCGGCCGGCCGGTATTCATATGATCATAGTACAGCGGTACCTGCCCTACGTTCTGGGGCCAGGTGGTGCTGAGCTTGCCCGAGGGGTTGACGGCGCCGAACAAAACGTCGCCGATGGCATGCCCAGCCTCGGTGCCGCCGAACCAGACATTCAGGATCGAGGGCACCTCGTCATTCTCCCATTTGATCGCCAGCGGCCGGCCTGTAAAGAGGATGAGGACCACCGGCTTGCCGGTCTTCAGCAGGGCCCGCAGCAGGTCCTGCTGCGTCTGGGGTATTTCGATATTGCTGCGACTGCTGGACTCGCCGGTCATCTCGGCGGATTCGCCCAGCGCTGCGACGATGACGTCGGCCTGCCGGGCTATAGCAACGGCCTCATCCCTGATGACCTCCGCCGGGCGATGGTCCCTGTTGAGCGACTTGCCGAACATCCCCGCCCGTTCTTCGAACAGGCTGTCGGCGTCCAGGTTGGATCCTCTGCTGACAACGATCTTCGTCCCTTCCCCGGCCACGTCCCTGAGCCCCTCCAGCAATGAGGCCGATTTGGAGAAGTCGGCAGCAACGCTCCAGGTCCCCGTCATATTCTCCCTGTTATCCGCCAGCGGACCGATCAGCGCGATCGTGCCACCTTTCTTCAGCGGGAGGACGTTATTCTGATTTTTTAGCAGGACCATGCAGTCGGCCGCAATCTTACGGGCAGTGGCGCGGTGCTCCGGCGTGAATATCTCCGTGGCGGCCCGCTTTTCGTCACAATATTTATAGGGATCACTGAAGAGACCCAATTTATATTTGGCTTCAAGCACGCGACGGCAGGCCTGGTCGATCTCCGCCTGCGTCACCCTTCCCTCCTGCAGGGACTTCTTCAGGGTATTCAGGAATGCCTCGCTGACCATATCCATATCGATGCCCGCCTTGAGCGCGAGGGCGGCAACCGTCTGGACGTCGCCCATCCCGTGGGGCACCAGCTCGTTGATGCCCGTGTAATCGGTGACGTCAAAACCTTTGAAGCCCCATCTTTTTCTCAGGACATCCGTCTGCAGGAACCTGTTTGCCGTAGCGGGGATGCCGTTGACGTCATTGAACGAGGCCATGATGCTGCCGACGCCGGCGTCGACTGCCGCCTTATAAGGAGGGAGGTATTCGTTGAACATTCGAACGAGGCTCATGTCCGTGGTGTTGTAGTCGCGACCCGCTTCGGCCGCGCCATAGAGCGCGAAATGCTTGACACAGGCCATGATGTCGGAGCTCTTAGAGTAATTCTCCTGGTAACCCCTGACCATGGCCTTTGCGATCTGCGAGCCGAGATAAGGGTCTTCCCCACTGCCTTCCGCGATTCGTCCCCAGCGGGGGTCACGCGCAATGTCCACCATCGGGGAGAAGGTCCAGCAGATGCCGTCGGCGCTGGCCTCGATGGCGGCTACCCGGGCGCTTTTTTCGACGGCTTCCATGTCCCAGCTGCAGCTGAGGCCGAGGGGTATGGGGAAGACCGTCGCATAGCCGTGTATAACGTCCATGCCGAAGATCAGGGGTATCTTCAGCCGGCTCTTTTCGACGGCGATGCGCTGCACCTCCTTGATCTTTGCAACAGATTTTATATTGAACAGACCGCCGACCTTTCCTTCCTCTATCTTTTTGGCGATATCGGAGTTGCCTGCCTGACCCGTGGTAATATCACCCGCGCCGGGGAGGTTCAGCTGTCCGATCTTCTCGTCGAGGGTCATCCTGCCCATCAGAGTGGTAACGAACGTGTTCATCTTTTCGGCAGATGTCTGTGCGGTCGCGATCGCCGCTGAGAGAAGAAGGATAGCCAAAGTTTGTAATGCTCTCATGTTAATAGTATTTAGGCGGTTAGTCAACCTTTATAACGTTCGTGCGTGGTGAAATTCCATTCTCATTGATGGCCTCGATCGAGAAATAGTAGGGCTTTTCCCTGTCCATGACCTTGAACCAATAATCATTGGCGGCGAGGACGAGGACGCTATTATACAATTTATCGGGGGCAGTACCAAAATAGATATTGTATCCATAGGCGTTGTCGACGGTCCTCCATTTTATCCAGGCGCTGCGTTTGTCCTTTTCCGTCCGGAGCACGATAAAGTCCTTTACTGTCCCGGGCTTCTCTCCGTTGCCGTTGCCAAAGACGCGCAGGCCGCTGATAGCGAATTTCCCTGAGGGCATATGGATATTCTCCATTCGGATATACCGGGTATTTACAGGATGTTCCAGCTCGATATAGTCATGGGGTACGTCCTTACGGTTGTTGCTCTTGTCTGCCAGCACCCTCCACTTCTTCCCGTCGTCAGAGGCATACAGCTTATACTGGTGGTAGATATCGGTCTGTTTCCCGAGAAAAATTGCATCCTGGTCGGCATAGTTGATCTGGATGGCGTTGACCGTAGCGATATGACCGAGGTCGGTCTGTATCCATTCGCCCGGGTTCCCCGTGGCTGCGCTCCAGTAGGTCCTGATGCTCTCGTCGACGGCAAGATTCGCATTGTAGTCGCCCAGGGTGGATGATACCGCCACCGGCTTGTTGAAGTTGAGCAGCATCCAGCCGCAGAAACCGCCGTTGCCTGAAGGCGAATTGTAGACGCTGCTCGAATCCGAAGGCAGGTAGTGCGGATAGTCGCCATAGCTGGTATTGCAGTACATGACGTCGTCCCTGTCGAAACCCGCGGGCCAGATGCCTATGCGCCGCTCGAAATTGTTCTTGACCGCGATGGTCATCGTGCTGACGTGCCAGTAGTTGCCATTGCGGTCCTGGAAAGTGGCGCCATGCCCCGCGCCGCGGGCGAACCCGCCGGACTTCAGGGAAAGAGGATCCGACTGTGGCGTCCATTCATTGCCCAGGGGTTTGCTGCCGACAACGACGCCGTCTGCATAGCCGCTGAACTCGGTGCCTGGTGCACCATATTGCAGATAGTACTTGCCGTTGTGCTTTGTCATCCACGAACCCTCTATAAATGGGTCCAGGAACGTATTGTCATAGTATTCCCCGAACCGCTGCCAGCCATAGCGCCAGTCCTGCAGTCTGTAGGTCTCCTGGCGGGTGCCGATGGGCCGGAAGGTCTTCCGGTCCAGCTCGATGCTGTAGAGCGGAAAGGAGTTGCTGCTGCCGTTGTACATATAGAACCGGCCGTCGTCGTCGGTAAAAAAGGCCGGATCCCATCCTCCTATCTCAAAGGAGTCAACGAGCGGCTTCCACTGATTGGACTTTGGACTCGTGCTCATCCACAGCGTGAACTGGCGGGTGTACGTAGACCCGAACACCAGCATCGTATCTCCCACTATCCCGACCGCCGGCGCGCAGAGTTCGTCATAGCCCTTGTTCCATGGCCGCAGAAATCTCCGCGAAATAAATTTCCAGTCCGACAGGTCCTGCGACCACCAGTAGCCCCACTGGTTGGTGGAGAACAGGTAGTAGTCTCCCTTGTAGAGGACGATCACCGGGTCTGCCGTTGCCCGGTGGCGTCCGGCCTCGCTGAAATCGGGTATCGGCGTATAGCCATAATCGATGTTAATTGGATTGCAATATGTTCTCTGTTGTCCCTGTGTCGTCAGCTGAATCACCAGCATCAGTGCCGTGACCAATAATTTGTACATATGCCATTATTTTAATGCCTGGTCCTTGTCTTTCTCCAGGAAGCTGGCCGAGTCCATCACGCCGCTGGTCTGCCATTCCATCAGGGCCTCGTCCGGCACGATCTTTACCGGCACCTTGTGCGACCCATTGGGTTCGTTGTATCCGATATTGTCCTGGCGGTTATAGCAGGAGATCAGCGACCAGCGGGCCTTGTCGGAAAGGTTGGCCTCCGAACGGTGGAGCAGGTTGCTGTGGAAGAACAGCGCGTCGCCCGGCGCGAGCTCCACATATATCAGCGGCATCGTCTTCAGCGCGAGGTCGACATAGTGCTGGGCAGCGCCCACCTGCTCTCCGGAGAAGCCGTGCTCTACCCGTCCCATTTTGTGTGTACCCTTTATTACCTGCAGACAGCCGTTGGCTTTCGTGGCCTCCGTGATCGCGACCATAACGGACAGCATTTCATCGGGGAAAAGGAACTCATTCTTATACCAGTATCCATAGTCCTGGTGCCATTCCCAGGCGCCGCCGACCCTCGGCTCTTTTTGCATCAGCTTGCTATGGAAATGGCATACCGGCGAGCTTCCGTCCAGCAGCCTGTCGACTGAATCCACGATCCTTTTGCTGCGCGTGAGCAGGCCATAGGCGTCGTTACCCGGATTATACCAGAGAGTAAGCTTTGTCTTTTTTCCCGTCTGGTCGTTGAGGTCAAAGGCGTGTTTGCTGATCGCGTCGTCGCCTATAGCGATCTTGTATAGCTTGTCAATTTCTCCTTGTGCCAGGAAATTCCTGACGATAATATAGCCGTCCTGATGGTAGTCGGCTATCTGTTGCTGGGTCAATTGAAAATTTGCCATGTGCATTATATTTATTTGATCCACGGGCTTTGAAAACCCAATTTTTGTAATCCTTTGTGTACCTCGGGGCAGCTCATGAACAGCCGCCAGAGGAGGCCGCTCCGGTAGTTCTCGATCATCGCCACGATGGGACCCTGGTCGATCGCCAGGTAAGAGCTGGCGTACCAGTTCTGCGTTTCGTTGAAAGCGTCGGTAAAGCCATACCGGCCCCAAATCCTGTCGCCGAGTCCCTCATAAAAATGGCGGAGCGCTTTCATCGAGTACTCGGGTGTATAGGGAAAGGCGGAGAGGGCGGCCGTCGGTGAGATCGTCCCCCAGTCGTTAGTGGGGGATTGGGCGTTATAGCCATTGTACGTATCGCTGGCCGTTAGTCCCCAGCAGTCGGGACCATATCCCTTGAACTTTTTGGGGTTGTCGAGACAGTAGGCGTGGTTGATCAGCGTATGGTTCTGGTTTTGCTGCCAGTAGTCGGCGTATTCGTCCTTTAGTCCGCGCGGGTCGAGGCCCAGGAAAGAGTATTGCGAGAAGAAAAGAGGACCGCCGTAGTCAAAGCCAAGCGGCAATACAAACCCATAAAAGGTCTTGCCATTCTTGAAAAAGTCACTCTGCGCCCAGCCGCGGTGATAGACGGACGCACTCACCGGGTAGCGTTCGCCCGAGGCGGCAAGGACATACATGATCAGGCATTCGTTGAAGCCGCGAACGGGGAAGTCCATGGCCCAGCCGTTGTTGGGACTCCAGTGCCAGTACAGGACTTCGCGCCCGTCGCGCGTAAACCAGTTCCATTCAATATCATTCCACATCGAGTTGATCCGGTTGCGCAGCTCGGATTCCACTTCGCCGCTGCCGTCAAAATACTGGCGGGCACAAAGTAGGCCCTCAAAGAGGTACGACGTTTCCACGAGGTCGGCGCCATCATCCTTGCGGCTGAAGGGGATCGTTCTTCCGGTAGCTCCGTCGATCAAGTGCGGGAAGGCTCCGTGATAGGAATTGGCTTTCAGCAGGAAGTTGACCATGTGCAGCAGGAACTTCGCCGCGGTATCGCGGCCGATCCATTTGCGTTCGGTGGCGGCGATGACAGCCATTACTCCAAAGCCGGTGCCGCCGATGGTCACAACCTCGTCGCCGAATTCAGGGGACCTGTTGCTTCTTTCCCGGGCCATATGGCTGACGGGGTGGGCGAAGTCCCAGAAATAGCGGAAGGTCTGGCGTTCCGTCAGGTCCAGCAGGGCCGAGTCGCTGAGATCTTTTGGGCGGGTTACGGAGCTTTCGGCTGCCGGAAAGTCCGTGGGGCCACTGCGAGCCTTACCGTGGGCCGGCCGCTGCGCCTGCAGCGAGAGAACGAAAAAAGAAAGGATCAATGTTAAGAGTGCCCGGTATCGCATGAATATCTTTATTTAGAAATGAAGACTTGAAAAGCCGAGTTTCTTCAGCCCGGTCTGTATCTCCGGGCAGCTCATGAATAAATTCCAGAGCAGACCGCTACGATAGTTCTCTATCATAACAATTTGCGGTCCCTGGTCGATGGCAAGGTAGTCTGTATCGAACCAGGGATTAGAGAGACTAAATGCATCTTTGAAACCGTATGGGCCCCAAAGCTTGTCGCCCAGGGTATAATAAAAGAAGCGAATGGCCCGCATAGATGCTTCCGGCCCATAGGGTATAGACGAAATAGCGGCCGTCGGGGAGATAACGCCAAGGTCATTGGTCGGGGAGTGCGCGGAATAGCCGCCGGCATTGTCGTCACTTGCGGTGAGCCCCCAGCAGTCGCTGCTGTAACCATTGAACCCCTGTGGATTGGCCACGCAATAGGTATAATTGATCCGCGTATGCGCTGTGTCCTGTGTCCAGTAGTCGGCATACTGGTCTTGCAGTCCATGAGGGTCCAGGCCAAGGAAGGAGTAATGGGAAAAGAAGAGTGGGCCACCCTGGGGGGGACCGAGGGGCAGGCGGACTCCAAAGTAAATATTCCCGTTATTGATACCGCCGTTGGCGGCCCAGCCACTGTCGTAAGTCGTCCTGGAGATAGGTCCGGTGGCGGCCGAGGCGGCCAGCACATAGGTGATCAGCGCTTCGTTCCAGCCTCTGACCGGAACGTTTACGGCCCAGTTATAGTCGGGACTCCAGTTCCAATAGAGGATATTCTTCCCGCCCTGGCGATACCAGCCGTAGTCTACGGCATTCCAGAGGCTGTTGATATCATTGCGCAGCTGGATCTCCGTGTTATCCGTTGTGCTGTTGAAGTATTGTCTTGCGGTAAGGAGACCTTGCATCAGGTAGGAGGTCTCGACGATGTCTCCGCCGTTGTCCTGGGTGCTAAAGGGAATGGTAGCGCCCGTTGCCCCGTTGATCCAGTGGGCGAAGGCGCCGTGATAGCGGATAGCCTTCCCGGAGAGAAAAGCTACGATCTGAGCTATACGCCTGAGGCCCTGGGCGCGGGTGATTAAATTCCTGTTAACGCCTGCGATCATTGCCATAATGCCGAAGCCGGTGCCGCCGGTGGTCACAACGTCTCCGGACGAATTGCGTTCCCGGGCCATACCGCTTACGGGATGACCGAAGTCCCAAAAGTATTTCAGCGTCTGGGATTGCACCAGATCGAGAAGGGCGCTGTCGGATATCCGGGGAAATTTATCGGAGGAGTCGATCGTGGTGATGAAATTACGACTGAAGGAGGCGGACAGAGCCGTCATTTGCGTGGACCGTAAGCCGGTCGCAATAGAGAAACTATATCTGGCTATGGCCTGGAGAGAGGTAGAAGGCTGTATCTCGAGTACACTATCGTTATTCTGCAGGTTTCCGATCGCAAGTGGTGACGCGACACCTGATGCCATGTCTGTCAGATGAATATTGTCTCCTATGGTCGTTCGGTCTACAGAAGCAGAAAAGCGAACCCGGATCAGCGGCTTACGAGGGACGTTTGTGGGTGTTACAGCACTGCTGCCATTGATCTGCACTGACACTACTGAGAATGTGTTGTTTGCGGGCGGCCCTGCTCCCGCATTCTTCTTACAGGAAACAGTGATCGTGGACAGAATGATTATTAAGAGAAGCCTGTTCATAGAAAAAATGGGAGACCGGAATGAGGGCCGGCCTCCCGCTGTAAAAATATCAGAACCTTAATTTCCCAATTTTTCAAAAAAGTACAGGGCGTGTATCTCGTCCTGACCAAGGGCCTTGTTGTAAACTCTCAGCTCGTCGATAGACCCTGTCAACAAGGTCTGCCAGCCCTGGGTGCCCGACAGCGCAAATCCGGTAGAGGTGTTCGGCCATCCGCCGATTAGCGGTTGAACTGGAACAGGAGCGACCAGGTTGCCGAAGTTCCTTTTGCGGAAATTATTGTTGGAAACCCGGATGCTGTTGGCATAAATGTCGATGGTGGAATCTGCGCCGCTCCATACCATGACGTAGTGCACCCACTTGTTGGTGCCGTGTACCGTCTTGAAGTCCTGTTCCCTGGCGCCGTAGTCATTAATATTGTCGCCGCCTGTCCTGTTGCCGGCGGCATCGTAGGTACCCACGGCGGCGTGAAGGACCAGGGTATCATCGGAGGATACCGGGTGGCCTGTTTCGGCATATACATTGATTACGCTGCCCCAGTCGGTCTGCTTGTCGGGTCCGGGAGTGAGCGCAAAGAACTCGGAAGCCTGTGATCCATTGTTGTCGACGTTGACCCAGAGGCTGACCGAGACGCTTCCCAAATTGGCGACATTGAGGCCGGCGACGACAGGATAGTTGATATAGCCTGCGTTGAGATGCAGAGCGGGGCCTTTGACGCCTTTGACAAAGGAGGCATTAACCACCTTGGACGGCGCCGTATGCGAGAGAGTCTCATCATTGGTGCTGTCGAACGTCCAGTGAGCGATCATGTTAGAGGCAGCCACGTCATTGGATGTCTTGTAAGCTCCTATCGGTGGCACGTCGCCCTTTGTATAGTCGTCGTCGAATTTTGCTTTTGTGCACGCGGTCATACTGACTACCGATAGCAGAACGAGGGCAGCGCATATTCGTTGGAATATAGTTGACATATGATTGCTGTTTGAGACTAGTAATTATTGTTTTGTTTTATCCGTCCGCCGCTGAGGTCGACGACCTGCTGCGGAATTGGAAAGACCTCATTCTTATTGTCGACAAAGTTCTTGCCCGATGCCCGCAGGACTGTGCCTGCACGCCCTGTGCGAACGAGGTCGAAGAAACGGTCCTGTTCCATGGCAAGCTCTACCCTTCTTTCCTTCCAGATATTGGCCTGTGTTCCTGTAGAAGGCGGCAGGCCGGCGCGGGCCCGCACCATATTCAGGTAGGTATCGGCGTCTGCGTTGCCCAGCATGGCAGCCGCTTCGGCGTGGATCAGGAGCAGTTCTGAATAGCGCATGAGCCGGATGTTCTTGGGCTTGTTATCCTTGTTGCCGTCGATCGCTGGTGTCTCGGCGATCGGGCTGTGATAGGCCTTATAGCTGTATCTGGGGTTTTGGACAGAGTCCTGGGTGGGGATGCGGAAGCCGTCCCAGAGGACCGTGCCGTTGACGGGTCCGCCTGTGGGCTGGATATAAATAATTGTAGCGCTGTCACGGGTGTCGCCGGGTTCATAGGCGTTGGCGAGGTCTTGGCTGGGATCGTTGAACCCGAATCCGAGATCGTTCCAGCCGCCTTTGCCACGGGGTCCCTGGGCGTTGCTGAACAGGGGGCTGACTCCGTCAGATTTGGTATTCGGACCGGTCTGGACTTCAAAAATGGATTCGGAGTTATTCGTACCTCCTATCCCATTGACGGGTTTTTCCCGAAAGATCAGCTTATAGTCGGGAACCAGGGAATACAAGCCCGATTGGATTACGTCCTTGGAAAGGTCGAATGCCTTCTGCCAGTCTTTCCTGTAGAGGTAGACTTTGGCAAGGTAGCTCTCCGCGGCGCCCTTATTCGCCCTGCCGGTAGCGGTGGCGGGATCGCCCTTCAGCGGAAGATTGTCGACGGCGAATTGGAGGTCGTCGGTGATCACCTTGTAGATGGTGTCGAGGGGAGCCCTGGTGTTGAACTCGTCGTTGTTCAGCTCTTCGGGTAGGGGCACGCGGGTGACCTTAATAACGGGGCCGAACGCGCGCACGAGGTTGAAGTAAAATAGCCCGCGGAGGAACCGGGCCTCGCCGATCATCCGGTTGCGGGTGGTCTGGTCGAGCGAAGTGTTATTGGAGATGACCTCGATGGCCTGGTTGCAGCGGGCAATGCCGACATAGTGACCCTGCCACACGTTGAGGACGACTCCGTTGTTCGGATTGACAGTAAAGTCGTCGATATCCCCCGCGCCGTTGGTGGCGAAGTCACTGGGCGTGCTGCCTTTGTCCGCATCGTCGGAAGCGATGTCGGTCATCACGACCCACTCAAAGCCGACGGTGGTCTTGTCGAAGCCGCCGAAGTACAGGGAGTTGTATGCGCCCGTCAGGACTTGATTCGGGGCGGCGGTATCGGTTAGTGCCGAGACCTTGGATTCCCTGCCCTGTGGATCGACTTGCAGGAACTTTTTACAGCCAGTCAGCACAACCAGGACTGTAACCACTAATATAGAGAGTTGATTATACCTTTTCATATTCATTCTTTTTGTTGACCGTTAAAAGCTGAAACTAACTCCAAAGGACAGACTCCGGGTGGAAGGATAGATGGCCTGCTCTATGCCTGCATTGGTGGTGCTGGGAGCATTGCCTGCTCCTGCCGGAGGCGCCAGTTCGGGAGTAAATCCGCTGTATTTGGTGAACGTGAACGGGTTTTGCGTCGTAACGTATACCCGCAGATTCTGGATCTTTGCCTTTGTCAGGAAGTCCTTCGGCAACGTATAGCCGAGGGTAATGTTGTTGATCCGGAAGAAGCTGCCGCTTTCCAGGAAATAGGTGGAGGCGGGCAGGGTTCCGAGCGTTGCTCTCGGGATGGAGTTGCTGGGGTGGTTGACCGTCCAGCGGCCTTTGGCAACGCTGGTCTCGATATTGTCCAGCGGGTCGGAGCCGGTCAGGGCTTTCTTGGCGTTGTATATCTTGCCTCCGTGTGTGCCGTAAGAGTTAAAGCTCAGATCAAAGGTTTTGTAGCTGACCGATCCGGATATCCCGTAAGTGTATTTCGGCTGGTAAGAGCCGCTGAATGCGCGGTCATAGTCGTCGATCACTCCGTCGGGTTTTCCGTTGGGGCCGCTGATATCCTTATAGCGGATATCTCCTACCTGGGCGCCCTTCTGGGCCGAATTAGCTATCTGGTCGGCGTTCTGGAAGATGCCGTCGAACTGGCGGAGGAAAAAAGAGCCGATGGGATGTCCATTATCCGTCTTGGTCACAAGGAATCCATTGATATTTCCGTCGAAAAGTGCCTGTCCGCCGTTGAGGCCGATTACCGTATTCTGGTTGAAGGCGATATTGCCGCCGATGGAATATTTCCAGTCCTTGTCAATGTTATCGTTCCAGTTAAGGCCTAACTCGATGCCTTTGTTCCGGATGCTCGCTGCGTTGGTAAGAAAGTGGCTGGTGACATCCCCGATAAGGTATCCCGGGAAGAATACCGTGATCAAGGCATCGGTGGTCTTTTTATTATAGAGATCGATAGTACCGGTCAGGTGATTGTGGATAAGTGCGAAATCCAGGCCAAGGTCAATTTCTTTGGAAGTCTCCCATTTCAGGTTCTTGTCGGCCGCCGTGTCGAAGGAGATACCATTGTACTGGCCATTGTTGAAGAAATAGGGTACGTTGACCGTAGCGAGGGGGATGTAGGCGTTGCTGGGAATATTATCGTTACCGACCTCACCCCAGGACCCCCGGAGCTTCAGCTGGTCGAATACCCCCTTCAGCGACGAAAAGAAGTCTTCGTGAGCGAGGTTCCACGCCAGTCCCACCGAGGGGAAGTAGCCCCAGCGGTGGTTGCTTGGGAATTTTGAAACGCCGTCGGCACGGAAAGATGCCGTCAGGTAATAGCGCTGGTCAAAATTATAGTTCAGCCTCCCGAGATAGGAATTGCGGGTATATTTATCACCGGTGTTGGTTGCCACTATTGAAGCCGGGTCTCCGGTACTGATATACCAGAGATTGGGGTCAGATGGCACGTTGTGAGCTGTGGTCTTGGATGCGTTGCCGGTGAATTCTTCGGCAGTTGTCCCGACCAGCAGGGTGAAGTTATGCCGGTCGAAAGATTTGGAAAAGGTCGCCGTATTGTCCCAGATCCAGTGCGTCGAATTATTCTTTGTAAGCGCAAGGGTGCTGGTATTGACGTATTGGTTACCGCCCGCCTGGATAAAGATGTTGCCTGGTCCGGAATTGAAATAGGGGTAGTCGAACTCCGTATTATTAAAGAAGTCGAGGTCCGCGCCGATGCTCGAACGAAGCGTTATCCAGGGAATGGGTTTGTATTCGGCGACAGCAGCCGTCTGAAACCGGTTCTCGACCGAACCATTATTGACTTTGTCCAGGTCCAGCAGCGGGTTTCCGACGTTGTTGGAAAGCGAGGTATTACCGTAGAGATTACCGACTTTGGCGGGTACGTAGGGCGCAGCCCTGTAGGCCAGGTTGAAATTGTTGAGATCGACATTGCGTACGTTGGTCCTGCCATAGGACAGGATAGTAGAGAGCTTGAAGTTGTTGGCGATCTTGTAGTCGGTATTCGAGCGGAAGGTAAACCGCTTGAAATCGTTGGTGCGGATTATACCTCCGTCGGTAATATAGCCGGCGCTGAGGAAGTAGTCCACTTTATCGGAGCCGCCGGAGAGGGAAAGGTTGTGATTCTGCAGGAGGCTTCTTTTCGTTATGGCGTCGAACCAGTCCGTATTACCGCCTGCGGCCAGTTGGGCGCTGGTCACGACGCTGTCTCCTGTACCATAATATATATTGGCCTCGTTCACATAGTTGGCGTATTGCAGAGGGCCGGCCATGTTAACCAGCTTGGAAATTTCCTTGACGCCGACGGTGCCGTCATAGGCAACGACGGGCTTGCCAGGTTTGCCTTTCTTTGTGGTGATCAGCACCACGCCGTTGGCGGCCCTGACCCCATAGATAGCGGTGGAAGACGCGTCTTTCAGCACGTCGACGCTGACGATATCGGCCGAGTTGATATTGCGGATGTCGTCTGTGATGATCCCGTCGACGACGAATAGCGGGGAGGCGCCGGCGAGCATCGTTCCTACGCCACGGATGCGGACTGCAGGATTGGAGTTGGGATCGCCTGAGCTGATGATCTGGACGCCGGCGACCTTACCCTGGATGGCCTGGGTGGCAGTAAGCACTTGTTGTTGGGTGATCTCAGTGCCTTTTACGGTGGAGATGGCGCCGGTAAGATCAGAGCGACGTTGTGTGCCATAGCCTACTACGACAACCTGATCGATGACCTTGCTGGAAGGGCTGAGTTTAACGTCCACGACGACCTGGTCGGTGATCGGCTGTTCGTGGGTTTCGAAGCCAATGGACGAGAATACGAGCGTACCTGTGGGAGGGACGGTAAGAGAATAGACGCCATTGTTGTCGGTTGTCGTTCCGATGCTGGTGCCTTTGACTGTTACGGAGACTCCCGCAATAGCGTCGCCGGCGCTGGATGTGACCTTGCCGGAGATCCGGATATCCTGGGCGTCGAGTGTCGATGATAGAACAACGATAAGGTTGTTTTCCAGCATTTTATATTTAAGGTCATTGCCGGCAAACAGCCTGTCCAGTACTGCCTTAATATCCGAGTTTTCTATGTCGATGCTCACTTTGTGCCGGACGGCTTCGAGACGGCTATTATAGAGAAATCTATAGGTACCCTGGCCTTCGATCGAATGAAGGGCTTTTGAAATTTCAACCTGGTTTAGCTTGAGTGAGACCTTACCCTGGCCGTTAACACGGGCTGACACCTGTAAGGTTGTCACGAGTATCAACAAGGAGGTTAGTTTCATAATCAAAAGAGCTTTTTTTACGGCATGAGGGCTATGGCCCTCAATCGTTAGAATTTTTTTCATACTTTCAACTTTGGGTTATTAAAAATGTGAAACTTGGAGAGATACTGCCTATGCATCGCCTTGTTTCGAAATAGCCTTGCGGGGAATGCGCCAACATTTCCCGCATTTTTTTGATTATTATCCGATGTATGTTTACATTTTTTTATTTGCCATAAATAGTTATTTGGTTTTCGTGAATGGTATATGTGAAGGGTGCAGTTAGCTTGAGTGCTTCCAGCGCCTGCTGGATGGTTTCCTTCTGAAAATTCCCGGTAAAGTGCAGATCTTCCAGTTGGGGTTTGGTGAACTCTATGCGTACTCCATACCAGCGTTCCATGTCTTTCGAAAGCGTTCCAAATGCCTCGTCCTGGAAAACCAGTCTGTCTTCGACCCATGAGGTCTCTATATTGATCCCGGTTATTGAATCATAAGCTGGCTTGCGGATATTGACGAGCGACTCGGTCGTCCGGGGTTTGTATGCCGCCGGGTCGCGGCGGTGGAGGGTGCTGTCGTCGTTGGCGATGACCAGTTTCTCATTGGGCTTGAGGATGATCTTTTCGTCGGGCCGGGCCTTAATGGACACTTCTATACTTCCTTTCAGCAGCGTTGTTTCTGTAGTCCGGTCCGTGGGATAGGATTTCACGTTAAACCGGGTTCCGAGCACCCTGATATCGACATGGGTAGCGTGTATGATAAAAGGCCTGGTGGCGTTATGTGCCACGTCAAAGAGGGCCTCGCCGGTGAGGTTGACCTCTCGCGACTGTGCGCCGTACGTTTTTTCATAGGTAAGGCGGCTGCCGGCGTTGAGCCAGACCCGTGTGCCGTCCGGCAGCAGCAGATTGGTTCGTGATCCGTTGTGCGTAACCACTTCGCTGATCTCTTTGGCTTCTTCGGCGGGTTTGATGAGCGGTGGCTGGGGGGGTGATGAGCGATAGACGAGCAGGACGGTGACCGCCGTCAGAAGCACCAGTGGCGTGATCAGCCATGCGCGCCGCAGCCGTCGGCGGGGTTGTTCGGCTCCCCGCGTTTCATCCTCAGCTGGAGCGTCCAGGTCCACACCCAGCGCCTTGCTCCGTTCGAGATGCCTGTCCAGCGCCTGCTCGGCCTCCATGGCCTGGCGGCGGTCACCGGGGTTGGAGGATTTCCAGAAATCGGCTATCGTCGTGAGCGGATAAAAAAGTTCCGGATGGGCTCTGAGCAGCTCTTCCAGCTCTTTCAGCTCATCGGTCGTTGCTTCGCCGGTGATCTTTTTGGCGATAAGGTCCCAGGTATGTTCTTGTTGTTCTTGTCCCATTGATAAATGCGCGATAATGATTCTCCTATGGACGGGGCCTTTCCAAAGCGTCCGGGATAGAGAATGGGAAGAGGACAGGAAAATGAAAAGAAACCCCCAAAGCCGCGTTAACTTTTTTTTAAGAAAGATCCATTCGGTTCACGAATGCGGCGTGGCGGGCCCGCTGGTTGGCGAGGGTTGGCTTTTTTTGATGTCGAAGCTGACGGTGTTCCCGATCTTGTTGAGAGCTATAGCAAGTTGATTCTCAACAGTCTTGACGGAGATATTGAGTATCTCTGCGATCTCTTTGTATTTGAGTCCGTCCTCCTTGGCGAGCTTGAAGATAAGGCGGCATTTGGACGGCAGCTGGTCGATGGCTTTCTGGATCAGGGCCAGCATATCGGCGGTGATGAGCATCTGTTCGGGGTCGAAATAGACGCTGGTAAAATCGGCCTGGTAGTCGTCGATCGAGAAGGTGGCGTTCCGCCGCTGCCGTTCGAGGTAGTTGATCCCGATATTGCGGGTGCTGACGTAGAGGTAGACCTTGAGGTTCTCGACCTTCTCGAGCTGCTTCCTTTTTTCCCACACCTTAATAAATACGTCGGACACGACCTCCTCTGCGGTCTCTTTCTCCTTAACTATCGTCCTGGCGAAGGGGTACAAGAAATGGTACAGACCTTTGAACAACTCTTTATAAGCGTGCTGATCGTCATATCGGGCGATCTGTTGCTGGAGGTATTGAATGCGATCGACGGTCATGGCAAAGCTTATAATCTCCCCAATTTAGCGGTAAATGTAAGTGAAAATACCGACTTATAGATTTGGACACCCGTCGCCGATAGAAAGCTGCATTTATATTTCTACCATTTATATTTCCTTCCTTGCCCCGAATTTTTTACATTTGCACTCCAAATCGCCGGGAGCCCGGACACCGTCCGGTCATGGCAGGACCTATAGCTCAGCCGGTTAGAGCATCTGACTCATAATCAGAGGGTCCCTGGTTCGAGCCCAGGTGGGTCCACGGGAATTCAAGCACTTACAAGACATACTTTGTGGGTGCTTTTTTATTTGATACATGTTTTTGGGTGGGGCGAAAGCTGCTATATGTTCGCCTGTTATTTGATACCGCTGCTTTATTCGCTGGTAACTTATCTTGTAATTTGGATCAGCGGTGTGGGCGGCTTTTACAATAAAACATTTGTCTCGCAGGTTGCGCATGAATTTGGATGGGAAAGCCTGCCGGCGGGCTTATTAATCGTTATCTTCTTTGTTGTCAACGGAGTGATCCGGCTATTCAGCAGCATGTCAACGGCGCTGGGCGAAGAGATTGGGTGGCGCGGGTTCCTGGTGCCCGAGCTTAGCAAGCGCGGGCTATACCGGGGTTTCACTTACGAGCGGTCTTATATGGGCGGTCTGGCATTATCCATTACTCGTTTTCGGGCATTATAATAACGGCATGCCGGCATGGTATGGCCTGCTATGCTTTACGGTTATGGTAGTCAGTATCAGTTTTGTTTTCACCTGGTACAGGCTAAAATCCGGCAGTCTCTGGACGGGCGTTATGCTTCACGCAAGCCACAATCTTTTTATCCAAACACTTTTTACACCGATGACTTCAGACAAGGCCAACACGGTATGGCACACCGACGAGTTCGGGGCAGTAACGCCGACCGTCACAGTGCTGTTAGCCATCTATTTTTGGAGCAGGCGGAAAGAGCTTGCCTGGCCTCCGAGGCGCGGCGTGCATAAAATGAACGGTGCGAAGCTCAGGGGTTCAACGGCATGATCACGTCCTTCTCGGTCGCATGCGTGATGATAAAAGGGCAGACGCTGCAGGCATCTTTGCCGCTTTGTTGAAACCAGCGGCAGGAGGGGCGGATGCTGCACTTGGGCAGATCGGCCACGACACTCTCCAGCATCGCGAGGGCCTGATCTACGACGCCGCAACGTGAGCCTGTCCATTGTGAACAACCGCCTTCCACGCACTTATTACTAAAACGAAAACGTTGCTCGGGCTTCAGGGCGTTTTGCGAGACGATGTCGACAAAGTCCTGATCGACGGGCAAGGGTTGTGGAAGGATGGCTACGGTGCCGTCGTCCTGCCGAACACCGATTAGCTCTGCACCCGGTTTGCAACGACTGGACGGGCATAGTGATCTGGTACCCGCCTTACTGGCTGGTTTTTCTTGTATGGGCATAGGCCGGGCTTACTGAGCGACGAGATCCTGGATGATCTGTTTGTTAAGGACTTCGGCGATGAAGCCCCGTGTCCAGGGATAACGCTGGATGTTGATCGATTGTGTTACCGGGATCAACAGGATCTGTTCCTTTAAATTGAGTTGTGCGAGTTCGCCGGCGACGGCTTTCTGAATGGCGCTGTTGATGTGGTGGAGCTGTTCTTCGGAGAGTTTGAGCTTACCGAGGTCGACCGTGAATTTGTTATCACTCATGGCAAGTAAAAGTTGTGCCTACTCTTGATCCCGTTTTCGGCTACCCGGGTGGGGCGGATGAATGACAGGTGGGAATGTTACAGGGGATAATATGAAGGTACGGGAATGCGGGGAAGAAAACAAGCGTAAAAATACGTGAAGCACCGAATGAGATTAACCTAAGTTAAAACATGGCTTTTCAACGTTGCCTAGCTTTGTCAGGACCACACAGACCCCAAAACGATTAGCATTATCTCGTATTAATTGTTCCGGTGTGACGATTTTAATCCCCTCATATTCGCTAAAGGTAAAGTCCCTTATATTGCCCGTAACAATATAGTCAGCCTGGGCAGTGATGGCTAATTCCAGAATCCTGTTATCCGGGTCGTCCTTAATGACAGAATGCTTAACGGAGGGAATATATTTTTGCGAAAGTTCGTAAAGCTTGCTAAGAACGATCTCTGCCTTCGCAACGAACTCAGGATATTTTCTGAATTTTTCTCTGCTTTAATACCTCGATATATTCCTTGAACACATCCGTGGAAGTACAAACAAGTACCTTTTTTTCGAAAACGAGGTTATAGAGAATTTCGCGAGGATAGTTGGAGCCGATCAGGGCAGAGACGATGACATTGGTGTCAATGACGATTTTTAGCATTCCGGACTGCGTTGATTTCGGCATTGATATCTTCTAGTGTAAGCTGAGAAAGGCCGTTTTCCGCTGCAATACTGTTGCATTGAAGCAAAGCTTCCTTTGCATAATCAATGCTCAGTTTTTCCTTCAAATCACGGAAGGAAATTGTGTCACTGGTGAGGCCCAGCTTGGCATACTCAAGATCGTCGATAGGGACATTCAATTGCTTCATGGCTCCACATGATTTTTTGCAATATACTTCTTTTTTTTGACATGTATTCGGAGCTTCAGCGTTGGTTCTGGTTGGCGCGGGACGAATGTAGGGCTGAGGAAATAGTGTATATTAGAGGAAATTGTATCTCATGGATGTATTGATGTCGTTAGCCACAGAGATTAAACGGGTGCACTTGCACATATTTCGGATGGCATCAAGTCGGAGGGGCTTCAGTTTATTTGTGTGAGATGCGGTTTATCGGTGGTTCCCCGTTAGGGTGAGCACAACCGACAATATTTTGCACACAAGCCGGACGTTTCTTGCGGTAATCCTCGGTAGTCGATGGTGCATTTGTGGGCTAAGTATATTTTAATGAAAATCCGCAGTATTATGCTGCCGGATCAGCGAGTTTTTGTTTATAATCGGGTCGAAATGGAATGACGGATCGAGGGGATGCGGATCGATGTGATGCTGACTGATACTGGGAGCGAACGGACGATATTAGTTGAGATTGTGGTCTCGAACTCGTTGGATCCAACTAAGTTGTATCAGTTGAGGTGGATCGGTTATGAAGTGTTGGTAATAGATTGCTCCTATTTGCCGCAGAATATGGAATATGAGGTATTGCAGGAATGGTTGGCCGCGGGGCATGAGGACAGGGAGCTTCGTCCATCGGTTAGACAAAAGCAAACGGCGGAATCGGAGTTGAGTTGGAGCTTATTGGGCATTTTCGCCGTTATTTTTGCGGCTATGGCGTTTATTTATTTGCTGTGGCGGACATATCATAGCCGGCTGCAAAGAAGGTGATATCAGCCTACTTAATCAGCGAATATTGTTGACAATAGTCAAAGATGGACGAAATTTATCGTCAACCTCTTCGAATAGATGTATATTAAGAAAAAACGGCTGGTTGCCTATGCCAAAGCGAATTGTGTTGATTGCTTGTGTGTCCACAAAACGGAACGATAGAATGAAAGCGAGAGAGTTATATGTCAGCGCGCTTTTTAAGAAAAGTTGGGCTTACGCTACACAATTTAACCCGGATAAGATTTTCATCCTTTCGGCACTGCATGGGTTGTTGGACCCTGAGCGGGAAATTGATCCTTATAACGTGACATTGAGCTATGTGCCCCCCAAAAAAAGAAGGAATGGACTGGTGGTGCTGAATGCGGATGAGAAACGGGCCTGGGGTAAGCGGGTAGTGGCTTCGTTGCAGGAAGAAGCGGATTTGATGAACGATGAATTTATTGTATTTGCCGGAGAGGAATATATTAAACCGATTCAGGATGACATCTTAAAGTTGATTAATCCCCTGGAGGGCCTGCGAAGTGGGAAACGGCAGCAATTCCTAGATAAAAACATACTACATGGCTGATTTAGTATGTGAATTGCATAGCGTTTTCCATACACGAAGACGATTCCATTTTCCTTTCGCACATTTGATTGACGCAATTCCCCAAAATGGAATTTATATCATTTTTGAAAGGGGTGAAACGTACAGGACATTCGATAGGATTGTACGGGTTGGTACCCATACGGGCCAGGATCAATTGCGTTCCCGGCTAAAACAGCATTTTATTAAGCCAAATAAGAACAGAAGTATTTTTCGGAAGAATATAAGGCGCTCCTTCCTGTACCGAGAGGGCAGCGCATATTTGCCTTCATGGGAATTAGATGTTACCTCAAGAGTTGATCGACAAAGGAATTTGGAGAAGTTAGACCTTGCTTTTGAAGCGAATGTAGAAAAGCGGATAAGTGAATATATCCAGGCAAATTTGTCGTTTTGTGTTTTTGAGGTCCAAGAAAAGGAGGAACGGCTTTTTTGGGAGAGTAGGATTGTTTCGACTATTGCAAGATCAGGGGTATGTAGTGCGTCGCCAGGGTGGCTAGGGAATTATTCGCCAAAGGCTAAGATCGTACAAAGCGGACTTTGGCAAGTGAATGAATTAGAAGGACAGGTGTTGAGCTTAAAGGAGTGGGAGACGTTGAAGAAAATGCTGTCGAAAGGATAAAGAGTACTTGAAATGACAGATAATATGAATGAAAGCGAATTGAATGATCTCTTGCAGAAGAATTTTTATGCTTCAACAAAACGGGCAGACGTCAGAGATATAACGCTTTCCTCGGGCTGTTATCTAAGTTGGCCTGATAATGTTCATTTGCGCTTTGATAACTGTGTTTTCGAGCATGGCGTTACCATGCAGGATATTGCTGAGGAAAGTGAGATTATTTTCAACAATTGTATATTTAAAAGTGGGCTGAGTTTCTTGGGCTCAAAGAGTAAGGTCAACTACAAGGTTCTTCACTCTCGATTGGAGCAAGGATTTGAAATAGAGCAGTCGGGGGCGATTTTCTTATGAATGGGGGGGGGGAGTACACTGGCTGCCGTAAAAAAAATCCATTAAAAATTTGGAGTGCTCATGGGGATGAATAGTGCCGAGGATAATGGCGTTGGCCGTGGGATCCACGGGATAAAGAGCGAGGTATCGATGGTAGGGGCATCTTATTATGGTAGGATTTGTATGCCTGCTATAGCCGTTAGGGCGTCCGGAGCGGGCCAAAATGATAGGGTAAAAATGGCATGAGTTGGAGGATAGTTCAGATATACTCTCTTTTTGTTTATGCTTAAAAAGGGTCCCAATTTCCCAAAACAATCCCCAAAACATTTCCAAAACAAATTGAAATAATAAAGGAAATAGATTTAAAAGTATAATTCTTTTGCACAACAAACAACATGTCTCAAATCATGTATCAAATAAAAAAGCACTTACCGGATGAACCTTGTAAGTGCTTGATCTGTCGCTCCCCCTGCTGGACTTGAACCAGCGACCCTCTGATTAACAGTCAGATGCTCTAACCAACTGAGCTAAGGAGGATTATATCCCAAAATGGGTTGCAAAGATATGGGAAAATCCGTTTTAATAGATGGGAAAATCAAAAAAATCCGAGGAATTTTTTAGGGTGCACGGGGGCTCGGACGGGGGCTCGGAGAGGGGCGGCAGCCCTAAAACCACTTACTAAAAAACCCACCTCCTTCCTCTAAACCGAAATAGATCCCGTCGGGTTTGAGTTCGACGGGGTAGGTTTTCAGGGTGTAGCCCTCGCCATTAATGTCGCGGCCGTTCTTCATGTTGAATTTGAGGTGGTGGACGGGACAGACGACCTGGCAGGAGCCGGCGACATAGGCATCGAGCATGGGGGCACCTGCATGGGGGCAGGTGTGGGCGAAGCCGTACCATTCGTCGGAACCTCCGCCAGCGGATTTGTGACGGCCGACGCAATATTTTTTGCCTTCGACCTCGACCTCGGCGATGTCGCCGGCGGTCCACTGCAGATCTGTGGCCGCAGACGCGACCTTATACCATTTGTATTTTTTGGAGCCCATTATTAAAAGAGGTATTCGGTTTTGTAAGGATAACGTACTTTATAAAGCTCTCGTACTTTTTCGAGGATGGTACGACGCAGCTCGTCGATATTGCGACGCTCGGTGGCAGAGACGAAGACACAGTTGCCGTTGGTCTCGCGCTCCCAGCGCTCACGCAACTCGCTCATGATCTCCTGCTTCACCGGCTCTTCCAGCCACTCGTCAAAGGTGTTGGCCTCGTAGCGATCGATCTTATTGAAAATAACCAGTATGGGCTTCTCAAAGGCATTCAGCTCCTGCAGGGTCTTGTTGACTACCCCCAGCTGCTCTTCATAGCGGGGATGGGAGACGTCGACCACGTGCATCAGGATATCCGCCTCGCGGACCTCATCCAACGTACTCTTGAAACTCTCTACCAGATGGTGGGGGAGCTTGCGGATGAACCCTACCGTATCACTAAGCAAAAAGGGGGTATTCTCGAAGACGACTTTGCGGGTGGTGGTGTCCAGTGTCGCGAACAGCTTGTTCTCGGCGAAGACGTCGCTCTTGCTGAGCAGATTCATAATCGTGGACTTGCCCACGTTGGTATATCCGACCAGGGCCACACGGATGAACTCGCCGCGGTCCTTGCGCTGAGTAAAGGCCTGTTTGTCAATCTCCTGCAGCCGACGACGCAGGAGCGAGATCTTGTCCTTGACGATACGACGGTCCGTTTCAATTTCTGTTTCACCCGGACCCCTGGTGCCGATACCGCCACCGAGACGCTCAAGGTGTTTCCACATCCCGCGGAGCCTTGGCAACAGATATTGATACTGAGCCAGTTCCACCTGTAGTTTGGCCTGTGCCGTCTTGGCCCGGCTGGCGAAGATGTCGAGGATCAGGTCAGACCGGTCGATGGTCTTCGTATCGAGAATTTTTTCAATATTGGATATCTGCGAGCCGGAGAGCTCGTCGTCGAAGATGACGACCTGGACATCCTTAAGGGTGATATAAGTTTTGATCTCCTCGAGCTTGCCTTTTCCAACAAAGGTCTTGCTGTCGGGATGCGCGAGCTTCTGAGTAAAGCGTTTTAACGTAATGGCTCCCGCTGTTTCGGCGAGGAATGCCAGCTCGTCGAGGTATTCCTGTAGCTGCTCCTCCGTTTGGGTCTTATCCACCAGTCCAACCAATACTGCCCGTTCCGCCTTTTGTATACTATTTTTCTTATCTATCAAATTGTACAGCTATTAGGACTGCAAAGATAAGCCCGGCGGGTCCCGGTACCCAAAAAAAATCCGCCGGGCAATCACCCGGCGGACCACATATATAAAAATAAGTTATTACAATCCGCTTAGGTTAAGCCCGATCGAGAAGGGGAAGACCGACGGACCGGCGCTCGATTTGATCAGGCTCGTTGCAGAGACCTGGCCAAAGAGGCCAATCACACCCTTGCTGACACGGACGGTACCTGCCAGCCGCGGCGTATTGAAGAATTGTTTGGAGCTTTCTTTCTCGATAAAGCTTCCGATCGTTTGACCTACGCTGTTCTGACGGTCCTTTGCCTTGGTATAGGCGCTGAGCAGCAACCCAACTTTGACGCCAACTGCAAATTTCCAGGAGTTGTCCATGTGCTCGGGATCCAGGGCAAACCGCAGTTCGACCGGGGCCTCCAGGTAGGTGGTCACCAGCTTGTATTTCTTCCAGTGGTCGCCTCCTTCTTCGGAAGGGAAGCCCAGGGTTCCGGCGCCAACGGCCGCTACCAATACTTCCTGGTTGTGGAAGAAGATATTGCTGGAACCGATGCCAAGACCCGTCCCAATGCTCAGGCGGGGGTCGGTCTTGAACGGGAAATCGAACATAAAATAGAAATTGGCGCTCCTGTTGAGGCCCTGAATGTGAATACTATCCGGAGCACCCAGCCAGTTGTCATAAGCCAGCTGGAACATAAAATGATCCGCCGACCTTTTGCTCAGGTTCCAAACTTTCTGGGGTTTGGGAGCAGGATTCTGGGCGGCGGCAGTCAGAAGTGTTTTATTAACGGCAACGGAATCTTTTGAAGGAGCAGGTTCGTTTTTAGAGTGTTTGGAATGCTTTTTTTGAGCGAAAGCAGCAGTAGTGGCTAGAAAAACCAAAGCGGTAATGAAATACTTCTTCATAATTCACAAATGTATTCTCCTTCGGGTTAATAAAAGGTTAAAGAAACCTCTATTTTAAACAGCCCGCAAGATAAGCCAAACCAAGCAAATAATAGGACAATCCGGGGGAATCACCCACCTTAAAATCTCCCGTACTTGCTACCCTTAACCGCTGCACATGAAATTGAACCTTCCTAAGGGAATCCTCTTCCTCCTCCTTCTCGTCCATGTTCTGACGCCACGCGCACAAGCACAAACTACCCCCGTCAAAGGGACCGTCAGGAACGAAAAAGGAGAAATTGTCCCCGGTGCCACCATTACCATAAAAGGCAGGCCAACCAACGCCGTGACCGACCAGGACGGCAACTTTACCATCCAGGCCCCGCCCGGCGCCATCCTTTCCATCTCAGCCGTGGGATATGCACCATTTGAACAAAAGCTCAACGGACGGACCACCCTGGACGTCGTCCTGCAGCTGAAGGCCGCCGAGCTCAGTGACGTTGTCGTAGTAGGCTACGGCACACAGAAGAAAGCCGATCTAACGGGGGCAGTAGTTGCCGTGACGGGTTCTGAGATGAACAAGCGCATTGCAACCGATCCCACCCAGCTGCTGCAGGGCAAGCTCCCCGGACTTTCCCTCACGCAGGGTTCCGGAGAGGCAGGCAACGAAGGGCTGACCCTCCGGGTAAGAGGTCTCGGCACCAACAGCAGCGCCGGCAGCAGTCCCCTCATCATCGTCGACGGCCTCCCAGGCAGCCTCTCGGCGCTCGATCCCCAGAACATCGAATCGGTCACCCTGCTCAAAGACGCCGCCTCCGCCGCCATCTACGGGACGAGGGCCGCCAATGGGGTGATCCTGGTAACGACAAAAACCGGTAGCTCAGGAAGGCTCCAGCTGAGCTATGACTACAACATCGGGATCACCCGGCCTTCAGCGCTGCCCGACAACCTTATCTACAATTCGGCGCAGTATATGACCCTTTGGGATACGGCGGCTGCCCACTCGGGTTACCCCAACAAATTCACGCAGGCGCAGATCGACCTCTATAGCAATCCTGGCCGGGATAAACACCTGTACCCCGATTACAACTGGCTGAATGCGCTGATGCGCACCGTCGTCGTCCAGAATCACCACCTGGGCATTACCGGCGGAAGGAACGGCACTACCTATAATATTGGACTGGGATACGTGGACCAGCCCGATATCATGCTGGGATTCTCGTACAAGAAATATAACCTGCAGATCAACCTGACCTCGAAGATCAACGACTTTGTGACCTTTGGCGGCAGCCTGACGATGAATTACAGCAAACGTCTCTATGCGTCGCGCGGCAGCCAGGACATGTTCCTGTCAGATCTTTCCCAGTCTCCCATGTATGGCCCCAAACTTCCCGATGGCAGCGGACGCTATGTTAACTCTGTGTTCCCCAGCGTGCAGACACCCAATAAAAATCCGATAGCTATCGCAGAGAACGCTCTCGTCAACAACAACGAATATTATATACAGAGCAGCCTTTATCTGAATGTCCGGCTGTTGAAAGGACTCGACTGGAGGACCAGCGGAGGGTTTAACTTCGACTATAACAAGATCTATGATTTCAAACCCGTCATCAATCAGTACAACTGGTTCGCAGGCCCGAATGACGCCCCGGAACGAACACTGGACGTCAATGGTCAGGGGGAGATAGTCACGGATACCACCACCATTTATCCCGTCGGCTATACGCAGCTGACCTACAATAAAACGATCGGCGACCATAGTTTGAAGGTGCTGGGCGGGGCACAGGTCGAATACAATAAAGGCCAGATCCTGGTCGGGACCCGCAACACTCCTTTCGCAAGCAACCTCGCGCAAGAGCTGAACGCAGGACCCGCCGGGTCGCAGGTTGCCAATAGCACCTCTTCCGAGTGGTCGCTCAGATCCTTCTACGGCAGATTGAACTATGACTATGAGGAAAAATACCTGCTGGAAGCCAATGCGAGATATGACGCGTCTTCCAGATTCCCGCCGGGCAATCGGTGGGGGTTGTTTCCTTCGGTTTCGGCCGGCTGGGTGCTGACAAAGGAAAAATTTCTCGACGACGTCTCCTGGCTGACTAATCTCAAGCTCCGTGGCTCCTGGGGACGGCTGGGGAATCAAAACATTTCCAACTATCCTTACCAGTATACATATACAAGCACCAATTCCTACAACGGAAATACGCAATATGCCTATTCTTTTTCGGGAAATACACTGAATACCGGCCTTGCACAGAACGGTCTGAAGAATCCCGGTATAAAATGGGAGACGACGCGCGTGATAGATATTGGGGCGGATATCACGCTTCTCAACAAATTGTCGCTATCAGTTGACTGGTACAACAAGCTCACCTATGATATCCTGTATCAGCCCAATATCCCTGGCTATATCGGACTAACGCCGGCGACGGTCAACAACGGAAAGATGCGGAATACGGGTGTCGAAGCCTCCGTCCAGTACTCCGATAATATCGGACAGGTGCGTTATTCCGTGGGAGGTAATATACAGGCCAACAAGAACACCCTTGTGAAATTTGGCGCGCCACAGATAACGTCTAACAATACGATCAATATCGAAGGTCAGCCATTTGGCAGCTTTTATATGTTACAGTGGGTCGGTATCTACCAGTCTGCAGAGGACGTCCAGAAATCCCCCAATCAGATGTCCAATCCCCAGCCGGGTTACATGAAGTTCAAGGACGTGGACGGCAATGACAGCGTGAATGCCAACGACAGGGTCATCGTCCCCGGTGTCTTCCCCAAGTTCGAATACTCCTTCAACGCCAGCGCTTCATGGAAGAACTTCGACCTGGTTGTGTTCCTGTATGGCTCATATGGTCAGAAACAGTATGCCAGCGGCTGGGGGATCCAGCCCTTTAACCAGGGCTCGCCACCCACAAAAGACTGGCTGAACGCCTGGACGCCACAAAACCACAGCACGACAATGCCGCTGATCTATATCACCGGACAGGGCAACGCCAGCAGCAATATCAGCACCGCGTCTACCTACTACCTGAAGGACGCATCCTTCTTAAGGATCAAGAACGTACAATTCGGGTATACATTCCCGACAGCCATTGTGAAACACCTGGCGATGAGCAGCCTGCGAATCTATTTTGCCGGGGACAATCTTCTCACGTTCACGAAGTTTCCCGGACTCGATCCCGAGCGGGCGCTGGGCAATGGCAATGTCCGTTTTGTCGTACACCCGCAGAACCAGGTATTTTCTTTTGGTGTAAAAGCCGTCTTCTAAAAACCTTGCAACTATGCAACAACATACTATTAAATATATCGCGTACTCACTGCTTGTCCTATTGTGCAGCTGCAGCAAAGACTTCCTCAACAAGAACCCGACCGACCAGATCCCGGACAGAAGCTTCTGGAAGACGCAGGCGGACGCCGACGCCGGTCTGACCGCTATCTATAGCTATCTCATCCAGGGCTACAACTATACCAGCTCGACCAACACGGGACAGGGGTGGGGCTCGGGTACGCCTTACTGGGAAACGTTGACTGACAACGCCTACAGCGGCGCGTTTGGAACGATCGCCACCGGCGCCATCGAAGCGACGACGGGCACGATCCAGTCTGATGCCTACAACACGCCGTACAAGGCCATCCAGGCCTGCAATACGTTTTTGGCCAATATCGCGAATGTTCCGTTGGATGCCGCCACCATGAACAGGTATATCGGCGAAGTAAGATTTATCCGGGGCTATTATTATTTTCTTCTGACACAGCTGTACGGTGATGTGGTGCTGTCTTTCCGTCCGCTGGGAAAGGACTCGGCCAGTTACCGGCTTCCGCGGACGCCGAAGGCGGTAGTGATCGATTCCATATTGAGTGATCTCAATTTCGCCGCGGCGAATCTGCCGAATACCGCTTATGTCGGGCACGTGGTCCGGGGAACCGCTCTTGGCTATATCGCCAAGGTATACCTTACGATGCGGGACTGGCAGGACGCCGCTGCAACGGCAAATACGATCAAGACGGAAAATAAGTTCAGTCTTTACACTGGCGGCTACCGCGGGCTCTTCCTGAAGCCGGGTCAGAATGGCAATCCCGAGATCATGTTCTCCGGCCGCTATCAGGTGCCCAATGCCTATAGCCCTGCCGACTACCTGTACACTTATAGCTCGAGCTTTCAGCCGGTGAGCTACCTGGTCAACGACTACGAATGCACGGACGGGCTGCCGATCACTTCCTCGCCGCTGTATGACCCGAACAACCCATACCAGCACCGCGACCCTCGTCTGCTGGCTACTGTACTTGTTCCCGGCGTATTGTACAAAGGAGGCATCCCCTTTGTTCCTGCTGCCCTCGGTGCTTCGGCGGGCTTCCTGAACAAGAAGGGCGTCGATTCTACGCGCGCTACCGTTATCGGCACGCAGAGCGACCAGGACTGGGTATACCTGCGATATGCGGAAGTATTGCTGATGTATGCCGAGGCGCAGAACGAGCTGGCGGGTCCTGACTCCAGCGTCTATAACGCGGTCAACGCCGTACGCGGCCGGCCCGGCGTCAACATGCCGCCTTTACCCGCGGGTCTCAGCCAGGATTCGATGCGCACGCGCATCCGGCACGAGCGGCGAATAGAGCTCGCGCTTGAGGGACAACGCTATTTCGATCTCAAACGATGGAAGCTCGACAGGGTCATTATACCCACGATAAAGGATCCCAGCGGCGCCTTTCGGACATTTCCGCTGTGGGATACGCTGTGGCCGGTGCCCCAGTCAGAGATCGACCTGAGCAAGACATATAATAATACGGCCTTTAAGCAGACCCCGGGATACAATTGAGGTGTTGGTTATCGGACTGGCCGGGGCCCCGGGCCTTGAGGCTGACTATCGAGCTTCGGCCTTTAGCTTGAATTTTTTGCGGACCCGGCTCAGGGTTTCCAGCGTCATCCCGAGATAGGAGGCGATATATTTTAGCGGGATGCGGTTAGCCAGCGATGGATGCATCATCAGGAAGTTCCGGTATTTGTTCTCTGCCTTGGTCAGGCGGGCGATAAAGGCTCTTTTCTCTGCGTCGGCATAGTAATGCTGCAGGAGCTTGCGCGCGATCAGGTTAAATTCGGGGAAACGTTCGTAGAGCTGGTTAAGATCGTCGTATGTGATAGCCAGCAGCTCGCTGTTCTCCAGCGCCTGCATATTCTCGATAGAGGGGGCGGGGTTATCGAGGCTGAAAATGGAGGTCACCAGCTCGTTCTCGATTACGATCCAGGTGGTAATGTCCTTTTGTCCTTCCCGCCGGAAACCGCGGATCGCCCCTTTTACTATAAAATAAATGTGATTACAGACCGTTCCTTCCTTTAAAAGCAGCTTTCTCTTTCTCGCCGAGAGCGAAATAACGCGTTCACACAAAAAGGCTACCACTTCCGGACTCAGTGGGTGTACATACCCGAGGACTTGCAATAGGGGGGTAATGTCAACAACGGTCGATGACGCTTTACCTGATCCCGATGGTTCAGGTTTATTCATTGTTTAGGGGCTTATGTTACAGTGTAATGTAAACATAAAATGCGACCCCAACAATTAATTGGCTAAGATCGCCGGAGTTATGTCGGCTTTTTACCTTTGGGTTTGGCGGGTTTCGCGGCTTTCTTTGGTTTGGTGGCGGTGGTGGCTTTCGCGGCTTTCTTTGGCTTGATGACGCTGGCGGTCTTAGCGGCTTTTTTCGACTTGACGGCCGGGCCCTTTTTGGCTGCGGCTTTCTTTGGTTTTATCGCTGCGCCGCCGGGTCGGATCACCTTCGCATAATACATGCAGACCCCGTTCATCAGGCACTCTTCGCAAAGCGGCTTTGGCCGGCAGATCTCCCGCCCAAGGAACGACATCGCCATTCCAGCATCCCATTCGTCCCGCGGCAGGATCTTCATCAGTCCATCCTCGATCTTCTTTGGATCTTCCTCCTTTGTGATCCCCAGCCTCGGTGCCACTCTGACGACATGGATGTCTACGATGATGCCCTCGGGCGGTCGCCCCGCGCCCCGCAGGATGACGCTCGCCGATTTCCGGCCGATGCCCGGCAGCTTCACCAGTCCGTCCATGGTCAGGGGTATATTGTCGTTGGACCCCAGCTGTCGGGCGATGTCAGTCAGCCATTTCGCCTTGTGGGCGAAGTTGCGGATGCCGGTAAAATAAGACCAAAGGCCCTCGGGTGATGCCTGGGCCAGGGTCTCCAGGTCCGGGAAGGTGGCGAACAACTTTGGAGCGATCTTATTGACTGCGTCGTCGGTACTCTGAGCGGATAGGACGACCATTACCAGCAGTTGGTAAACGTTGTGATAATCAAGGGGATGTTTCTTATTCTTATACTTGTTCAGCAGCGGGCGGATTGCCTCGACCCAGTTGATACGAGTGGGCATAGCTCAGTCTTTTAGGTATACTAAAGGTAGACAAAATCGCACTATCCGCTTTTTTCCGGCCTCTATTGCATAATTAAAATTCAGATATTACTTTTACAGCTCACCGCAGAATCCGATCTCCCGGAAAAGCCACAACGTACCCAATCTTCCTTTCGAATTTCCTCCTTTTAATTCCGTCGGCTGGCCGCAAAGCCCACAGCTGTCTATCTCATTGAAAAGCCGGGTTTTAGATTAATTCCTAAAATGTACCCGCAATGAAAACGCTTGAAGGCTCTCCTATCAGGTTTACCTTCCTGATATTAATCCTGGTCACTACCTGTTCGCGTGTAGCCGCTAACACCGGAATCAGCCGGACAACCAGCAATGCCGCTTGCTCCCGGACTATAGGGCGAACCACTACCACACACTTCCGCCTCGGGCGCGCAGCCATTGAGCGCAACAAAGCGCTCCGGACCGCCATAGGTATTTATGAGGAAATGCACCTCGAAACCGTCGGTCTTAACGAAGAGGCCTTTGAATATGCTTATATCGGCTATGACCGGCTCCGTAAAAGACATCGCCTGCAGAAAGCGACGATCCTGTCGATCTGTGACTTCAGCCAGGCTTCCAGCGAAGAAAGACTGTATGTCATCGACGTGCTCAACAAGAAATTACTCTACCGGACCTATGTCGCCCACGGCATGAAATCGGGCAACGAATATGCCAGCTCGTTTTCCAACCGCCGCAACTCCTATAAAAGCAGCCTCGGCTTTTATGTCACCCGCCGGGCCTACTACGGCGACAATGGGCTCTCCCTCCGCATCGAAGGACTGGACAGGGGCTTCAATGATATGGCCGGCAGGCGGAATATCGTCATTCACGGCGCGTCTTACGTGAGCACCCGCATCCTGAGGAAATATGGGGTGATGGGGACTACCTATGGCTGCCCCGCGATCCCCGACGACATGAGCTCGAAGATCATACCCGTGATCAAGCAGGGGACCTGCTTTTTTATCTACTACCCGTCGCAGGTGTATCTCGAGAGGTCGAGTGTATTGAACTAGTCGATCTCAAATAGTACTTCCCAGAAGGAGATCTCTGACCGGGGATTGTTGGATTCAACAAATTTCAGAAATCCGTTCTGTTCATCTTCCAAAACGGGATTGTTCTCCAGGGCAACCGGATCTTCGCGGCCTACGGCCATGGTACGTAAACGGTCAAGGATAGCCGAAAAGTTGCGCAATGAGTCGGCGATGATAAAGGCGTCCCACCGGCCCATTCCATGGCCGGCTGTCAGGACGGCCAGCTGGCTCGAGGACCTGTCCACAAAGATCGGGTCACCCAGTCGATTGTCTCCGATGACCAGCCATTCTTCCTTCCAACGGCCAGGTTCTCCGGTAACCAGACTACTGCCATCGGGTCGACGACTATACCCGACCTGTTCGTCTTCAAGGTCCTCGGGGGAAAACAAATTGAACTCTGTAAAACCGAATGAGATGTCTCCTTGCGAGGACAGGAATTGCAAAATTTCCTCCATAAAATAGGCGCCTTTGTGCGCACTGAAAATATGTAATGGGATGGAAATAAAAAAGCACCTACAACTACGTCGTGTAAGTGCTCTGTATTCCGTGGACTCACCTGGGCTCGAACCAGGGACCCTCTGATTATGAGTCCTGTTATGCACATTTTGGGTTGTTTTTGTTGTTGCTGGTTGCCGGCTAAAGGGATTATTTTCATATAGTTAAGAGAACATTTTGGTAAATTAGATGTGGCTGTTTTTAAGAAACGTGTATCAAAATATGTATCAAATTCAAGCCCTACTATATGAAAAAGGATAAGGTAACGGTGAGGGTGGTGCCGGATGTTCGGCGGAAGAAAGGAGAAGGTAAATTCCCATTGAAGCTACGTCTTACGTATAAGGGCGACCGGCGATACTACGGTACTGGTTTTGACGCCAGTGATGAGGACTGGGCGGCTATCATTGGTTCTCCGCCAAAGGGCGATCTGCGCCGGGTCCGGGCAGAAATAGTCGAAATCGAAAAAAAGGCGGAGGACTGCGCTGATAAGATTCTGCCGTTTTCCTTCAAGGAATTTGAAAAGGCGTTCTTTGACAAAGGGATTCGCTTCGAAAGCCTGAGATCGGCGTTCGAGGCTGAAATTGAACAGCTAGAGGCCGACGACCGATGGGGTACGGCATCTTCTTACCGGACTGCCTGCAATGCGCTTTATCGATACAAGACCAAAATATCGTTGGAGGACGTCGATGTGGATTTCCTGCAGAAGTTCGAGAAGTGGACTTTGAAAGAGGGAATGTCGATTACGACCGTAGGAATCTATTTGCGGGCACTCAGGACTATCATCAATCTTGGCGCTCGGGACCTCAATCTTTCGTCTATTCGATTTTTAAAGTTAATTTTGATTAAAACGCCTATATGGGAGCTCAATCTTTGGATCAGGATTTTATGCGCTACTGGATGCGGTTGTCAGTTATCGAGAAGGAATCGCTTTTCCAGGTTGCTAAGCGTTATGTTGAATTAAAGGATGACACTGGTCCTATAAGCGTGGAACAATATAATGCCGAGATCGAAGAAGCCATGAAAAGTATGGATTCCGGCGAGTTCTATACGCACGAGCAAGTAAAGGAAATGTCCAAAGGCTGGCTCAATGGCAAGTAGACGGATCGAATGGAGCCGGCAAGCTCTTTTACAATTTAATAAGGCGATCCTCCATATCGCGGCAGATTCGGTTGAAAATGCCGAAAATATCCAGGTCGATATATTGGAAAAAATCGAGGGCATTGTTGTGTCCCCGGAAAGATATCCTACTGACAAATACTAGCTGCGGAACGACGGCGCCTATCGAGCCTTCGAATTGCATAGGCTCCGGGTTGCTTATTACGTTGGCAAAGAAGTTATAAGAATTTTGAGAGTTCGCCATACCAGCAGAGAGCCACAGGGATATTAAATATCGGAAAGGACTGTCCAGAACAAGGAAAACAGAGTATTAATCTTATGTTATGCAAGCAAAACTTGCAGTTATGCCCGGGTGGGCGCTCCACTTCGATGAAATTTCGAATAATGTATTCAATGTAAGACTCATTGATAAGCATGGTCGCCAAGCCTCTTCTACGGAAGCTGGCTTCGAAAATGCCTTAGCTAAAGCAGAAGAATATGCATATGGCCTGGAAATGTCGATCAACAATTATCCCAATCGGTTCTTGTTTGATTACTTCCTTTTAAAACTGGGAACCGCTGTAACGTACAAAGGAGGGTCAATCGCCTATGGTTCCTGGGCTATTGCCACTGAGGGTAAGCAACTACTTCTTGAAGGCAAAGACGACCTATTTGTTGCGAAGAAATGGAGCGCCGAAAATCAGGAGTGGACCGTTGAGAGTATCATCGAGGTGCCTAAGCTCACTTTTATGGAATTCAAGAAGTTGGTATCGTTCCTGACGCCTTAAAGATGGGGCCGAAAATTCGATACATGTTTTGTGAAAATACTTCAAAATAACCGAACACATTTGCGGGGATTGCATGTATAAGAATGGCTGATTTTATTTTAGTTAGCGCCAAATACGCGTTGTTTGAAAGGAGCCGAAACCGACTGTTAATCAGAGGGTCGCTGGTTCAAGTCCAGCAGGGGGAGCCATAATGCATTCAAAACTTACTTAATCCTTTCTTTCTCCTCCCCTGCCCTTTCGGCCTTTGTTGAAGCACCCGATCCGCCGCCGAAGGACCGGCTGTAGGTTAGCCGCAACACCGGAAATTTCCTCGTCTCGGCATCCCAGCTGAGATAGGCCCGGGTATTGAAATCGTCCTTGCCCGCACCACCGATATCCGCCTTATAGTTCTGCATCCGGAACAGGTCTGTGACGGTGAATTGCCAGGTGCTCTTGCCCGCCTCTTTTTTGACCCCGATGTTGATCTCACCAACACTCCGGCCGATGTTGACGCCTTCATAGGTAGCGCCGTGGTACCAGCCGGAAAGCTCGGCCGAGAACTGCGCGGGCAACCGAAAGCTCTGCTGGAAATTCACCTGGTAGCCAAACCAGGTCTTTTCGAAGGGCGCCTGCAGATAACCCACCTTATATCGATGCCAGCCGCCGTTGACCGAATAGCTCATCGTCCACCAGCTGTTGACAGTGAACGGCAATGTCAGTTCGAGTCCCAGGTTGTTCTGGAAGGACAGGTTCTCAGGCCGGATATAAGCCAGCGTACTGCCGGCTTGAGGTGTCACCGCCCCGTCGAAGACCGGCTTGTCATCCCGTCCGGCCACCAGGGCGGCCATGTACCCCTTCCAGCTATGGCCGATCTTTACGATGCTTGCGATGGTCGGCTGTAACAGTGGATTCCCTGTGAGCACCGAAAAGGGGTCATTATAGGAGACAACGGAGGACAAACTCTTATAGGAAGGCCGGGTGATCCGGCGGGCGAAGGACAACAGCCACTGTCCCCGTTCACCCACTTTTCGGGTAAGCAACAAGTTGGGGAACAGGACTCCCAGGCGCCGCCGGACGATGGACGCGCCTGTGGCGGCATCGGTCAACCGCGTGTCCGAAAATTCGTACCGCACTCCCAGGTCAAACGTTGCCGATTCCCCCAACACGCCATGGGCACTCGCATATCCGGCTGCGATATCTTCCCGCATCCGGACGGCGTTCCTGCTGGCAGCACTCACCACCCACTTCCCATCGATAAGACTCTCGATGCCTGACCCGCTGCTGGTTCGCGTGCGATCTCCTTTCACACCCGCTTCCAGCCGCCATGCCTTGCTCAATGGCGTGCTGTAATCCGCCCGGATCACTCCCACCCCGATACGCGTGTTGGAAAACCCTTTGTTGGCCGAAGCCGAGAGACTATCATTGGCTATTATTATCAATTGCCGGTGTTCATTTGTAAAGCTGCCTAACACGGTACTCGGCCGGTTATTGCTATAGTCCAGCCAGTCAGCGCCAAACGCCAGCTTCCGGCCTTCGCCAAAGCCCTTTTCCGCAGTAAGCGAAGCGACGATGTTGTTCCAGTGGCTATGGCCATGAATGGTCCCATCGAAGAAAAACAAGCTGTCCCCGGGCGCGATATAGTTGCCTCGGTTATGGGCGCCCGAACTCGCCGTGCTGTTGCTATAACCGAGGCTTGCCCCGGCTGTCCATCCGTGGCCCAGGCGCCGGTCGATACCCATCAACACATTGTGATTATTGTTGGTCCAGCTGGTGGTATCATGGAAGATAAAGCTGGAAAGGCCACCGAGCGCCGGGTTGAGACTCGATCCCGTGGCATTGAAGCCGCCATAGCTGCGATCATGCTGGTAAGAATAAGATCCATACCAATCCGTCTTTGCTCCATGGTGATCGATATTCGCGCTGGTCCCACCCTTCTCCCACCATCCATAGCCGGCGTAGGCCGAAACGGAACCGGTGGTGCCGGGCCGCTTATTCTTCTTTGTCACGATATTGATCATCCCTGCGCTGCCCGACGCATCATAGCGGGAAGGCGGCGCCGTCAGCAGCTCGATCTTCTCAATATTATCCGCACTCAGCCCGCTTAGCACGCTCAGCAGCTCAGCCTCCGGCATATGCATCGTCTTCCCGTCGATCATCACCGATACGCCGCTCCGTCCGTTGAGGCTGATGCTGTTGTTGTGCAGGTCGATCATTACGCCGGGACTTCGTTGCAACAGGTCAAACACCGAGCTGCCCTTGCTGAGCAGGCTGCTTTGCACATTGACCACGGTTCCACTGATGGATTGCTGGATGGGCGCCCGTGCGCCTCGGATAGTGAACTCCTTTAATTGCTTTGCCGATGCCGGGCTGGCGGTATCCGACTGTCCGCGCGTCTGTCCGGCGGCAAACCGGAACAGGGCGGACAGCAGGGCTACGATTACGAAATGCTTCATGGTACCAAATTACCCGCGATGCCCGCCCACAAAAAATGCGTATGACAAGCGAACGAAACAAATTGACCAACAGCAAAAACGGCCGCTCGACCGCCTGACCGGCCTTGTTCTCGCCAGATATATATCCCTGCCGGCAACTCGTCATTTATTTCCGGTCTTTCATATAGTAGACGACGGGAACGCCTGATTTCCGGCTATCTTCGTAGTATGAAGTGGCTGATCAGATACAAGTTGTATCATCTCCCTTTTTGGGCGGTCTACGGCTATCTGAGCTGGGCGATCACCGTTGGCAACCCGGTGAGGGCCGCGCACGATCTCGTTTATCTTCCGCTAACCATCAAGTATCTCTTCTATGTTTTCGTGCAGACCTTTGCCGTCTGTTTCAATTTATACTTCCTTTTCCCGCGCTACCTGGAGAAGAGCAGGTTTGGCGTTTATACCTTTCTGACCCTGCTCACCTGCGTAGCCGCAGCCTTTTGCATCGTCCCGGGTTATTATACCAGCGCCTACATTGCACATGCGACGATAGAAAAAATGTGGGGTGAGAAGGCCTGTTTGTTCCAGTTCTTCAGCAACGGTTTTCTCAGCACGCTCGCCGCGATGACGCTGGGCATGAGCATCAAGTTGTCGAAGAACTGGCTCGATACCCGCCACCGGCAACAGGTGCTTGAAAAGGAGAAACTCGAGACCGAACTGAATTATCTGCGGTACCAGTTTAACCCGCACTTCCTGTTCAATACCATCAATTCGATCTTCTTTTTGATCCATAAGAACCCCGATATGGCCTCGGCATCCCTGGCCCGCTTTTCGGATCTGCTGCGGTACCAGTTGTACGAGTGCAATGGCGAGCAGATCCCGCTGAACACCGAGATAGCCTACCTGGAGAACTTCATTGGGTTGGAAAAGCTCCGGCAGAACAGCAGCCTGGGGCTCACCGTCGATATCCGAAGGGATGAAACGGACACGGTGACGATTGCCCCATTTTTACTGATGACCTTTGTCGAGAATGCCTTCAAACATGTGTCGCGGCACACGGATCTGCCCAACTGGATAACCATCCAATTACGTCAAACCGGCAGGCAGCTGGATTTTACCATTGCCAATAGCAGTTCGTCCTTCGCATCCAATGATGTCCTACATTACAGCGGCATTGGGCTGAAGAATGTCCAGCGGAGGCTCGATCTGTTGTACCGCGATCGTCACCAACTGTATATCGATAAAGATGAGGGCCGTTTCGAGGTGCGACTCCGGCTGCAGCTGGCTACCCTCGGCCTGCAACAAACCGCCTGATAAACAAACGAAGCATGATCAATTGCGTAATTGTAGACGACGAACCACTGGCCCGGGAAGGTATGGGCAGCTACGTGCGGGAAGTGGATTTCCTGAAGCTGACGGGGGTATGCGAGAATCCCCTCGAACTGACCAAACTGCTGGACCAGCATCCGGTCGACCTCATCTTCCTGGATATCCAGATGCCCAAGATGAACGGGCTGGATTTCCTGAAGAGTGTGCAAAATCCGCCGATGGTGATCATCACTACGGCCTACCCAACTTATGCTATCGAAGGATTTCAATTGAATGTCCTCGATTACCTGCTTAAGCCCATCACGTTCGATCGTTTCTTCAAATCCGTAACAAAGGCAAAGGACTATTATCATCTGATCACACGTTCGAACCCCTCTGCCGCCGATCCATCGGCCGGCTATTTCTTCATCCGCTGCGGGAGCAAGTACGAGAAGATTTACTTCAACCAGATACTCTATATCGAGGGGATGCAGAATTATATTACCCTCTACACCGAGAAGGGGAAATACATAACGCTGCTATACCTGAAAAACCTGGAAGAAAGCCTTGATGCACGGTCATTCATCCGCGTGCACAAATCCTATATCGTTTCCATCGATAAGATAGACGCCATCGAGGCAGGTGAGATCCTGATCCAGTCCCATCGCATTCCCATGAGCCGCAACTACCGGGAGCAGGTGATCCGGCGTGTCGTCGCGGGCAATCTCTGGGATAAGATAAAATTCTCCTGATGAAATCCGGACATATTTCGGCCTGGAAGACCAAAATACTCAGCTACAGAAAGTGCCAGATCAAAATCCCCGGTGTCTACCGGAATGTCATTTAACCCTTAGCAACCACCTTTGCGGGGGGGATGCTTATAAATTATTTTACCATCCCGTTCTACATACTCGCCCGATACTATTGGATATGCATATTTGGGCGCGCACGTTACGTAATGGCTTTTTATAATTATTTTGTCGTTAACCTTCAGACCACGTAGCTGCTGTGGGTCACCGTCAAACCTAAGAATAAAATCGTCCCCATTAATTCTGGCCATCACTCCGAAACCTAATAATGAACCTGGCGGAAGAGAAAGAGAGCTTACAACTGCCTCCATATTGGTATAATCCCTAATGGACTTGCTGATGCTTGCAAAAGCGGCATACACTTTTTTTCCTTCGGGAGACTCTTCCCATTCTTTGAACCGTATACCAGGAGGGGTGGCCTCCCATTGTTCCCTTGCTGCCTTCCTTTCAGCATCAGTAAGCTGTTTTGGAGATGACTTTTTAGAAGCTTCATTTTTAATTTCGCGATTAGCAAACACCAGTCCGCTTACCACAACCAGTGATAAGATCAGTACATAAATAATTTTTTTCATAATTTTTGTAGGTTAATTAAATAATAATGATCCTATAGTGAAAACATCTCTCCAGCCTATAGCTCCATCGCTTGGGTGAAATCACCCTTAAAAAGATATGAGTGAGCTAAGTTTTTTACCAGCGACGAGTCTGAAGGTTCGATGGCCAAACCCTTCGATAAAAAGGCAATCGCTTTGTCGTAATCTTTAGTCTCCAGCAAATGACGACCGAAAATATGCGACCCCCCGGGTCTCGGCTTCAGTGCGGCATAACCATACCCTTTGGTCCAGACAATCTGATAGTTATCGATAACCGCAAACGCTCAATCCTGATACATTGTAGCGTTTCATCCTTTCAGAAAGGGTATACGTTTTACCGTCGATAACCAGGCCCCCCGATAGGCTGGTTTCCACCCGGGCGATCTGACCATTGACGGCTTCAGAATAATGCTGCTGTGCGGTGACTGCTGTAAGCCAATGGAGCAAAAGAATTGCTAATCTGATTTTTTTCATAGTAGACAAACCTATCCGTTATTCTACCAACGCGGCCTAAAAACCTGTAAAAAGGTTGTAAAACAATGTAAATACTGTTTAAAATCGATTTACATTAGCAATTCAGCTTTAACTTCATCGATATGAAGCAATACTCCTTATTCGCCGTCCTTTCAGTAGCCATGACAGTACTTGCTTTGGCCTTTATAAAAAAGGGAACAGAGCATCCTGACAAGCACCTGGAGATCGTGCTTCGTAATATCGGACACCAGGTGTTGCTTCATTCCAAAGATTCGACATCCCGGGTATTGCCGATTAAAACAGTCAATAACAACACCTTCCAGATTTCTTTTGAGGATAGTTTTCGGTTTGACCCTGATACGCTGATGTACCTGGTGCAGCAGCAACTGGCCAAAACGGACAGGCTGGGAGATTATACAGTGAGTGTAAATGACTGCTATAAAAACCAAACCATTTTTGCCTATGAAGTAAATAAAGCCAGCGGCGATTTGAAACCCTGTGGGGGGCGCCAACAGAAAAGAGGCTGCTATGTAATTGAAATTTCATTCCTTGCAAAAAAATCATTCCCCTATGGCTGGCTTTTGCTCGCCTTTATCCCGATAGCTTTTGGAGGGCTTTATTTCATTCGCAGACGGACTGGAATTTCAGAACCTCAGGAACTTATAGAGGAAGGGGTTAATGAATCTCCATCAAGTGAACCCGAACCCGTTCCGGTCATTGCTGATAATAAAAAGTTGGGGAATTTCGTATTCTTCGAATCAGAAGGAATTCTTAGCCTTAACGGCGAAACCATTGAGCTCTCCGTTAAAGAAGCGAAAGCACTAAGCATACTTTCATCAAATCAGAACCAGGTAGTTGGAAGGGACCTGCTTATGAAAGAGATCTGGGAAGATGACGGCGTCTTTGTGATGGCCCGCAACGTGGACGTTTTGATATCCAAACTCCGGAAGAAATTAAGCGCTGATCCATCTGTTAAGATTGTAAATGTGCATGGTAAAGGATACAAAATGATTGCCTAAGCCGGTTTTTCTATCTGCGAGGCCAAAAAGGACTAAATAAAGTCAAATTATCCCAAACAGCTACGAAGACTGACAGCCATCGGTTTCTGGCAATCAGATCGAGAACCGGCGTTACCCCACCCAAAAAATTTTATTAACGATCAGATAAGGGTTGAAGACCGGCAATTACTCATAAGATTTCTTGAACGAGGAAAGGTGCTAATGAGATGTTTGGGGCATTCCCGAGTCATTTATCTGGTATACAAGAGTTAACGAAAATTACAACCCGGATAATGTTTTGTTGTCGCGTGAGGATTTTGATGTGAAAAATTTTTCTGATTACGAATGGTGGAAGAGCTGTCGTTAGAAATAAAATGTCGGAAAATGTCCGGAGACGATAACCCCCAATCGTCTTAGTCGGAGGCGTGACGGTTCACGCACAACTTCTCAACATTAAAAAAATAACTATGAATGAATTGAAAGACAAAGTGGCCGTGATCTATGGGGCAGGGGGCGGAATTGGCGGCGCAGTTGCACGTGCCTTCGCACGCGAAGGAGCCAGGCTTTTTCTTACCGGACGGCGACGGGGTCCTGTGGCGGAGGTTGCCCGGGACATCGTGGCTACCGGCGGCATTGCCGAGGCAGCGGAGGTTGACGCCCTTGATGAGCAGGCTATAGACAGGCATCTGCAGTCTGTAGTCGATAAGGCGGGACGTATTGACATTTCGTTCAATGCGATGGGGAACTCGCCAACCAGATACCTGGGGCCGTCGCTGGTCGATATGGATCTTAAACAATTCGCGATGCCGATCGCGAGCTACACCACATCCTACTTTCTGACTGCGCGCTTAGCGGCAAGACGCATGCTCCCGAATAAATATGGGGTGATCATGACCGTTACCGCGCCGCCTGCAAGAATAAGTACACCAAACGGAGGTTATGGACCATCGCAGGCGGCCAAGGAGGCGCTTACCCGATACCTGTCGAAGGAACTCGCGCCTCACGGCATCCGCGTGGTCGGTCTGCAGCCGCACGCTATGCCGGAAACGGAGACAATAAGGGAAATATTTGAAAGCAGGGCCGACGCAACGGGAATAAGCTGGGAACAGTTTTCCGGCTACCTGGCAGGCATGAACCACCCCCATCGCTTCCTGACACTCGCCGAGATGGCTGATGTAGCGGCCTTCATGGCTTCCGATAAGGCAAGCGCGATGATGGGAACGACCGTCAACGTGACCATGGGAGCCCTCGACGACTAGTAACGATTGGCCGGAAACGGACGGAACGCTGTATTAAAAGCGGACACCACCTGTTCAACAGGGCTTTGGTTTGCAAGTACTTGCAAAGAGGAATACTTTTTGGGGCACACAAGCTATGCTTAAAAATTACTGGAAGATCGCCTGGCGCAACCTAACCCGCAACAGAGTCTATTCCATCGTTAATATCCTCGGGCTTGCCCTTGGAATGGCAATCGTGCTGCTGATAGGCGCCTGGATCCATGGCGAGCTCACATTCAACACCGGATTCCCCCAACATGACCGGATCATGGCTGTGATGCAGCATTCCACTCATGGCGGTCGAAAGGATACCTGGCGGGCCTGTCCCATTCCCCTGGCAGCCGAACTGCGGGATCACTACGGCAGCGATTTCGATGATGTGGTCCTGTCTTCATTTTACGACGCGCATAGCCTGCAGACGGGCAACTCAGATCCCATTAGTCAGGGGGGTATCTGTGCGCAAGCGGGATTCCCGGCGCTGCTGGGACTGCATATGATCAGCGGGCAGTCGCAGCTGGATGGGCCGGCGTCGATGCTCGTTAGCCGGTCGGCTGCCAGGGCCCTTTTCGGCAATAGCGATGCAGCAGGCCGGATCGTCAAAATAGACAATAAGGCCAGCCTCAAAATAACCGGGGTGTATGAAGACATGCCACAGAACAGCGACTGGAAGGGGTTGGACCTTGTCCTGAGCTGGGAATATTTTGAGGGATCGTCCTCCTTCGCCAAGGAAAATGAACACGAGTGGAATGCCAATTCTTTCCAGATACTCGCCAAGCTCCGGCCTACCGCCGATGTAACCAAAGTGAACGAGCGGATCAAAGGGGCGCTGGACGGGCATGAAAGGAAAGACAAACCCGTCGTCTTCCTCCATCCTATGGACCGCTGGCATCTGTACAGCAATTTCAAGGACGGAAAAAATACCGGCGGCGCCATTCAATATGTCTGGATGTTCGGGAGCATCGGGGTCTTCATCCTGCTGCTGGCCTGCATCAATTTTATGAACCTGTCGACCGCGCGTAGTGAACGGCGGGCGCGGGAAGTCGGCATCCGGAAGTCGATTGGTTCGTTGCGCCGGCAGCTGGTCATCCAATTCCTCGGAGAGTCGGTGCTAATGGCGGCTCTTGCGGCTTTGCTGGCGTTGTTGCTGGCGAAGCTAAGCCTGCCATGGTTTAGCGAATTGGCCGGCATGCCCATCCATCTGGATCTTAGCTGGCGCTTCCTCGTGCTGCTGGCCGGCTTTACCGGGATCGTCGGCCTGCTGGCAGGCAGCTATCCGGCTCTATATCTCTCGGGCTTCAACGCCGTAAGCGTGCTGAAAGGCCAGTTCCGCGGCGGTGGCGCACTGCCCCGAAAAGTGCTCACCGTATTGCAATTCACGGTGTCCATCACCCTGATCATCGGTACGATCGTCATCTTCAGCCAGATCGTCTATGTAAAGAATCGTCCGGTGGGTTACGAGCGGCAGGGCCTGCTCTTCGTCAGGATGGGTACCGATGACCTTTTCCGAAACTTTGACCCTTTACGCAATGAGCTGCTTCAAAGCGGCGCGGCTTCGGACGTCACGCTTGCAAGCACCAATACAACAGGAGGCAACTGGCAACAAAGCGGATTCAACTGGACGGGCAAGGACCCCAATATCAAACCCCTTTTCGACGTGGTGTTCACGAATTTCGATTACGGAAGAACGATAGGCTGGCAGGTCATACAGGGACGGGATTTCTCGCGCGATTTTCCGACCGACTCGGCGGCGATGATCCTGAACGAAGCTGCTGTCAGCTATATGGGACTGAAAGAGCCCATAGGCGCAACGGTCAATTATCTGTATAGCAATCGGGCGGATAACCGCTACCATATAATAGGGGTGATCCGGGATATGGTCGTCGGCGCGCCGGAGGATAAGGTGAGCCCGGCTGTCTATATGATGGAGCCTGGCAATTCCTCCTGGATCATGGTCAGGATCAATCCCAGGATGAACCAGTCGGAGGCCATCACACCCATCACCTCGGCCTTTCGAAAGTATAATCCCGGGGCACCTTTCGACTTCCAGTATTCAGCCGACCAATACGCCATGAAATTTTCTTCGGAGGACCGGGTCCTGCGGCTCGCGGTCTTTTTCACTGTTTTTGCCATCTTCATCAGCTGTCTGGGTCTGTTCGGGCTGGCCAGCTTCATGGCAGAGCAGCGGGTACGTGAGATCGGGGTGCGAAAGGTACTGGGGGCAAGTGTGCTTCAGCTATGGGGGCTGTTGAGCCGGGATTTCCTGCGGCTCGTGGGTATTGCCTGGCTCATCTCAATCCCGCTCGCCTGGTTCGGCATGAACCGGTGGCTGCAAGGTTACGATTACCGAACAACTATTTCGTGGTGGATATTCCTGTATACGCTTCCCGGCGCGCTACTTGTCACGCTGTTGACGGTCAGCGTCCAGAGCATCCGTGCGTCGATGGCGAGCCCTGTGAATTCCCTTCGAAGCGAATAGCAATCACGCCTGCAATACGCCATAGATGGCTATTCCAGTCAGGTCCACCCGCAAGATCCGGTTGTCGACGGTAACCGCTCTTTTCCCGCCATCGAGCTCGGGACTCATCAGCTGAAGTGTTGAAAGCCTTAGACGGCTGGTGTCGATTTCGTACTCCAGCTGATTGTCCTCTACCAGTGAAACGATATCCTTCATCAGCGGTATGCCGGAGAGGTCGTTGACCGTATCGGGTTCGGCCTCGAGGCCCGCGTTCATAAAATGGATGACGGCTCCCTTTCCTTCATATATCCGTACCCGCGCCGCCCAACGGGTATCACCCTTCACCTGTCGCAACACTGGCCTGAACCGCCCCGACGCGATCATATTTTCGAGGGGCGTGGAGGAAACTGCGGATTCGATCATCACCAGCCCTTTGTAGTGCCCTTTCAGCTCATTTGACAAGGGCGTCCTGCGGGGGAAACCCTTCTCGTCATGTGTTCCGAAAGGCAGCGCCATCCAGGCTGTTCCTCCCTTAGCCAGATAGGTTCGGATCGCGGCAAATTGCCGGTCTGATATACAGCCCATGCCATCCAGCACGAGCGGGGTATTTTCTTTGAGCAGGCTGTCGGCATCCGCAAGCTCTTCGGCGCGCACAAATCGGTATCCGACATTATGATGCACCAGCTGGATGCTCCAGGCCTTTGATCTGTCCCAGTGCTCGTGACCCGCGGCGTCCCGCCAGCCATTCTCGCGGCAGAGGCGGTTGTTGGCGACCCTTATTTCGACCAGGTCCCGGCCATGCCAGTAGGGCAGATCGCTGTATTGTTTTTCCCAGTTGTTGGGTCGCCTGATGACGTCTTCCTGCTCCAGTGCGTGGGACGGATCTTCTTCGAGCCTGCCGTTCAGGGTGCTGCTCCAGTTGGAGGCTCCCCAGAAACGGGCCAGTCCCCAGCCGAGATAGGCGCCTTTTTCCGACAACGCATAGCTCAGGGCAAGAGCGGGGGCGCTGCCCCTTTTCGCCGCGATATCTTTCTGGTTTAGCGCCTCCGCATCCATGCTGACCCAGTCGATATTCCTGATATTCGTACCTACATTCTCGAGCATGAAAAGATCGAGGTGGGGCGCCATTTTCTCGAGGTCGAGCGCGACGGCGTTCAATACTATCGGGCCGGTGTCGGAGCAGCAGGTCATCAGCGGTCTGTTGCCGATGGTCTCTTTGATCATCTTTACGTGATCTCTGACTGAATCCGATTTCATGCGGAGCCAGTCCCTATAGGCGGGGTTCTCATAATTTCCCCAGTCAAGCATATCCTTTTGACGGGTATCGCCGAAGAACCCCGCATCCGAAAAGTCGGGGATCTCGTGCCCATAGTCCTTTCTAAAACGGTCCCGGCAGTATTTACAGCCACAGGTAGTGTTGCCCGGGTAGCTGCACATATCGTCCACCTCGATCCCGTCGAAGGGAACCTCCTTCATCAGCTGCAGCAGGTATTTGCGATGCATGTCAAGGAATGCCGGGTTGTTGTGACAGAAGGCTTCGAACTGGTATTGTCTGGCGTAACCGCGGCTGCCATCGCGGAGGTCTACCTCGCAGAGGTCCTGGAAGAGGTGACCCTCATACTGTGCGAACTTCGCCGCCTCGGCATCAGGGATGAGAAGGACCGAATGGCGTTCGTATTTGTTGACCATAGCAAAGTCCGCTGCAGTCCTCGGCCGGATGACATGGTTGCAGGAATAATGATCGATCCAGCGGATCCCGCGCTGGTGCAGCTCTTCGCATACGGTTGCGTAATAGCCGTGCAGCACGCTGAAATAATTTGAGAAGTCAAACCGGGTATGGAACCCAAAATTGATCGCGGTGTCGATGTCTGCTTTGGCAAAGCCGTCGGCGCGCCGCCTGATATTGTCGAGGACATATTTCTGGGGCCACTGCAGATTCTCGAGCGATGTCCACCAGCTGGCTGCCCGGTTTGGGATAAAGGGAACGCCGGGGGGTAATGGCGTTGCGGCCGCAGGGTCAAGCGTGGTCGACGTTGCGGCCACCGGGTTTGTAAAGATGACGGGGACGCCCAGGCTCGCGGCGGAAAGGGCGGTCAGGCGGAGAAATTGTCTTCGGTTAGTTTTGGCGTTCATCTTGCAGGTTTGAGCGTGTAGCCAAATTTAATCCGCAGGAGCTTCGCCATTTTCCAATTATCGCTGCAAAACCTATACTTTTTTAACAAATCAGGACGCCCAATCCAGGCGGTTGCCACAGCAAAAAATTCTTTATATATTGGCGTCAACTAACCCCCCAAAACCCATGCTTTTTCTAAGAGGTACCCGAACAGCCAGGATCAAGACCTACCAACACCACGACCGTCAATGCGAGAATTGCAAGGACTTCGACCTAACCATCGGAGTATTCCATGATTATTATCACTTCTGGTTCATTCCAGTTGTAGCCGCAGGGATAAAATCCTCTGTTATATACTGCAACAGCTGTGGAAGTCGCATCCGTTCAAATTCTCTTTCCAAAGAGTACGAGTCGAAGACAAAGGTTCCCTTCTATCTATACAGCGGCGTCATCTTAGTTGGGCTAGTGCTGCTGCTTGCGCTCGCAGCCAACCTATTGGGCACGCTTGAAAGGTCACGGCATATTTCGAATCCCGGCTAAAGCAACTATATGAAAAAGATTCCATCGATAGTATCTATCGGAACTACGGCAAGTAGACGGGGTCCAATCGGGTGAAAAAGCATAAATCCTGTCTATCTTTTTCAATTCCTCTTCACTTTGGCGTAATTCCAAAAGTCCGCTAACAGCAACTCACTGACGACAAGATAGATCGACGTTGCTGGATCCTCAAAATCCTTCCTTTCTTCGGGAAGGCGCTCAATGGCTTTTTGTCTCCAGACGCTCATATGAATACAATCTAAGAATTTCGTAAATTCACAATATGGGCAAATTCTCCGACACCATTCAGCCATCTCATCAGGCTTTCATCGAACATCAAAAGATGTTCTTTGTCGCGTCCGCCCCACTTAGCGGCGATGGTCATATCAATCTCTCCCCAAAGGGCCTGGATAGTTTCAGAGTGCTCTCTCCCTCCCTTGTCGCATACCTCGACATCACAGGCAGCGGCAACGAGACCTCCGCCCATCTCCTCGAAAATGGCAGGATCACCTTTATGTTCTGCGCCTTTGACGGCCCGCCTAACATCCTTCGCCTTTATGGTAAGGGTCGTACGGTCCTTCCCTATGACGCCGAATGGGCGGCGCTGTCCTCCCTGTTCACCCCGCCCCTCGCGACCCGTCAGATCATTGTTGCGGATATCCATAAGGTGCAGACCTCCTGCGGTTTTTCTGTTCCGCTATACGAGTACCTGGGCGAACGGGATCATGCCGATAAATGGGCGGAGAAAAAGGGGCCGGAAGGGCTTGAGGCGTACAGACAGGAAAAGAACCGGGTAAGCATCGACGGTCTGCCGACAGCTTTATTTTGAGGGTATTACAGCGATTTCTGTTAGAGTTTTATATCCGGGAACTCCTCCTTCTTCACCATCCTCGGCACTACCTCGTAAGCCGTTAAGATCGACACAAACTGATCAAACTCTGAGATAGATTTTAAGAACAGAGAACGGGTATGGGAATAAATAACATCATAGTATGCGTGCTTGGTATTTTTATACCAGGATGGGTCCACCGCCAAGTCGGGTGAATAGACAATTGTGAGCTTTAGGCTCTTTGACCGGAGAATAAGACGGTTGCAGATATATCCGAGTATCGAGTCTGTATTATATTGCATCTCTATCGTATAAACGGAATCCTGAGAGGGCATCGGCTCATCCCCCGGTTCGAAAAAGAGGGTATCCGCCGACTTAAATTTGGAGTATACCCTATTACTGGTATGATTGAAGTAATAGTACTCAAGGGACCCCGCACTTGGCCTTGCAATATAGTCGCCGTTTTTAAAAACACAAGCCGACGTAGTCGCGCCCGCAGCTCTAAGACTGCCTGCGTCGAAAGAAGGGTCTTTCTTGACCGTCTCCAGTCTATAGTTGATCTCCCCTTCAAAATAAGGCTGAGAATAGCTCGAACAGGCTATTCCCAGGGCAAATACAAACAACAAGAACATGCGCATGGGCAACGGAGCTATAGTCTATTCCACCGGAGGGATCATGGTCGACGATGGATGGATCCGGATACTGGGGTCCGGAAGCGACCGGCTACCCAGAAGCCTTCCTGACTGGAATAAGGAAAAGACTTCACCAAAAGCAGTCGGAAAGCCATCCCCGTGGAAAAACAATATTCATACACACTAGAGATGAGAAAGCAGTTAGGCATCAAATAGCTCAACTAATCGACCGGTGCGGCTGGCGGCCTCTCTTGCCGAACAACAAATGGAGTAGGTGCCAAACGCGCTGGCGCCAGCCCCCACCCCATTTGAAATTTTTAAATTTCCGTGTACTTGATCGTCACCACCGGCCGGGTCCTCGTCACCTGCCGCAGATAAGGCTGATAGCTAAAAATATCGGCATCATCCTTATAGGCAAAGTCAAACTCCTGGATATAACCGGGAGGGAATTCACCGGACTTATTCAGCAATTCGCTGAATTGCGCCTTGTAGGCGCGGCGTTCTTTCTCCTTTAGTACGGTCTTCCAGTGTTTCATCGCCGAGAAACGGGATAGCCCACGACCCGCCCCGTGGGCACAGGAAGACAGGGCCCGCGCAGCGGTATCTCCGTCCACAACCCGGACCAGCAGGCTGCCACGCGACATAGACAACGGGATGACTGCGGTCCTGCCGGCTCCTATCTCGGTGCTACCCTTTCTGTGAACGATGCCGTCAGGAACGAACCGCAGGTGGTTGTGTACGGAGTCTTCCAGCGCATAAGGTGTTCCATGGAGCTGCCCCTTCTCGTCCAGCGAAGAGTAGCTGTGCCGCAAATAACTCTTGTCGATGGCCGCTTTTGTGCAACGGATGTAGTTGGCGTTCTGCAAAAAGAGCAGGGTCTTTATACAAAAGTTCTTGCGCCGCTGATAGCCGAAAAGAAGAATGCTCTCATAATAGCTTCGGAACTCTTCAGTCAGAAAATCCCGGTGACAATAATCTACCTGCCGGCCGATAGCCGCGGAATAGTCACGGGTCAGCTGCAGGCAATGCTGATATAGCGCGATGCCGCGATCGCGGGTGCCGGTATGACAGATAATGTAGACGGCATCGTCGTCTTCCTCGATACTCAGGAAATGGTTGCCGCCGCCCAATCCGTCATCCGTCATTTGCTGATGCGCAAAGTTCAACGCCGGATAGTGCGCCTGTTTGTCAAACGGCTTGAGCCAATGCTCCTTACCGATCTTCAGGTACATCACGCCACAGCCGATGTCTTTTCCGGTGATCAGCGGATAACAATAGTCCACAGTCTGGAAAGCTACCCCCACAGGGAGCGCTTTCTCCTGGCAGAAATGTATGTCGGTGAACGCGCATATCTGCTGTACATCAGGCTTCTGTGCATAGTCCCGCAGCTGCTGCATAGCATTCGACTCGATGCTGGCTGCATCGCAGTAAAATCCAATAGAGGACATGTTCTTTAATTTACAATAAACTAAATGATTAGATCGCGGGGCTTGGTAGGAACATCTGCCCCTCACAGAGATGTCAGCAGCCGAATGATTCGGGAGTGCAAAGATACGATATTGGTTGACTTTTGCAAGAGGAGAGGTTACCGCGGACGCGCCAGCTCCAACGCCTTCGTCGAAGTGTAGTACTTCGCCAGCATCCCCTTTATCTCCCAGTCCGGTATACGGCCGGCCGCGAGAAAGCCGAGATAGCGCTGCATGACCTGCGCAAAATGGGCTTCGTGGCCGACTTTGTAGGAAGCAGGTATCTCTACGCGCCAGCCGCCGGAGACCTCGCTGAGCGTTATGCCGGGGTATTTTGTAGCCAGCTGTTTGACGGATTGCGCCACAGCGGAGGAATAGTCGGAGCCGGCCGAAACAGGCATGATGTAGAGGGTCGGCTGATACTTCTCCCCGACCCCCTGCCTGATCTCCAGCGTCGCCTTCGTCCCCTTGAATATCGCATAGTGCGTATCACCGCTGCCTTCGGGGGCCTGGTATTCCCAGCGGGCGGTCACGCGAGCATAGACGTCGCGAAGACGATAAGTCACCTCCCCATTACCGTGGGCCGCCAGCACCGTATCTCCTTTCAAAAAGGGCCGCAAAAATTCCGGGAACGACGGCTTACCGGTTACCGCGGAAAACTGTGACAGGCCTAACGGGGTCGGCCAGGTACTGGAGGAAAGGACATGGATGTCCTTCTTATAGTCGATCGCAGCCGAAGGAAAACATATCCACTGCACCAGATCCAGCAGGTGCGTGCCCACATCCGCCAGCGCCTCGCCCTGCTGCGCAGGATCGAAGAACCAGTCAGGACGCGTCAGCGTCTTGCCGGAAACGTTCTTATAGTAAAAGTGTACGCTTTCCATCACCACAGAAGGGTCGGAAGCGCTACCCGGCCGCAGCACGCCAAAAACTGTGGGAAGATGCATCAGCTCCTTCTGCAGGATATTGGTGATCTCCGACCGCTCGGTCATGATATCGTACAGCAGTACCCGCCGCGCGGCAGCCTCGTCAAAGGCCTTCGCAAGCAGCCGAAAACCCGCCGCATCGATCGCCATGGGCTTGTCGCTGAGCACGTTGAACCCCGCGCGCACGGCTCGGTCGATATATTCCGTCTTCAGGTGGTTGTTACCCGCCATGACGACGACATTCCCCTTTCTTTCCGAGATCATCTTCTGCAGATAGTCCGGCCCCTCATAGACGGTCTCCTTCCAGTGCGTGGGCTGGTCGGCCCGCTCGTTGTACTGCCGGACCAGCGCCAGATGCGCCTGCAGCTCGGGGCCACCGGGAGCATAAACGTGTACCTCCGGATCAATGACCGGGTACATGGACTTCTGGACCAGCGCCGCATGAAAATGGCCCGGGTCCAGCGTGATCAGAGAAATAGTACCCGGGGCAGCCGACTTAGAAGCGGCCGGCACCCGGGCGTTGCTACTTTCCTGCCCAATGCTACTTAAGGGCAGGATTAGCGCTAATGATATAGCTGCCGAAAAAATGATCTTCATAAAAGAACTATACTTTGGGCTCCCAACCCTTTTCGTATTCGCGTCCCCACAATTTCATCGCTTCTTCGTCGTGAAGGATATGACCATTCTGCTGGTCGATATGCAGGGTATGCCCCATACGTTGTGCGATATTGCCCAGCTGCACCCAGAGCGTACTCCTGAAGCCGGTGGTTACCGGCGCATTCAGCGGCGTGCCTTTCCGGACGGCGTTCAGGAAGTTGTCGACGTGTATCGCGTCGAGACCCTCGTTGGGGCTGGAAGAGTTACGGCCATCGATGACCGCATTCGACTTTATCTCTTTCAATATATTTCCCTTTTCGTCGAAGATCGTATATCCGTCGTGACCCGTGAGCATGATCCCGTTGGTGCCATAGAACAGCACTCCGCGGTCTATCCCCTGTACCTTAAAGGAACTACAGCTCCTACCCTCCCAGACGACCGTCGCCTCAGGGCACTGGAACGTTATAAGCTGCGTGTCGGGTGTCTGCCAGTCGTCCTTAAAGAAATAACGGCCGCCGGTCGAGTTGACGCTAAGGGGGTAGTCGATGCCCAGTCCCCAGCGCGCAACGTCAATCTCATGTGTACCGTTATTCAGCGCTTCACCCGTACCCCAGTGCCAGAACCAGTGCCAGTTGTAGTGGATCAGGTTGTCCTGATAAGGCTTGCGCGGCGCGGGGCCCTGCCAGAGGTCATAGTCGAGTCCCGGCATGACGGCCGTCTGCTTGCCTACACCAATGGACTTGCGGCTATTGGTATACCAGGTCTTCACCATATATATCTTGCCGATGGCGCCGGCGTGCAGCTGTTCGATGCCTTCGGTCAACAGCTTCCAGGACCTCCGCTGTGTACCCAGCTGTACTACGCGGTTGTATTTTGCGGCCGCTGCTATCGCCAGCTCACCCTCGTGGGGATTATGCGACAGCGGCTTCTCGCAGTACGCGTGCTTGCCGGCGGCACAGGCCAGGATGGTGGCGGGTGAGTGCCAGTGGTCGGGAGTAGCGATATAGACGGCGTCGACGTCCTTGTCGGTCAGCATCTTCCGGAAGTCGTTCTCGCCCCTGGGGGCAGGCTTGCCGGTGCGGACCACAGCGTTGATCCCTTTTTGACGCGCCTTTTCTTCTACGTCGCAAACATAAAGGATCTCGGTCTGCGGCTGACGCGCAAAAACGGCGGCCATGCCAGATCCCCTGCCGTTAGACCCGATCACCGCCATGCGGATGGTGTCATTGGCCCCGATGATCCTGCGATAGCTGTTGGCGGTCTGACCAGCCGTACCCGTCCCGGCAAAACTGCTGGCTACGCCGCCCAGTCCAACGGCTGCAGCGCCTCCCGCCATATTCTTTAAGAAATTTCTTCTCTTCATGGTTTATAGCTCTTTAATTTTTATATCCTTATAGTGGACGAGGTCGCCGTGGGCCTGCAGCAGGATGGGAGACGTGGCGGCCATGGCGAAACCCTTTGTGTTCTTGAACTTGCTGAGGGCGATCGCCTTTTTGAACTCCTCGCTGCTTCTGTCGTAGGAAAGGATCTTAACACCGTTGAGCCAGTGTTCTACCTTATCGCCGCGAACGATGATGCGCGCGTTGTTCCATTCTCCTGCGGGCTTGATCGGCTTGCTGGCCGGAGCGGGCATGATATCGTAAAGCGAACCGGTCGTACGATCACCATCCCTTCCCAGCTTGGCGTCAGGATGTTTCGAGTCGTCGATGATCTGAAATTCGCAACCTAAGTTGGTATTGGGAAGCAGGAAATATTTAATGCCGCTGTTGCCGCCTTCGGAGATCTTAAAGTCTACAGAGAGCTCAAAATCCTTAAAAGTCTTTTCGGTGACAACATCACCACCATGACCTTTGGATGGATCAAAAACGAGTTCGCCGTCAACCACGCTCCAGCCTGAAGTAGGCACCGAATCCTTAGTTGCCTGTCGCCAGCCCTTGAGGTCCTTCCCGTCAAATAACGATTGCCAGCCTTTGCCTTGCGCCTTAACGTCTTCATTTGCTAAAAGTATAGCAGCAAAGCCGAGATACATCAGAGTTTTCATACGTGAAATTTAGTGAGGTAAATTTAATAGTTCTTACAATTGTGTGTATCCTTTGTTTTGGATTAGTAACCCCGGATTCGATTGCATCACCGTCAACGGGATGGGATAGCTTAGCATATTATCGCTCCATACAAATGCCGGAAAGCCGTCATTGGCCTGCTCCGCCACCATTACTGCCTGTGCCCTCCCGGTCCGGACGAGGTCGAACCAGCGATGATTTTCAAAGGCGAGCTCGACACGACGCTCCTTCTCGATAGCCAGCAGCAGCGAATTGTCGTCGGCAAAGTCCGTCGGGCTATAGTCTTTTAGCAGGCCGGCCGGCATGGTGATCGCAGGATCACCTGGCGTATTGCGGGCCCGCTGCCTGATCTTGTTAACATACGTCAGGGCTTTGGCCCTGTCGCCGCCGGTGCGGACCAGGGCTTCCGCATACAGCAGGTAGATATCGGCCAGCCGCAGCTCGATCCAGTTGTTGCCGTTGTCGCTGCCACTGGTAGCCACGTCATAGTATTTGCAGACATACCGGTCATTCTGGACCTGGCCTGTCTTGGCGTTGATCCAAAAATCCCGCATGGACACGTATTTCCTCGGGTCACCGTAGTCATAAGCCGCCGACATATCCCCCGTCGGCGCATTGGTGCCACCCTTGTCGCCGACCAGCACCACTTCCTTATTGGAAAAACGGGGTGCGAAGTCGTTATTCCAGGGACTGCCCGTAGCGCCATTGGGACTTCCTTTCTTATACTGAATCTCGAAGAGCGACTCTACGCTGTTCTTTTTGGCAACGTCGAACAGATCCTTATAGCTGCCGACCAGCGCGGCGCCGGAGTTGGTGATAACGTCCTCTGCCTTCTGGATCGCCAGCGTATAGTATGCGTTGCCCTTGTTCAGCGGATATCCCGCCATCGTCATATAAACTTTACAGAGCATGCCCTTGGCGCCCCATTTCGTAACCCTGCCCTTGTCGCCCGCACTATAAGAGGCGGGAAGGTTCGCTTCTGCGTCCGTCAGGTCGGCCACGATCAGATCGTAGTTATCCTGCAGCGGGGCGCGTAATATCTTGTAGGCATCTGCGGGAGTGATCTCCTTGTCGACCCTGGGCACTCCCAGCAGCTTGCCGTCGGAGGAATAACCGCCAAACACCCGGGCCATCCAGAAGTACATAAGGGCGCGCAGGAATTTTACCTCGCCGACGTATTGTTTCCTGGTCGCGTCGCTTTTGAAGGTAACCTTGTCGATACGGCCGATCACGATATTGCAGCGGTTGATCACATTGTAGCAGTTGTTCCAGCAGTCGGTGGGATAGCTGTTCTCCGGCAGCAATGGGGAAGCGAAGATGTCGACGCCGTTCTCATTGGCTGGGCTGCCGCTGAGCCACGAGAAGGTGGTATTGTCACTGCGCGTCTCTCCCAATTTAATAAAGACGCTGTTATATACGTCGCGCAGCTTGCCATAGGCAGAGAGGACGGCCTGATTCATATCGGTCTCCGTCTTATAAAAGCTTTCGGAGTTGAGGTCGGAGGGAGGGTTCAGATCGATAAAGCTCTTTTTACAGGAACCCATCACCAGGATGCAACAGACAGCAATCGGTAGGAATTTCATGTTTATGCTATTAGAGTTAGGTTAAAAAGAAAGGTTTAAACCAAGGATCAGGCTGCGGGCGGCCGGGTATCCCAGGTAGTCCCCGCCCTTGGCCAGCTGGATGTCCTCACTGGTGGTCTCGGGGTCGAAGCCGGGATATTTCGTCCAGGTCAGCAGATTGGTGCCGGTCAGATAGATACGGGCGCCCGAGACCTTTACTTTGCTGAACTTCAGCGGCGCGAGGTCATAGGCCAGCGTTATGTTCCTCAGGCGCAGGTACGAGCCGTCGGTCACCCATGCCGAAGAGGGGTCGCGCTGAAAGCCTGTGGGGTTACGTGTAGCCCTGAAGTGTACGCCGTCGCCGGGCTGGTCTACGGAACGCCAGCGGCCGAGCTGGTCGGTCATGCTATTACGGTCGCCGTGATAGATGTCGGCCATCCTTTTAAAGAAGCTGAATAGCTTTGCGCCATACGAGAAGGTCAGCTGGGCCGACAGGGTCCAGCGGTCGTAGGAGAAATTGTTGCCGAACCCGCCTTCGAACTTAGGCTGGTTGTTGCCGATGATGGTCTTGTCATTCTGGTCCAGCTTGCCGTCGCCGTTGACGTCCAGATAGTGGCCGTCTCCGACCTTGTCCTGGGCAAGGTGCGGATATTTGTCCAGCTCACTCTGGCTGGTAAACACTCCCTGAAATACATAGCCGAAAAAGCTCGCGATCGGATAACCCGGCTTTGTAATAAAGGAGTTGCTGGCGTTGGGGGCGCTGCCGTATATCGGCTGTCCGCCCGGGCCGACCGCCAGAACCTTGTTCCTGTTAAATGCGATATTGAAGTCAGAGTTCCATTTGAACCTCCCGACCAGATTGCGGGTTGACAGCCCGAACTCGAAGCCCTGGTTCTGCACCTTGCCGATATTCTGTATCTGGCTCGAATAGCCCGTCAGCGTCGGCACCGGTACGTTGAGCAGCAGGTCGATAGACCGGCTGTTGTAGAAATCGCCTTCGAGGCGGATGCGGTTGTTGATCAGACCCAGGTCGAAGCCTACGTCGGTCTGCAACACTTTCTCCCATCCTAAGTTGGCATTGGTGATGCTGCTGGGGTTGACGATATTCTGCAGGTTGTCGCCGGTGGGATAGAATCCGGTGGAGAGCAGGCCTATCGCCGAATAGTTGCCGATACGGTTGTTGCCCGCGATACCATAGCTGCCCCTGATCTTCAGGTCGCTGACCGTACCGGAGATACCCGACATGAACGACTCCTCGGATATCTTCCATGCAGCCGAAACTGACGGGAACACCCCCCATTTCTTGTTGGCGCCAAACCGTGAAGAACCATCTGTACGGACCGTACCGGTCAGCAGATACCTGTTATTGTAAGTATAGTTGACCCGCCCAAAATAAGAGACCATCGAATAAGCATCCTTAGTGCTCGTCAGCTGGTACATCGTACCCGCATTCAGGGTGTGGATATTGTCGTTGGGAAAACCACGGGATTCCCCATACATATAGCTGTGGTCGTGTTTCTGGCTGCTGAAGCCACCCAGCAATACGATGTCGTGCCTGTCGGCGATCTTTTTATTATAGGTGAGCGTCTGCTCGATGACCCAGTCGTAGTCGGTGTTGGTCTCGTCTATCGACTTTGCGGGCCTCGGCGCCGCGGAAGCATCCAGGTCTACGGTCGAAGGTTCAAAGTCCGTGTAGTGATTGTTCTGAATGCTGCCGTTGATGTTGATCCGGTATTTGAGCCCGCTGAGCAGGTCTGCCTCGGCGAAAATGGTTCCCAGCCATCCATATCGCTGGCGGTAGCGCTCCACCTGGGTAGCGATCCCGATCGGGTTGGAAACGTCGCCCGCAAGGACTTCCGGATTACGTACCATCGAGCCCCAGCTGCCGTCCGGGTTGCGCAGGTCGAAGATGGGGGGAAGACTCAACGAATACAATATAGGGGCGTCCTTGCCATTGGCCTGTTCGCGGCCGTCGGTGCTATAGGCGTTCATGTTGAGGCCCAGCTTTATGCCCTTCGCCACCTGTGATTTGACGTTGGTGTGGAAGTTGAATCGTTCGTAGTCTGTATAGATAACGATACCCTGCTGCTTGATATAGCTGCCAGAGAAATTATACGTCGTCTTCTCGCTGCCTCCGGTGACCGCGATCTCGTACTGCTGCTGTGGCGCCCGGCGGAACAGCTTATCCTGCCAGTTGTTATCGGGCATCGTGGCGACGGACTTCGGATCGAAGAAATTGTATTTATAGCCGCCAGTACCGTCGGGGATCATATACGTCGAGCTCGCGCTGGGATATAGTGCGCGACGACTGTTGGGGTCATTGATCGTGTGAGGTCCCCTGTTGGGATCGGCGGCGATCACCGGCTGGTCCAGCCAGGCCTGATTGCGGCCATCGATGAAATACTGCACATACTGATCGCGGTTCATAACGGGGATGGTCCTGGTCCTCTCCTGGTAGCCGCTGTAGGCGTTCACGCTGAGGACAGGCGCCCCGCTCTTACCTCGTTTGGTGGTGATGATGACGACGCCGTTTGCGCCGCGGCTGCCGTATATGGCCGTCGAGGAAGCGTCCTTCAACACCTGGACGGTCTCGATATCAGCGGGGTTGATCAGGCGAAAGGCGCCGCCTTCCATCGGATAGCCGTCCACTACATACAACGGGTCGTTCGACTGGGTGATGGAACCCGTACCACGCACGCGTACCGTAAGGCCCTCTCCACCCGGCGCACCGTTGGTCTCCTGTACCTGCACGCCGGCCAGCTGTCCCGCAATAGCCTCTCCAAAGTTAGCAACGGCGCGGTCTTTCAGGTTTTGCGCAGACACAGAGACCACCGCGCCAGTAAGATCGGATTTCTTGCGGGTGCCGTATCCGACGACGATCACGTCGTTCAGCTGCGGCGGCTCCTGCCGTAAGACGATGGTAAAGCTCGTATTCCCGCCGATCGCTATCTCCCTTGGCCTGTAGCCCACCGAGGAGATCACCAGGACCCCTTTTGTATTTTCGGCCTGCAGCTGGAAGAATCCTTCCTGGTCGGTAGAGGTCCCGATCTTCGTGCCCTTGATCTGGACCGAGGCGCCGACGACCGGTGCTCCATCGGCGTTCGTCACTTTTCCCGAGATCACGGCGGGTGGAGCTTCCTCCTGTACCTTCGCTACCTCATTGACGAGGGAGGGAGCGTGCGGCTCGGGAGCGGAATTTTTTTTTCGGAGGATGATCAGCTGGTCTTTGAAGAGCCAGCCGATATTCTGAGGTGTAAGCACCTCATTAAGCAGGTCGTCTAATCTCACCCGCGAAGAGGAGAACTTCATTCTCTGGCCGTCATTCAGCAGCGTGTTGCTGTAGAACATCGTATAGCCCGTCTGTCGCTGAATGGTCTTGAAAAGTTCGGCAATTGAAAAATTGGTGTCTGGCGTGGTGACCCATAGATCCGAGCCTTTGCCTTGTGGCTGGGCAGTGGTCACCTTTGGAGGAAGAACAAGTGCAAGCATGACGGTCGCCACTGCAGCGGTCATCGTTCTGGTTAGCAAATGCATAGTAGGTGAGTTTATAGCAAAAAAAATCGTTAGCTATCCTTTAGACAGCCGCCTCATGAATAAGGGTGAAAGAAAAATTCTCTTTTTATTGGAAAATGACTCTCCCGTCGATGAATGCAGCGTGCATTTCTTCCGAGAGGTTAAGGTTATCGAGAAACACCTGAAGCGTATGCGCTTTATCGAGCTCTCCGCTAAAAGTTTTGCTTCGCAGATCGTCGTTCTTAAAATATACTTCCGCATTATACCAGCGGGTAAGGACCTTCGAGAGGTCTCCGAGTGGCGTGTTGTGAAAATAATAGATCCCTTTCATCCAGGACAGCACTTCTGTCGAGTCGAATGAATGCGTGGAGAAACCAGGCCCGCGTGAATAGACCGCCCTGATCCCCGGGCGCAAGGCGACCTCGCTGCCGTGCGTATCCCTGCTGATAACTGCGCCTTCTACGAGCGCCGTTTCCTCGCGGTTGGTCTCGTATGTATTTATGTTGAACGAAGTGCCCAGCACCCGGACCTCGGTCTGGTTGGCGTGTACGATAAAGGGATGCTGCTGGTCTTTGCTTACTTTGAAAAAGGCTTCTCCCTCTACATATACTTCGCGACGGGGGCCCCGAAAGCCGGAAGGGAAATGGATCCGCGTCTGTGCGTTAAGCCAGACCTCGGTGCCGTCGGCGAGAGAAAGCTTGTAGCCCATAGTAGCCGGAACGGCGAGCGTGCTCCATTGCGGCGCGGCGGTTACTCCTGCAGGCAATACCATCTCTTTCTGACTGGCGCGCGCGTAGACGTCTCCAAGCCGGATCGTCTGGTCACCCCCGATATCGACAGTCCTTCCATTATCTATATATAACCTTATCACCGGCGTTCCCTTCCATTCATAATTGCCTGCCAGCGGATTGGACGGCCTGCTCCTCAGCAGGAACAGCGTCCCGACCACCACCACGATCATCGCGGCAGCGACCCTCATCAACAGCGGCGCCACGCGTGCGCGCCGGGGACGGCCCGAAGACCCGCCGGGCAGCATCCCGGAGCTTACCTTCTGCCAGGCTTTCTCTTCATTGACCTCCCGCGGCATACCACCCAGCTGCCCCAGCAGCTGCTGCATATCCATCCATTGCCGCCGGACCGCCGGATCCCCGGCAATCAGCCGCTCAACGACCTGATTATCGGCATCTTCAATGGTCCCCGCCAGTTTCTCGACCAGCAATATTTGTATTTGTTCGCTTGTAAGTTGCATCGCTATCTATATATAAGATAACTTTTTTGTTGAAGTGGGTGAATGGGGCTAGCCTAAACGCATCCTTAAGAACCGGATTGCCAGCTTTACGTGGGTTTTTAGTGAATTGACGCTGATCCCCATTTCTTTGGCGGCGTCCTGGTATTTCTTATCCTGGAGATGGACGAGGTTAAAGGCCCTCAGTCGTTGCATGGGCATTTCTTTGAGTATATTGAGCAGGCCGGGATCGGCTTCGTCCTCATCCAGGGGCTCCTGCTTCGGCTCACCGCTGCCCAGCTCGACGTATTCGTCCCGGAGTCTTTTATGGACGCTCATCCTTTTCAAATGGTTCAGACACTGGTTGCGCAGCGCGGCATGCAGATAGGCCCTTATGGAATGTTGCACCTTGCTGTACATCTGCTTGTTCCACATATCCAAAAACAACTGCTGCACCAGGTCTTCGGCTTCCTCTTCGTCTTTAAGGAACAGATAGGCCTGCAGATGCAGGGACTTGTAGTGGGTCCTGAACACCTGTTCGAAGGCCGCTGCGTCGCCGGCCCTGAAAGCCTCAAGTAGTAGTGCCTGATCCAGATCAGCCATGAATCAATAATACAACATATTTTTTAATTGTATCCTTTATTCTGCACCAGGACCTTTGCCCCGTATGCATTCTGCAGGTCGAGCTGGGCCTGTGGTATGGCGAAATATTCGTTGACACCCGGAGTAAAATGCGCCGGATTATTAAAATAAAAAGAGTGCCGCGTCGTCTCCACCGCCTCATAAGCATTCAAAATTGCGGCCATCGAACCGGTACCATTGTCCCAGCGTTGCAGATCGAAGAACCTATGCCCTTCCATGGCCAGCTCGAGTCTCCGCTCGAACCGCACCGCGCTGCGCGCATAGTCCTGTCCCTTAGCAGTAAAAGCTCCAGCCGGATAGGTCCTGATCAGATAGTTGTCGGCAGGAACGGCCCCTCCGCCTGTGACATAGGTGCCGGAACCCGCGTCATAGGAAGAGTTCCTGTATACCCATCCTGCCGGGTTGGCGGCCCGCGTACGAACCCGGTTGACATAGTCTTCCGCCTTGTCGAGACTGCCGATCTCCACCTCGCATTCCGCGGCCATCAGCAGGACGTCGGCGAACCGCATGAGGTTCGTGTTGAGCGCCGTTATCTGCGTGGCGCCCCAGAAGACGGTCTCGGTCGAAGAATACTTCCCCTGCTGCGATTTGGCATAGACGTTCTTCCTCGCGTCGAAGACGCCGTTGGTGCTCGGGTCCCTGATCCAGCTGGCGGAGCCGATACCCCAGTCCAGATAAGGTATCCCTGGGCGGGACATAGTGAGATCAATGCGGGGATCCAATGTGCCGGTATAGATATTCGTTGAATCACCCACCACCTTGCCGCTGTTAAAGCTGCCGTCAAGTAAAGGCAGGCCATTCGCATCGGTCTTATAGGCATTGGCAAGGTTCCACGAAGGGTTATTAAAACCACAGCAGCCTACCGGTCCGCTCCCGTAAGGGAAGTTGAGCACGTCGCCCATATTGCCGTTGCCTCCGTCATTGCTCGAGGCCGATCCGTCGTTGACCGAATTCTGACACGCAAAAACGCTCTCGGGACCATTCTTCTGCGGCGCATTGAAATTGCTTTCAAAATTTACAAGGTCATACTTCGCTCCCGAGGCGGTCACGCCATTGGCAATGATCTGGTCGAAATAGAACTTCGCGCTGTCGTACTTATGCTGGATCATGTAGTCCTTGGCGAGAAAGGCCATCGCCGCCCATTTATTGACCCTGCCCGCCTCCGGCTGTGTCGCAGGCAGATTGTTGACGGCGTAGAGCAGGTCGGCGGTGATCTGCGGCCAGATGTCGACGTTATTGGGCAGGTTCCCGTTGCCATTGGCGAAGGAAACGTTCTCATCCGCATATGGAAAGAAATGGAAGATGCGGCGGCCGTCCATATGGTAGTAGCCGCGCAAAAACCTCGCTTCCGCAGAGATCGCCAGCGTATCGGCAGGCGAGATGCCCGTAGCCTGGCGCATGATCCGCAATACGTCATTGGCGCGCTGGATGCCCAGGTAGAGGATCGTCCACTTCTCGTTGAGATAGCTCGTAGCCGCCTGCCCCAGGTTCCACGTTTCGAGCAGGACGAGGTCGGGCTGGTCACCGGGAGTTGATCCCTTATACGAGTCATCGGCACAGACACTGCCGTACTGCCAGTTGGAGCCCGCACTTCCGTAGGCATTGCCCCCGCCCGGGAGGTTCTCGCCGTCGAGAATGGCGTATGCTCCGATCAATAGTCCATTGACACCCGATAGATTTTGAATATTCTGCTGGAGAAGCGACCCCTTCGGCTGGATGTTCAGTTTCTGATTACAGCCGGAAGCCATCAGCATCACAATGAGCGCCGGCAGAAGCCGCATTTTATAGATCGTTGAGTTCATATAATTCGTTTTTTACAATCCTTTAATGAATGGTGATATTTACGCCTACGTTGTATTGTTTCTGATTGTTGGGATAGGCGCCGCCATCGAAGCCAAAGGACATATTGTTCCCGAGCACTTCCGGGTCCTGACCGCTATAGCCGGTAATGGTGAAGAGGTTCAAGGCCTGAACATAGAGGTGCAGCCTGTCGAAGTGCAGCGCCCTGAGGGTCGGGCTTTCAAACGTATATCCCAGCGTCATCGTCCTGGCCCGCAAAAAACTGCCGCTTTCCATAGGATAGGAGCTGAACAGGGTATTGGTCGTATTGGAATTTGATTCCAGTATCGGCACACCCGTTGCGGGGTTGGCTACATGGGCAGTGGGGTCCTGCCAGTAGGTCGGCGAGCCCGAGCCATTGACCAGCCGCGCAGACTGCGTCGCGATACGGGTGCTGATGGCGTTGTTGAATACCTGCGGGAAATCCGTCGTCTGTTTGACCACGTTGTAGACCTTGTTGCCGACGGAGGTATACAGCAGCGTGAAGAAGTCGAAGTTCTTATAGCTGACGGAAATGTTCAGACCGGCGACGAACTTCGGGTTGGGGTTGCCAAAGAAGGTGCGGTCATCGGGCGTGATCTTGCCGTCGTGGTTGACATCGGCAAATTTAAGCCGGCCGGGAGCGGCGTCCGTCTGGTTGGAAGCCTTCGCGTCCTTCCAGTCCTGGAAGAGGCCGACCACCTGGTAGCCAAAGAAAGCGCCCACCGGATGTCCCGGCTGCAGCCGCACCCGCTCGGTGCTGCCGCTGAACACGGAGATATACTGTTCACCCGGCGGCAGGGATTTCACCTCGTTGACATAGGAAGTAAAGGTCCCCGTCAGGTCGAACTTCAGCTGATCATTCACAGCCGATCCATGATAGGTCAGGCTGAGGTCGATACCATGGTTGGTGATATTCCCAAAGTTGACGAAAGGCAATGCAGGTCCGCCCGAAAGCGCAGTGGCAGTACCATAAATGCCAATGGCTGGTGTCGGGTTGATCAGTCCGCTGATGAGCTTGTTGTACCATTCTACCGACAGATCGAACTTGTTGTGAAGAAAGGTCGCGTCAAAACCGATATTGGTCAATTCGTCACGTTCCCAGGTGGTGCCGGCATTCCCAAACTGTGTCGCGACAATACCCGCCGTAGAGGACGTGCTGCTGCCGCTGATATCATAGGTAGACTGATTGGCCACCTGCGCAAACAGCGTATAAGGATTCGTCGGATTGATATTGCTGATCGAACCCATCTTACCCCAGCCGCCGCGGATCTTCATATCGTCCAGCCAGCCGAGGTTTTGCATAAACTTCTCTTTGGAGATACGCCACGCGCCCGAAACGGAAGGAAAGACGCCATAGCGCTGGCCGGTATTGAAGACCGACGACCCGTCCCTTCGGATCGTTGCGCTGATAAGATAGCGGTCGTCAAAATTATAGTCCAGCCGGCCGAACAGGGAATAGATGGACGTCTGATAAGGCGTCAGCTGTGAGTTGCCATTCAGCATGATCGTCGGATTCAGGTTGGTCTGCGAGCTGGCATTTCCTGCATTCAGCGTCCAGGTATTCGGGTTGACCGTCAGGCTGGAGCTGTCGGTTATATAGTAGCTGCCTCTCGAAGCCTGTATAGCGCTGCCCTGGCTGTTGATATATTCGGTGCCCGCGAGCACGGTGAGATTGTGCTTTTCGGAAAAGGTATTGGTGTATTTCAGCGTGCTCGTCCAGGTGAGGCTGGTGTTCCAGCCGCTGGTCTGCTGATAGCTGTTGGCATTGGTGTTGTTCTCTGCATTCTCGTAAGGCGTATAGAGGAAGAAATCGTAGTTGTAGTTGTCGATCATCCCGCCCGCCTGCGTATGTGCCGTAAAATGTTTGAGAAGATCCACCTCCGCAAAAACGTTCCCCGACAGGTTGTAGTCGTTATTCGTGTTACTCCGCTGCCGCTCCTGTATCGCTACCGGATTGGGCGAATTACCCAGTCCGCCGCCAAGACCACCTGCATAGTTGCCCCTGATATCGTGAACGGGCACCACGCTCGGTATCTGGTAAGAGGCCCCGATGGCATTTGCGCTGTTGACACCCGGCAGGTTCTGGTATCCGGGATTGGATTTATAGGCGATATAGGCATTTTCCCCGATGCGGATCTTGTTGTCGGCAAAGCTGAAGGTCGAATTGATACGGGCGGAATACCTTTTCAGCGTCGTATAGATAAGCGTACCCGGCTGGTCGGTATAGTTGAACGAGTAAAAATACTGGGACCGGTCAGAGCCGCCGCTGGCGGAGATATTGTGCGACTGTACCGTCACCGGCTTGAAGATATCATGATACCAGTCGTTGCCATTCTTGTCCGCCTTCGTTATCTGGTTCGTATACAGCTGATAGGTCGACGGGTCGGTACCTGGCGCGCCCGCCATGGCGCCGGTGGGTATCAGGTAGTCGGGGACCACCGGGGTTGCGCCGCTGCCGAACTGCTTGTTCGACGGCCTGGCGCTGTCATTGAAAAAGCCCTGCCAGAGCGCCTGCGCGTGCTGTGTCGGATTGGCGATGCCCCATCCTTTTTTGAGCGGGCGCTGAGTGCCGATAAACCCGTCATAGTTGACGGTGACCTTGCCCGACCGGCCCCGTTTTGTCGTGACGATGATAACGCCGTTCGAGCCGCGTACCCCATATATGGATGCGGAGCCTGCGTCCTTCAGCACCTGCACGGAGGCTATATCGTTCGGATTGATATCGTGCAGGTATCCCGGCGTCCCGTCGATGATCACCAGCGGATCGGTATTCCCGAAAGAAGTGATACCGCGGATATGTACGTTGCTGTAACCACCCGGCTGACCGCTGGACGCAATGTTCACGCCCGAGGCCTGGCCCTGCAGCAGGGACTCCGTACTTCCCGAGGGCACCGACTTCATCTCTGCGACATTGACCACCGAAACGGAACCAGTAATGTCCTTTTTCCGCTGGGTAGTGTAGCCCGTCACGACGACGTCATTCAGCGTAGTGGCGCCGCCCGTGAGGATGATGTCTCCTGCAGGGGTCCCGGCCTTTACCGGCACTTCGAGAGACTGAAAGCCCACTGCCGTGATGACCAGCGTCCCGCTAGCGCCGGCGAGATTGATCGAGAATACCCCATCGGCGCCGGACTGGGCGAGAACCCTGGTGCCTTTGAGCTGTATCGTTGCTCCGGGGACGGGCTGGTTATCCGTCTTGCTGAGCACTTTTCCCGTAACCGCGTTCTGGGCAAATGTGGCAATGCAGGTGCAGAAGAGGAAGATCATCACCATGCTGCCTGATCTGAGAAGCCCATTTGTTTTCTTTGGCATAAGCAGTCGTCATTTAATGTTTGTGAATAATTATTGTTGTTGTACTTCTGAGTAGCCGCCTTCCATATGTTGATCGTTGTTGGCAATAGCTTTCCTGTTACGGTCAAAATGCTGTTTTTTTGACCGTTGTAATTATCCGGATACGCCGGGTATGGCTAATGGACAGGGTGTACGGATCCTGGCAGGGCGCTACAGTGGCACTGTCGAAGCCGGGATATTCCAGCCTTCCAGTCTGAGCTGCGGCTTCGGGCCTGTCATTGTGGTCGGGCAGCTAACCTTTACCGTTATTTTCTGCCCGGCCGGTATAGAGAAATAATTGTCGGACCAGTAGCTGGGCAATACTTCCTCTCCCTCTCTGACGACCTGGGGGTTCAGGAAGAAAGCCAGCTGCGAAGAGACATTGGATACCTGGAGCGTCCAGCTGGTATAGCCGTCTTTCCTGGCGGAGTCGAGAACCTTCGTCTGCACCCGGCTGGAGGGCATCTGCCGCAGCGCGAGGAAATCATGCCCGGGAGCCATCCAGTAGACATTCTGTGATACTGTCGATCCCAGCGCGTCGCGCAGGCGAAGCAGGACAAAAGAAATGCCGTCCGTCTTTTGTAAGACCTCCTTTATCGAAACCACCTCTTTTGTGGCGGTCGTATCGAGGCTGGCCTGTCCCTGCTGCCTGAAAACTGAAGCGCCGGTCACCCGCACGACCTCCACGTCATAGCGTAGGCCGGGGCGCTTTATATAGCTGCGGTTGACCAGCGCGACGGAAGAGTCGTCGAGGTTCAGCTGGATATGCACCGGCTCGCAGGCACGCTGCATAAAATAATAGCCGGCATTGGGTTCCAGGTACCAGTCGTAGACCTGCCAGACGACGCTGGGGAAGGCGGCGTTCAGCTTCCAGAGCATGACGCCTCCCGTCCCGTTCAGCCGGTGGCCCGCCGCTTCGAAGATGGCGCGGTAGCCTCCGGCGTTGAGCAGCTGCATCTTGTCGGAAAAGTCCCGGATGCTGGTGGGTGCACCATAACGGTCGACCATTGCCTTATAATAGGTGTCATACTTTCCATTGCCCGTACAGGCGTCGTGATACCCCCAGGTATTGTTCAGGGGATATGGCAGGTCTTTGTCAGGCACGAGGTCAGGGATGATCTTCGACAGGGTGTTATACGGAGGTTGCGAGGGGATTCCCGTCTCGTCTTTAAAAACCCAGTCTCTTCCCCCGTCGACCAGCCGGTAATACTGCGCGTCGTCCTGCCAGGAATAAGGTCCGCCGCTGTATACGCCTGCTGGCCGGTCATCGGGCCAGCTGCCCTTCCAGTCTTTCGGCGCTTTGGAGAAGCCTGAAGAGCAGGGTATGAAAGGCCGGGTGCCGTCCAGCATGGCGACATTGTTGCGCATCGCATTATAGAGCTCTTCGCGCGCATGACCCTCATTGCCGCCGGTCCATACCAGCAGACTCGGATGGTTACGGATACGGTAGATGGTGCTGACGACATTGTCGATAAACACCGACGACTGCAGCGGCCAGTCTGCCGACCCCTTGAAGCCTCCATTGGTATCGCCCGTGATCCAGAAGTCCTGCCAGACCAGCATCCCATAGCGGTCGGCCAGCTCATAGAAATCATCCGTCTCCCCCAGTCCCCCACCCCAGATGCGGACCAGATTGACGTTGGCGTTGCGACAGAGCCGCAGCTCGTAGTCGTAGCGCTGGCGGTCCCGGTTCAGCATCATATCCGGCACCCAGGCGCCGCCGACCAGGTGTACGCGGCGGCCATTGACATAGAAGTCGCGGCGTACCCAGCCGTTGACACTAGCGGTAGACGAGCTGACCGTGCGTATGCCGAAGACAAATGAAGTATCCTCCGATATGCCGGCGGCGTCCTTATACTGAAGATGGATGCGGTATAGGTTCGGTTGTCCATACCCGTTCGGCCACCAAAGCCGCGGCTGACGTATGGTGAGCGCCGGTATATCTTTTGCGGACAGGTGCAGGGTTGTTGTTGCTGCGCCTGGCAGGGAGAGCGTCTTTGTAATATGGATGGGGGCAGGGCCGATGAAGTTGTCCGAACTGATGGTAATGTCTAGCCGGCCCTGGCCGGACTGCCCATGATCGACGAGGTCAAGGTCGAGGGAAAGCCTGGCCAGGTTGGTGTCTGGCAGGGCCGGCAGCTCCGTGGTGATCCTTGGATGACGGATGGTCACCTGGCCGGAGGTCCGGAGATAGACCGGCTGCCAGATACCCATATTCCTGTCGCGGACCTCCGGTATCCAGTCCCAGCCTACCGAGCTGAGCATGGTGACGTTCTTGCCAATATCGCCGGTCGGCCCGCCATTCTCATAAAAGTCGTCGAGCGCCTCCAGCTGCGGCGTCGCCGGCTCACCAGGAACGTCGAGCGGATAAATCTTCACCGCAAGCCCATTCTCTTCCCCCGCGTGAATGGCGCCGCTGACGTCGAGGTCGAATTCTTCGAACATCCCCACCATCTTCGCTGAATCGGCGATCAGCCGGCCGTTGACCCAGACTTCCGCGCGATAGTTGATCCCTTTAAAGATCAGCTCAAAATATCGGCCCTTATCGCCTGCAGGGACGGAGAAGCTGGTCCGGTACCAGTACGGCTTCTTCCAGGGATTGGGCTCACCGGGAAGATAGCTGTAGTGCTCAAGGTGGTACTGGCGATTGAAGGTATCAGAGGCGTCGGGTATCAGCATATTGTTCATCCCGATATAGGGATCAGGATAGACCTTGTTGGCGACGAGTCCGGTAAGGACTGTGCACGGGACATTCACCGGGAACCAGTAGTTGGTTTCCCGGTAGTTTATAGAGGAGAGGCTGTCGCCCCCCTCCTTGACGATAACGGAAGATTGGAGTTTAAAATGAGAAAGCCTGTTTTGACGCACGAGGTTTTGGGTCCAGCCGAAGAGGGGCAGGCATACTGAAATGAAAAAACAATATCCAGTGGATCTTTTCATGGCTTACGATTATAAGCAGCAAGATACTCCAACTCTATTTAGTGCTCATGTCGCTGTTGCTGATGAACGCGATCCTCTTACCATCGGGTGACCAGGACGGGGTATTTATCGAGCCCTGCCCGCCATAGACATAGGCCAGGACCCTGGGCGTTCCCTTTCCGTCGATCGGAAGCAGCCGGATATAGACGTGCTTGTACGGCGGGTGAATGCCAGCCGGGGTCTCCTCCTTCAGGAAAGACAGATACACAAACCATTTCCCATCCGGGGAGATATGGGCGAACCAGTTGTTGAGGTCGTCATTGGTCACCTGCTCCTGGCCGCTGCCGTCGGGTCTCATACGCCATATCTGCATCAGCCCTGACCGCACGGAATTGAAATAGATATACTGACCATCCGGCGTATACTCGGGACCGTCGTCCAGCCCCTGTGACGTGGTAAGCCTGATCTCCTTTCCCCCAGCCGCCGGGACCTTATAGACGTCGAACTCGCCATCGCGCTCACCGCAGAATACGAGGTCCTTTCCGTCCGGCGACCATCCATGGAGGTAAGAGGGGCCTTTGGGCGTTATTTGCTTTGGCGTACCGCCGCTGATAGGCACTGTATAGATGATCGATCCGCCCAGGTCACGCACAAAATTGCTCAGACCCAGCTGTTGTCCGTCAAAGGAGATGACGTGGTCGTTATTATTATTGGTGACGGTACCCGTATTGATCGGAGACGGAGTGCGGCTGGCCAGGTCAAATTTGAAGATCGTTCCCCTGGCATTGTTAAAAATGAGGCTTTTCCCGTCGGGTGTCCAGTTGGGCGCCTGTATCGAGTAGGGCACCTGGTAGATGGTCTCACGGTGCCCGGAGGCGACCTCCAATATCTCAAGATTGCTGCCCAGGGTCATCTGGGTCCGCTGGTCGGCCTCGCCCTTGAAGGGAACGGTGATGCTGACATTGCTGAAGACCCCGGTCTCCAGGACGTCCGAGTTGTGCGAGCCGACGAACAGGCCCACATAGACCTCGTCGCCCAGGTCGATCCCGGAGATGGTATCGGTGACATAGGGCTCGCCGTAGATGGCCGCCCGCATGATATATTGATTCCCTTTCCGTTCGAGCTGGAGGATATTCGCCTTCGTAAGCGACAGCTTGTGCTCTTCGGTCTGGGCGCCGGCCGTGCGGCGGAACTGCAGCGAGGTCAGACCGTCGCCGTGCTCCACGGCATTGACGTGGGGGGAGTTGCCGTCGAGGCTTTTGCGGACCATCCAGCCGACCTTTCGGTGGTAGTTGACCCAGTTGCCAAGGAATTCCGCCCGGGTATAGAGGATGAAATCGCCCTTCATCTTCTTCCAGACGTACTGGAATTCGTCGTGGTCGGCCCAGACATTATAGCCGGCGCCGGTGATCACATACTGACCTGTCTGAGGGATAAAGGTGGCGCTGCCCGGTTTGACATTGGCGCCCACATCCCCATGACCTTCGAAAATACCGAGGCTTTGGGCGTTAAGGGACAATGTGAAAGCAAGCAGCGTCGAAAGCAGTAGCAAAACGTTAGTTTGTTTGGGTATCATTGGGTTCTCATTTACCACGACAAATTTATACGCCGATTGCTCAAATCGCCAGTTTTTGACTACATCAACACTACATCATACCCCCAGGCCCCGCTTTGAGCGCCTCTTTTTGCCACAACTTCGCTACATCAAATCTTACCAGGTCTATTACCGGCTACTTCTTTCTCCCGGGCGATATTCAAAATATTTTATCTTTAAGTGAATGAGATTGCCAAAGGCCATATTACTGACGATCCTGACCTGGACCACCCTGGGTGGTGTTGCACAGAACACCATCGGGATCCCCGATATCATCAATTATCCGCGGGATATTTATAATGCGGGCACACAAAACCGGGGAGTCGCCCAGGACGCCAACGGGGTAATGTATTTTGCCAACTACGAAGGCCTCCTGAGCTTTGACGGCAATTACTGGAAATGCTATCCTGTCTCCACAAGGACCGTCGTCCGGTCGGTCGCCATCGGAAAGGACAACCGCATTTATGTTGGCGCCCAGGACGATTTCGGGTATTTCTCCCCCGACAGGACGGGCCGGCTGGTCTTTACCTCCCTCAGAAGCCTGCTCGCGGAGAAAGACTATTCCTTCTCAGATATCTGGTTTACCGTCGTCTCGGGTAATGACGTCTTTTTTCTCTGCCGCGAGAAGATATTCCAGCTCAGCAATAAGACGGTTACCGTATACCCCGCCGCCTCCGAATGGCTGTTTTTGGGAGAAAGCAACGGCCAGCTGGTGGCCCAGGACGGAAAGAACGGACTGCTGGAGTTCAGGAACGGGCTCTGGGCTCCCTTTATAAAGACAGGCATCCTGCCGGCCAACTACCTGGCGACCTGTCTGTTCTCTATCGGGCGGGACAGCAGCTTCCTCGGAACGGTGAATACCGGGTTTTATATCCTGACCGGAGGAAAGACGCTCACACCCTTTCATTTCGCGACGGCCAACCCCTTCGCGAACCAGCGGGTCCTGACCGCGATATCCGTCAACAAGGACTGGCTGGCCATCGGGACGAACCTGGAAGGAACGTATATCGTCAGCAAAAAAGGGGAGATCATACAGAACCTCTCCCGGAAGGAGGGTCTGCAGAATAACAACATCCTGATGCTCTTCCTGGACAAGAACAAGAACCTCTGGATGGGACTCGACAATGGCATCGATCTTATTGCCTATAACAATTCGGTGAAGCATATCTATCCCGAAAAGATGAACGAGGGCTATGGCTATACCTCCATAATATATAATAAGGAGCTGTTTGTCGGGACCTCCAACGGACTTTACAGCCTACCGGTGGACGATATCGGCGACCTCAGCATGCTGCGGGGAGAGTTCAGGTCCGTCCCCAATACCAAGGGATCTACCTTCGAGCTATCCGAGATCAACGGAGACCTGCTGCTGGGCCATCACGACGGGGCCTTCCAGATCAGGAACGACAAGCTGATCCCCATCAACGCCCATGCATCGCACTGGACCTTCCTGCCCTTCTCCAGCGTCCTGCCCTCGTCGCTGATCATCGGGGGGAGCGCACTGGGGATCGACCTGATCAGGTACGACAAAGACCGTTATACGCTGGAGGGGAGTCTGCCGGGCTATTCGGCCTGGTCGCAGTTCATGGCCATCGACAACAACAATACTATCTGGGTGGCGCATCCCTACCGGGGTGTCTACCGGATAGACATGAATGATACGGCGCATCCGAAGATCAGGTACTATAACGACCGCAATGGCCTTCCCTCCAACCTGCGGAACCACCTCTTCAAGATCAGGAACCATATCGTCGTCACCACCGAGAAGGGGGTGTATGAATACGATCCAAAGTCGGATGCTTTTGAGCTTTCTCCCTTGTTCAAGGGATTTTTTGGAGAAAGGAATATCCGGCACCTGAAGGAAGACGCGGCGGGCAATATATGGTTTATCGAAGACGACGGCCTTGGCGTCGTAGACCTGTCCGGGTCCCAGCCGGAGACCATCTACTTCCCCGAGCTCAGCGGGAAGATGGTGGCGGACTATGAACACATCTATCCCTACAACAAATACAATGTCTTCGTAGGAGCAGAGAAGGGCTTCTATCATATCAACTACGAAGAATACAAAAAGAACCGTTATCAGCTGCAGGTCAGGATACGCAGCGTGCATGCGCTTGGCAAGACCGACAGCCTGCTCTTTGCCGGCTACTACGGGGAGGTGAGCGACAGCGCCGACCAGCCGGCCTCAGCCGTGCGCAGCATTTCCAGCAAGTTCAACGGGCTCCACTTCGAATATACGTCCCCTTTGTACGCCGCGCAGAACAGCATCACTTATAGCTATTGCCTGAAAGGCTTTGACCGGGACTGGTCGGCATGGTCGAAAAAGACGGAAAAAGAATACACCAATCTGCCCGCCGGCAACTATATCTTCCAGGTCAGGTCCAAGAGCAATCTGGGGAACGAATCGGCCGTATGCAGCTATCGTTTCAGCATCCTCCCCCCCTGGTATCAGACGGGCTGGGCCTATGGCGCCTATGTGCTGCTGTTTGCCGGACTGGTCTATCTGCTCTTTCTCTGGCAGCGGCGGATCTTCCGCCGGCAGCAGCGACGCCACGAAGAGGAGCGGCGGCGGCTCCAATACCTGCACCAGCTGGAGATGGAGAAATCCGAAAAAGAGATCGTCAAGCTAAAGAACGAAAAGCTGGAATCCGAGATCGAACACAAGAATACCGAGCTGGCTTCTACTGCCATGCACCTGGTGCAGAAGGGGGAGCTGCTCAGCAATATCCGGGAAGAGCTGGTGCGCCTCAAGAAGGCGGGCAACGGCGACGGCTCAGCGGATGAATTTAAAAAGATGCTGAGGATCCTCGAGGAGGAGAACAAGATGGACAAGGACTGGGAACAGTTTGCCATTCACTTCGACAAGGTCCACAGCGATTTCCTGCGGATACTCAAAACCGCCTACCCCTCGCTGAGTGCTCATGAAATGAAGCTCTGCGCGTACCTGCGGATGAATCTTTCGAGCAAGGAGATCGCGCAGCTGGAAAATATTTCCACCCGTGGGGTCGAGATTGGTCGCTACCGCCTGCGTAAAAAGCTGAAGATAGCGACCGAGACCAACCTCTTTGATTTTTTGATGGAACTGCACGCCCGCGGGACGGCGGATCCTAAACCAGATTCTTCTTTATATACGTGATGCTTTTTGTGATACTATCGAACGGAGACCCGGGGCATTTGTCCTGTTCGACGAAGAAATACTTCATGCCGGCCTTCTCTTTGCTGGCAAAGATCTTTTTAAAGTCGATAGTCCCGTTGCCTACTTCGGTAAAGGCATGAGCGGGCGTGCTGTCCATGTCTTTCAGGTGCCACAGCGGGAACCTGCCGGGGTGCTGGTTGAAAAGTTTTATCGGATCCTGACCTGCCTTTGTAACCCAGTAGAGGTCCATCTCCATCTTTACCAGGTTGTGGTCGGTGTTATCCAATAGCACGTCGTAGGGATATTTGTTGTCCTGTTTGTCGAATTCAAAGTCATGGTTGTGGTAGCAGAACTGGATGCCTGCTTTTTTACACTTCTCGCCGGCGACATTGAACTCTTCGGCCATCTTCTTATAGTGATCGAGGCCCAGACGCTCTTTGGGGGATAACCAGGCGCAGACCATGTACTGGATGCCGAGGGCGTGAGCGTCCGCTACGGCCTTGTCCCAGTCGTGGAGCACCGTTCCCTTGTTGGGGTCGGCCAGACCCGAACCGTCTTCGCCGAGGCGATAGTGGCAGCTGCGCATGACCTGGTTATTGCTCTTGAGGACGCCGGCAAATGTCCTGGGGTCCATGCCGTAGAACGTTTCCGTGCCGGTATAGGTGGCGCCTTCGAGGGAGTTGAAGCCGATCTCGGCGACTTTGGCCAGGGTGCCCTTGGGGTCCTTTGCCATCTGATCGCGGACGGTATACAGCTGGAGGCCGATAGTCGGCTTTCCGGCGGTGAAAACATTTGAAATGGAAGGTGCGGCAAGGATGCCTGCGGAATAGACTGCTGTGGTTTTTAGAAAGGACCTTCTGCTGTGCATGTGCGTGTGTTTTTTAAGCGGGCCCCGCGGGGCGACCCATATGGAACAATTCGTTGCGCCCGTAATTTACGGTTCCCTGATGCATGGACCCGGTTTTTCACCACATCATTACTACATCAGGACCTTCAATTTAGTGATTCGATGGGAAATTACGCGGGTAATTTTTGTAACTTCCATAAAATATGCCGCCATATGAAGTATTGTCTCTTTCTCTTCCTGGCGTTCTCCTCGTTCTTCGTTCGCGCCGGCGAAGACCATCCAACACTTCCGATCGGCTCTGCCGCTCCCGACTTCAGGCTTCCGGCCACCGATGGAAAAGAATACAGTCTTTCTTCATTTAAAGACGCACGCGTGCTGGTCGTCGTCTTTACCTGTAACCACTGTCCTACGGCGCAGGCATATGAGGACCGGCTGATCCGGCTGACCTCGGACTATCGCAGCAAGGGGGTGGCCGTCGTGGCCATCATGCCCAACGATCCGTCCTCGATCCGCCTCGACGAGCTGGGCTATACCGATATGGGCGACAGCTTCGAAGAGATGAAGCGCCGCGCCGCCGAAAAACACTACAATTTCCCCTATCTGTATGACGGCAAGACCGAGGAGGTCGCAAAAAAATACGGCCCCATCGCTACCCCGCACATTTTCATCTTTGACAAAGATCGCAAGCTTCGCTATTCCGGCAGGGTCGACGACGTAGAAAAGCCGAGCAGGACGCCTACGACCCTGGATACGCGCAATGCCATCGACGCCCTGCTCGCCGGCAAAGAGCCGCCGGTAAAAACTACCAAAGTATTTGGCTGTTCCATAAAGTGGGCGGAGAAAAGCGACTGGATCGAAAAGGCGAAACAGGAATGGGCAAAAGAGCCGGTAAAGCTGGACACGATCACGGCAGACGGGATAAAGGACCTCGTCAGGAACGGCTCTGACAAGCTGCGGCTGATCAACGTCTGGGCTACCTGGTGCGGACCCTGCGTCGCGGAGTTCCCCGATCTTGTGGACATCAACCGGATGTACCGCAGAAGGGATTTTGAGTTTATCAGCATCAGCGCCGACGAGCCGGCCAAAAGAGCAAAGGCCCTGCAGTTCCTGCAAAAGTCGCAGGCGTCAAATACCAACTACATCTTCAATACCGATGACAAGTACAAGCTGATCGAAGCGATCGACCCCAAATGGCAGGGAGCCCTCCCTTATACGCTGGTGGTTGAGCCGGGCGGCAGGATAGTCTATGCAAAAGAAGGGCCGGTGGACGCAGCGGTGCTTAAGAAGACGATCGTCGATGACCCGGTGATCGGGAGATATTATTGAGCCCCTTCCTCATCATCCTTATCCTCTTCCAGCGCGTCCGAGCCCTTGGCCCGTCGGACCTTTATAACGGGCTTGTCCTGTGTGCCGATCACCGTCACCGGGATACCGATGATCCCAAAAGGCGGCAACCCGACCCGGAAGTGGAGATTGAGCTGACCGTTGAAGCTCGTCTGTCCTTCGATCCGCAGGCGGAAGGCCGAAACCTTCATACGCGTGCGCTCGATCGTAATGATATTGTTGCTGATCGTAGACTTGATATCGACCTTCGACAGGTCGGGATCGTTAACGTCCTTATTGGTCTCCTTGCTCACCTCGCTGAACAGCCGAAGACCCTTTACCTTCACCTTGCTGATCGAGAGCGTTCCCCCTCCTCTAAGAGACGGATATACCGGGAACATATTTCCATCGAGTCTGCCGGCCAGACCATAATCGAGGGAAATGATCCCCTGCGCTTTTGACGCGGAGCTGGCGAGGTCGTGGAAGATTTTGACCTCCCTGTAGGCCCGCTGGACGTCAAAGTCTTTGGCCTGGATATGATAGTCGAAGCGCGCGCTTTGCGGGGTAGTGCTCGCATAGGAGGCATTCATCCGGACCGGCGCCCCGGCGAGTCTGAAGCTGGTAGTGTCGAGCCGGACGACACCCGTGTCGATGCTGACGCCGCCCGCGAAGCTGTCGATGTTGAGGCCGTTGTACTCGATCTTTTTGACCTTTGCGTGGAAGGCGACGTCGAGGTCGGAAGGGATGATGATCACTCCCTTCTGAGCCGGAGCCCTGGTCGCGGTCCCTGCGGCGGCCGCGTGTCCCCCTGTGCCCGGTCCCGCAAACGCCATCAGCTGATCCACGAACACATAGTCGCTGGTCAGGTCAAAATTCCCCTTCAGCGGCTGCTTCTTATCCGACATATACCCGATGACATCCGACAGCCAGCCGTTCAGCCCAAAACGGCTTTTGCCATAGCTGGCGTCAAAATCATCGAACCACATCTTGTCCTGATTAAAACGGAATACGCCCTTATGGATCAGGAAAGGCAGCGGAAAAAGCTCCGAGCTCACCTGCAGGTCTTTTACCTTGAGATCCCCCTCGTTGAACAGCCGGTCATAGTGACCCTGTGTCGCATCGCTCTGCAGTCCCCGCAGCGAGAGCCGGGTTTCCACCAGCCCGCTGATGGCATAGTCGGTCAGGGCGAAGACCTTTACGATCCTGCCGAGGTCGAGCGTCCCGCGGGAGACGATATTATACCGAAGGTTGGAGAAGTTCTGAAGGTCCGCCTTCAGGGTGAACGGCTGCCCCTCGAACAGAAAGGAAACCGGCGTGAGCGCTACGTCGAGGTCCTTCATCGAGCCATTGCGGCTGGTCACCTTCGCGGCGACCTGGATATGTTCCAGGGGACGAGGATAATATTTCGTTTGCACAGTGCCGTTATCCAGCTGCAGGTCGGCCTCTGTCACGGGGAACTTTTGTCTGGAAGGCAGGAAATTGCCCTTTGACTTGATGTGTACCGCCAGGTCTCCTGCCAGTTCGATGCTGTCCAGCGGAACTACTTTTTTGATATCGGAGAGGTGAAATACCGTCTCCAGTCCCGCCTCGATGGGGAAGTCGCGGGCATTGCCCATCCGCAGAAAGCCCTTTATCGAGCTGCTCAGCACATTCGCGTTGAGGTTCTGAAGGTTCACAGAGGCGTTGTGATAGTCAGGGCTCGCGCAGGAGGCGTCTAGGTCAAAGCTGATATTGGTGACTGCTTCCGGCCGGGAAGCATACTTCAGGTAGCCACTGCGCAGGGAGGACCTGAGAGAGAACACCGGTATGCTGGAGATCACGGTATCCAGCTTTACCTTCCGGAGGGTCTCCTTTCTGACCACGCGCGTAGCATACTGGCCTTTGGCGGTCAGGTCCAGCCCGTAGCGTCCCTTGAGCGCGAGGGACTGCAGCCCCATCGCCCGGTGCCATTTTTCCAGGTCCATCTCCGAACGGACCCTTGCATCGACGATCGGAGCCTTCAGGCCCTGCAGACGCAGCGTCGCGGTGAAATAATCCTTTTCTACATTGAAGAAGATCGAGTCGATGGTCAGCCGCAGACTGTCCGGGTTGAGGCCCGGGAGACGGGTCTCGAAATTGACATAGAGGTTGCTGACGGGTGTGGGCGCCTTGTCATATGAGATATACCCGTTGCGGACCTTCATGTTCAGGTTGAGGTCGGGCATGGTATTCGTCGACGCGACGTATTTACCAGCGAGCGAGGCGTCGATGTCCCCCGTGCCCTGTATTTCGGTCTTGTTCAGCCAGGTCACCATATCCGGGGGCAGGGCCGTAAAGATATCGTGCAGGTTCGAGTGCTGGGACTTCAGCTGGAAGTTCATGTCATAGCCGTCCTTCAGGAAGGAGAACTGGCCCGTGACGGTCACGGGCAGCTGATTGATCAGCAGCTCATTTCGCTCGAAGAGGAAGGCGAGCGAGTTGGTATTGATCTTGGTGATCAGGTCGGCGTTGATCTTCTTATTGGCGAAATAGGCGATCTTTTCATAAGCAAGGTCCATCGAATCGATCTGCATATGTGTGTGCAGGTCGAAGACGTCTTTGGAAAGATCGCCGTTGCCGGTATAGTCCAGACCGCGGGCCCTGATCAGCAGCGCAAGCGACTGGTCGTCATATACCAGGCTGCTTCGCTCGAAGATGATCTGCTGTATCCTGAGGGATGCGCTGCCGGAGTCGGCCTCATTGACGGGCTTGTTCTTCGGCTTGGACGCATAAATATTGTAGTTGGGCTTGCCCGATGAGTCGATGAGGATATTGATGACGGCGTCGGTCAGGTATATCTTGTCGATCGTGACCTCGGAAAAGACGCTGCGGAGGTCCACCCCGAGCGAGATCTCGCTGGCCCTGATCAGCTGTTCCTTTTCGAAGGGCGCCGAACCGTTGAGGCGTACGTCATAGAGGGTTAATGTCAGGGCCGGGAAGTGGCGGAAGAAGGAAAGCCGGGCGGCGGAAAAATGCAGCTCTGTTCTGACGCTGTGGCGGGCCCACTGGCGGATCTTGTTCGAGACAAAACGGGGGAAGATATAGGGCAGGAGGAAAAGCAGCAGCACCAGACTCCCCGCGGTTATCCCAGTGATCTTCAGAACCTTCCAGATGATCCGTTGCACGCTCCGCTCCATAAATAGCCTTTAAGAGGATTATTTACCTCAAAAGTACTACTATATTCGGTGGTGGACAAGCTACCGGCTACTGCAAGGCGCGCAGCAGGGGTGACAGCCAGGACGTCGACTTCTTCCCATACGCCAGGGACAAACGAAAACTACGGAAAGACTCGTCTCCTCTCACGTCGATGCGCTGAAGGAGGAAGCGGTTGGTCACCGGGAATCGGTTGAGGCGGTTGCCGATACGGAAGGCGAGCCTGATCCCCTGGTCTTCCAGTATCTCGAAGAAGCGGGACTCCTGGAGAACTTTCCGGGGCCAGGCGCCATAAGGGTAGGCAAGAACGGGCTGAAAGAGAATACCCATTTCGTCGAGGGCCGTCATACTGTTATAAATATCCGCTGATATTTCGGCGGGTTGCAGTACGTCGTAGCCTTCATGGTCCATGGAATGAAGTCCGTACTCTACAACGGCAGGGTCCATCTTGCGGAGATCTGCCGCTGAGAGACAGGGTTCTTCACGATACATGCCCCGCTTGATGAAGGCGGGGACAACGAAGAAGTTCAGCTTTAGCTGATATTTTATGGCCAGGGGATAGGCGAGCTGATAGTTGTTGAGGAAGCCGTCGTCGAAGGTGATCAGCACGGCCTTGTCCGGCAGCGCCATCTTTTGTTCGTGACAGGCGATAAGCTCGCTAAAGAGCAAAGGCTTATAACCGTTGGAGCTGAGGTAATGAAAATGCTGTTCCAGCTGAACCGTGTCAACGGTCAGTCCATCCCTTCTGCCGTCTTCCGACACGCTATGATACATCAAAACGCGTAATCTGCTCATTCGCTCGATTTCAGGTTCAACTCCCTTGTCTTTACATATTTTACAAAATGCGAAACCGTACACAGCACCGACCAGTAAAAGCCCTGGGCCCCGTTGAGAATATTCCTTTCTAAAAAGAAGTAACGCGTAAAATGAAAGGGAAGGCAGGCAATGATCGTTAAAAGCGATTTCCGCCGGCCTCTTTTTGCGGCGCCTTCGGCCCCCATTGTCGTATAGCGGTTGCATTTCTCCAGCCATTGCTGGAGGTTATGATAGCTGTAGTGCAGGATCCGGTGGTTCATTTTGCCAATCTTCCCTGCGATCTCGATCTTTTCGTGAAGCGCATCGGCGTTGAAATTCCCCGTGTTCCGGTTGAAAAGCCGTAAAAAATAGCGCTGGCTTTCCTTTCCGTAGCGAAACTCCCGGCCCAGGAATACCAGGTTCATGGGCAGGCTGAAGGCGTCGCAGCGGGGGTTTTGTTTCATCTCTCCGATGATCTCTCCGATCAGCTCTTCGGACAGGACCTCATCGGCGTCGATGCAGAGTATCCAGTCGTTCTTTGCCAGGGCTACGGCATGTCTTTTCTGCGTGCCATAGCCGTCAAAAGCCCTGTAGAAGATGCGGCAGCCAAACTCCCGGCATATCTCGACCGTTTCGTCCGTACTATAGCTGTCGAGAATGACGATCTCGTCGCACCAGTACAGGCGGGAGAGCGTACGCCGGATATTCCGGCTTTCGTTGCGGGTGATAATGACCGCGCTTACGGGGGTTATGCTGCCGGATCTCAGCCGGGGCCGCGGTCGATGTCCAGCCATGAGGCCGCCCGCTGCCGGAGCGAGGCCGCCCGGCGCTGGCGCGAGGCTTCCCGATGCCGTCACATTGGGCGTGGGAGCAGTCCGGTTAGGAATAGGGGCCGTCCGGTCTGGCGCAGGGGTTGAAAAAGGGAGATGCCTTGAGGGCATCTCCTTTACTATTGCACTCATTCGCTGAGCAGGGGTGTTTTTAAGGTTAGCTGGCCTAAAGAGATAAAACACCGATCAGCTATTTACCCCTACGGCAAATGACAAAAATTTTTTTCGAAAGATCGGCGGGTCACCTGCCGGCGGAGCAGGCCACCCTTCGGGAGGCTATCTTAACTGATCAAAATAATAAAACCACTGTCTTTTGCTGCTGCTTCCAAAGATGCCCAGGCCGTTGACGATATTTCCAGGCGGGGAGTAGAGCTGTCCGGTCGGGACCGACCCGATATCCAGCTTGTATTTCTCGTAGTAGAACAGGTAGTTATACAGCTCGGGACTCACGGATTTGACCATGATCAGGACGATCCCGGGGGAATTGTTCGTCTGGTCCCGGAAGAATTTCTTATCGACGGAAAAGCCGGTCGTGTAGCTCGCGCCAAATACCCGGGAAGGCAGAAATATCCGTCTGAAGGGACTGTCGAGGCTGCTGACCTGGCTGTTGGCGACATTGGGGTCGTCGGTGTAAAGATTTAGTCGGAGATATGTGTTCCGGGGTATGGTGTCCAGCCGGAGCACTACCCCCGGGGAGTCTTTGACCGTCTGATATAGTTTTTGCGCATCGGATCTGGAGTAGTCATAACGGATGCCCTTCCATGTAAAGGAGTGGGACAGGCTGACCAGCTGTTTGACGGCTTCAAATACATAGTAGTGGTCCACGCCCGGCGTGTCCAGCAGGGTGAACTTACAGTTCATGACCGGGGTATTCCCGCGCAGGCCGCTGCTGGTGTCGAATCCTGTCAGGTGGACCAAAGGCGGGATCGTGGTCTTGGCCGTAACAGTGCCGGACAGCGGGTCCTGTACCTGGAGGCTATAGGTGGTGCCGGAATGGGGACGTTGCGGAGCTGTATAGATAGATGCCGGGTCATTGGCGAAGTCAGGAGAGGTATTCAGCTTAAGCAGCCACGACCGGCCGTCAGCCCGGAAGATCTGGACATGCGCCGAGCTGACCTTTTCAAAACTGATAATGCCCCCGCTGCCCACCTGTATACTCTTGCTCACCGGGACCTTCAGCGAATCCCCGGCCGATATCTCCGTCAGGATCACCAGCTGGTTATTGACGGAATCGTTGGGATAGGGGTTCTTCCTGCACCCCGAGAGCACGACGGCCAACAGCAGGCCCGTCACTGCGGCGGGCCTCCCGACGGGGAGTAACCGGCTCTTACCGGCGACCCATCCACCTCCCACGGGGCAGACATACCTAAAAATCAACCGTCGCAGAGACATACGGGGTTATATTAAATAATTTATTCTTCATTACAATGACCAGGGATTTTTCGCGAAGGGTCCCTTCCAGCCCATAGCTATACTGGCTGGGAGCCCCATAGACGTTGTAAACCCCTGCAGACAGGACAAAACCGAACCGGCCCTTACGGGTAGGACGATAGGTGCCGGCCAGGTCGAGGCGGTGGTATGGATTGGTACGATAGTCGTTGACCCCCGAGAAATGGTAGATAAAACGGTATTCGCGGAGGGCGTCGTCCGGACTATAGGTCTGCTGTGCGTTATCGTAGTCGGGATAGATCCTCTCCGGCAGTGTGAATACGTCCCCCGAAGCGATCATCCAGAGCAGGGAAAGGTCCGTTTTCCTGTTGGCCTTATAGGTAACGGCAATATTCAGGTTGTGACGACGGTCATATTTAAAGGGGAATTTCTTTCCCTGGTTGATCAGATCGAACTGCCGCCAGTTCCAGGAAAGTGTATAGGCGACATGCAGATTCAGCCGCCGGGTGGATTTCTCCGCCATCAGCTCGAGGCCGTAGCTCCAGCCTTTACCAGTTTCCACGTTCTTTTCCCACGACGAATCGGTGTTGATAAAAAAGCTCTTTCCCTCGGCGTAGTTGGTGACGTTGTTCATCTTCTTCCAGTAGGTTCCCGCGCTGAAGGAGAACTTATTCACCGTCCTTAGCGCATAGCCAAGATCGAGGGTATAGCTGGATTCCGGGCTTAGCTGGCCGGTGGCGGGGACCCAGGTGTCACTGTTGATACCCAGCGAAGGATTGGTGAGCAGGTGCAGGTACTGGATCATCCGGTTGTACGAAAAATACAGCTGCTGCCTGTCGGTCAGCCGCAGTGCGGCGAATAGCCTTGGCTGATAGGAATTATAGTGGAAGCTCCGGAAGCCGTAGCCCGAGAAGTGCAGCCCCGGCCGGAGGAGGATATGTCTGCCGATGTTGAACTCGCCTTCGCTGTAGAGCGTAAACTCCCTGAAGGGCAGTGGCGTAAAGGACTGGAAGGCGCCGGGATCGATCGAGATCGTGGAGTCTAATTTGCTCTCGAATGGCTTGATCCGGGTAAATGCCGCCTCTCCGCCAAAGTTGAGCCTGATCGAATTGGAAGCCCTGACCTCGAACTGGGTCCTGGCGTTGTACTGCGCGATCGACGAGTAGGTGTTGAAGGTCCGGCGCATGATCGGCGTCCCTGTCGAGTCGTCATAAATAGTGTAGATGTACCCCGCAAGATTATAGTAGTTGCTTACGTTGAGCGACGTATTGACAAAGGAATTGCTGCCCAGCAGATGGGTCCAGCCGACGCTGGCGATCTGGTTGCCCCAGCGCTGGCGGTTGTTGAGGTTGTTGTCGTTGACCTGGAGGTCCAGCCGGTCTTCGCCCGCATAGAAATTGGCCATGATCTTGTTGTTGCGGTCGAGCAGATGGGTCACGCGGACGTGGACGTCGTAGAAATCGTTGTAAAAGTCTTTTCGGAAAGTGTTCAGCAGTGCATTGAACATGCTGTGACGGAAGGAGAGCATCATCGCCGTCCGGTCCTTCTTCAGAGGACCCTCTACCGTAAAGGAGCCCGCGAGAAAATTGACGTTGGCTTCCCCGCCCCATTTCTTCATATTGCCGTCCTTGGTGGTTACGTCGATGACGGAGGACAGGCGGCCGCCGTATTTGGAGGGGAAATCACTTTTGAACAGCTGCATGCTGCGCATTGACGTCCTGTTGACGATCGACAGCGCCCCAAGCATATGGGTGGGATTGAATACGGGGTTGCCATCCAGTAAAAAGAGGTTGCCGTCCTGTTCACCGCCGCGGACGAGGAGGCCGCTATAGGCGTCCGTTACGTTGACGACGCCGGGCAGCAGGTACAGGGAACGCAGGGCGTCATTCTCTCCAAGGAAATTATTGTAGGCCTCATACTGGCTCGGCAGGATACGCTGCTCGCCGCGCATCGGGTTGCCGGAAACTATAACTTCGGGTATATCCTCCCGGCCGAAAAGGGAAATGTCCTTCCGCTCGTCCCAGTGAATATCCACCGCGACCACCTCTGTTCGGTAGCCGGCATACGATATCTCGAGGACATGATGGCCTTCGGGCAGCGAAAGACTGAAATAACCGTGAACGTTAGAGAGCGTTACCTTGCGGGAAGATGGCTCGCGGATCGTGGCGTCCGCCAGCGGTTCGAGGCTGCCTTCTTCCCGGACGATGCCAAAAAAATAGTACTGCGGCAGCAGGGCTTCCCCGGAAAGGGGCGTAGCGGAGGGGACCAGGAGCACCTTGTCGTTCTTTTCTATCGCCTTGACCTTCTCGCCTTCCAGTACCTGCTGTAGCAGGGCGCCAAGCGTCAGCGCCTCGGTGTTGAGCGTGATGATCCTGTCTTCCCGGAAGGACAGCGAAGCAAACTCTATCGTTATACCGCTCTCCTGGTTGATCTCGTCGAGAAACTGGCGGATGGTTCCTTTTTGCAAACGGGAATGAAAAGGCCTGTAGAGGATGCTCTTCTTTTGCGAAAACCCCTCATTGATGATCAGACAATTCAAACCCATTAAAAGGAAGTATCGGACCAGATGCCTCATGGAATGTAAAAGACAAATGTATCCTTTTCTTTCCGTGTAGAAAGCCCTGTCATCAACCGTACCTCCTCCAATACTTCTTTCAGGGGCTGGCGTTCAAACCGGGCGGTAACCCTGATCGTCCCGGCCTTTTTGGCCAGCGCAGGATCGATGGCTATGGGGGTCTGATAATAGTCGGCAATGTCTGCGGCCACGTTGCTGAGCGGCTGGTCTTTGAAATCCAGTACGTCGGTCTTCCAGGCGAGAATATTGGGGTCCGCGGTCGGGATTATGGCCGTAAAACCGCTGCCGGAAAGCATCGCCTTCTTACCCGCCGTAAGGATCAGACTGTTGGAAGGGTTGGTCTTATCCGAGAATTTCACTTTGCCGGTAATGACGGTCAGCTCGTCGCCGAAGGGCTGGTCGTTGACCAGGAAAGACGTGCCGATATCCTGGAAGACGGCGAGCCGGGTACGGATACGGAAAGGCGTGGCGGGGTCTGCCGCTGGTTCGAAGAAGGCTTCGCCGGAGAGTTTGACGGTCCGATCGGTGAGTCCGGCCGTGTAGGACAGTGTGGCCCCCTTCCGGAGGTGCACCAGGGAGCCATCGGGCAGAGTTACGGTCTGGTTGGCCGTCCCGGCGTGTATAGAGGTCTGCGTGCCCCCGCTGTGAGCGCGCATCCACCAGCCGGCGGCGCCGAGGACCAGTACAATGGAGGCGGCAGCAAGCGCCCTTTTCCAGGGGAAGATACGGACCGTCCCAGGGTTCACGCCCTCCGCCCCGGTCCCACGGTACACATTTCCGATAGTCCCAGTGGTCATATTCAGTCGCCCTTGAACCTTTTCAAGCGCGGCCTCAACATCAAAAGAATGGGCGGCCAGCGTCCTTCCGCTGTCGTTCCATATCTTCTCCAAAGCCTGGTATTCCAGCCGGTTTTGCGGATCGGCTTCCAGCCAGCTTTGCAGGGCTGCCTGTTCGGCAGGATCGGCCTGCGAGTCCAGGTGTTTCAGCACGAGTTGTATGTAGTCCGCTTCTGACATGTTTAGCAGTTATATCTTTAATACGCCAAAAATTGGTTTACCCCTATGGCCTCAGGGTAAAATCAGGGCCAGGATAAGGACCAGGCCGACGCCATTCGCCTTTAAATAGGCCCTTAATAGCCGCAATGCCTTGCTCAGCTGGTTCTCCACCGTCTTGGGAGAGATCTCCAGCGAAGCAGCTATCTCCTTGTAGCTCAATTTGCTGAAACGGCTGAGCAGGAAAACTTCCCTGCACTTCGGCGGCAGCCGGTCGATCGCCTCCTCCAGCAGGGCCAATTCGTCCTTTTCACCGCCCGCGCTCCCTCCACCGGAACCGACCACCTTCCCCCCACCCGACGAGCCGGCCCCGCTGCCCGCTCCCCGGGAATAGCCATTTCCCCCCGGGTACCCGTCTCCGGGGTATTGTTCATCCGCAGCCAGATCGGCCCCCTGGTCGTCGCTGAAAGGTAGAATGATCTGCTGCTTCTCCCGCCGCAGCCAGGTGATACAATTATTCCTGACTGCAGTAAAAAGGTAATATCGGATGGAGGTCTCCGTGAGCAGTCCGCGACGCTGCTCCCATATCTTCACGAACAGGTCCTGGACGATGTCCTCGCTTACATCCGGGTCTTTGGTGAACGTGACCGCATAGTTGCAAAGCGGACCATACCAGGCACGGAAGACGGCTTTAAACTGATTATATTGTTCGGCTTCGGCGGAGCTCATAAATTTAGCTCAGGCAAGTTAGGGTAAAATAAAAAAATCTTCCTACTTTTAGGAACTGTACAATTTCACGCATATGAACTTCTAGATCAGACCTGACCATTGCAGGTCTCTGACAAAAGAATTTACTCCCCCAATTAATCGGGCACTTCGTCCGGCTTTTTTCTGTTTATCGCAATTGTTTGTTCAGTCCAATTAAACTGGTCTTATGTCAATGCCACAACCTAATCAAAAGGGAAGCACCTTTTCAAAAGCGATCTCACTTTTCCGGCAGGCGCTGTCCGGAGAGCACCAGGATTATACCACAGGCAGCATCCGTCGCGCCGTTATCCTGTTATCCGTACCTATGATACTCGAGATGTGCATGGAATCCGTATTCGCGATCGTAGACATCTTCTTTGTGGGCCGCATCGGACAGAGGGCTGTGGCTACGGTCGGGCTGACCGAGTCCGTGCTGACCCTCGTGTATTCAGTTGCCATGGGACTGGCGATGGCGGCGACGGCAATGGTCGCGCGGCGCACCGGCGAGAAGAATGTCGAGGAGGCTTCGCAGGCTGCCGCCCAGTCGATCAACCTGGCGCTGATCATGACCCTGCTGGTGAGCACGGTTGGAGCATACTTTGCTGCGGATATACTGCGGCTGATGGGTGCTTCGCCGGAGACGGTGAAGGAGGGAGCATCCTATACGAGGATAGTTTTTGGCGGGAGCATCGTCATCATGCTGCTCTTCCTGATCAATGGCATCTTCCGCGGGGCGGGCAACGCCTCGATGGCGATGTGGTCCCTGTGGATCGCCAACGGCTGTAATATCCTGTTATGTCCGCTGATGATCCATTTCTATGGGCTGAAAGGGGCGGCGATCGCCACCACCATCGGCAGGGGTGTCGGGGTTTGTTTCCAGCTCTATCATCTGGCCCGGGGCAACAGGACGATCCGCATCGCCTGGAAGCATTTCCGTCCGAAAAGCTCGGTCATACTGGGCCTGCTCAAGATCACCTGGTCGGGATTCTTCCAGTTCTTCATCAATTCCGCCAGCTGGATGGTGATGGCCTGGCTCGTTGCCCGGTTCAAGGAAACAGCCATCGCCGGCTACCAGGTCTCCATCCGGATCCTGCTTTTCTTCCTGCTGCCAGCCTGGGGCATGAGCAATGCTGCGGCTACCCTTGTAGGGCAGAACCTGGGGGCGGGGCAGCCCGGGCGCGCCGAACAGTCCGTTCGTACGGCAGCAAAGTACAATGCCATCTTCATGCTGTTCGTGTCCCTGCTTTTCCTGGTTGGAGCCAGTACGATCGTGGGCTTTATCAACAACGACCCGGCCGTCGAGGCAGTCGCCGTGCAGGCGCTGCACATCATCAGCCTGGGCTATGTATTTTATGGGGTGGGCATGGTGCTGACCAATGCCTTCAATGGCGCGGGGGACACCCTTACGCCTACTATAATAAACATATTCGGTTTCTGGGCATTCCAGATACCCCTGGCCTGGTTCCTGGCCCTGGGGCTCAATCTGGGACCGTCCGGGGTCTTCATGGCCATCCTGATCACCGAAACGTCCATCACGCTGGTCAGTTTTGTCCTATTTAGGAGGGGTAAGTGGAAAGAAGTTAAGGTCTAAGGTTTTTCCTAAAAGATTCTTGCACAATCAGAAAATAGATAATATTTTGGTTTCCCTACCGTTTATAATCCGCGGCCGGCGGCGTCCAGCTGCCGGTCCGGCCGACCCGAAAAGGTCAGTCCGAAATCACGGTTATAAGGGAGGATCTTCGACTGGGGACGAGCATCGCGAAGTCCCCGAACAAGACACCCAACGGTGTTGGGTGACGAAGTTCTCGTAGAGGCAACTGATTAAAAACCTTTGAAACATGCGTCGTATCTTAACACGTGGATTATTGTGCGTTCTGGTCGCATTTGTTTTACCGGTGAATGTGCTGAAAGCCGGTAACCCCGTGACCACAAAAAGCAAGAGAGCAAGCAAAGCCGCCGCCTTTGCAGAAGAAGTAACGAACCTGTATGACCAGATCGATCTGAAAGAGATGGGGCTGACCAAAAAGGCTTTTGAATATGCTCTGAAAGGTTATTACTATCTGCTCGAACACCACTGGCTGAACAAGACGAATATCCTTTCTATCTGTGACCTGAGCCAGTCGTCCCGCAACAAGCGGTTGTATATAGTGGACCTCGAGGAGAAGAAAGTGCTGGTCAATACCTATGTGGCGCATGGTCACAATTCGGGAATGGAATACGCCAGCTCTTTTTCGAATAACCCTTCTTCGCACAAGACCAGTCTTGGCTTCTATGTGACCCAGGGAACTTATTATGGAAACAACGGACTCTCTTTAAAAATGAGGGGTATGGAAAAAGGCTTCAACGACAGAGCGGGTGGCCGCAACATCGTGGTGCACGGTTCAGAATATGTGGGCCCCGACTTTCTCCAGATGAACAAATTCTGTGGCAGAAGCTATGGCTGTCCGGCCGTTCCGGCCGATGAGTCCGAAAATATTATCGATCTGATCAAAGAAGGTTCATGCCTCTTCATCTATCATCCAACGAAAAAATACATAAGCCGGTCGAAGATACTTAACAGCTAGCATGGACGCACACTTCTAGATGGTTTGAAGGTGAAAAAGCTCAATATAGGTTCGTACCCTATGGTTGGGCTTTTCTTTTTTTCCCCTTATTCCCGCCGCCCGGCCTTAACTTTTACAAGACTGTTGTATTCATCCGAATACCGGTAGTACGTATTTTTTAGCCTGCCGTTGAGTGTAGTCGCCAGCTTTATCCGGTAATACTGCCCCTTCCTTTTTTCAATTTCCAGCTTCGTATCCTCTTCTTTATTTGCCTGACCCGGCGCGTCGGAGGTATCTACCGACGAATGATAATCGTAAGAAAGAATGGAGGTCAGCGGGTTCTCGGGGAAGCCTCCGAGCAGATATTCTTCGATCGAAAATAATTCGGCAGAACCCGCTTCCTCTCCCATATTGGCATATACCGGCCTCTCCAGCATCAGACAGGTCCAGCTGTCTCCGATGGGGAGCAAGGAGAATTTACCGAGACCGCCGGGTCCTTCGCCACCGAATATCCCGGATCTCGTCCAGAACTTTTCGAACTTATATAGCCGCCAGGTCCGCGTAGCGGAATCCTGCGAAAAGAGTGCAATAGACAAAGGAGCCCCGCAGGAATGGCAGCTGCCGAAACCGATCTTGTAATTGTCCGAGCTGTCGACCCAATAATGGTAAGTAACAAAGATAAATACCGCGCAAAGCCTTCTCCCCTGGTCTTTAAAGTACATGGTCGTGTCGAGCGTGGTGTGACAGCTGTCATCATAAGAAAGCTGAATGTTCTGCTTTTCGTAGAAATTGGGTTCCCAAATCGCCGTATCCCCTTTCATCACGGGATTGTCGAACAGTCGGCGGAATATCCCGATCGTATCGAGCCTGTTGAAGGTGACGGCGCTGTCCGGATCGTATCTATGCCTGATGATCGGCGCCGCGGCTGCGGCGGGACGGTGATCTTTACAGGACAGTAGCACAATGCAAAAGGTTAATGGCCGGAGAAGGGAGTTGGGGGACATAAAAAAAATAATAGAAAAATACATTTTTTCGTCACCCGCTAGTGTTAGAATTTACTTAAAACTGCCACCCTACATATTGCGCGAGCAACCCGACAAACAGACCGCTCCATATTTCAAAATTAGAGTGAGAGCCCAGCAGCAGGCGGGAAGTCAGGACCAGGCCTGTCACCAGCAGCGCCACCGACAGATACAGCCCGGAAGCATAGGCATCATTGAATGAGAAGAGGAAGAAGAACATCAGCGCGCCACCCATGGCGATCGCGTGCATGCTGATCTTAAAATAAATATTGGCGAGCCAGCCGCCGCAGATCGCGAGAAATGCGCCCAGCAGGAAGTGAACGGTGACGGGGGGACTGTCGCGCAGGTTCTTGAAGACATTCCAGCTCCACCAGTAAAAGATCATCGTGATAAGATAGGGAATGATCCTGTCTTTCACCGTGCGGAGCTGCATGGATGAGACAAAGTTCAGGCGCCAGAGCAGGAACACGGAGAACAGCGGGAAGAGGGCATTGAAAAGTACGATATGAAGAAAACGCAGCACCTTGATCTTATGCTCAAATCCGTCAAATGCGAAAGGGTGAATAAAGATCAGGAAACCCATTACATATGTGGTGATGAACAGCGGATGAAAGACATAGGAGATCAAATGCGCGAAGAAGCGCAGCACGGGAGAGGTGCTCCCTGTTTTCCGGTCTGCCACGGCTGTGTTTGAATTTGTCATAGTTCCTTTCTAAGTCTGGCTACGGGTATGTTTAGCTGTTCGCGGTATTTCGCCACCGTCCGGCGGGCAATGTTATAGCCTTTTTCCTGGAGCAGCTCGGTCAGCTTTTCATCGCTGAGGGGTTTCTTCTTGCTCTCCCCTTCGATAAGGTCGCTGAGGATCTTCTTTACTTCCCGGGTAGAAACCTCTTCACCGCTGTCGGTACTTAGCGATTCGCTGAAGAAGAACTTAAGCCGGTAGGTACCAAATTCCGTCTGTACGAATTTGCTGTTGGCGACACGGCTGACCGTGGAGATGTCGAGACCTGTGCGCTCCGCGATGTCTTTCAGGATCATGGGGCGCAGCGTCGTTTCGTCTCCGGTGAGGAAGAAGTCGTGCTGATAGTCCATGATCGTATGCATGGTGTTGTAAAGGGTCTGCTGGCGCTGTTTGATGGCGTCGATAAACCATTTGGCCGCGTCGATCTTTTGCTTGATAAAGAGCACGGCTTCCTTCTGACGCTTGTCCTTCTTGCTGCCCCGGTCGTATTCCTTGAGCATTTCCTTATATCCTTCGCTGATGCGCAGGTCGGGAGCATTCTTGGAATTGAGGGAGAGCTCGAGCTTGCCGGAGTTGTTGGCGATGAAGAAGTCTGGGATGACATAGCTTTCGGCCCTGGTGCTGTCGGTGACGTCGCCGCCGGGCTTTGGGTTCAGCTTGATGATCTGGTTGATGACCTCCTTCAGCTGGTCGTCGGTCAGGTTGAGTCCCCGCTGTATCTTGTCGTAGTGCTTCTTGGTGAATTCGTCAAAGTAGTGGGTCAGCACCTCGATGGCCGTGTCCACGCTCTTGCTGCTGTTCTTCTTGCGGTACAGCTGGATCAGCAGACACTCTTGCAGGTCACGTGCGGCGACCCCGGGCGGGTCGAACTGCTGGATCTTCTTTATCAGCTCTTCTATCTCCTCTTCGGTGGTTTCAATATTCTGCCGGAAGGCCAGGTCGTCGGCGATGGAGGCCGTCTCCCGCCGCAGATAGCCGTCGTCGTCGATGCTTCCCACTATCTGCTCGGCTATGCGCCGGGTCCTGTCGTCGACAACGAGCATGCCCAGCTGATCGAGGAGCAGCTCATGGAACGAGGTCTCTACCTTGTGGGGCATGACCCTGTCTTCGTCTGCGTCAGGATAGTTGTCATCCCGAAGCTTGTAGTCAGCTACGTCGTCGTCGTGGTCGCTGACGTATTCGCTGATATCGATGTTCTCGTATTCGTCTTCACTGCCGTCGGCCTCTTCGTACTCCTCGCCGGATTCGAACTCATCCCTTACCTCTTCCCCAAGTCCATCATCATGGTCTTCGGTTACCTCCAGTGCGGGGTTCTCCTCCAGTTCCTCCTTGATCCTTTCCTCCAGGTTAGCCGTAGGCACCTGGAGAAGCTTCATCAGCTGAATTTGCTGTGGAGAAAGCTTTTGGAGTAATTTTTGCTGTAATGATTGACTTAACGACATGTGTATCAGGGGTTTTGCTCAGCGTTTTCCCAGGTTTCCGAAGAAAAAGCGCGCGAACCACAAAAATCAGGCCGTAAATTTACATAAAAAGGAGGGACTATCCGTGCAACGAAAAAAAACTTTTCTTGTTGTATGTCTTTCAATGGCTATGCTGGGACTGCGATCGCAGCCTCCGGGGGTTATCCCTGTGGATAAAATAGTCCCGGAGAGGCTACAGCTGCTGCGTGCGGAGCTGTCAACATCCCTGAGAGGGTATCTTTCCTTTCCTCTGACGGGGCAACTATCCGTCCCCCTACGGGCAGAGCCGGCCGCGCCTCCCCCGCCGCTAAGGGTTAACGGCGGAGGCGCCTATTATGTCAATCACCTCGGCTTCTTCTGCAAGAAGGAGCTGTATCTTGAAAAGACCATCCATGTTCCGGTCCGTTTTCGGCTGGGCTCCCTGGACTATGTGAACCAATTGGAGGGGAAATAGAGCCGCTGAGTGAACCGGTCGGGCTCAAAGTGCGTGAACCGCGGCTCCTGTCGCCTACGCCATAGTCTTCTGCCCCGACGCCACCTTCTTTATCGCCGCCACGATCTTCTCCCCTTTTTCCTTTGTCTGCTCCTCGGTCCACAACAACCCGATAGCGGTGGAGATACAACGGCTCATCACCTTGTCGCTGGCAGGATAACCAGCAGGATCGAGAGCGGTCAGCGCCGTCCTCTGCGCGTCATTCAAATTATTGAGCGTTGCCGCCCGCCGCAGATGGTCCCATTTGCGGAAATAGTGCCAGTTGTTGTCAAACCAGTAGAAATTGCCGGCTAGCACGCCCTGTTGCTTCAGCTCTGCAACGACGCCACGGGCCATCTCCTCCGTCGGAAGGAACCAGCTGAGAAAGGTATGCGTATCCCCGGAAGGATCAGGGATCGACCGGAATGAAACTTCGGGAACAGTGGACAGAATAGCCTTCAGCTGGCTGTGGTTCTTCTGCTGGATGGCCAGGAACTGGTCGAGCTTGCGGAGCTGTGCCAGGCCCACTGCCGCATGCAGTTCGGAGATGCGGAAATTATAGCCGATAAAAGGATGGAGGTCGGCGCCGCGGTCTACACCCTTGTGGTCATGGCCGTGATCCGAGTATCCGTCGCATTTGATATAAATGTCTTCGCTGTTGGTGACGATGGCTCCGCCTTCCGCCAGCGTTATGGTCTTTACATAGTCAAAGGAGAAAGCGCCGGCATGACCGATCGTCCCCAGGTATCTGCCCTTGTATTTTCCGGCGAAACTCTGGCAGGCGTCTTCGAGCAGGATCAGATCGTGCTCTTTACAGATCGCCAGCAGCGCGTCGACATCGGCCATTGCGCCGCACATATGCACCGGCATGATGCATTTTGTCCGGGGAGTGATGGCGCGACGGACGGCCTGCGGGTCCAGCGTGAGCGTTTCGTCTACGTCTACCAGGACGGGCACCGCTCCAACGCTGAGGATGACCTCAAAACTGGCTACGAACGTAAAGGTCGGCATGATGACCTCGTCACCGGCGCCGATCCCGAGGGAGGCCAGGGCGGTCGTCAGCGCCGCGGTCCCGCTGCTGACGAGCTGGGTATATTTGCAGCCGAGCTTCTCAGAGATGGCAGCCTCGAGCTCTTTGGCCTTCCAGATACCCTTCCGCGGACCGTCGAAGCCATAGCGCATCATGATACCAGTCTCGAGGACGTCGTTGACTTCCTTGCGTTCTTCCGGGCCGAATAATTCAAATCCAGGCATATTTAAAAGATTTTATTATTTGTACTTACCGGACTCAGTCCAGTTTGGTTGTAAAATTAGAAAAAAGCAGCGGAACAGCTTTGCTTTCCACATTGTTGCGGCTCACGGCCGTGACATAATAATACCAGATCTTTCCTTTCTCCTCTGTTTTTCCGGTGTGGATCGTAAACCCGGCTACCGTGTCATAAGGAATGAAATCAAATGCCGCCAGGGAATCGGTACTGACATCCGCCGAATCGGTGCGATAGATGGCAAAGCCCCTCAGCCGGTCCTGGGGATCTCCCTTCGTCAGCCAGGCGGTGCCGGAAAGGTCCTTCTGGTTATATTCTGTCCGGAAGGCAGGCTCGTGTGGCCGGGTCGAGTCGATCCAGGGCATGGGCTCGATCAGCGCGGGGTAATTGTAGTAGTTGTTCCTCAGGCTGTCGCACCAGCCGTTGGGGTTTTTAACGAAAGAGGTACTGCTGAAATAGACCGCGCCCTGTACTTCAGGATAGGTGCGCATCGCCCGGATCTGCCGGGGTAGCTGGGTCGGGTCATGCCAGGCCGCTACACGCTCGAAGGCCTTGTAGATGCCAATCCCGATGTAACAGTGCCGGCCATAGCTGTGATGCGCCCACCAGTCGAGCAGCGGACCAAAAGGGGCCTTTGGCTGATCGAAATCAAAATAGATCTGCGGAACGACATAATCGATCCAGCCGCGTTTGAGCCATAGCAGGATGTTGGCATAGAGATTATCATAGTCGGTGACGCCACCTGAGGTCTCGCTGCCCTCTGCGTCCTGGGACTTGTTGCGCCAGATGGCAAACGGGCTGATCCCAAATTTGCAATAGGGTTTCTCTTCTTTTATAGCGTTACTGACCATGAGGATCACCGAATCCACGTTGCTGCGACGCCAGTCGCCAATGCTCATTCCGTTGCCGTATCTGGCGTAGCTGGCCTTATCGGGGAAATCGGATCTGGGATTGCCCTCCCGGATATCGTAAGGATAAAAATAGTCGTCGAAGTGGAGGGCGTCGATGTCATAACGGCGAACGATATCCCGTATTACCGTGACCACATATTGCTGCGCTTCCTTGTTGCCCGGGTCGAAGTAGAGGGTGTTCTCGAAGCGGACGAACCAATCCGGATGCCGGCGGGTGACATGGTCCGGAGCGACAGACGAGCGGCCGATGGACTTCACGGCGCGATAGGGATTACACCAGGCATGAAACTCCATTCCGCGGCGATGGGTCTCTTCGATCATGAACTGCAGCGGATCATACCAGGGAGACGGGGGCTTGCCCTGGACGCCGGTCAGCCATTCGCTCCATGGCTCATAAGGGGAAGGATAAAAAGCGTCGGCAGCAGGACGTATCTGTACCACGACAGCGTTCATCCCATTGCGTTTGTGCATGTCCAGCTGGCGGATGAACTCGGCGCGCTGGCTGTCTGCCGGCAACCCTTTCTTGGAGGGCCAGTCGATATTCTCGACCGAGGTGATCCAGGCAGCACGAAGTTCGTATTTGGGTTTTGAGATCGCCGGAATGAGAGGGATCGCCGTTTTGACAGTATCTTTCGTTGAATCAACGGTCTGAACCGCGGCGGCGCCGGTCTGCGCAAACCCAAAGGCCGGAAGCAGTACCATCAGTAAAACAGGTACGACGTTGCGCAGCTTATCCAGAAGATGGTTAAGCGTCTTCGTCTCTTCTTCGGTGAGATTGTTCATGCACTTGTCGATATCCTGTTCGAAAGGATCTATCTTCTCCAGCAGCTTGCGGCCCCTGGTCGTGATCACCACGTCGACAAGACGGCGGTCTTCGGCATTGGGGGTTTTCCGGACCAGGCCTTTTCTAACCAGGCGGTCTACGATGCGGCTGGTGTCGCTCATCTTGTCGAGCATGCGTTGCCTGATCTGCATCGTGGACAGGGCTTTGCTCTCGCCGCGGAGGATGCGCAGAATATTGAACTGCTGCGGCGTTATATCGGACTCATCGAAGATGGCGTTCACTTTTTCAAAAAGCCAGTTGGAAGTATAGATAATGTTGATCCTCGCTTTTTGATACTCGCTGTAGAACTTACGTTGATTTATTTCGTTTTCAAGTGCCATGGTTCACGGACCTTTTTTTGGGCTTTGCCTAGTCTTTGTAAAGGTAGGGAATTATGTTACAGGGATTTACGCAAGTCCTGCACGAGCATAAAAATCGTATACAGGTGATGGGACTCGTGCAGTAAAAAAAAATCTGCCCACCGCCGTAAGTCGAACTCGCCAAACTTCGGGTGTACGCCCGTCCGGGCAAGTGTCGCGTCATCCATCGACAGATACATGGCTGTGATCTGAGAACGTCGTGTGTCGATATCGGCGAGCACCTGGTCCAGTCTCTTTTGTAAACTTGCGGCGAACACCGGGTCCTGATCCGCAACATAACGCTCAAAAAGTGGGTTCGACTCCCGTTGCATCTTTTCGAGTCGCCACAAAAAGACCGGCTGATAGGAGTCCAGGTGGGCTATATTCTCAAATGCGCTCCATTTGCCGGGAATGTTATTGCGACGGAGCTCGGCTTCCGGCAGGTCGCCGATGAGATCGTTAATGGTCTGGTGTTGAAATTCCAGCCTGCTGAGTGCAGAGGGAGATAGTGGCATATGTGTTGTGTTGATCAGTGATTAGTCTTTCCATACAGCTGTCCCTTCACTGCAATTGGCGCAGATATCGATATTCTTCCGGCTCTGGAGCACCTGCCGGCGGAATGTCACATATTCTTCGTTGCGCCATATTTCTTTGAAGGACTTTCCTTTCAGGTCGCCCAGTGTATGCTGTGCGTCCTTGTCAAAGCAGCAAGGCACGACCAGCCCGTCCCAGGTGATGACGGTGGCATGCCAGAGCCGCCAACAGTGATTTTCGAGGGTATTTTTAAATACGTATTCGCCGCTGTCGTCCTTTTTATAACGGCTATATCTCGTATTCGTTGGGATCAGTCCATTGGGGTCCTTCCCATAATCATAGACCTGCGCGGTCTTGAAACGGACCTGGTCGACACCGATCTCCTTCGCCAGCCGCCGGATATCTTCCAGCTGGTGTTCGTTGGGCTTGACGACCAGGAACTGAAAAAACACAAACGGGGTCTTGCTCTTCAGCTCTTTTTTCCATTTGACGATATTCCTGGCCCCTTCCAGCACTTTTTCCAGCCTGCCCCCTATCCTGTATTGTTCATAGACGTCCTGTGTGGTCCCGTCGATCGAGATGATCAGCCGGTCGAGGCCGCTCTCCACCGTCCTTTTCGCGTTGCGATCATTCAGGTAGTGGGCATTCGTCGAGGTGGCGGTATAGATCCCTTTGCCAGCGGCGTAGGCGACCATATCGAGGAACGACGGGTTCAGATAGGGTTCCCCCTGAAAATAAAAGATCAGGTAGAGCAGCTGTCCCGACAGCTGGTCGATCGTCTGCTGAAAAAAACTGTTCTGCAACATTCCTGTCGGCCGCGTAAAGGCCCTGAGCCCGCTCGGACATTCCGGACAACGGAGATTACAGGAAGTGGTTGGCTCGAAGGAGATCGAGATCGGATAGCCCCACTGCACGGCTTTTTTAGTCCATTTGCTCCAATAATAGCTGGACAAAACCTTTATGCCGTTGAGCAAACGTTTTCCTGTAACCTTGGACAATAAATTAATCGTATCGTTCCAGTTAAAATCGGGCATCGAAGCTATAAAATATAAAAATAGTAAATTATGTTTGTAAAAAAGGATGCCACAGGCATCCTGGCCGAAGGCCCATCATTAGACTTTAGCCGGGACGGGCTAAATTTTAAAAAAGGGACCGGCCCGGCTAATAACTATGTCCACACGTTCGAGCAAAAGATATACGGCCTGGAAGATCGTACTCCTGACCCTTACAGCTGCGGTGCTGATAATGTTTTGCTTTGTCGCCTATGACTGGTGGCAGGAAAGGAGGGCTCATTTTGTACGTTACCAGGAATTTGGAATAGATATACCTACTAATTACACCATTCATGGCATCGATGTTTCAAAATACCAGGATATTATTGACTGGGGTTCGGTAAGGGATATGAAGGTCGGGGAAGTGCAGATGAGCTTTGCCTTTATCAAGGCGACCGAGGGGCTGTCGAACGAGGACGCCTATTTCCAGCGCAACTGGAAGAAAGCGAGGGACGCGGGTCTCGCCAGGGGCGCTTATCATTTCTTTCTCTCCACCAAAAGCGGAAAGGCCCAGGCCGAGAACTTTATCAACTCCGTCGAGCTGATGCCGGGAGATATGCCGCCCGTGCTCGACATCGAGCAGACCTACGGTGTACCGGCGCAGAAACTGCGGGACCGGGCAAAGGAGTGGCTACAGACGGTCGAGGATCACTATCACGTTACCCCCATCATTTATACCAGCGTCGACTTCTACAAATCATATCTCAGGGACGATTTTGACGGCTATCCATTGTGGATAGCCCACTACCTGCAAAAGGAGCGGCCCGGCATCTACCGCGAGTGGGCCTTCTGGCAGCACAGCGAGTCAGGGCGGGTCAACGGGATCGTGACGCACGTGGATTTCGACGTGTTCAACGGGGACTCATCGGAGTTCCGGAAGATACTGGTCAACTAAAGGGGTGGATCATACGACCATCGGGATCCTCGCCCGGATTACACGGTTCACGCGAACCGGATCAACTGGTATGGTCCACGACAATAAACCATTTGCCCCCGATCTTCCGGAAGAGCAGCGTATACGTCCCGCCCACGTCCCCGGCCTTTCTCTTCAGCGCCCATTTCCCGATGACAAAACAATACTCCGGCGAGAGCCGGGTGATCTTAAGTTCGGAGAAGGTCAGCTGCCCCATCTTGTCGGGGCTGTCATAGCTGGCTTTATAGCGGGCCAGAGCTGCGGCATACCCATAGGTGGGGCCAGACTTACCGATGAAGACCAGGGAGTCGCTCTCCCAGTATCCCTTCATGAAGTCGTCGATATTTCCGCGGTTCCAGGCGGCAGTCTGGTCGTCCATCAGCCGGCGGATCGCGGCCTCGGGACTCTGAGCGTAACCGGCAGTCGTGGTGGTCAGGAGGAAGAAAAAGAGTATCTTTCCCATCTGGTGTTTTCCATAAATTTCCTATTCCTCGTCCATTTCCCGCAGCAATTCCTGTAATTTTTTAATGTGACGGCCATAGAGCCGGTTGATATACCAGGCGTTGAAGTAGTACATAACGACGGTAAACGGTACCAGCATCAGCAGCCAGACCGTCGAGCTCTTCCACCACGGCGCCGGTGACAGCCGGTGATAGACCGTCCCTTCGCCCGGATAGAACAGCTGCAGGTGAAAGATTATATAGGTCAGTATCGCCATCGCCGGGATGACGATGGTCGAAGCCAGCAGATAAAAGCGGGTGTATCTTTTCAGCGTCCCCACCTGCCGGGCAAGATTGCTGCGGACCTGGCAGCTTAAGCACTGCATGGTGTTCAGCAGCCGGGACTTGCGGTAGTAATAGGCGCAGAAGAGCGCTCCCACAACAAGCAGAAGGAGGGAGATGGCCCGCAGCCTTCCCTGGAACTCCACGAGATAGAAGAGGATAAGGGGTATATAGGCGACGATGATGCAGAGCAGCTCGATGCGGAGGTTGCGGCGCATCCGGGCTACGGGTCCGCGGGACCGCTGCTGCAGCAGGGGAAGGAGGCTTTCGCGGCCTGAAGACATGCCGGGGCGGACATCCTGCCAGATACCCTTAAGGTTATCCAATTCCATAAGTGGCCTCCTTTGTCATTTTACGAAGTTTGTCCTTTATCCTGTTCATCTTTACTCTCAGGTTGTTTTGGGTGATACCCAGGATCTCCTCCATCTCCTGGTAGGTCTTGTCTTCCAGGTAGAGCATGGTCAGCGCCTTCTCTACCTCTGTCAGCCTGTCGATAGCGGTATAGAGCAGCTGCAGCTGTTGTTCCTTCTCCCCTGAATACTGGATATCCTGCAGCTCAGTGGGCAGCTGGTCAGGACTGGTCGGCGTCGTCGGGGGACGCTGTTTGCGCAGGTCGGAGATGGCGGTATTCAGCGCAATACGATACAGCCACGTGCTGAATTTGGCGTCTCCGCGAAACCGGGGGTAAGACCGCCACAGCTGGATGACGATCTCCTGGAAAAGGTCCTGCCGGTCAGTATCGGTAAAACAATACAGCCTGCATACCTTATGCAGGATCCCCCTGTGCTGGTCGACAAGGCGGATAAAGGCTTCCTGTTGATCGGTACTTACCACGATAGGGTTTGTGCGGTAATTTCACCATTTGTCGGCAATTGGAGGAAAATATTACATTCGCGGCTATGAATAAGATCTATCATCTCTCCACCTGTACCACCTGTCAGCGGATACTGGAAGAGACCGGCGCGAACAAACAAGGGATCGCTCTGCAGGATATCAAGACAGAACAGATCAGCCCCGGGCAGCTGGACCAGCTGAAGGAGAAGGCAGGCTCGTACGAGGCGCTGTTCAGCCGCAGGGCGATAAAATACAAGGAAATGGGCCTTAAGGACCAGCAGCTGGACGAGGCAGACTATCGCCGGCTGATACTGGAAGAATATACGTTCCTCAAACGACCGGTCGCTCTCATCGGGGACAGGCTTTTCGCCGGAAACGATAAAAAGACAGTAGCCGCCCTCACCGACGCGCTCAAAAAGAAGAAGTAGCCATCGGCCGCGACCCAGCGAACAAGCCGGTCTGACGGTCCCGGGACTTAGTTCTGGGACAACATCTTTGTCCCGAATAAACCCTGCTGCTGGATCACCTTCACCCTCACCAGCCCGCGTATCCCCGCATAGTCACGGGCTGAGCTAAAGATGTAGGCCTCAGGCAGTTCGACTATCCGTTCGCGGACAGGGTTCTCGTGTATATGGATGATCCTGGAGAGCAGGGTCTGGCAGTCGCCCTCGACGCGAAGGGGGCTGCTGCAGTTCTGCCAGAGATGAAATTTTTCCAGCCTGCGCAGGGACTTGGGATATTCCTCGAAATGCCGCAGCATCCAGTCCCGGCGGAAGTCCATTTCCAGGTCGATCGTCTTTAAGATGGCCGGGGTCGTAAATTTCTTAAAATCCCGCTCGAAATACGACGGGGCCGCGCCGTCCTTTGGCCGGATGATGAGGTGGAGATGGCTGGACATCAGGCACCAGCTATAGATGGTCAGACCCTGGCTGTCGACAAAGTAGTTGAGAGCGTCTGCTATCACCTGTTTATAAGCCGGCCTGACGAATACGTCGATCTTGTCTACAGTGTTCAACGTCAAAACATAACAGGCATCGCGGGGGATTTTCGGCTTATCGTTGGACAGCATAACCTTCTTATTTTGGTAAGAAAATAATGTTTTCACCGGACGTTGATTCCGGGCTGATGGGTGACAGGTTATGGGAAGGGATATCCTTAAAGGTACAAAAAAACGCCTCGTTTGTTTACTTACTCATGTTATTTTTTCAGTATCTGTAACATCGGTCGGATGCCCGTTGGCTACTGTCAATTTTACCCGTTGCCGGGGATAGGCGCTACAATAGATATAGTGCCGGGGGTCGTCGACCCATTTGGCCTTCTCGAGCTTATCGATGGGAGATGGGAGCGGCTTGTCTTTCTTGAACAGTTTTTCCAGGTCTACGGGCTGATTGCCGAATTGCCAGAAATGGTGTTCAGAGTCGTGCTGATACCGGTTGGCAAAAAAATGGAACAGGCGCATCAGCCACTCTTTACGGCTTTCTTCAGGGTGTTCGGAGATGGCGCGGAGGAGCTGTTTGGCCGAGATACTTTTCAGATCCCGTAAAACTTTTGGCAGGTTACCCTTTCCTTGTTCGACGTCCGCGATCATATACAGCTGACTGGGCATGATAGCGTATTCGTATACCCGTAGCCGTTTGTTATCTATGCAGTAGTTCAGATTATCTACAAGCAGATCACAATATTCGTAGCGGGTGAACACGTCGATCCCGCCAACTACGGTTAGGGTTACAAAATACAATCCCGTCGGCTGTATCTTGTACATTTCGGTCATGCGTAAAAGGTAGCAAAAGTTTTTTATAATCAATAGCTGTGGCCATTTTCAGCGCGACGGACTCCGTCATTTTTTTATGTCGCTGCTGCAAAGCACGTCATTAATTCCCAGCAATAGAAAAAACTCTCCAAAGGAGATTCATTCCCGGGCCAACGACTGCAAATCCGCCTCATCTCTGCAAAAAATTTGCAATTGCCGGCTCATTGAACACCGGTTGCCTATTCAACAATGCGCAGCTTGGCAAAGTTGAGCATGATCTTCTTTTCTCCGTTGTTCTGGAATCGCACAGTTGCGATCGGGCTATGCGCAGAGCCTTCAATGCTCATGACTTCGCCGAAACCGAACTTCTGGTGCTCTACTTTTTGTCCGACCTTCAGGGCTGACGTATCGCTGGCTACAAAATCGGGCGACGGATTGTGCTCGATCGTTTTCATGTAAGGCTTGGGAGGCACGTAGGATGGCTTGGTCTCTTTCTTTGGCGGCGGGGGGCCGTATCTTTTTTCTGCCTGTGCGGCGGAGCTTCCGCCAAAACTATTGCCGTGCATGCGGTCATAAGCCGAACCCGAGGGCCCTGAAAAGCCCTGGTTGCGGATGCCGCCGCCGGCAAAGCTGCGGTCTAAATATTCGGATGGGATCTCGTCGATGAATCTGCTTGGTTCGTTCTGTACCAGGTTGCCAAAGCGATACCGCGTATTCGCGTAGGATATCCAGAGGCGCTGCTTCGCCCTGGTGATCACCACGTAGAAAAGCCTTCTCTCTTCTTCCAGCTCTTCGCGTGTATTGATGGCCATGCCATTGGGGAACAGCATCTCTTCCAGCCCGACGGCAAAGACGCAGGAGAATTCCAGGCCCTTGGCGGCGTGGATGCTCATCAGCTTTACCGTGTCGGCGTTGGGGTCCTTCTCGTCGGCGTCCGTCAGCAGCGTGATCTGCTGCAGATAGTTGCCCAGACCCTTTGTTTCCGGCTCAAGCACACCGTCCTCGTCGGGTCTTTCGGTGAACTCCTTTATAGAGTTGAGCAATTCCTGGATGTTCTCATAGCGCGCGAGGCCTTCGGTCGTCTTGTCGTTGAAAAGCTCTTTTACGATATTGGTCTGTTTGCCTACATGAGCCGCCACATCATAGGCGTTGTGCTTTTCGAGCATGCTGGAGAAGCTGCGGATCATCACCGCGAAGTTTTCCAATGCTTCCAGCGTGCCGGCCTTGAATCCAAACTCCCTGGCCCTTTCCACGACTTCCCAGAGAGAGATATTGTTCTCGTTGGCAGCCAGGACGGCCCTGTCAATGGTCGTCTTGCCGATGCCGCGGGCCGGATAGTTGATGATCCGTTTGAGCGCCTCTTCATCTCTTGGGTTGACGATGATACGCAGGTAGGCGACAAAGTCCTTGATCTCTTTTCTTGAATAAAAGCTAACGCCGCCGAACATGGTGTACGGTATCGCCATCCGGCGCAGGCTTTCTTCAAAAGCGCGGCTTTGCGCGTTCGTCCGGTAGAGGATGGCGAAGTCGCGGTTGCTATAGTGGTTCCGCAGGCGCTGTTCCTGTATGGTGTCTGCGATAAACTTTCCTTCTTCGTTGTCGGTCATGAGCCGGACCAGGCGGATCTTCTCCCCCGGCGAGTTGTCGGTCCAGAGATTCTTGGGTATCTGCCCCTTGTTGTTGCGGATGACCTCGTTGGCGACGTTCAGGATACTCTGCGTGCTCCGGTAGTTCTGTTCGAGCATGACCACCTTTACGTCGTCATAGTCTTTCTGGAACTGCAGGATGTTCTCGATCGTCGCGCCCCGGAAACTATAAATGCTCTGGGCATCGTCCCCTACCACACACACATTTTCGTGCGCGGCGCCGAGCAGCTTGATAATCTCGTACTGGGCAGGATTGGTATCCTGGTACTCATCGATCATGATATATTTGAACTTATGCTGGAATTTGTGCAGGCTTTCGGGATGGTTCTTGAGCAGCTCGTACATATTGACCAGCAGGTCGTCGAAGTCCATCGCCCCATTCTTCCTGCAGCGGGCCGCATAGGCGGCGAATATCTGTGCGATAGCCGGCCGGTTGGAGCGCATATCTTCCTGCTGGATCGCATAGTCGTTGGCGTATTCGACGGGGCCGACCAGGCTGTTCTTGGCCTGGGAGATCCTGTTGTATACTGTATTGGGCTTATAGTGCTTGTCGTCCAGGTTCAGCTCGTTGATGACGGTCTTCAGCACGCTCTTGGCATCGTCGGTATCGTAGATGGTGAAGTTCCTGTCATATCCCAGGTGATGGGCCTCGCCGCGCAGGACGCGGGCAAAGACGCTGTGGAAGGTCCCGATGAAAAGGTTTCTGGCCTGGGAGTCGCCCAGGATCCTTTCCACGCGCTCTTTCATCTCCTTCGCCGCCTTGTTGGTGAAGGTGAGGGCCAGGATATTGAATGCGTTTACTCCCTGGGCGAGGAGGTGGGCAATACGGGTGGTCAGCACCTTGGTTTTGCCGCTGCCAGCGCCTGCTACGATCATGATAGGGCCGTCTATATGTAGTACCGCTTCTTTCTGCCGGTCGTTCAATCCGCTGAGATAGTCTTGCATGCCGCGAAGTTAATTAAATCCGGGCGAACTCCTGCGCCCGCGTTTTGGCCGCGGTGAGGTTGATTGTCATACAGTTAAAGAAGTCATCCCCGAATGAAAGAAGTTAATTAGATTTACTCCCGGCCGGACCTTATCCGGTCTATAATTATGTTACCCGAGGCTCTTCCTTATCATCTGAAAGTCCGTGATCATTTCAAGCAGCAGACCTCCACCTGGGAGTTTTTTGCCGCTGCCCGTACCCGCGAAGAGCAGCTGGCTGCTTTTAAGACCGAGCTGCTGAAGAATACCTATCAGTTCCGTCCCGGGACAGACAAGGCGCTCTACGATAAGATCGACCTCGCCCGGGAGAAGCTCGGTCTGGGCGCGCTGCCGGTGACTGTTTACCAGGCGCAGTTCGCCAATGACCCCGAGCTGAATGCCAGCATTGTCTATTTACACCAGGAGGCGCATATCGTCCTTAGCGGTCCGATCGTCGAGCGGCTGAATGACGCCGAGCTGCTGGCCGTCATAGCCCACGAGCTGAGCCACGTGCGGCTGTTCGGCTTTTTTGACGGCGAGCTCGAAGTCGCCGACAGGATCATCACCGCCATCGCCAACAACTACAACAGCGATCCCTGCTTTGTCGAGACGGCCCGGCTGTTCAAGCTCTATACCGAAATTTATTGCGACCGCGGCGCTTATACGGTGGTGGGAGATAGCGGCCCGGTCATCACCTCCCTGCTGAAGATCGCGACGGGCCTCCAGGAGGTCAGCGCCGATAGCTATGCGCAGCAGGCAGAGGCCGTTTTTTCGGCGGCTCCGGGCACCCAGTCCGTGATGCCGACGCACCCGGAAAATTTTATCCGCACGCGGGCGCTGCGCTTATGGGCGGACGAGGTAAAGGCCGGAGGTCCCAATCCCCTCAATTCTGCGGATGGCGCAACTGCGCAGGTCGATGCCTCGGAAGCGATCCGGCAAATGATCGAGGGCACCCCCGAGCTTGACCGCCTGGACCTCTTTGCACAGCGCGAGCTGAATGATATGACCCAAACATTCCTTAGTCAGTACCTATGCCCGTCCTGGTTTCGAAGCACCCTGGTGGAAGGCCTTGCAAAGGAATATTTTCCAAAAATATCATTCGGAGCAACGACGGACCCTTCCGGGCTGGCCGAACGTATCGCGGGAGCCCACCCCAGCATCCGGGACTATTTTGCCTATGTGCTGCTGGATTTCGTTCTCGCAGACCCATCCCTCGAAGAAATGCCGGCAGGCCGGGCCTTCGAGTTTGCCGCGGAAATGCAGCTGACGACGGCCTTCGAGCCGGTTTATAAAAAAGAGCTGCAGCTCAGCGATAAAAAATGGCAGCAGCACAAACAAAAGGTGCACGAAGCCTACGCCGGCGGCGCAAAAGACTGATCTCTGTAAATCTTATGAACGACCATCGCATGGAAAAAGACCGAATACCATTATCCCGTTTTCTCCCCACCGCCTTCGACAAAGGAGAATACTCCACCGACGACTGCATTGCCTTCGTCATGCCCCTGTTCCGGGAAGTCCTCAGCTTTCACGAAGCGGGGCTGGTGGGGCCCTTCGAACGCGAAGACGCCCTGTTCCTGACTGAAGGACTCCTCGATATCGACGAAACCAGGACCCACGCCCCGGTACATGCGCTTTACCGGGTACAGGCCCTCTACCCCCGGCTGCGGTCCAAAAGTTTTGAAGTGGTAGACACGATGCGGCTGCAGGCCGATGCCGGGGACGACTCCGTACATACAGAGACCCTTCAACTGCATACGGACCTGCGGGAGCCGCTGACCCGTCCCGCCTATCTGCCGGGCTATCGCAGCCATGAGATCATGGTCGGCCACCACGATCCGCAAACCGATATCTTCTGTCTTGGTCTTGTCCTCGGCAGCATGGCCATGGGACTGGACCTGTACGACACGGAGGACCTCACGGACTTCGTGCGGCAGCGGACCAACCCGTCGTTGTTCAAACAGCGGATACACCCCACCCTCGGGCGGCTCATTACTGAAATGACCGAGCTGGACAGGGGCCGCCGGTCGCAGGACCTTTATGATATCATCCACCGGCTCGGACACTATCGCGACTATGACCCCGAAAAACAGACCGACCTCAGCCAGGTCGCGGGCTGGGTACACAAGGAGCTCAAACAGCGGGAAGCCTTTATCCTCAACAGGCTGCGCAACCGGCTCTTCGATACCAGCCGGCGCAACCGGCTGCTGTACTACAAGCCCAACATGCGATTTGTCAACCTGACCGTCAGCAGCGTTCCGATCGTCCTGCACTACCAGAGCATCCGGCCCGAACTGCTGTTTACATGGAATGGCGAGCTGGCGACCCAGATCACGGGGATGAAAGAGATCGTCCTGAACAAATACCTCCGCTTCGAAGACCATGGCTATCTCCCCTCTTCGCTCGATCGGGTGCGGGTCGAGTCGCAGCGTGATATACAGGAGTATGGCTTTAGCCAGCTCAAGCTGGTGATCGCCTTTCTCAACTGGCACAATCTTAAAGAGGACCCGAAAGAGAGGATACAGAGTCCCCTGCTGTTACTTCCGGTCAGTCTTAAAAAGAATAAAAAACTCAAGGAGGACCACTACGTTCTAAAGGTGCTCGACAATGCTGCAGAGGTCAACCCCGTGCTGGCCGGACAGCTGAAAGACCTTTATGGGATACGCCTTCCCGATCTCGTCGACCTGGACGAGATGAGCCCCGAGCAGTTCTATAACCACGTGCGGGCCCAGATCGAGGAGGCCAACCAGGGCATCGTCCTCCACTATATCGACAAACCGCGTATCCGGCTTATCCACAGCGAGGCGCGACAGACCGTCAACAATTATAAAAAGAGACTACGCCGGCAGGGCGGCAAGGACACCAGCTATCAGTCCATTCCCTACAGCTATGACCCCGAGCACTACAAGCCGCTGGGACTGGAGATCTTCCGCCAGCGTATCGAGCCGCGGAGCAGCTTTCTCGAGTTCCTGGTAAATTCCGACATCCGGATGGAGACGCGTCAGCTGGTCGACCCCTCCTATCCCGAGGTCGGCCCTTCCAACCCCGGGGCCGGCGCCATCCCGCAGCCGCAGCCAGGCAGCGATACCCGCGAGCGGCTGCTCATCGAGCTGGCCGAAAGCGAGAGCAACCCCTACAGCTGGGACTTTGACGTCTGTCATATGGTCCTGGGCAATTTCAATTATAAGAAGATGAGCCTGGTCAGGGACTACAATACCGTCATCGACCAGGAGATGCAGCACCACGTCTTCGACGCCCTGTTCAGCGAACAGCCGCGAAACCTTACCGAACATTCCTTCGACCTGAACAAGCCCGACGAGTGGTATCACGTGATCACCGCCGATCCGACACAGGCAAGGGCCATCCTGCAGAGCCGCACCGGCTACAGCTATATTATCCAGGGCCCTCCCGGCACAGGCAAGAGCCAGACCATCACCAATCTCATCGCGGACTTCGTCGCGCGGGGGAAGAGCATCCTCTTCGTCTGCGAGAAGAGGGCGGCGCTCGACGTCGTCTACCATCGTCTCAAACAGGTCGGCCTGGAAGAGCTTTGCTGCTATATCCACGACAGCCAGGGAGACAAACGGGAATTTATCCGGAATCTCAAGACGACCTATGAAGCGTTCACACAGGACAGGCTCGACCTGGCGCAGCTAAAATCGCGGAGACAGCAGCTGCTGGACAGGATGAATGTCTCGATCGGACTTCTCCGTGAGTTTCATGCGGTCAGCCTTTCGGATACGGCAGGTGCCGGCATCGACGTACGCCAACTGATCGAAAGGATCATCCTCCTTCGTGATCACCTGGTGACCCTGGCTCCGAAAGACGAGGAGCTGTTGCCAGGTTACCGCGACTGGCGAAATTCCACCGGGGTATTGGAGGAGATGGACGAAATGCTGGACGAGACGGGCGCAGATCCTGTCTTTTCGGCGCATCCTTTCAGCCGTATACAGGAAGAGATCATATTATCGGACAGCCCCCACCAGCAGCTGGACCGGGCGCTGACACAGGCCCTGGCCCTGCTGGATGAGGTAGAAAGCCTGCTGAATGCGAGCCGCGTCGACCCTCAGCAGGTACAGGACCCTGAGCGGCTGAAGAGTCTCGTACAGTTTGCAGTCCTTTTATATCCCTTTGCTTCGACGGGTCACATGGCCATCGCCGATCCGACCCGGGAGGAATCAAAACAGCTGGACCGCAGGCTCCGGCAATACAAACAGCTGCAGGACGCGCACCAGCAGGCGGCGAAGAAGAATGAAGGATGGACCCGGAAGCTGCCCGAGCGCGATCTCGACGCCGCGATCAGCCTGGCGACGGAAAAAGAAGGAAAGTTCTCACGCCTGTTCAGCGGAGCATGGAAAAAACTAAAGAAAGAGGTCGAAGCCAGCTATGACCTCTCGCAGCACGCCGTAAAGCCCACCTGTCTCGGCCTGCTCAGTCAGCTGAAGGCCGAGTATGAAGCGCTGGCGCTGGTAGAGCTGGAAAAACGCCGGCTGGAGGAAGACTATCACATGGACAACCTTGACACGGCAAGACTCAGCATCGACCTGCTGCAGAGCCGACGGGGAAGCCCCGGGCTGGACTACCTGCTGCGCCATCCGGATGGTCCGGCGCTGGTAGGCTCGCTCCAGTCCCTGCACCAGCCGCTGAGCCGACTGGAAACACAGCTGCGACGGTGTCTGCAGGAGCCGCCCGCAGGCAGTCTGGCGGAGATCAGGGACGAGCTGCAGAACATCCAGGCGAATGCGGACGGACTTCGAGACTGGCTGCCGGCATTGAGGGCTTTCAGCTCGCTGCCGCCGGCGGTGAAGAAGGTGGTTCGCGTCCTGCCACTGCGTAACCCGCAGATAGAAGTGGCCATCGTCCGAAAAAGCCTGGACGAGGTATACCAGGCCAACCGCGTCTTCCGGGGTGTCGACAAGCAGTCGCTGGACAAGGCCGTGCAGCAGCTGGGCGAGGCGTACACCGCTCTCCTCGGGCTGAATGCAGACGTGATCCGCGCCTATGTTCGCGAGAAATTCCTGCACCAGCTGGAGGTTTCGGGCAGACCGGCCAGCCAGCTGACGGAGGAGCAGAAGAAGTTCAAGAAAGCGTATATCGAAGGGCGTAAGATCCTGGAGAACGAGTTTGGGAAGAGCATGCGCTATAAGAGCATCCGTGAGCTATCCGAGAAAGAGAGCGGCCTCGTGCTCAAGGATATCAAACCCGTATGGCTGATGAGTCCCTACAGCGTCAGCGACAGTCTCCCCCTGAACACCGGGCATTTTGACGTCGTCATCTTCGACGAGGCCAGCCAGATCACGCTGGAAGAGGGCGTACCCGCATTGTACCGCAGCGGTCAGACGATCATCGTTGGCGACGAGAAGCAGATGCCGCCGACCGATTTCTTCAGCGCACGTACCGAAGACCCCGACGATATGGACAAGGCGGGGGACGGGGACGAGAACGAATGGTTCAGCGACGACGCGGACAGCCTGCTGGTGCAGGGCGCGCGCAAGCTGGATTCCACACTTCTGAGCTGGCACTACAGGAGCCACTATGAAACCCTGATCAGCTATAGCAACCACGCCTTTTACGAAGGCGATCTGCTCACCATCCCCGACAAGACCATCCACCACCAGGAGAAGAAGCCCATCAGGATCACTGCGCCGGAGGAGGCGTCTTCGACCGTGGAATGTCTCTTTGACCGTAGCATCAGCTATCACCTGCTGCCGGAGAGCGTATATGAGAAGAGGAGCAATCCGGGGGAAGCAGACTACATTGCCAGCCTCGTCCGGGAGCTACTGAACAGAGACATCCGGGAGAGCATCGGCATCGTCGCTTTCAGCCAGGAGCAGCAGCATACCATCGAGACCGCCCTCGACCTGCTGGCGGAGAAGGACGCGGCCTTTGCCCAGCGGCTGGAAGAAGCCTATAACAGAACAGAGAACGACCAGTTCACCGGGCTTATCATCAAGAATCTGGAGAACATACAGGGTGACGAGCGGGATATCATTATCATGAGCGTTTGTTACGGCCCTGACAGCCGGCGCCGGATGCTGATGAATTTTGGTCCTGTCAATAAAAAAGGAGGGGAGAAGCGCCTGAACGTACTCTTCAGCCGTGCGCGGAAACATATGGCTGTCGTCAGCAGCATCCGTCATGACCAGATCACTAATGAATACAACGAAGGCGCCAACTACCTGCGCCGGTTTCTGCAATATTCCGAGCTGATCAGCCTGGGGCAGATGTCGGCGGCGAGGACCATCCTGGACGGGCTGGTTCCCCATAAAGTTTCGGCGCAGGCTTCGGTCACGCCGACCGTCATCCGAGAGCAGCTGAAACAACAGCTGGAGGCGCTCGGTTATGAGGTGGCCGAACAGGTAGGCCAGTCCGATTTCAAGTGTTCGCTGGCTGTAAAGAAGAAGGCGGAAGACGAGGCCTGGTCGCTGGGGATATTGATCGACGACGAATCGCACTACCGGAACAACAACCTGGTAGAGCAGTACTACCAGCGTCCGGCGATCCTGAAGGCATTCGGGTGGAAGGTGTTGCCGGTATACGCCAAGGACTGGCTGCATCAGCCGCAGAAGGTGATGGAGATGGTGATAAAGGCGCTGACCGCGGTGGAGACCAGCACTCCTGCCAGGGACACTACCGCTCCCGCCACCGGGATGTCCAATCTTCCCGTCTCCGAACGGGTACCCGCTGCCTCCACCGATAATGCGACTTCCGGTACTTATGATAATTTGATATTCCGGCGACTGATTGCCGGCCAGGGCGAGGAGGAACGATTCTGGGAATCGGCCATCGATGGCAATAGACTGGTGGTCCGCTGGGGTAAAACTGGCAAGCGGGGACAGATACAGCTAAAAACTTTCCCCGACGGGAAGTCTGCGCAAAACGAGCAGGACCGGCAGGAGAAGGAGCAGATAAATAAAGGATTCCGGCTCCTTTAAGCAGGAGCCGGTTCACGGCCTATGATCCACGCTGCGATCCGCCGGTGAGACGGGTATTCTTTACTGCGCCTTTGCTATTGGCTTTGGCTTTTCCGGCGGGGAATCCGGGAATATTGCTTTTAGGTCCTGCAGGCTGTTTGCCGTCTTTTTTCTTCTTATTGTTGGGTATGAGAGCCATATGAATTATTTTTAATAAGATAACGCCCTGAGTGGGTCTTAAAGTACCGAAAATACTATTTTCTTGGCAAAAGAGCTCTATTTCGACATTTCTACAGAGGACAGCGGGGGAAGCCTTTACCGGGTCACGGGTGAAGAGGGGTTGCCTTTTTATTACAGCCACAGCACCTACGACGATGCAACAGATGAGGTAAAGCTGTTTGAAACGCGTTATGCTGATTTTTCGGCTTTTTGGAAGGAGCTGACACGGGACAGGCAGTGGTACTATCAGCATCCTATGTTCGTACATCCCGAGCAGCGGGAGTTCGTGCGACAGCAGCTGGCGTCGGTGGATTGGTCCGTGCATCCGGATAAAAAATGGCAGGAGAGTCATCAGCGTCAGTGGAAGAAGGTACTGACGGATCCGGATACTTATTACCGGCCGAACCTCTAGGCCTCGTAAAACTCCTCCCCATACACATCGATGAGCGGCTGGCCCATACGCTGCAGGTACTCATTGCATCGCTGCAGGAGTCCGGGAGAAGCGTTGGAAGAGTAATAATCTCCCCGATACCAGTAGCTGAAAAGAGGTTGCAGAGGGATACGATCCTCTTCCTGTCCCTGTAAGATCATCCAGTGCAGACGGGAGATCTCGTTGTCCGGAAGATGGTTGAATACCCCGCTGTTCAGCAGCTCCCTTGTCAGATCTACGAGTGTGTTTGTCATAACCTTCTTTTGGTGGTTGAATTTTTCTAAAAGTTCCGGCTATTATATTAACGGACTATGAAGCTTATGTTAAGCTACTGTTGCCCGCGGGGATTGTGTATTTCCTGTGGATTGAGCGGGCCTTGCGCGTCCGCCGGCTAGGCTTTCAGCGTTTTTGACGCGACGGCCGGCTTTCTCATCCAGCGGGAAAGCTCCGTATTATCTTCTCCCAGCAGGGTCAGTATCCCGTTGCGGAGGCGATAATGCGCGGTGCTCCTCAGGCTTTTCATAAATGCCGGTTCATTATAACCAGGGCAGGCCATTTTTGTTGTAATAATTTTGTCGGAGAAAGAGAGGCTGCTGTCTGTTTTGCTGAAATAGAACGATCCGCGCATCGAATTGCAGCCGGTATTGCCGGAGAAGCGGGACTTGCCCATGTCAAAGATCAGCGTCGGCGTCTTGCCTGCGGCGGTGTCGGAAGGCAGGACGGGCTGGAGGAACCAAGGCCCGCCGAGAGTGCTCGTGTCGGGAGGCCCCGGCTTTGAAGTGGTGGTGACAACGGAATCTGCCGCGTGCTTCTCCGCTTTGGGCAGGGGACTCTGGCAGGCGGCCAGAAGGGCTACGACGATCACGGGGAGAGGCGTGGACCAGGCGGTGGCGTGGAGAAATTGCATGGCGGTGTTTTTGTTATGGTTTTCAAAAATAGTGCCGGTAGGGGTTTGAGGAATTAATTCCCGATAAGTCATTAATTTACGGCCATGCTACAGGACAACCTACTGCTGATCATATCCCTTTTGTTCGTGGTCTCCATGCTGGCGATGCTGAGCAACAAGCTGCACATCTCCTATCCTATCTTCCTGGTAATCGCCGGGCTTGCCATCAGCCTGGTGCCGGGTATCCCGATGATGAGGCTGGAGCCGGACATCGTCTTTGTCATCTTCCTGCCCCCGCTGCTGTATTCGGCGGCCTGGTATACTTCCTGGCATGACTTCTGGAAAATGCGGCGGGCCATCGGCATGCTGGCGTTCGGGCTGGTCATCTTTACCTCCTGTGCGGTGGCCGTGGTTTCCAATTTTATTATCCCGGATTTTTCCCTCGCCTGCGGCTTCCTGCTTGGCGGGATCATTTCTCCTCCCGACGCGGTGGCCGCCACCAGCGTGCTGCAAAATCTGAAGATGCCCAAAAGGGTCGTGACCGTGCTCGAAGGGGAAAGTCTGGTCAATGACGCATCATCGCTGATCGTCTTCCGCTTTGCGCTGCTGACCATATTCACAGGGAAGTTCATCCTTTGGAAGGCGGGGGTCGACTTTGCATCCGTCGTTTCCCTGGGTATCCTGATCGGGCTGGTCATCGGCAATATCGTCTATGCCATGCACCGCTGGCTGCCGACGACCCCGAGCATCGATACAGTCATCACCCTGCTGTCCCCCTACCTGATGTACATCACGGCCGAGCACTTTCACGCGTCCGGCGTCCTGGCGGTGGTCAGCGGCGGGCTTTTCGTGAGCTACCGCGCACACGAGATATTCAGCTACAGCAGCAGGCTACAGAGCCAGAGTGTCTGGAATGTCGTTGTATTCCTGCTCAACGGCGTCGTCTTTATCCTGATCGGACTGCAGCTACCCGGCATCGTTAAAGACCTGGGTGAGTATTCGCTGCATGCGGCCATATTGTACGGGGTCGTCATCAGCCTGGTCACCATCCTGATCCGCATCGCCTGGGTCTTTCCCGGCGCCTATCTGCCCCGGATATGCAGCAAGCGGATACGGCTGAAGGAGATCGATCCGGGCTGGAAAGCGATCTTCGTCGTCGGATGGAGCGGCATGCGCGGAGTGGTATCCCTCGCTTCGGCGCTGGCCATTCCCCTGATGCTTAGCAACGGGACACCGTTCCCCCACCGGAACCTGATCCTCTTCATCACCTTTGTCGTCATCCTCTTCACCCTCGTTCTCCAGGGGCTCACCCTTCCGTATATCATCCGCAGATTAGACATCACCGTCAAGGAGAACGAAGAAGAGCAACGGCTGTCCATCCGCCTCAGGCTCGCCACCGCCGCGCTGGAATACATCAACACCTCCTACAGCAAGGAGTCCGAGTCGATCGACGCATTCAACCGCCTCAAGGCGCGCTATGAGCGTATGGTCGAGATCACCGGCAAGCGCCTCGAAAGCGAAGAAGGAGACGAAGTGGCGCCGGCCTTCCTGCCGCGCTACCGCCAGCTGCTGCTCGAGCTGGTAGACATTCAGCGCAAAGAGCTCTCACATATGCGCCGCGATGCAGAATACGGCGAAGAGCTGCTGCGCAGCAAAGAGTTCGAGCTCGACCTCGAAGAGGCGCGGTTCAGGAGGTAGCGCCTCCGGCTCGGGGTCCGTCGCAACTACGAGCTGCTGCGCGCATGTGTCAGAACTACGCGATAGAGCTCTTCCGGGCTAAAGGGCTTTACCACGACATCATTGAGACCCGCGGCGAAGGCCTCGCTTTCCACTTCTTTCGGAGTGCTGGCCGTCAGGGCGATTATGGGGAGCGTTTCACCTCTTTTACGAAGGAGGATGGTAGCCTCATATCCATCCATCACCGGCATGTGAAGGTCCATCAGCACCAGCTGGTGAAGCGAAGGGTTGAGGGCGGTGAGCGCCTCTTCCCCATTGATAGCTACGTCTACAATGGCGCCGTTGTTCTCCAGCATCGTCCGGGCTACGAGGACATTCAGCGGGTTGTCTTCGACAAGCAGAATATGGATACCGTGCAGCGGCGCGAGGCCGTCCGTGGACGCGGCGCTCTTCTCTTCGCTGGCGGCTTCGGTGCTGATCGGGAAGGTCTGGGTAAAATAAAAGCAGGAGCCTTCGCCCGGCGTGCTGCGCAGCTGGAGCAGGACGCCCTGCAGCTCGAGGATCTTCTTCGTAATGGCCAGGCCGAGACCCGTTCCGCCATAGCTGCGGGACGTGGAGGAGTCCGCCTGTGTAAAACGGTCAAAGATCATCTGCTGCTTCTCCGGAGCGATGCCAATACCGGTATCCGTGACCTTTACGGTGACCGACAGGGACTCCGGCCAGCGTTGCTCCACAACAAGGGACAGCGTCACTGATCCTTCCCGGGTGAATTTGATGGCATTATGCACAAGATTATTGATCACCTGGCTGGTCCTGGTCGGGTCGCCGATAAGGCGCTTGTCGAGACCGGGATCGATGTCGATCCGAAGGGCTATTCCTTTCTCGTCCGCCGTATTCTTCAGACCGGCGATGATGTTGCGGGCAACCACGGTGAGGTCGAAGGATATCTGCTCAAAGCCGATCTTGCCTTCTTCGATCTTGTTATAGTCAAGGATATTGTTCACGATAGAGAGGAGATTATTGGCAGAGAAAAGCAGGACGCCGAGGTCCTCTTCCTGGTCGGCCCTGGGCTTGTTGCGCAGCAGGAGGTGCGTCATCCCGATGACCGCGTTCAGCGGTGTCCTGATCTCGTGAGACATAGTAGACAGAAACTCCGATTTGACCCGGAGGCCCTGCTGTGCAAGAAACGTGGCCTGGCGGAAGGTATGCGCAAACCGGTGCGACAGCGCCAGGGACTGCAGGAAAAAGAAGGCGATATAGCCGAAGAACAGCGGTATCCGCAGATCGGGGATCACGAAGAAATAGTGCAGGTTCATCAATAAAAAGATGAACAGCATGACCGCCGTGCTCAGCAGCGCGAAGAGAGAGCCGCTGCGTTTGTGCCGCGCAGCCTGCATATAGATATACATCGCATAGGCGATGCAGAGGAACATCACCAGCAGGAAGTAGACCAGGAATTTCGTGAACACCAGGGTAGGGGTAAACAGAATAATGGCGGTATACGCCATACAGAACCAGATCATCCCCTTCAGGATCACCGGATGGGAGTCGTCCGGATAGAGCTTTCCGGTATACAGCGTGAAAAGGATTATCCCTATCGACAACGTAAGATATTCCAGGCGGGTGGTGATAAACCAGTTCATGTCCGAGAACAACGAGTGGAGGGCATAGTGATTGGTGCCCACCATCCGGTAGCTGAAGACGATACAGAAGAGCGCGAAATAAAGGATCGTCCGGTCGTTGCGTCCGAATACGAAGAGCCCTAAAAAAAACAGACCGCCCATGAAGAGGCAGCCGGCCAGCAGGAAGTCATAGGCGGAGTCCCGGTATTTTTTCAGGATCAGCTGGTCTTTGTCCCCGAGCAATATCTCTTTATAGGGTCCGCCGCGATTGTGCCAGAAGTTGGCGATCTGCATGACCATGACGAGCGTGTCGGGTAGTCCGGCCGGAAGGACTACGGTGCGGGTCACCCAGAAGGGCCTGGCCTTTTCCTTTGTCGTTGCCGGCTGGCCATTCTGTGCCTGGACGATCCCGTTGACATATAGCTCGAACGAGCAGTAGGTGTCCGGCACCTCCATGCCCAGCCTCGGTCTTTTGGACGGCAGCAGGATCGTAAGCGTATACGTCGCATATCCCTGGGAAGGGATCTTTGTCCCGTTGAGGACGACGTCACTCCAAAGCAGGGGATAGGGAATATAGGCGGGAGTGGCGGAGGACAGGCTGTCCGGGGGAAGCAGGCGGTCCCGGTAAAACCCCCATTCGCCGCTGATAGACACCGGTTTAGCAAAGAGATTTACCTTCCGGAGGTCCAATATTCCCCTTTTGGCCATGGGTATACTGTCTCCTTCTGCAAGGCAGGAAAGACCGAGGGCCATAAATAGTGCTAATACGGTTATGATCGGCAGTCTCTTCTTCATAAAGCCGGGCTACAAATTTGTGCCGGAGATCCCCTTCCCAAAAAATTAGCGAAACTCCGGCAAAGCGCTAATGATCGTCCTTTGGACATAGCCCCCGTGGGGCTATATTGGGAATTTGTCTTTAAACGCAGATTCACGGGTAAAATTGACAAAAAGCAATAAAAAAAGAGACCCGCCGTCCTGGCGGGTCTCCTTCGAGTTATTTTAGGAATAAAGCTATTTCTTCTCGAGAAGCTTGAAGAACTGATCCAGCTGAGGCAGGATAACGATGCGGGTGCGGCGGTTGGCAGCGCGCCCTTCTTCGGTACCGTTGTCAGCAACGGGAACATATTCGCCACGGCCGGCAGCAGTGATATGGGCCGGGTCGAGGCCGTATTCTTTCTGCAGAATGCGAACCACGGAGGTAGCACGCTTAACAGAAAGGTCCCAGTTGTCTTTCAGCTGACCGGGATGATTGTAAGGCTTGTTGTCGGTATGACCTTCAACCATGAACTCGATATCAGGCTGGGCCTTCAGGACAGAAGCGACCTTGCCGAGAACGGTCTTGGCGGAGGGAGTAACTTCGAACTTGCCGCTGTTGAAGAGCAGCTTGTCGGAGATGTCGATATAGATGACACCCTTGTCGACCTTGATGTTGATGTCCTTGTCATCCATATTGCCGATAGCGCCTTTCAGGTTCATGACCAGGGCCATGTTCACAGAGTCCTTGTGCGCCAGCTCGGCCTGAAGGTTCTGAATGTAGGCGTCCTTGTTACCGATGTTATCCAAAGATTTCTTTATGCTTTCTGCCTGAGAATTGGAGATGACAGAAAGGTCTTGCAGCTGCTTGAGCGTAGCGTCATGATTTTGTTTCAGGAAATCGATCTGCTTATTGAGGGCGTCGATCTGGTTTTGCAGAGCGGTTTTCTGGCTTGCATCCTGAGAGGTCAGGTCGTTACAGTTTTTGAGGTCGCTTGCCAGCTTGGCGTTAGCGGCGGTAAGGGAGTCGATCTTTGCCTGAGCGGCTTTGAATTTCTTTGAGCTTACGCATGAAAATAGGAACACAGAGAGAGCAGTAAAGAGCAATGTTTGTTTAAGCTTCATAGTAATATCATTTATTTAAAAAATTATTATTCCCCCTCGCCTATGATCATGCGGCTTAGAATAGAATAACGTGCCAAAGATATAGCAACAAACCAAGATACCATAGTTTGTTGGTTGGAAAAATAGGCGAATTTAATGCCAAATTCATGGCTATAGTGATATGTACAAATGATACAGGGTATGAAACAAGCCGTGGAACGCCCGTGTATCCTTGTTTTGCTGTATATTTTAAAATCACCCGCGCAATGGGACGAAAAACCGGCCTCAGGCCTGCCATTCAGGGCCTCGACGGCCGTAAACCCGCTGCCAGCCTATATTACAGAGCGCAGAAGCTAGCCCGTAAGCCAAAACCATGAGCTACCTCCCCAGGGCTGCCCCGTCGCCGGCCAGGAGCCTTGAGCTGTGTTTGCTAAAATATCCCGCACCAGGTAACCCATAGAAATATTTGTATATAATGGATCGTATGTCCATCACGGCGAGAAACAGGACGAATTTCCTTTCTCGTCCGGAGATAACTGACGGCGAGTCGACGTATTTTCGGTTGAGGGATCGGTTAGCCGGTCGCGAAAAGTTTTTAAGTCACCCGGCGTTGAACCGCTATTCTGAATGCATTCGGGTTCATGGCGCGCCTGATGCGCAAGATATTGTATATATTGTTGATTATCAAATATTAGCAATAAGATTTGGAGTCGCCTTAAAAAACATGCACCAAAAAAATTAGCGCCAAATACTAAAAACATTAGTGTGTATAAAATAATTCCTATACCTTTACTGAATCAATAAATTTGGGTGAACTAAAAAATAAATTATGTCAAATCAAACGGGTGTCAATGCCGAGAAGCTCAAGGCTTTAAAGCTAACGATGGATAAAATAGACAAGGACTTTGGGAAGGGAAGCGTAATGATGATGAACGAGAAAAGTCAGGATCCGATGGAGGTTATTTCCAGCGGTTCAATCGGACTTGACATGGCGTTGGGTGTTGGCGGTTTACCCAAAGGCCGGATCGTCGAGATCTATGGCCCGGAATCCTCCGGTAAGACGACTATCGCTACTCATATCATAGCAGAAGCCCAGAAGAAGGGCGGCATGTGCGCCATCATCGACGCTGAGCACGCTTTCGACAGCATATACGCACAGAAATTGGGCGTCGACGTCGACAACCTGCTGATCTCTCAGCCCGACTACGGCGAGCAGGCCCTGGAGATCGCAGACCGGCTGATCCTCTCCGGCGCGCTGGACGTCGTAGTCATCGACTCCGTCGCCGCGCTGGTGCCCAAGGGCGAGCTGGAAGGCGAGATGGGTGACAGCAAGATGGGTCTGCAGGCGCGCCTGATGTCACAGGCCCTGAGAAAGCTCACGGCTACCATCAGCAAGACCAACACCATCTGTATCTTCATCAACCAGCTGCGGGAAAAGATCGGCGTCATGTTCGGCAACCCCGAAACGACCACCGGCGGTAACGCGCTTAAATTCTATGCTTCTGTTCGTCTCGACATCCGCCGTATGGCACAGATCAAAGACGGCGAAGAAGCAGTGGGCAACAGAGTAAAAGTTAAGGTAGTGAAGAATAAAGTAGCCCCGCCTTTCCGCGCCGCCGAATTTGATATCGTGTTCGGAGAAGGCATATCCAAGATGGGTGAGATCATCGACATGGGAGTCGAGCTCGGCATCATCAACAAAAGCGGCAGCTGGTTCAGCTATGGCACCGACAAGCTGGGACAAGGCCGGGATACCGTAAAACAGCTGCTGCACGATAATCCCGAACTGTCTGCCGAGATCGAAGGAAAGATCAGAGATAAAGTAAAAGAAATGCAGAATAGCTAAGAAGTTAGTTTGTTTTTATTTTAATTGGGTTAGTAAGTATGCGGCCCCGATGTCCATCGGGGCTTTTGCTTTTACCGATCGGTCCGGCGGAAATTCCCGGATACTGTCCGTGAACAATCATCGGCTATCATTCATGAAAGATCAGATCGTTATCGATCGGTGAACGAATTGCAAAGAAGAAGTTTGACAATTTCGATATGTTCAGGAGCTTCTACTTACTCTGTACGTATAAGTACGCATTCCGCTGCTGGTGCGGACTCCGGGACATAACCCCCTAAAAATAAAAAAGGGGTCTGAATAGAAATTCAACCCCGTTTTAAAATCCAATATCCTATGAAAAACCAAGATAAAGGTAGAGGAATAATCTCAATTCTGCAATACCATTTTTCGG
>Ga0207695_10000299_pt1 | contig 122118 bp, 102 predicted proteins | sample KBSC54metaG_FD_184354 | JGI IMG/M metagenome (GOLD analysis project Ga0207695, IMG submission 184354) | Corn rhizosphere microbial communities from Kellogg Biological Station, Michigan, USA - KBS C5-4 metaG (SPAdes) (version 2) | ecosystem: Host-associated > Plants > Roots > Rhizosphere >... | reverse complement strand
ACATAACCCCCTAAAAATAAAAAAGGGGTCTGAATAGAAATTCAACCCCGTTTTAAAATCCAATATCCTATGAAAAACCAAGATAAAGGTAGAGGAATAATCTCAATTCTGCAATACCATTTTTCGGTAATTTCTTTTTTAAGACCTTTTTAATTCTTCAACAACTGCTGGGAAATTGCTCTATTGCTTTCTTTATCAGTAACTCGGAGGACATACATCCCACGCTCGAGCGAGGATGCATTTATTACCTGGATACCAGGCTGCAACCGTTTGCTCAACCGAATGGAACCACCCGCATCGACGATCTGGATGTCAATGCTATGTTCAGTGCGGACAATAAATAATTTATCTACGGGATTGGGGTAGAACTTGAAGTCGACATCCCCCGAAAGACTCAACTGGAGCGGCTTTGAATAGAAAAGGCCGTTAGACTGACTGGTATATTTTATACGGTAGAAATTGGGGCCGTTCGGCGGAGCGATGTCTGTGATGTCATATTGCCGCTGCTGATGCAACGAACGAAGGGCATCTATTGTCTCATAGTGCAAGCCATCCGGACTGCGTTCTACAATAAAGTAATCCCCCTCCATCGCCGTGTCCACATCCCACTGCAACCAGACCTTGTTGGCCTCTCTTACCACTGCAGTAAAATTGACAATTGCCGGCTGGCTTCCCGACGAAATATGCGTCTCCATCGCGGAATCCGGCGCCTGCTGGGCCCTGGCAACACATGCCAAAGCCACAGCCAAAAGAAAGCAACAGCTTAGTCGTTTCATTGACTTGGGTTAGTAAGTATATCAGCGATGTCGGCAGAATAAATGGGAAGTAGATTCTAACAAATTTCATGCCTGAACGAAAAACGCTGCATCGCCCGGAAAATTTTCTAGAAGGTGTTATAATATTCTTAAAGCCCGGTATCTTACGGCATGCAAACGCAAACTCCAATACGAAAGCTGAGCACTTTCAAACGAATAGCACTCGTGGCGCACGACAACAAAAAGGCCGAACTGATCGAATGGGCCGTCTATAACAAACGAGCCCTCGCACAGCATCGGCTGTATGGCACCGGGACAACCGGCAGCCTCATAGAACAGGCACTTGGCCAGTCTGTGAGCAAGTTCCTCAGCGGCCCGCTGGGCGGGGACCAGCAGATCGGCGCCAGCATAGCCGAAGCCAAGCTCGACATCCTCATCTTCTTCTGGGACCCTATGGAAGCCCAGCCCCACGACCCGGACATCAAAGCGCTCCTGAGGGTCGCCGTTACCTGGAATATCCCCTTCGCCTGCGACCGCGCTACCGCCGACTTCATCCTTACCTCCCCCCTGATGCTCGAAGAATATGAGATCCTCGTACCAGACTATACTCAATATACCACCAGACTACAACGCTAAATCGTTTAAACTGGACGGAGTCCAGTTCGTACACTTCGTGTACAGACATAAGCGGTGTTGGGGCACAACCGAGCCTTTTGGCGAAGGTTGCGAACGAGATTCCAACGGTGTTGGAATCGATGTTCTTATTTTTTTTGCCTAATTTTTTGCAACAATTCAACAATCATGAGAAAACAGCTCCTTACTTCCTCCTTACTCCTGGCTTCCACCCTGACCTGGGCCCAATCCAAATCACTCTCCGGCTTCGACGAAGCCTCCTCCAAAACCCAACAACAGCTGGAATCCACCTATGACGGCTATCTCCAGGCGGCCAATATCGACAGCGGCATCCGCATCATGTCCGCCCACCCCCACCACGTCGGCTCCCCCGGAGACAAAACGGTCGTAGACTATATTTATAATAAGTTCAAGAGCTGGGGATACGATGTACAGACCGAAACTTTCTATGTCCTCTTCCCCACCCCAAAGGAAAGACTGCTGGAGATGACGTCTCCGACCACCTGGAAAGCCGGACTCGCCGAACCCGCCCTGAAAGAGGACGCCACCTCCGGCCAGACCCGCGAACAGCTACCCACCTACAACTGCTGGTCCCCCGACGGAGACGTGACCGGACAGCTCGTATATGTTAATTATGGCATTCCCGAAGACTACGATCGGCTGGAAAGAATGGGCATCTCCGTAAAAGGAAAGATCGTCATCGCCAAATACGGTCATTCCTGGCGGGGCATCAAACCCAAAGTAGCCCAGGAACACGGCGCCATCGGCTGCATCATCTACTCCGATCCCCGCGACGACGGCTACTCCCAGGGCGATGTCTACCCCAAAGGCGCATTCAAGAGCGAATACGGCGTTCAACGCGGTTCCATCATGGACATGCCGATCTATCCCGGAGACCCGCTCACCCCCGGCACAGGCGCAACAAAAGATGCAAAACGCCTCCAGCGCTCCGAAGCCCCCACCCTTCTTAAGATACCCGTGCTCCCCATCAGCTATCACGACGCCGAGCCCCTGCTGCGCGCGCTCGATGGCCCCGTAGCCCCCGAAGAATGGAGAGGCGCATTGCCATTGACCTATCATGTCGGACCCGGCAGGACACAGGTCCACCTGAAACTGGCCTTCAACTGGGATACCAAACCCGTCACCGATATCATCGCCCGGATGCCCGGCAGCGAATACCCGGACGAATGGGTCATCCGCGGCAACCACCACGACGCCTGGGTCAACGGAGCCGCCGACCCCATCAGCGGTCAGTCCGCACTGTTGGAAGAAGCCCGCGCCGTCAGCGAGCTGCGCAAGACCGGCTGGCAGCCCCGACGCACCATCGTCTACTGCGCCTGGGACGGCGAAGAACCCGGACTGATCGGCTCCACCGAATGGGTAGAGCAGCACGCCGATGAATTACAGAAAAAAGCAGTCGTGTATATCAACTCCGACGAGAACGGTCGCGGCTTCCTGGAAGCCGGAGGTTCCCACGCACTGGAGCCGATGATGAATGAGGTCGCCCGCGACGTCACCGACCCTGAGACGCATATCAGCATCGCCGACCGCCGCCACTCACGCGAACTGGTCAACGCCGCCGACAATGGCAGGCTGACAAAAGCATTGCTCCAGAAAAAAGGTTTTAGCATCAGCGCTCTCGGCTCAGGATCGGACTATTCGCCCTTCCTCCAGCACCTCGGCATCCCCTGCTTCAATCTCGGCTTTGGAGGAGAGTCCTCCGGCGGCGAATACCATTCCATCTATGACAGCTATGACGATTTCCGCCGTTTCAAAGACCCGACCTTCCAGTATGGTGTCACCCTCGCCAGGACTGCAGGCCGCGTCACCCTTCGCATGGCAGACGCACCGGTCCTGCCCTTTGACTTCCGCGCCTTCTATCGCACCGTCAACAGCTATGCAAGCGAGCTCATCAGCCTCGTCGACCAGATAAGAGAGACCACGGCGCTCGCCAACCAGGTGCTCAAAGAGAACCACTACGCCTACGCTACAGATCCGGCCGCACAGCTGGCGCCTCCCGCGGCAAGATCTGAAGTACCTTACCTCAGCTTCTCCAGCCTCCAGAACGCGCTCACCCGGCTGGAAACGGTCACAAACAGGCTCTCCGACAGCCTCCCCCGCGCGCATCTGACCGGTAGCCGCGCGGACATTGTAAATCAAGCGCTTTATAAGGCGGAACAACAATTGCTATCCGATAATGGTCTGCCCCGCCGCCCCTGGTACCGGCACTCCATTTACGCCCCGGGCTTTTATACGGGCTATGGCGTGAAGACCCTGCCAGGCATCCGGGAGGCCATCGAACAGCGCAGCTGGAAAGAGGCGCAGGAGCAGATCGAGGTAGACGCAGCGGTATTGCAGAAGTTCGCCGCCTACCTGGAAGCTATCGCCTTTTAATAGACTATTTGAAGACGTTCTTACGATATACATTACGAATAGCAGGCGCCCTGGTGTGCCTGCTATTGCTTGTATGGGCAGGGCTGGCCGCCTATATACACTTCAACAAGACCCGTATCCTCCAGAAAGCTTCTGTAGAGATAAAGGATCATTTCGGGGCCGATATTACCATCGGGCAGCTCGACATTTCCCTTTTCCGCCATTTTCCATCCCTGTCCATTCTGCTGTCCGATGTCACACTGAGGGACAGCCTCTGGCGCCAGCACCACCACGATCTCTTAAACGTCAAAACCGTCTACGCCGACTGCTCGCTGCTGAACAGCCTTTTTGCGGGTAAGGTCCGGATACGTCGGGTGTTCCTCGAACACGGCGCTGTCTATTTTTATCGGGACAGCACGGGCTATTCCAATACCTATGTGTTCAAAGATCGCAAGCCCGCGTCCCGGGGTGGCAAGCCGGACGATCCGCCCAATATCTCGCTGTCGGATATAAAATGGGTCCAGGACCTGGAGGACAAGCACAAGCTCTTTGATCTCGATATACACCGGCTGGACTGCGATATGAAAAGAGAAGGGCGTGTGCTCCGGATAGATATCGGCACGAACATCACCGCCAATAGTTTTGCATTCAACATCACGAAGGGCAGCTTCATCAAGGGCAAACTGCTGTCAGGGCGATTCCGGGTGAACTTTAACACAGCCAGCAGGATCGTCCAGTTCACAAACGCCACGATCAACATCAACGGCCATCCCGTGAGCTTCTCGGGCCGGCTCTTTCCAACTGTCGCCCCCGATCCCTTCTTCCTCTCCATCGAAGCCAGCGACATACCCTTCCACGAGGCAGCGTCCTTCCTGACGGCTGACATTCAGCAGAAGTTAGACGAGTACGACATCGACAAGCCGGTCACCCTCAACGTCCAGCTGGACGCCGGCAACGCCGACGACCCCCAGCCACAAATAGTGGTAAAGATGAACCTGGAAAAAGGCAGCGTACTGACACCCGCAGGCCGTTTTACCGAGACCTCCTTCCGCGCCAGCTTCACCAACGAATGGGCGCGCGGACACCGGCGGGGCGACGAAAATTCCGCGATCAGGCTGGTGGCGTTCTCCGGCCGCCTCGGCGAACTTCCGCTGCGATCGGACACAATGACCATCACGAATCTCAAATATCCCCGCCTCGCCAGCGATATCCATTCACATTTTACGCTTGACCAGCTGAATGACATCACAGGAAGCCAGGCGATGCGGTTTGTAGCCGGTCGCGGCGACCTCAACATCTATTACAAGGGACCTATGTCGGAGAACGATACCGCCGGCACCATCGTCAACGGCTGGCTGGACGTCGACTCGGCCGCAGTCACCTACCTCCCCTACCAGTGGGAGCTGACAGGAGGAAAAGGCCGCCTGCTATTCAAAGACCAGGATATGCTGGTCAATCAGCTGGACATACATGCCGGCAAAACGAATATCCATGTAAAGGGAACAGCAAAAAATCTCGTCGCGCTGCTCGACCGGAACACAGAGAACGTGAGCATGGACTGGGGCCTGCTGATGACCCATATGGACCTGGAGGATTTTAGCGCGCTTGCTGGCAACGCAGGGTCGCGCACCGCGCACATCGGAGCCAAAGAAAAGAACCTCTTCGGTGCCACCTTCGCCCGTATCGACAATGTACTGAAAGAGGGGATCATTCACGTCGGCATCGAAGCCTCCGACATCAGCTATAAGAAATTCTCCGGCGCCCACGCCAAAGGCGACCTCCTGTTCGACAATCACGCCATTACCCTGAACCGGCTGATGATAGAGCAGGGCGCTGGCTCCATGGAGCTGAAAGCCGCGCTGAAACGCAGCCAGGGCGGGACCATCAATCCCCTCACCCTCGAATCCCATCTGTCTTCCGTCGACCTGCCGAAACTATTCAGCGACTTCAACGATTTCGGCCAGCAGGCGCTGACGGCAAAGAACCTGAAAGGCAAGCTGACTGCGGATATACGGCTGTCGGGAGCGCTGACCGGAAAGGTAAAGGTCGCGCCCAACAGCCTGAAAGGATCGATCGATTTTAGTCTGAAGCAGGGTGAGCTCATCGACTTCGGACCAATGGAAAAGATACACGAAAAGGTCCTTAAAAAACGCGACCTTTCGCAGATACGCTTTGCGGAGCTGAAGAACCAGATTGACGTCGACTCCACGACGATCACCTTTCACAGAATGGAGATCGAGTCCACCGCTTTTACGCTCTATGCCGAAGGCACCTACGACTTGAAAACCGGTCCCGACATGAGCCTCCAGGTACCCCTCAGCAACCTGGCAAAGGAACGCAACCCCGATATCCCGCCCGACAGTAAAGGCAATGATAGCAAGGCCGGGATAAGCCTGCGGCTCCGCGCACGCAACGGCGACGACGGTAAGCTGAAGATCAGCTGGGACCCGTTCAAAAAAGCGTTGAAGAAAACTTCGAAAAGATCGCGGCGTTAATCCTGCACAGCCGCGGGTCCACGCAATCACAGCCCCACGCGGTTGCCGAAAATTCGGTATTTTTACACCTATGCAATTCAAGCTCAACTCTCCTTATCCTCCCGCCGGCGATCAGCCTTCGGCTATCGCACAGTTGACGGAAGGTATTCTACGCGGAGACAGATATCACACTTTATTGGGCGTAACAGGTTCAGGGAAAACCTTTACCATGGCCAACGTGATCCAGAACGTACAAAGGCCCGCGCTCGTATTGACCCACAACAAGACACTGGTGGCCCAGCTCTATGGAGAATTTAAACAGTTCTTTCCGGAGAACGCCGTGGGCTATTTTGTGTCCTACTATGACTACTATCAGCCCGAGGCATACATGCCCGTCACCAACACCTATATCGAAAAAGACCTCTCTATCAATGAAGAGCTGGAGAAGCTGCGACTGCAGGCAACGACACAGCTGCTCAGCGGAAGAAGGGACATCATCGTAGTGGCGTCGGTCAGCTGTATCTACGGTATCGGTAACCCCGCTGAGTTCGAGAACGGCATCATCCGTATCCACCAGGGCCAGGTGATCTCACGCCAGGGTTTCCTGCATTCTCTGGTCAACTCCCTGTACAGACGCAGCGAGATAGAGTTTGCCCGGGGCAATTTCCGCGTGAAGGGAGACACGATAGACATCAACCTCCCGTATGTAGACTATGGCTACCGGATCAGTTTCTTCGGGGATGAGATCGACTCCATCGAAAGTTTTGACATCGCCAGCGGCAAACGGATCGGGCCCATGGACAACGCCGCCATCTTCCCGGCTAACCTGTACCTGGCGCCGAAGGACATCATTCACCAGGTGCTCTCCGAGATACAGGACGAGCTGGCGGCGCAGGTCGACTACTTCAAGAGCGTCGGAAAATATATCGAAGCGCAGCGGCTCAGTGAACGCGTGAACTATGACGTGGAAATGATCCGGGAGCTGGGTTACTGCAATGGGGTGGAAAACTACTCCCGCTTCTTCGACCGTCGTAGTCCCGGCACCAGGCCCTTCTGCCTGCTCGACTATTTCCCTAAGGATTTCATGCTCATCCTGGACGAAAGTCACCAAACGGTGCCGCAGATCAGCGGGATGTATGGTGGCGACCGCAGCCGCAAGCTGGTGCTGGTCGACTATGGCTTCCGGCTCCCGAGTGCGCTGGACAACCGGCCGCTGAATTTCCACGAGTTCGAGGCGATGACGGGCCAGACGGTCTTTGTAAGCGCCACCCCCGGCGACTATGAGCTGGAAAAGAGCGAAGGTGTGGTGGTCGAACAGGTGGTCCGTCCGACAGGGCTGCTGGACCCTCCGATCGAAATACGTCCCAGCGCAGGCCAGATCGACGACCTGCTGGACGAGATCGACAAACGCGTGAAAAAAGGAGACCGTGTGCTGGTGACGACGCTGACCAAACGGATGGCGGAAGAGATGGACAAATACCTGCACCGCATCGACATCAAATCAAAATATATCCACAGCGAGGTCGACACCCTCGAAAGGGTCGAGATCCTGCGACAGCTGCGGCTGGGCGATATCGACGTCCTCGTAGGCGTAAACCTGCTGAGAGAAGGCCTTGACCTGCCTGAGGTCTCGCTGGTCGCCATCCTCGACGCGGACAAAGAAGGCTTCCTTCGCAACGAGAAGTCGCTGACCCAGACGGCTGGCCGCGCCGCTCGTAACGTCGACGGCCTGGTCATCTTCTACGCCGACACCATGACCGAGAGCATGCAGCGCACCATCGACGAGACCCTGCGCCGCCGCGAAAAACAGATCGCTTACAACCTCGAACACGGCATCATTCCCCAAACCATCAAAAAGTCCAAGGAGCAGGTCTTCGCACAAACCTCGGTGCTCGACATCAAGGGCTACAATCCAGGCGACGAATACGCAGTAGCCCCCGACGGCGAGCTGGTGGCCGCGGCAGCCGAAGACCAGGAGATCTACCAGACCATTCCCCAGGTAGAAAAAGCTATCACACGAACCAAAAAGGAGATGGAAAAAGCCGCCCGCGACCTGGATTTCATGGAAGCCGCGCGACTGAGAGACGAGATGTTCGGCCTGCAAAAACGGTTGAAGGAAATGAAGGCTTAGGCCGCCCTTCGGAGTTATTTACCTAATTTTACTTCCTATGGAAAATACGGATAAAAGAGTATTCTTGCTGGACGCGTTCGCGTTGATCTTTCGAGCCTACTATGCATTGATCAACAGTCCGCGGATCACGACGAAGGGCCGCAACACGAACGCGCAGTTCGGGTTCACCAATGCTCTCATCGACCTTATCAATAACCAGAAGCCTTCACACATGGCCGTGTGTTTTGATACCCACGCGCCGACCGAACGGCATACAGAATTCGCCGACTACAAAGCTAACCGCCAGGAAGCGCCCGAGGACCTGCTGAGCGCAATGCCGGATATCAAAACCATCGTCAACGGTTTCAATATTCCGATTATGGAGCTGGACGGCTACGAAGCCGACGACGTCATCGGCACGCTGAGCAAGCAGGCGGAGGCAGCAGGATATGAAGTGTATATGGTCACACCCGACAAGGACTACGGCCAGCTGGTGACGGAGAAGATAAAGATATATAAGCCGCCCTACCAGGGCGGTCTCGCCGAGATACTGGGTCCAAAAGAGGTCTGCGAGAAATGGAATATCAAGGACGTAAGCCAGGTCATCGATATTCTCGGGCTGATGGGAGACGCGGTGGATAACATCCCGGGTATCAAGGGCGTCGGGGAAAAGACTGCAGCCAAGCTGCTGGCGGAATATGGAACCCTCGAGAACGTCGTAGCAAACGCCGAAGGCATCAAAGGCGCGCTCGGAGAAAAGGTCCGTGCAGGAAAGGATCTGGCGATATTGAGCAAGAAGCTGGCGACCATCATCACCGAGGTGCCGGTAGAATTCCATGAAGAGAATTTCCGCCTGAAGAGCTGGGACAAACCCGCCCTGAACGATATCTTTAATCAGCTGGAATTCAAGACCCTGGGCAAACGTATCCTGGGCGATGAGTTCGCCGGCGGTGGCTACACCCCACCAGAAGGCGTACAAACCGATCTTTTCGGAAATGCCGTCAAGCCGGCAGCGGCAAAAAAGAAAGCGCCTAAGGACAGGCTGGAAGAAGCCAGCGCTCACCTGGAAGCAGCCGTAGAAAGAGGAGAAGAATCAGAGGAGCCCCGGGAAGAAGGCGAAGGCGGTTCCTTTCCAGCCGGAGGCAGGAATATCCATAACACAACCCATGTTTATACCGCAGTAACCGAAGAAAAGGCATTAAATGACCTGGTCAGGCAGCTGCTGAAACAGAAAGAGATCTGTTTCGATACCGAAACGACCGGCCTCGACGCCAATGACGTGGAGCTCGTCGGGATGAGCTTTTCCATCCAGCCCGGCGAGGCCTGGTATATCCCCTGCCCCGCAAACCAGGAGGCTACTAAAAACATCCTCAAGATCTTCGCCCCCCTCTTCGAGGCCAAAGACATTGTCTGGATCGGTCAAAATCTTAAATATGACCTGCTGGTGCTCAAATGGTATGATATCGAGCCCAAGGGGCAGCTTTTTGACACCATGCTGGCACATTATGTAATTGATCCTGAAGGCAAAAGGGGCATGGACCTCCTGAGCGCCAAATACCTTGGGTATGAACCCGTGCACATCGAGGAGCTCATCGGGAAAAAAGGAAAGGGACAACTGAATATGCGCGACGTCGCGCTGGAGAAGATAACAGACTATGCCGCCGAGGATGCCGATATCACGCTGCAGCTGAAGCACTCCTTCTCCCCCCTGCTGAAAAAACAAGAGGTGGAAAAGGTCTTCTACGAAGTAGAGAACCCGCTTGTTAAAGTTCTGACCGATATGGAGTTCGAAGGCGTAAAGGTGGACGTAGAATTTCTTCGCGAATATTCGAAGGAGCTGGAAAGAGAGGCGCGACAGGCCGAAGAAAGGGTCTACCAGCAGGCCGGGCTGCAGTTCAATCTATCTTCGCCCAAGCAACTGGGAGAAGTGCTCTTCGAAAAGATGCAGCTGGACCCCAAGGCGAAAAAGACAAAAACGGGTCAATATGCAACGGGCGAGGACGTCCTCCTGAAACTGGCCGTCAAACACCAGATCGTAGACGATATACTGGCCTTCCGCGAGCTGACCAAGCTGAGGTCCACCTATGTGGACGCCTTACCGGCGATGATCAACCGCAAGACAGGACGGGTGCACACCAGCTACGCACAGGCCGTGGCCGTGACGGGACGGTTGAGCTCGAATAATCCCAACCTGCAGAATATACCCATCCGGACCGAACGGGGTCGGGAAATTCGCAAAGCCTTTGTTCCACGCAACGAAGAATTCCTGCTGCTCTCGGCGGACTACTCTCAGATCGAATTGCGCATCGTCGCCGCGATCAGTGGCGATCCCAATATGACCGCCGCCTTCCGCGAAGGGAAAGACATCCACACGGCTACGGCGGCAAAGGTATTTGGCGTCGAGGAAAAAGATGTCACCAAAGAAATGCGGTACAAGGCCAAGAGCGTCAACTTCGGGATCATTTACGGCCAGGGCGCCTTCGGATTGGCGGACAATCTGGGGATCAGCCGTACAGAAGCCAAGGAAATCATTGATAACTACAAGAAACAGTTTGCAGGCATCCAGAAGTATATGGACGATACCATTAACTTCGCCAGGGAAAACACCTATGTCCAAACCCTGATGGGCCGCAAGCGCTGGCTGCGGGATATCAACTCCGCGAATTTTACCGTCCGCGGATTCGCCGAGCGAAATGCCATCAACTCTCCTATCCAGGGGAGCGCAGCGGATATGATCAAGCTGGCAATGATAAAAGTGCACCAAGAGTTCAGGAAAGCCGGCCTCAAGTCAAAAATGCTGCTACAGGTACATGACGAACTGGTCTTCGACGCGCATAAAACTGAAATAGAGATAATTAAACCCATAATTATGCGTTGTATGCAGACCGCGCTGCCCCTACCCCAGGACGTGCCGGCAATCGCAGAGATGGGAACGGGAATCAACTGGCTCGAAGCACATTAAAATCAGATGAATTTTAACAAGTTGTTTATAAACCCCATCAAACTTTAACGTCCGGGAACAGTCAAACCTATGTTATAGGGGTTAAGTCCCCAAACACCAGATCACCGGTCGCCGATCGCGGCCGCGCAAAACCTTGTTAACGATAAACAAACATAACGTATGAGAAGCATTCGTATTATGTTCTCAATGATCCTCGCAGCCCTCAGCCTCTCGGCGGTTGGCCGGGCGCAGGACGCTAGCCCCGCCCCCCAGCAGCAGCAACAGCAGCAGGATTGGCCCCGCAGCTTTACCACCGACGACGGAACTGTGGTCAAAATATATCAGCCGCAGCCGGAGTCCTTCTCCGATAATGTCCTGAAATCCCGCTGGGCCATCTCCGTTCTTCAGAACGGCAAGACAGACCCGGTCTTCGGCACCTTCTGGTCCGTCGCCAACGTAGAAACGGACAAAGACGCCCGCAGGGTCGTCATCCAGTCCGTCAAAGTCCCTAATATAAAGTTCCCGGGTCAGACCGACGACAACTTTATCGGCAGCCTCAAGTCGGCGCTCGAGAGCAATCTACCGGCGACAGCCGGCGACCTCTCCCTTGACGAGATCCTCTCCTCCCTCGACCAGAACCTCGAACAGAAAAAACTCTCCAAAGACCTCAATACTACCGCACCCCGGATCGTCTATAGCGACCGGGCATCCCTGTTGGTCATGATCGATGGTCAGCCCAAGCTGCAGTCCAACAAGGACTGGGGCATGGACGTCGTCGTCAACTCCCCCTTTACCATTGTAAAACCGGAAGATGGACGTTTCTATCTCTATGGCGGCAAGCGCTGGTATACCGCGCAGAGCGCAACCGGCCCCTATTCGGAAGCGGGCAACACCCCCTCCAGCCTCGATAAGGTCAAGAACGCGATAGACAACGCCAACAGCTCCGACGCCGGCTATATCGACTCGACCGCAGCCCAACAGGACAAGGTCGTTTCGAACATCATCGTCACCACCTCTCCCGCCGAGCTGATCCAGACCGACGGAAAGCCCACGATGTCCCCCATCACCGGAACCAGCCTCTCCTACGCGACCAACTCACCCAATGATCTCTTCCAGGATCAGGACGGAAAATATTATGTACTCATATCCGGTCGCTGGTACACCTCATCATCGCTGACCGGCGGCTGGCACTACGTCGCCTCCAACGCCCTGCCGGGTGACTTTGCAAAGATCCCCGAAGGCTCGCCTAAGGACAATGTACTGGCCAGCGTAGCCGGGACAGACGCCGCCCGCGAAGCTATCATGGACGCGCAGATCCCTCAAACGGCAAAGGTTGACCGCAGCACAGCCTCGACAGACGTCAATTACAACGGCGATCCGCAGTTTGCCCCTCTGCAGGGAACCGATATGCAATATGCAACCAACACCTCTAACTCGGTCATCCTCGATCACGGCGTCTACTATACCGTCGACAACGGCGTATGGTTCCAGTCCTCGAGCCCCAGCGGCCCCTGGACCGTGGCTACCGAACGACCCGACGAAGTAGACCGTATCCCGCCGAGCTCGCCGCTGTATAACACGAAATATGTTTATATCTACGATGTAACTCCCCAATATGTGTACATGGGTTATACCCCTGGCTACCTCAATACCTACATCTATGGCCCTACGGTCGTCTATGGCACAGGCTTCTATTATGATCCCTGGTTCAACGGCTACTACTACGCTCGTCCCTGGACCTGGGGCTTCGGAGTCTGCTATAATCCCTGGGCCGGCTGGACCTTGGGGTATGGACTCGGCGCAGGCTGGTTCCACTTTGGCGTAGGCTTCGGCGGCGGCTACTGGCACGGCTGGGGCGGCGGCTGGTGGGGTCCCCGCGTCTATCGCCCCGCTTATGCCTGGAACAGGTATCGCGTCGCGGGCTTCTATGGTCATAACTTTTATCGCAACAGCACCAGGAATGTTTACGTCAATAACTACCACAACAACGTCTACAGGAATACCCGCGGCGTCGTGACCCGGGACAACCACAGCTTTGGTAACCGCGGTTCAGTAGGAAGGCCGGTCAACGTACAAGGCGGCCGCCCCGGCGGATCGTTCGGTACCTCGAGACCCGTCAACGTTCAGGGTGGAAGACCCGGCGGATCAACGAGAGGCACCAACAACGTCTTCTCCGATCGCAGCGGCAACGTCTACCAACGGAACCAGTCGACCAATCAGTGGCAGCAGCGTCAGTCCAACCAACAGTGGAGGCCGCTGAACAACAACCCTTCGGTACAGCAGAACCTCAATCGCGAACAGCAGATGCGCGACCGCGGACAGACAAGGGAGCAGAACTTCAACCAGGCGCGTGGCGGCGGCGGCGGATTTAGCAGACCCAGCGGCGGCGGCGGTTTCAGTCGCCCCAGCGGCGGTGGTGGCGGTGGATTCAGCCGTCCCAGTGGCGGTGGCGGCGGAGGTGGTTCAAGATCCTCCGGGGGTGGCAGCAGTGGCCGCAGAGGCCATTAATCCCAAAGATCCGAACGATCTTAACCCCATCTTAAATAATTTTATTTCAACTTTGCCGGGAGCACGCTACCAACTGTGTTTCCGGCAAATTCTTTTATACCCGGGACCAGGGCAAAGGCCGCTCCGATAATTTTATGAACCCAACCTTGTATTACTGTTACGATGCCTACTGCGGATGGTGCTATGGTTTCAGCCCCGTCATACGGCGAATATTCGAAGAATACCGACAGCGGATGGCGTTCGAAGTGCTCTCCGGCGGGATGATACTGCCCGCGAAGCCACAGCCCGTCAAGGTGATGTCCGACTATATCCTGAGCGCCTACAAAACCGTCGAAGAACGTACCGGCATTCGCTTTGGCGAAGACTGGCTCTTGCATATGCGCAACCCCGACGAAAGCGACTGGTTCCCCAGCTCAGAGAAGCCCGCCATTGCGATGTGTGTCTTCAAGGATTATCACCACGACCTCGCGATTCCATTCGCCGGCGACCTGCAATACGCCCTCCACTATGAAGGGCGCGATCTTTGCGATGACGAAGCCTACCGGCATCTCGTGATAAAATATGGGATACCGGAGAATGAATTCTACGGAAAGCTGCACCATCCCGCATATAAAGAAAAAGCATATGATGAGTTTGCGCTGATGCGGCAGCTCAAGGTCACCGGCTTTCCTACCGTATTTTTACAGGTCGCCGAATCGAAACTTTACCTGCTCACGCAGGGCTATACCGACTATCAAACCATGAAGAACGGGATCGACAAGGTGCTGACAGACCCGGGGCTGCAGGGAAAATAATTGTCTTTGAATAATCAATTAACGTTAACTTGCATGTCCCTTAAAAACGGCCCCATGGGCCATGAATACTGAATATAAACCAATATGGAATACAACAAAGTAATAGCCGTTACCGGGTTGCCGGGATTATACGAATTGCTGAGCAGTAAGGCCGACGGAGCCATCGTACGCGCACTGGACGACAAGACCACCCGTTTTGTTTCCAGCCGTATCCACAATTTTTCACATCTGGAAAGTATCGAGGTTTATACCGTTCGCGATAATGTAAATCTGGTGGATGTTCTGAAAGCGATGGAAGCCAGTTCAGAGAAGCTGCCCGACGATAAGGATAACGCGGCGCTGAAGAGCTACTTCGGCAAGGTCTACCCGGACCTCGACTTCGATCGCGTATACAGCAGCGACCTGAAGAAGATGGTTAAATGGTTTAGCGTATTAAAGGCAAACGATATAGAGATCAAATTGTCTGAAGCCCCCGAAGAAGAAGCCGAAGAGGCAGAAGTAGAGGTGGTCGAAGAGAAACCCGCTCCTAAAAAGAAGGCTGCCGAAAAAGCTGAGACAACAGCGAAGAAGAGTGAAGAAAAACCCGCGGCAAAAAAAGAAGCCAAAGCCGAAGTAGAAGAAGAAAAGCCCAAGGCAAAGAAGAGCGCTGCTCCGAAAAGCGAGGAAAAGGCCGCTCCAAAGAAAAAAGCAGAGAAGGCCGGAGAAGAGCCCGCAGCTGAAAAGCCGAAGAAAGCCCCGGCAAAAAAGAAATAAATATGACACCTACAGCAGAATTGACGAAACCAGAACGGCATTTCCTGCCGGAAGGATTTGTTCTGACCGATTGGCAATCCCTTGAGCCTTTTTTCAAAGACCTCGACCAGCGCCCCCTGGACACCAGGGCCGAACTGGAAAAATGGTTGCTGGATATGAGCGAGCTCGAAGCTGTCGTTAGCGAAGACGCCAGCTGGCGCCAGATCCGCATGACCTGCGACACGGAGAACAAAAAGCTGGAAGAATCCTTCAACTTCTTCTTCATGGAGATCCAACCCAGGATCCAGCCCTATGCAGATCGTCTCAACAGACGGCTGGTGGAAAATCCACACACACAGGAGCTGGACAAGAAGGAGTATTTCACCTATCTGCGTAGCATTCAAAAACGCATCGAGCTGTTCCGCGAATCGAATATTCCCCTCATGGCCGAGGCGAGTGTAATGGGACAGCAGTTTGGTGTCATTTCAGGTAAAATGACCGTAAAGGTCGGAGAGCAGGAATATACCCTGCAGCAGGCGGCTAAGTTCCTCGAGAGCCCTGACAGACAGCTGCGCGAGGACGTTTATATGAAGGTCCAGGAAAGAAGACTGCAGGACAAAGATGCACTGAACGATCTGTATTCCAAATTGATCGGCATCCGTAACCAGATAGCCCTGAACGCTGGCTTCAGCAACTACAGAGACTATAAATTCGAAGAGCTGGGACGCTTTGACTACACCAAAGAAGACTGCTTTCGTTTTCACGACGCAGTCCGGGAATATGTGCTCCCTCTGGTCAAAAAGATCAACACCAGGAAGAAGGAAAAACTGGGACTGGACAAGCTGCGCCCCTGGGATACGGAAGCCGAGCCGGCAGGGACGGAACCGCTCAGGCCGTTTACCAACGGCAAAGATCTGCTGACAAAGACGATCGCATGCTTCGACGAGCTAAATCCTTTTTTCGGGGACTGCCTGCGCACCATGGAAGAAATGGGACGATTCGACCTGGAGAGCCGCAAAGGAAAAGCTCCTGGCGGTTACAATTGTCCGTTAGCCGAGACCGGCGCCCCCTTCATCTTTATGAACGCCTCAGGGCTGATGAGCGACCTGACCACAATGGTCCACGAAGGCGGCCACGCCATCCACTCCTTCCTGGCACACCCGCTGAAGCTAAGTTCCTTCAAAGACTACCCCATGGAGATCGCAGAAGTAGCGAGCATGTCCATGGAATTGTTTAGCATGGATCACTGGGAATTATACTTTCAGGATAAAAACGATTTAGCACGCGCCTATGAGCACCAGCTCGAACGCGTCATCACCATCTTCCCCTGGATCGCGACCATTGACAAATTTCAACATTGGGTATACGAAAACCCTAGTCATACGGTAGAGGAAAGAAAACAGATGTGGCTGCAGATCCTCAACGAATTTTCTACAGAGTCCATCGACTGGAGCGGCCTCGAACAATATCGGGAATTTGGCTGGCAGAGACAGCTGCACTTATTCGAGGTCCCTTTCTACTACATCGAGTATGGTATCGCCCAGTTGGGAGCCATCGGTCTTTGGATGCAGTATAAGAATAACAAAGAGAAGGCGTTAAGCAACTACATGAATGCACTGAGTCTCGGCGGCACAAAGACGCTGCCAGAATTATACGCAGCAGCAGGTCTGAAATTCGACTTCTCCAAAGAGCATATCAAACAGCTCATGGATTTCGTCAGCGCCGAGTTGCAAAAAATTTGAAGCAAAAAAATTCAAAAAAATACCCGGAAAGTAGTACTTATACCTCTTGTTCGTATGCTTTTTTCCGGCTATATTTGCAATAAGTGTTTTGAAAAATGTGAGCGGTAAAACCGCGTCAAACATAAAGAAGCTACTAATCAGAGCCTTAACCAAAAGTCCCGGTGTTTCTACATCGGGGCTTTCTTTTTGTACTCGTCGCTCACTTCATTACTCTCTTCCCCCACCACGCCAACTACTGATTACAGTTCTTACAAACCCCACTTACAAGCATCTCCACCTGTTCGGCCTGATAACCACGTGGGAGCTTTATCTCGGGCACATTCACATCCTCGAGACAAGTCGTGTTTCCGCATGTATTGCAGATGAAATGAACGTGATCGTCACGATGCTGTCCACCCGAACAATCGTCTTTGCATAACGCATAACGTATTGAATTATCCGCAGTCGGTATGCTGTGGATCAACCCCTTCTCAAGAAAAACCTGCAGAGTACGGTACACCGTCACACGATCGAACTTCTCGCCGGCCTTCTTCTCGATATCGCTATGCGATAACGCACCTTCCTGTTGCAGGAACAGCTCAAGGATCCGCCTGCGACCACCGGTGATGCTCAGGTGATTTTTTTTCAGGATATCGTCTATCTTCTTTTCCATAGCATCAACCCGGATTATTATTAAAAAGGGAATTGGCAAATCTTGGCGTCGCCGAAACCTTCTCTTTCAACAGGACCGAGATGTCCTTTTCCAGCTCGTCCAATTCATCTTTTTTCAGGCCGTCATATATCTTGCGAACACGTCCGCCTTTATCCACCAGCGCAAGGAACTGTGTGTGCAGGAACTGCTCATCGATATTCAATGCATTGTTCTTGGGATCATCGAGCAAATAACCGCTGCGCGCGAGATGATAGAGGCTGTCTTTCCGTCCGGTCAGGAACCACCAGCGGCTGGGATCGGCGCCGAGTGAATCAGAATAATGTTTCATGCGCGCGACGCTGTCCGTCTCGGGGTCCACCGTATAGGAAAGGATGCGGAAGTCGGGTTCTTTACCATAGTCTTCAGCCAGCCGTTTCACATTCGTGTTGAGCTTGGGACAGATGCCCCTGCAGGTAGTAAAGAAATACTCGGCTACATAGACCTTCCCGTCCAGGTCCTTCTCCGTGATCAGCTTGCCCTCCTGGTTGCTGAAGGCAAAATTGGGTACATGGCTGAGTACGGGCAGCTGCGGCTCTCCAAAACCAGGTACGAAACGCGTCAGGGCAAAATAAAAGCCGATGAACAGGAGTACGAAGAAGCCTAGAAGAAGCGCTATTTTATTCTTTTTCATGTTCGAATCATTGGGCCCGACAAGTCCGGCTGACGGGATTCTCTACAATTGGATCCCTCCAACCACCGGGCATCTGCAAAGTTAAGTACTGTCCGGCTGAGCCCGTAGCATAAAAATTAAAACAAATTATTTGCAACATTGTTGTATTTTTGTCGCCCGACATAATTGACTATGTTCAGAAAAATCAACTGGGATGCACTAGGCATCACTACATCGCTGCTCTGCGCCATCCACTGCGCGCTGCTGCCGTTGGCCATGGCCTCCCTCCCTGTATTGGGAATCAATATTATCCATAATCAGGTCTTCGAATACGGGATGATCGGCCTGGCCTTCCTGATCGGCACCTGGGCCCTCTGGCACGGCTTCCGGTACCACCACGGCCGGCTCCTCCCCTGGCTGCTGTTTGTCGCGGGCATCATCCTGCTGATCGCCAAGCAGGTATGGCACTCCTACGAACTGAGCATCCTGCCCTTTGCCGTCCTCTTCATCGTCGCAGCCCATGTCGTCAATCTGCGGTGGACAAGATCCTGCCACATCGACCCTTCACGACACACAGACCCCGCCGAACCAGGCCTCGAACGCGAGGCGGCGTAAAAACGTCCCCGGTTGCACCCCCTACCGTCTCCACGCACCCCCAATTCCACCCCGGGCCGCCGGAGATTTCCAACCCCACCAGGGCGAGTGCCGGCGGGAAAAATTTAGTACCTTTGTCTCCTTAAATGGTTTCGCTATGATCAAAACTGGAAATCCTGTCATCAGCATCTATACCGAAATGACTCCAAACCCGGAGACGATGAAGTTCGTGGCAAATAAGTTATTGTATCCCGGTAAGATCATCGATTTCCCGGACGTCGCATCAGCCAAACCTTCACCCCTGGCAATCGAGCTTTTTGGCTTCCCCTTTATAAAGAGCGTTTTTATCGCGAGCAATTTTGTGACGCTGACCAAGACGCCAGACACCGATTGGGACGACGTCATCCCAGCCATCCGCCAGTTCCTTAAGGAATACCTGGAAGAAGGCAAACCCGTTGTCAATGAAGAAGAGGTCGTCAGCATCAAGCCCGAAGGCAGCAACGTGATCTCTGCCGACGACGACGACGTAGTCAAGCGTATCAAAGAGCTCCTGGAAAACTACGTAAAGCCCGCCGTCGAAATGGACGGTGGCGCGATCCAGTTCAAGAGCTACAATGAGGGTACGGTCAACCTGATGCTGCAAGGCTCCTGCTCCGGCTGTCCTTCTTCCATGATCACGCTGAAAGCGGGCATCGAGAGCATGATGAAACGCATGATCCCCGAGGTAAAAGAAGTGGTGGCCGAAGCTGAATAATGGATATCCTCCATCAGTTCGTCCAGGACCTGCAGCACACCGGCTGGTGGGAATTCATTGCCGTGATCGCCGGCATCCTCAGCGTCTGGTTCAGCCGCACAGAGAACATCCTGGTATACCCTACCGGTCTCGTCAATACGATAATCTATATCTATCTGAGCCTGAACTCGTCCCTCCTGGGTGAGGCGAGCGTTAATCTTTATTATACCGTCCTCAATATCTATGGCTGGGTGATGTGGACCCGGAAAGACCGGCAGGATCAGTATGTGCTGCAGGTCACCCGGTCCTCGCGCCGGGAGCTGGCCGGTCAGCTGGCCTTCTTTTCTGCATTCTATTTCATCGTTTTTGCTTCCCTGACCTGGCTCAAACAGGGCTTCGCCCCGCAGGCCATCCCCTGGGCCGACGCCTTTGCTTCAGCGACCGCCTACACCGGAATGTGGCTGATGACCCGGAAGAAAGTGGAAAGCTGGTACTGGTGGATCGCAACCAACTGCGCGTCGATCCCCTTGTATTTTGTCAAACACTATGTGTTTACCAGTGTCTATTACATTATCTTGCTGATCCTTGCCATTTCAGGATTGCTGGAATGGGCTAAAAGAGCCGGAGCCGTCGAACATGCCGTCGAGTCAAAGTCTTAAAAAAATAGTTGTTGTCGGACCGGAATCAACCGGGAAGTCCTCCATCTGCGAGGGCCTCGCGGCTCATTTTCATGCGAGTTGGGTCCCCGAGTACGCGAGAGAATACCTGCTCCGCCACGGGATGGACTATCATTACGAAGACCTGGTGACAATAGCAAAGGGGCAGCTGGCGCTCGAAGACGAGGCGGTAAAAGCAGCGACAGGACGCGGAGAGTCCCTGATCTTTATCGACACCGATATGTATGTAATGAAAGTCTGGGGCGAATTTGTCTTTGGCCGCTGCGACAGCTGGATACTGGACCGCATCAACGAGCGGCGCTATGACGCCTACCTGCTCCCCCGCACGGACCTTCCCTGGGTCAGCGACGAGCTGAGGGAATACCCGGACCTCCTCTCCCGCGAGAAGCTCTTCCATATCTACCGCGATATCCTGATTAACCAGTCTACCCCCTGGGCCGAGGTCGGTGGCCAGGGCCAGCAGCGGCTCGATGCAGCCATTGCGGCTGTCGACCGGCTACTTTAGTCTCCCGCCAACCATATAACCCAGGGTAACCCGGGCCTCACTGCAATAACTTCTGAATATCCGGATCCTCCTGCAAATGCCCCATCTGCCCCAGTATCCAAATGGATTTCTCCGCCACATGATCAGACAGCGGCTTGACGGTATAAATCTTAGGATTCGGCAGACAGGCTGCGATCCGGGCCGCCTCCTGGCGAGTGAGCGTCTTGGCCGGCTTGTTAAAATAAGTACGCGAAGCAGTCTCAATACCATAGATCCCTTTCCCCATCTCACTAACGTTGAGGTATACTTCCAGGATCCGCTTCTTCCCCCAGAGCCACTCGATCATAAACGTAAAATAGACTTCCAGCCCCTTCCGGAAAAAGTCGCGCCCCTGCCAGAGAAAGACATTCTTCGCCACCTGCTGGCTGATCGTGCTGGCTCCGCGCAAAGACTTGCTGTGCTGATTATGCTTCATCGCCTTTTCGATCGACTTGAAGTCGAACCCATCATGGTCGGGGAAGAGCTGGTCCTCCGAGCAGATGACCGCCAGCTTGGCGTAGGGAGAGATATTCTTCATGCTGACATAGCTGCGATGGAGGCCTTCGCCCCGGAATACGCTGCCCAGCTGTGTAAGTGTAATTGGCGGATCGACCCATTTCAACAGGAGGAGATATACTAACTGAAGAATGAAGAGGGTGATGACGACGCGTTTGAAGATTCTCCAGACGCGGGGTATCAATCCTTTTGAGTTGCTTGGCATCCGCTGGTTTTTCGGATTGCAATATAAACTACCTCTTCCCGATCTGCAAGTATAATAATCTGTATTTCCCGCCCATCTGGTAGTATTTCGTCTTTGTCGCCAGCAGGATCACACCAGTGGCCACGAGCGCGCTGCTCACAATAATATCTGTCTTGGTATACCAGTCCTTCGCCGCGTCCTTACGGTATGCGCCATTGAACGCACCAATAGCGAGATAGCCGACGCCGACACCAATTAACGCAGGCGCCCACCCACGGCCGGGCTTGTCCCTCTTGATCGCCGCGATCTCCTTATAGCTAAAGGCCTGCCCGTTGATATAGATCGTGTCCCTGCGCAGATCGTCGATGACGCCGGTAAACCACTGGTCATAGACCGTCTTAAATGTAAATGGATCCCCGATCGTATATGCACGGACGTGCATACCTCTTTTTTGTAATACGAGGACATCGTGCTGGGCCTGGCTTGCAACTGGGATAAGATATAACAGTAATATGATGACAACGAGACGCATATGCTCATCAAACTTACGGATTCAAATTCTAATGAACCACCTGCTTGTGGAAAAAGATCAGCGCGATCCCAAATACAATAAGAATGGAGCCCGATATCTTGTTGATGACCGACAGCGTATGCAGATTGAGCTTGTTTCGAAGCCTCCCGGCCATCATCACCTTGAGCACGTCCGCAGCCATATTGATCAGCAGACAGATGGAGAAGATCACGAGCCTTTCCTGCATGGTATGATCGGCGGCGAGGAAGGTGGCGTTGCCGAGCCAGAAAAGAATGACGCTGGGGTTAAGGGTATTGATCAGGAAGCCGGACGCAAACACCCGGGCCATATCCCGCTTGCGAAAACGTGTTTCATTGCCCTCCTGGTCACGCGCAAGCGACACTTTTTTGAAAAAGACAAAATAAAAGCCGAGACACATCAGAAAAGCACTACCGGCATAGGCGATGACAGTAGAGTGTTCGGACAACGCGGAGACAAAAACCGTCAGCGTATTGCTGGCCACCACCAGAATGATATCACTGACCCATACCCCCGCAACAAAACTAAATCCGCCCTTATGCCCGTTGTTCAGGCTTTGCTTGATAATGGTAAAAATAATCGGCCCCACCGACAGGGCAAGTGCGAATCCCAATGCCAATCCTTTCAATACGGCCTCCATCATAGAATGTCAAGTTTCGGATGTTTTAGCTCCGGCCTCAGAGACTACCCGTCTCGAGATATTTTTGCCAATCCAGCAGCATTTTACCTTTCAGGACCCGGGGAAATTTGTGCTGACCTCCTATCTTTCCTTTCAGGCGCATAAATTCCATAAACTTCTCCTCCGGCAGTACTTTTACGTATACGTCTTTCAGCGCACTATCCCGTTCAACGGCATAATCATCATTGAGCTCCTTGAGCCTTTCGTCGATCTTCTGCCGGAGAACGTTCTCGTCAACCGGATCATTGCACGCTAACCACCATTGATGTGCAAAAAACAAACCATGGGGTATCCCGGCGACCGTAAACTCCGGAATGGACAGGTTCATCTCCTCGGTCGCGAGCTGGACCGCCTTGTTCATATTGTCCACGCTCAGGTGTTCACCGACAAGGCTGAGGAAATGCTTGGTCCGGCCCGTGATGATGATCTCGCAGCGCTCCTTATCTACGAAACGGACGGTGTCTCCGATGAGGTAGCGCCAGGCGCCGGCGCTGGTGCTTAGCAGCAGGGCGTAATCCTTGCCCTCTTCCACCTCGTGGATCATATAGGCTTCCGGATTTTGCACCAGCTCACCATCGGAATCGAAGTTCTTATTGTCGAAGGGAACGAATTCCAGGAAAATATGCTGGTTGGTCACCAGCTTCATGCCTTTTGAATACTGGGCGTCCTGGTAGGCGATAAAACCTTCCGAGGCCAGATAGGTTTCGATATAAGTGATGGGCTTACCCAGCAGCTTTTCAAAACCCTTCCGGTAGGGGTCGAAGGACACCCCCCCATGCACGAAGAAACCCAGGTTGGGCCATATCTCGTGGATATTGTTCAGGTTATAACGTTCGATGATCTTCTCCATGCACAGCTGGATCCAGCCGGGAACGCCGACAAGGAACCCGATGTCCCACTGTGGGGCCAGCCTGACCACCTCTTCCAGCTTCTTCGTCCAGTCCTTGGTGCGGGCGATCTTCTTCCCCGGCTTGTAGAAGGGCTGGAACCAGAAGGGAACCTTGCGCGCTGTAATGCCGCTGAGGTCCCCGGCATAATAGCCGGCTCCTTTCTGGAGGCTGGTCGTACCGCCGATCATCAGCCACCCCTTGCCGATGCTCTTCACGGGGATGTCCCGGTAGTTGCGAAGGGTCAGCAGCTGCTTGACCATGACGATTCGGTTGCCCCGCAAAAGGTCATTGGTGATGGGAAGATATTTGCTCCCGGCCTCAGAAGTGCCGGAAGAGAGGGCATAATATTTTATTTTCCCGGGCCAGCATACGTCCGCTTTTCCTTCAAGCGTTTGATTCCACCAGGCCGCATGGATCTTGTTATAGTCAAAAGTAGGCACCATCTCCTGGAATTTTTTCCCGGGATGTTTGCTGAGCAGGATCTCGTCGAAGCGGTATTGCTGACCAAATTCTGTGAATCTCGCTTTTTTCAGTAATTTTCGCAATACCTTCAACTGCTGCCGACGAGGTGATTTCTGGGGCAGCCGCAGCGCTCTAGCCAAAGATTTAGGTAATTGAATTTCAATCAACGCCATTGAATAAGACAGGTCGTTTGTATGTGGTGCAAACTTACTGTTTTGGATGATATTTTTGTTACATTTATTTATGAAGCTAAAACTAAGCCTCCTTTACGTCCTATGTTTTCTTGCCCTTGCGTTCTTTATACACGAGATACACGACTGGGCGCATACGCTGACCGCCTGGTTGACCACCGGCTGCTGGGGTTCCCGGGGCTTCGATAGCTGGACCTTCTGCCAGGATACCACTCCCTACGGCAAGCGGGTACTGGCGATCGTGGTCGGTCCCCTCGTCAATTTTACCGTGCTTTGGTCAGGCTGGCAGCGGATGAACGCCGATGAAGAGAATGTTGTCGAACAGTCGATCGGCGTTACGATGGTCTTTGCCGCACTACCGTTCAACAGCCTGCTGGCGGCACTCCAGGGCGGAGGCGATCCGACGACTGCCCTGCGTTATCTGTTTCCCCACGGCAATCACCGTTTCCTGAGCATGGTGGGTCTGCTGATCGTAGCGATGGTCTGCATCCCGCCGCTGGTAAAGGCTTTTATCGTTCTTCCATGGTGGATGGGCAAGCTGTTCTTCTACCCCGTTTTCCTGGTTATTCCCGGTATCCTTGACCAATGGCTTGTCGGAAAGTTGCTCAACCGCTGGCTGATCCCTCCCGGTACGACACATACCAACGCCTATTATTCGGTGATCGGATGGACCCTGTTTACCATGACCATCTGGCTGCTGACCCGAAAGCGGCTACGGACTTTGATCACCGATGAAGAACTACCCATATAATACCTGCACCTCCCCCCTCCCGTCCCTATGAACACTTCCCAGGACAGATCCTCCACCCTTCGCATAAAATTTGACTCTCACACCGCTGCGCCACGGCTGGGCCGCTTCCAGCGCTTTTATACATTCTGAAAATGAGAACTGCTGTCCTTCACAAAGTATGAGGTCACTCGCCTGCCCGGATGCTTCGACAAAGACCCGATCGCGTGAAAAAGCAACCGAACTCCTAAGACGGTCGATCGCATCAGGATCCCCGCTCAGATAAGTCGCGATAGATGTCGCCCGCTCCGCAAGCCCCCCATCCTTTCCACCTCCCCGGATAGCCAACCCCACCCCACGTACACCTGCCCTCAGCCAGATCGCCACATCCATCCCTGCATTAAAAACTACAGATAGCCCATCTTTAAAATGTTTCCGCCTGAACTGGCTCATCGCCTTATAAAATAATTTCACATACCGCGCGTCCTTCCGGGTGCTCTCCCCTTTGAAATGAACGATCGTCGTCGTCGCCAGATAGTAGTTGACATAACCGGCCTTCTCTATCCGATAGCTGAGATCAATGTCCTCGGCGTACATAAAGAACAGCTCGTCGAATCCTCCGGTCTTTTCCAGTATATCCCGCGCCACCCAGAAACACGCGCCCGACAGTACCGGCGCCGGATGGGTCTTGTCGGGCGAAAGATACCCGAGATAGTAGGTGGAGAAAAACCGGCTCCTGGGGAACACCGCGGTCAGCCCCGATAGCTTGCAAAATGCCACCCAGGCCGACGGAAAACCACGCCGCGACTCCTTCAGGAATTGGCCACTGCCATCAATCATCCTCACTCCAATAGCGCCAATGCGAGATGCCGCCGGGCCGTGGTCCCTGGAACTCCAATTCTCCGAACCATCAACCGCGGGTCCGGTCCCCCCTTCTTCATAAAATTTCAAAACCTTGGCCACAAAATCCTCCGGCAGGATCGTATCCGGGTTGAGAAAGAGAACATACTTCCCCTTCGCCCGCCCCAGGGCCTGATTATTAGCCCGGGCAAAACCGGTGTTCTCCGTGTTGGCGACAAATTGGACCGATGGAAACAACGGCCGTAAATAATCCAGTCCCCCGTCACCTGAGTCGTTATCAACTACAATTATCTCTGATTCAATGCCTTGTACCGCTTTTTGGACACTCCGCAGACAGAGCTCCAAAAAATATTGAACCCGATAATTGACGATAATGACGGAGAGGATCATGATATTCTGCGAAGTACGCTTTTTTGACCAATACCCCCAAAACCGTCCAATCTCCCACCAGATCGGGCCCGGGCCAGCCATACAATTTGGAGAAAGCCAAAAAATTGATATATTTGCATTTGTCAATCTAATATAAATGACACTGACCTTTAAGCAAATCGAGAAAATATCCAAGGCCCTCGGAGATAGCAACCGCCTCAAAATATTACACTATATCTCCGGCAAAGGCGGATGCGGCGAATGCAGCGGCCTCCAGGATGTGATCGAACTGGCCCAACCCTCTATCTCCCACCACGTAAAGATCCTGCAGGAAGCTGGCCTCATCGAAGGCGAAAAAGAAGGCCGCAATTTCCGCTACACGCTCAACGGCGCCGTATTGAACAATTACATCGAATCGCTGAAGCAGCTGGAATCTCCGCGTAGCATGGCGTCTGCGCTGCTTAGCTAAACGTCCGGGCTCCGGCCATCCCCACGGGAAGAGTCCCTCACAGGTCCTATATTTGTGCCATGTTAAAATCCACACTCATAAAGGCGGCTGAGGCAGGCGCTGCCGTGATGCAACATTATTTTCAGGGTTCATTCACAATCTCTAATAAAGAAGGCGTTAACAACCTTGTCACCGAGGCTGACCATGCTTCCGAAAAGGCCATATTCGAGGTCATCAAAAACGACTACCCCGACCATTTTATCCTGAGCGAAGAAGCCGGCGAGATCATTATGGACTCCAGCTTCAAATGGATCATCGATCCGATCGACGGAACGGTAAATTTTGCACACGGTTTGCCCTTATGTTGTGTATCCATCGCGGTTGAGCAGGACGGCGAAATGATACTGGGCGCCGTATACAACCCCTTTATCAGGGAGTTCTTCTTCGCCCAGCGCGGCTATGGCGCCACGCTGAATGACAAGAAGATAGCCGTCAGCACCGAAACCGCGGTAGCAAAGTCCTGCCTGGTGACAGGCTTCCCCTATACCTACCTCGACCAGCCCAACGGCCCGCTCGAGGTGTTCTCTCGGCTGATCCGCGGCGGAGTGCCGGTTCGGCGTCTCGGCTCGGCGGCAATGGACCTCTGCTGGGTGGCCTCGGGCCGCTTCGACGGCTTTTATGAGCACAAGCTGCAGGCCTGGGATAGCGCAGCAGGCGTCCTCATCGTAGAAGAAGCTGGAGGAAGAGTATCTGATTTTACCGGCGGGCGGTATTCGCCCTATCAGCCGCATATCATCGCGACGAATGGAAAGATCCATGACGAGCTGGTGGCTGTGGTCAACGATAAACACCCGGGACTCTAATATCCGCACGTCAGGCTTGAAGCCGACGTGCACCAACCGGCAGGATCCGGTTAAAAACAAACCAACTATGAGTGAAAACAGGACCGAAATATCAAGCCTTGGGGAGTTCGGACTGATCGAACACCTCACGTCGAACATCGAGATAAAGAATGCCTCGACCCTCGTCGGCGTAGGCGATGACGCAGCCGTCATCGACCATTTCGGGAAGCAGACGGTCGTTACGACCGACCTGCTGATCGAAGGCGTTCATTTTGACCTCATGTATACCCCCTTACAGCACCTGGGATATAAGTCGGTAGTGGTCAACCTCAGCGACGTATATGCCATGAACGCCACGCCCACCCAGATCACAATGAGCATCGGCATCAGCAACCGCATAAGCCTGGAGGCGCTGGACGAATTCTACGAGGGCGTCTATGCCGCCTGTGAGCGATATGGCGTAGACCTGGTCGGCGGGGATACGGCATCTTCACAAAAAGGGTTCGTCATCTCTGTCACAGCGATCGGAGAGGTCACCCCCGACAAATTCGTCAAAAGAAGCACCGCAAAAAAGGGCGACCTGCTCTGCTGCACCGGCGACCTGGGAGCGGCCTACCTGGGACTCATCATCCTCGAAAGGGAAAAAAAGATATTCCTCGAGAACCCCAACGTCAAGGCCGACCTCGAAAACGAGAAATACGTGATCGGCCGCCTGCTCAAGCCGGAAGCAAGAAAAGACATCATCGAGTTCTTCCAGGAGTCGGACATTATTCCTACCTCGATGATGGATATCAGCGACGGACTCAGCTCCGAGATCCTGCATATCTGCCGCCAGAGCGAGCTGGGCTGCGTCCTGTACGAAGAGAAGATACCGATCGCCGAAGACACGCGGCAGGCCGCTTTCAAGTTCGAGCTCGACCCGACGGCCTGCGCGCTCAGCGGGGGCGAGGACTACGAGCTGCTGTTCACTATTCCGCAACAGGAATACGATAAGCTGGTGCTCAATGAGCAGATCAGCGTCATCGGCTATATGACTGAACCCGAAAAAGGAAAAAAGATCATCACGAAAGGGGGCAATACGTTCGATATTACCGCGCAGGGATGGAACGCTTTCGCCTCCAAATGACCATGCATGAAAAGATTCGTACTGTCACTTGGCGTTACACTGTCTCTTTTTCTGGTTGCCTGCAGCACTTCCCAAAAGGATTTCAGACCCGATAGGAAGTACGCGCCTGAGCAGCTGAAAAAGGACTATCGGATATTCCGCGGCGTGCTGGAAGCCTGGCATCCCAGTCTTTACTGGTATACCCCCCGCGACAGCATGAACTATTATTTCGACAAGGGCTACGCGGAGATCACCGACAGCATGACCGAGTCCCAGTTCAGAACGATCCTCAGCTATGTCATCGCACAGGTAGACTGCGGACATACTTCGATCCGTTATTCCAAAGCATACAGTCATTATATTGATACGGCTAAGCTCAGACAGTTTCCCCTCATCCTGAAGTTCTGGCCCGACACGATGGTCGTCGCCGCCAACCTAAACAGAAGGGATTCAATTTTGAAAAGGGGCACGCCCATCGCCACCATCAACGGCCTGTCGGCGCAACGGCTGATAGACACCCTTTTCCCGTATATCGTCACCGACGGCTATAACCGTACCGGGAAATACCAGTATCTCAGCACGGGGCTTCATTTCAGCTCCTGGTACAAAGAGCTGCTCGGCTATACCGATACGTTTGACATCGGCTACCTCGATTCAGCCGGGGTGTTGCGCCAGACACGCATACCCATCTACGACCCCCGGGCAGATACGGTCAGGCGCAGCCTGGGGCGCTCGCTGCAGCCGGGGACGGCCCAGCGCGGACAGGGACCCGCGCAACGACTACGTTCACCCAGTCGTCGCGCCCGCAAAAAACGAGAGCTCCTGTTCATCCGTAACCTCCAGGTAGATAGCTCTAATCACACGGCTTTCCTGACACTGAACACATTCGAACACGGATACCACCTCCGCGGATTCTTCCGGCATTCCTTCGAGGTCATGGCCGACCAGCACGTGAAGAACCTGATCATCGACGTCCGGTCGAATGGCGGAGGAGACGCCTCTCTTTCAACTGTGCTTACGCGTTACCTGATCGACAAGAAGTTCAAGCTGGCCGACTCGCTGTACGCGATCCGGCGGCACAGCCGCTATGACCGCTATATCAACAACGGATTTTTATACAGTTTCCTGACCTTTATTGCCAGCAGCAGGAGATCTGACGGCAAATATCATTTTGGCTATTTCGAGCGGCATTATTTCAGCCCTTACAAACGGGACCACTTCGACGGCCAGGTCTATCTCCTTACCGGCGGCAATTCCTTTTCCGCCACCTGTCTCTTCGCCGGAGCATTGAAAGGACAGTCCAACGTCACCCTTGTCGGCGAAGAAACCGGCGGAGCCTACTACGGCAATACGGCCTGGATGATACCGGATGTGACCCTGCCGGAAACCAGGGTGCGGTTCCGGCTCCCCCGTTTCAGGCTGGTTGTGGACAGACAAAGGGAGAAGAACGGCCTGGGCGTCCAGCCCGACGTGCCGGCCCTCCCCTCAGCCGAAGCCATCGGCAAGGGATTCGATTTTAAAACGGCCCGGGCAAAAGAGCTGATCCGGCTGCACAGTTCTGGTCAGTGATACCCGGGCCGCCGCCACACCTGTTAATTGATCAGGAAGCTCCTGACTCCCGGGCTTCCATTTATTTCATACTGCATAAAATATACTCCGGCAGGCAGTCCAGAGAACTCATATTTGGAGCGGCTTGTCATGTCGACGCGCAACACCGCTCCGACACCACTCACGATCCGCACTTGAGACGGCAGAACCCCGTCGAACCAGGCGGTAACGGTCTGGCCGGCCGCCACGAGCCGCATCTGGCCGTCTGACCCATGCTGTAGTCTTACGATATTCGAATAGTCCTTATGACCCGAGGTCCTGTTGATCACGAGCCGGTATAACAGCATCCCGGTGGGCACACCGGCATCGGTGAATCCGTACACCTGCAGACCATCCCCGCTCTTTCCCGCCACAAAGCCCACACTATTCCAGCTAGTCCAATCCGTGCTTCTTTCCACGGTGTAGTCTGCCGATTCCGCAGTCTGGTCGATCGTCCAGCTGAGTCCGACATCGCTGCCCTGCCAGGCGCCGGTGAAGGAGATCAACGAAAGGGCGAGTACTGTTCCCTGGTGTGAAGCAGTGGCGCCGATCAGGTTCCGCGCCGACGCGGTCTGTTGCACATAATGCAGCGAAGTGTTCACCGTGCTCGAAGCCGACGCCAGCCAGAAACTACCAACCGAAGAGTCAGTATACTGCAACGCAGACTCCGGGTTGCCATTCAGCTCGGAAGTCTGGTAATAGAGCTGGATCGTGCCCGTAAAATTGATCTGGCTGGTCAGGCTGTATACCCGGTTGATGCTGGGCGCCGGGACCAGGGTGACTGCAGTAGGGCTCACCGTTAGTGTATTGGAGGACAGCGTAAAATTGGTCGACGGCGTCAGGACCAGGCTGTCCGCGCCGAGGATAGTGCCGGCCTTTATGAACAGCGTCGAGCTGCTGCCCGCCGAAATGATTGTTTGCTGTGCGCTCCCCCGCAGAGAGCATGCGAACATGGCGAGGAAAAATATAATAGGTCTCATTATTTCTGTTTTATTATTTAGAGTCTTCCAGCTCGGCCAGCTGCTGTTTCAGGTCGTCCAGCTGCCGCTGTTGCTGCTTCAGCGTCTGGACCAGCACGGGGATCAGCTCAGGATAGTTCATGCCCAGGTGTCCCCTGCTTTCATCACCCGAGACGACCTCAGGCACCAACGCCCGCACTTTCTGGGCGATCAGACCAACCTTTGGTGCACCCCCCGGCTTGTCTTTCCAGTTGTACTGTACCGGCTGCATTGCCGACAGCTGCCGCCAGCCATAGTCCAGCGGACGGATATTCGTCTTCAGCCTCGCGTCCGAAGTCTGGATCGTGCCATTGGCAGCGTAGACGGCGCTCCACCTGCTCGTGCTCTTTCCGATCGTATTGGTGTTGTCCGACGCCGGAGAGAGAATCCCGGCGACGTCGAGCATGTCGGCTGTGGTAGTTGTCCCTATGCCGACGCCAGTGGGGGTGATCCGGAAAGCCTCATTTGAAAGGGCAGTGCCGCCGTTGAAGAAGATGAGGCTCTGGCCGGCGACGCCATTGCCAATGACGAAGTCGTTGCCGGTAGCATAGAGATAAGCGAGGTTCGAACCGTTCAGAATACCGTTGGAGCCGTTGCTATAGTTGCCCGAGTTGATGCCCATGTCAATATAAAAGCCGTTCTCGTCCCCGTTGGCGGCGGTTGCAACGACGTCTGAGCTCCCCTTTCCACTATTGGACAGGTTCTGGATATTCAGCTGGAGATAGTTGTCGATGGAGCCTCTTCCGCTGATCACGTTGAACGAGCTGGTGGTGCCGGCGTTGACAACCAGCTTTTCCGGTGCACCTGTAACAAAAGTAGTGGTGCCGATGCCGACATTCCCGCTCGGATCAATGCGCATCTGCTCCTGATTAGAGGTGAATATTCGGAGGTCTGCCAGGTTGGTGGTGCCGTCGCCCTGATAGTATCCGTCCAGACCGGCGCCGGCCGTGCGGGTCAGCAGACTATTGTAGTGAGGCGCGAACCTGAACTGCCCAATGATATCGCCCTGCTGGAGGTCCAGCGGCGACGCTACTGTACCTCTCGACTTTCGTACAAACAAGCCCTCGGTAGTAGTAGCGGTATAGTCATCGAAAACATAGTTGTCCCCTGCATCATCGCCCTGTGAAACGCAGTGCAGGCGTCCGGCAGGCGCCGCAGTCCCTATACCGAGAAAGCCCGCGGCCGAAAGGCGCATGGACTCGGTATTGTTATTGACAAAGGCGAAGTCATTGTTGCTGATCGTCCCGATCGGTTTGATCGTTTTCAGGATGTTGCCGCCTTCCCGCCATGCGCCGCCTGCCGTGCTGGTCTTGACAACGGGAATGCATACCGCCATTGCCGACCAGTTGGTTCCGTTGCTGGTGATCCGCACGAGCTCGTTGGGCTCGTCGACAAGATAGGAGGCACCACCTTCGATGGTTTGTGAACCGGCAGGCACGACCGTAAGTGCCGGTGTCGGCAGGGTCGTGCTGGCATTCTTTATCCAATAGCTTCTTCCGGCACAGGTTGATGCGTCCGGCAGTGTAAGCGTGGTGACGGTCGTTCCGGTGAATACGAGGTTCTGGTCCGTGAAGCCGGCGGTCGCGGCGCCTGTAAAGGCCCGTGTCGTGGAAGAGATCGAGCCGCGTACATCCAGCCAGGATGTAGGTGCCGTGGTGCCGATCCCCGCCTGTCCGAAGATGACTGCCGCCGGAACCAGCGTGAATATCGTTGATAGTAATTTTTTCATATGGCTGTTATTTTGACCTTTTCAGGTTATTGATCCGTTGTTGGATGGAGTTGATCTCTTGCTGCTGTTCCTTGATGGCGTTGATCAGCACCGGGACCAGCTCGGCATAGTTCATGCCCAGGTTCTCCTTCGATTCGTCGCCTACGACGACCTCCGGAACGACCTTCCGTACATCTTGTGCGATGAGACCGATCTTGTCGGCGCCATTCGGCTGGTCAATCCAGTTATATCGTACCGGCTGAAGGAGCATGACCTCTTTGAGACCATAGCGAAGGGGCCGGATATTGGTTTTCAGACGGGCGTCCGAGGTCTGTATGGTTCCGTTCGCCGAATAGACCGCGCTCCATCTTGCCGTGCTTTTCCCGAGGGTATAGGTATTGTCGGCAGAGGGGGCGACTACCCCTGCTACGGATAATTTGTCGGCGGGGCTGGTGGTGCCAATGCCGACGTTGCCGCCGGAAGTGATCCGCATCTTTTCGTCCGAGGTGTTGAGACTGTTGGTGAAGAAGATGAGGTTTTTGCTGCTGGTTGCGTTGCCGATAGCGAAGTCTTTGCCGGTACTGTAGAGATACGCTGTATTAGCCCCACCTATGATGGGTTGAGACGTATTGGTATATAAACCGGAATTGATGCCCATGTCGATATAGTTGGTGTTCTCATTGCCGTTAGCGGCTGTAGCTACGACATCTGAGCTGGCGTTACCGGTGTTGGAATTGTTCTGGATATTCAGCTGGAGGTAGTTGTCGATGGTGCCCTTGCCGCTGATCACGTTGAATGAGCTGGTGGTCCCTGCCTGCACAAGTAGTTTTTCCGGGTTGTTAAGGTCCCATGCCTGTGCGCCGATGGCGACATTACCATTCTCCCCGATACGCAGCTGTTCGCTGCCGCTGGTGAAGAAGCGCAGATCGGTGAGGTTATTGGCCCCGGTGCCTTTGTAGTAGCATTCCATAGAAGAGCCCGGGCTGGACCCCAGCGAGCCGTTGTAGTGCGGGACAAAGCGCAGCGCACCGACCTGATCGCCGGACTGCAGGTCCTGCGGTGATGCGAGGGTTCCACGCGATTTGGTCATATAGATCCCCTGGGTGATGCCGGCGCCATAGTCGTCGAAAATATAGTCGTCACCCGATTCTGAGCTCTGGGAGACGAAGTGCAGTCTGCCGGTGGGGGTGGTTGTGCCAACGCCCAGGTACCCTGTAGTCGCGAGGCGCATGTTCTCGGTGTTGTTGGTGATGAAGGGCAGGTCAAAATTGCTGATGGTGCCGATGGCCTTGGCGGCAGGGACCCGGTTTCCGCCTTCGTTCCACGAGCCTCCCGCAGTACCTGTCTTGGCTGTGGCTACGTCCTGGTTCATTACATACCAGTTGGCGCCGTTGCTGACAACGCGAACGATCTCGTTGGTTTCATCTACGGTCCAGGTAGTGCTGCCGTCGATGGTCTGTGAGGAGGTAGTAGCGATGGTCAGCGTGGGTACGGGAAGGGTCGCGCTGGCGTTCTTTATCCAATACTGCCGCCCCGAACAGCTGGTGGCATCCGGAAGGGTAACTGTGGTAGCAGTCGTACCGGTAAAGACCAGGGTGTTATCCGATAGAGCCGCCGTTGTTGCGCTGGTAAAAGACCGGTATGCCGCGGACAGCGATCCGCGAATGTCCAGTGTCGAATTCGGTGAGCCCGTGCCGATGCCAACCTGGGCGAAGATGGGTAAAGAGCATACGCAGGCGATTGAAAAAATAAAGCTTTTTTTCATTGTGTGATTGTTTGGGGTAAGAAGATGTTATGGAAATACGCCGTTACTCCGGTTGGTTGGGGGCCAGCGGCTGGAATGCGTTAAGGGAGTAAATGAGAAGGAAAAATCGGAAGATCAATATACCAAATTTTAAAAAGGGGAGATGTTCTCATATAACAGGTGGTTTTAATTTTAAGGGATATTCAGGGTGTTTTTATAAGTGGAAACTATTAATTTCTGCCACTCCCATTAATAACGGCGCTCCACTTCCCGAGCTGGGTCAGCAGGTCATTCAGATCGATCGGCTTGCTGATATAGTCGTCCATCCCGGCCTGCAGACAGCTATCGCGGTCCCCCTGCATGGCATTCGCCGTCATCGCGATGATAATGGGCTGTACCTCAAGGCATAACCGGATCATACGGGTCGCCTCCAGGCCATCCATCTCCGGCATCTGTACGTCCATGAATACCAGATCATAGCGCTGATTGCTGACCTCTTCCAGCACTTCCTTGCCATTGGAGGTCATCGTAGGCTGATAACCCAGCCTGGTGAGCATTTTCATCACTATTTTCTGGTTCATCGGGTTATCCTCTGCGACAAGGATGCGCAGTGGGTGGTGGCTGGCGAAGTCATCGGACATGCCCATGCTCTTCACATCCGAAGAGTTCCCTCCTTCATTTGTCGAATAAAACAGCTGTACCAGCTGGTCCCTCAATAAATGCTGCTTGATCGGCTTGTTCAGCTGGGCGGCGACACCCGTCACCTCCTTCCCGCCGGCGCCCGGCCACGTCATCAGGATCACCGGAGCATGGAGCCCTTGTTCTCGCGTCGGGCCCGTTAGCTCACTGATATCTCTCAGACCGCCATCGGCGATGATCAGGTCGAAGCCGCCCGCGCGTCCGCCATCGGCCAGGAGTTGGCTGAGTGCCTGTTTCCCGGAGCTGGCGATCACCGGTATGGCCTTCCATTGCTGCAGCTGACCGGCGAGCAGCGAGAGAGCGAGCTTGTTATCGTCTACGAGAAGTATCTTTTTCCCCTGCAGGGCCGCCATACCCGGGTGGAGCGAATTCCTCAGCGGCTTGCGGCCAAGACCGACTTGTACACAGAACGTAAAAGTGCATCCCTTCCCGGGTTCACTCTGTACCTCGATCCATCCTTCCATCATCTCCACCAGTCTCCGGCAGATGACCAGGCCAAGACCCGAGGGCTCGTCCCCGGCAGGGTTCCCCTGGCTGGCAACACCCGTCCCTTCTACCGGTTCGGCCAACCCTTCGAATATCCTTCCTATCTTATCCGCCGCAATACCCACACCGGTATCCCGAACCTCAAAACCCAGCTCGAGCCGGCTGTCTTCTTTTTTCAGCAGCCGGACGCCGACAAATATCTCACCATGGCTCGTAGCCCTCACGGCGTTTTCCAGCAGGTTGATCAGTATCTGTCGGAGGCGCCCTGCATCGCCGGAAAGCTGTGCGGGGATGTCGCCGTCTATATGATAAAGGAGTTCGGGGCCGGTGGCACCAATGGTAGCGCCAAACATGTCGAGCACTTCCTCGATGCAGCTCCTCAGGTCAAAATCTTCGTTCATCAGCGGGGTTTTATCCTCTCCAGCCTTGGAGATGTTTAGCATGTCATCCACAAGAATATGATTGACCACGGCGATCAGCTGGTGACTACAGTGCTGAATGCCATTGATATATTCGCGTTGCTGTTCATTCAGGGGTGTCTCCGCCAGCAGGGTGGCCATGCCCATCACCCCGTTCATCGGCGTGCGGATCTCGTGGCTCATGGCAGCCATCACTTTTTTCTTGACGGCAGTCGCCTGTTCTGCTGCTTTGCTTAGCCGTTGTTCTTTACGGATACTGGTGTCCAGCTGGTCGTGCAGCGATTCTACCTGCTGCTCGAGCGCGGAGGCGCGCATCTGCATCGTCACCAGCCTGCTCGCATAGATGCGGTACAGCAAAAAACCCATGCAGCTCAATATGCCCGCTATCAGCCACAAAGTAGACCGGGTCAGCAGGACCACGGCAATTATGCCTGCAATGTAGAATATGATATACAACCTGTTCATGGTGTGTCAGTGGCTTTTGCGTGATTGATCTGCTTTCCGTATGCCCATTCCCGGCTGATTCCCAATACCCAGTAACGCTGCATTCCCTGCGGGCTGAAAAAATAGACAGGAAATCGCCAGTCACCGGCACTAACAGTAAGCTGCAGTCCCGGATCGATGCTGTTGTGGTCGCGGCAAAGACCCGTCTGCTGCAGAACCGCTCCCGCATAGACATGATCCGTCAGTTGGTAACCCAACTCTGACCAGCTGTAGAAAAAGTTTTCATCGCTGTTTCGGGACGAGACCGTATACTGCAGGACCGAGCTGAAACTGATATGTTTAATTGCCAGCGACACATTGGCCCCCAGTGAGCCTCCGCGGAACTTCCCCGCTACGATGCCCGCCATAGGCGTTAGTGACCAGGATTCATGCCCGAACGTCCGGCCTGCATAGAGTGATAGGGTTTGACCACTTTCATAATTATATCGGGCCTCGCCGTACCAGTTATTGTTATTCTGAAAATAGACTTTGGGCACAAACGCAGAATTCGCGCTGCAGCCCGTATAATAATAACTTTCAAACCCGCCCCGGGTTTGTGCTTGTATAGTATTTACAACAAATAGCGCTATCATAAATATGCTATTCCTCATTTTTTATTAAGATGACTTCTGCACTCGCCAGCCTGTCTTCGATCGATATTTCTTTCAGATAAGGATTCCAGGAAAAGATCAACCTGTCAATAGGGTGCCAGAGGATCACCCAGCTGAATACGTCCAGGCCGTTGATAATGCTTGAAGAAAGTTGATGCACCGTGTTCTGCAAAACACTCGTCAGCCCCTGACAAAGAATAAGCACTCCAAGACTCATAAAAAGCAGGAGATAGGTGCGACGCTTGAATTTCTCGAACTCCGCCTGTTTCAGCAGCTTTCTCTCCGAAAAATGCCCCTTGATGGCATACATCAGCGGATCGATATACTCCTTGTCCTGATCGTTCCTGTAACAGACCTTATAGCTGAGGACCGAATAACGTTTTACAGCCTGTATCGAAGTCATTATATATTGCTCAAAAGCATGGCTCAGCTGTCTCTTATATATTGGAGCAGGGTCGTGACCATTGAAATAACTGTTCAGCGTCTGCTGGTCAACAGACAGATAAATAGTGATCCTGGAAGAAATCGACTTGCTCATAGCTAGTCAATTAACCTCGGATCAGTATATTTTATTTAGCGGATACTATCGCTTTCTTCGCCAAATAGGAAAAAGCGAAGACTGCGTTAATAGATTCTATTTATTTTTTATATATGTGCGGCCGTCCTCAGCTATGACAGGCATAATGTTGCGTTGATTGCAGTATGGAAAACCAACTCAGCGCTTCGGAACAGCGGATCAGATGGATGATGAAGCACGCACCAGTGTGTCTCATCGAGATCGGAGAAGACGGACGGATACTTGAATTGAATGTCGCAGCAGCAACCACTTTAGACCCCGTAATGGCAGCAAATGGACTCGACGGAGACAATCTGTTTCCCCTGCTAGGGCTCATCGCGCCGGACGTCCTGAAAAAAGTAAAGGCCTTCGGTAGCAACATCGGGGTGATCGTATTAAATGAGGTGATCGGCTTTTCACAGAAACAGTTCACCATGACGATAAGCAAGCTACCCGACGGCACAATGGTCGTCTCCATCGACGATATTTCGGAGAAACAGCAGGCGATGCTGGAGCGATCCGTCATGCAGGGGAGGTTCGAGATCGCCTCCGACGTGCTGCACGATATCGGCAACGCTATCGTAGGTATCGGCTCCAACCTGACAAGGATGCGGCGCTCCCTGGATCAGCACAGCAATGACAACCTGGCAAAGCTGGCTGGATTCTTTTCCGCTCAGCAGACCCTCATCGCCGGTGCATTGGGAGACGTGAAGGCCGCCGCCGTGGTAAACATGCTGAATAGCATGGTAGAGACGCAAAAAGGCCAGCGCGAAGATATCATTCAGTCTATATCGGAACAGACCAATATTATTACTCACGTACAGGAGATCCTCCATATCCAGCGGCAGTATGTCAACGGGCAGTCTGCGCAGGATCGGAGACACATCAATCTGCGCGGTATCATCGAAGACTGCCTGTCCATGCAGCACGCCTCCATGGAAAAACGGGGCATTGCTGTCACAAAGGAAGTCGCCGAACAGGTGCCGCCGATCATCGGCGACCGCACGAGGCTGATGCAGGTTATCCTCAATATTCTTAAGAACAGCATGGAAGCCATCGAAATCACCGGGTCCGAAAAAGAAATTTTCGTCCGGCTGATGGTGGCGGATGGACTGCTGACCCTCCAGATCAGGGACAATGGCTGCGGCTTCGACGAGGCCACCGGCAAACAGCTCTTTGACCGCGGCTTCACAACCAAGTCTTCCGGTACAGGGCTGGGACTGCACAACTGCAGGTCGATCATCCTGAGTCATGCCGGGGATATTTCGATCTCAAGTGAGGGCAGGGGTAGAGGCTCGTTAACTACCATTACATTTAAATTATAAACAACAGGAACAAATACTAAATCCAATCAACAATGAAAGAGGTCATAAATGCATCCGTACTTGTCATCGACGATGAGGAAATGGTCCGGGATAATATCGAAGAGATACTTGTGCCCCGGAAGAAGAGCGTCGACAGCGAGAACATCGACATGGCGGCAAGCATTCTGTTTGACGCGCCAGCCGTCTCCGCGCCGAAGAACGGTAATATGCCAAAATTCCGGGTGGACAAGGCTGCCAACGGCATGGAAGGTGTCGAGATGGTCAGGAGATCGGTCAAAGAAGGACGTCCCTATGCCGTCATATTCTTAGACATGCGAATGCCCGGGCTGGACGGAATGGAGACCGCAGAGCAGATAAGAAAATACGACAATAAAGCAGAGATAATTTTCGTAACCGCCTTCAGCGACAGGAGCATCGACGATATCGTAGCCCGCGCGGGTGACAACGTCGGCTACCACTGCAAACCCTACGCTTCGGAGGAGATCACTCAGCTCGCCACAAAGGCTGTCTCTGACTACAATAAGCTGCGCAACCTCGAGAACCTGATCGGAGCCATTTCTTCCATAAGCCTGGACGAACAGCAGCTGATGCCGCTGCTGCGCAATATCCTTGACCAGCTGGCTACTTACGTGGATACCGACACCGCATTGCTGGGCAAACTACACGAGAACGACAACTACGAGAAGATATTCGCCATCGGACCCATCGAACAAAAGATCAACATGATCGAGCTCATCGGGCAGGTCAAGTCTGTAAGGGTCAATAACGGAGAGGTAGCACAATTCGAGGACGTCGTCCTGGCACGCCTGGATAACTACACCGTATTCGCCATCCTGAAGAAACAGGAGCGGCTCAAAACGGAGAAAATGTACCTCCTCAAGCTCTTCGTCCTGAATGCCGCAAAAGCCATCCGCAACGCAGAGCTCCGGGAAAAGCTGATGCAGCGCGAGAAACTATCCGCTGTCGGCAAGGCCGTCAGCATGATGATGCACGACCTCCGTTCGCCCATCAAGAACATCAAGGTCCTCACTGGTATGATGCGGGACGAAGGTATACAGAGCGACTGGCTCGACATGGTCGACCAGTGTGGCGAACAGGCTTCTGCCATCTTCGAGGACTTTCTGGACTTCATCCGCGAGAATCCCGTAAAGAAAATACCGGTGCGACTGGAAAAGGTCATAGAAGAAGGAATCAGAATGGCCGAAGCAAAGAACACCCGGCTGCCGGTGACGATTCGTGTCGGAGACCTCGGCGATCTGTCCGTGCCCGGCGACGAAAGCAAGCTCAAACGCTGTATCATGAACCTGGTCTGTAATGCCGTGGAGGCGCTGCAGGATCAGAAGATCGCCAGTCCTCATGTCGATATCTCCGCCGCGATCGGGGATGGCACGATGCTCGTCTCCGTCCGGGACAACGGAAAAGGTATTCCGGCAGAGATCCACAAAACCCTGTTCGAGCCCTTTGTCACCAGGCAGAAGAATAACGGGACGGGGTTGGGATTGGCCATCGTCAAGCAGTATGTCATTGCGCATGGCGGTGAGATATGGGTAGAAAATGATAACGGCGCCGTATTTACAATTGCACTCCCCCTGTAGCTATGAAGAAATATACCATGGCCTTTTTACTGGGTCTGATCTTTGCCGGTATCACCGCTTTTTTCTGGTTCTATGATTGGAAATACAGTCTGCCGACTCCCGTTCCCGCAGGCTACAATGCCGTCAGATGCGGCACGCCGATAGGAGTGCTTGGGCAGCTGCAGTCGGGCAACAGGCCCTTGTTCCTTCACTTCTTCAACCCGTCCTGCCCCTGTTCGCGGTTCAATGTCCCACATTTCCAGTCGCTGGTAAAGCAGTATGGCTCGAAGGTCGATTTTGCGATCGTGGTGATGAGCGACAAAAAGCATACGGCAGAGGAGATACAACAACGTTTTGGGTTGGATATCCCCGTCCTTTTCGACTCCGCCATCGCCCGCGAGTGCGGGGTGTACTCTACTCCCCAGGCCGCGATCATCAGTGCCGGACACCGGCTGTACTATCGTGGCAATTATAATAAAAGTCGCTATTGCACCAAAAAGAACAGCGACTTCGCCCGTATCGCCCTTGAAGACCTGTTGAACAATCATCCCGATCTGTCATTTAGCCCTTATGCTGTAAAGGCATATGGCTGTGAGCTTCCAACCTGCACCAAATGAAAAAACAGCTTCTCCATGCCGATGCCGAGCTCCAGCAGCACGCGATAGTCGCCGAGCTTGAAGTAAAAAGACGGTCGGACCGTCTGATGGACTACTTTCTGATCTCCTATTTCGTGGGAGGTCTGCTGCTGTCCTTCTACTATGATACCTGGCTGATCGCGGTCGGGGTCGGAGGGCTTTCCCTTATTGCCTACTACTCCGCGAAAAAGATCGCGCCGGATTCAGACCTGTATCAGTATATCCTGAGCGTCGTACTGGCCGTCTTCATGGCCCAGTATATTTATCAGATGCATGGGATGTTCGAGATGCACTTTACCGCCTTTATAGGCAGCGCTGTCCTGATCACCTACCAGAACTGGAAGCTGCAGATCCCGATTGCGATTGCGGTGGTGGGCCATCACGCCGCATTTGGCTATCTGCAGAATGGCGGCTTTAACGGGATCTATTTTACGCAGCTGGAGTCCTTTGAGCTGAATACGTTTATTATCCACATCATACTGGCGGCCGTCATCTTCTTCATCTGTGGTCTCTGGTCTTATCAGCTGGATAAATACCGCACGATCCGTGTCCTGCAGGCAGCGAAGGTGGAGCGGCTGCAGAAGGACGCGCTGGATGCGGCCAATATAAAAAAGGAAGAGCTCGAACGGCAGGTGGCCGCGCTGCTGGACAAAGCGGTGGCTCAAGGCAAGCATGAGATCGCTTCGGATATCCTGCATGACATCGGCAACGCAGTGGTGGGTTTCGGATCCTACCTTACGCGGATACGACGGATGCAGGAGAACGACAGTCCAGAACATCTTGTGAAGCTATCCGCTTTTGTCCAGTCGCAGCGTACGGCGCTGGCCGGCGCCATCGGGGAGACCCGTGCGGACGCCATGGCAACCATGCTCGGCGGCATTGCTCAAACACAGAAGAACAACCAGGAAGAGATCGGCCGCACGATCACGGAGCAGCTGACCATCATCACGCGGATACAGGACATCCTCAATATCCAGCGCCAGTATATCTCCGGCCAGGACAAGGGGAGGAAGCAGGTCAATCTGCGGGATATCATCAACGATAGCATGTCGATGCTCTTTGCGTCAGTCGACAAGCACGGTGTGGCGGTCAGCTGTGAGCTCCCGGACGGTCTTCCGTCTGTCAGGGGTGACAAAACGCGGCTGATGCAGGTGGTGCTAAATATTCTGAAGAACAGTATCGAATCCGTCGCTTCCAACAACGGCGAAAAGAACATCGGCCTCCGGGCCTACCGGGAGTCCGACTATCTGACGGTCGAAGTCAGCGACAACGGCTACGGCTTTGCCGCAGACATGGGCGGGCGGCTCTTCGAACAGGGCTTTACAACCAAAGCCGGCTCCGCCGGGATGGGGCTACACCACTGCCGTACAATAATGGATAGCCATGACGGTCTGGTCGGCCTGACCAGCGAGGGCCCCGGTCTCGGCGCGATGGCCACTGTGCGGTTTAAGATCTGACCCGTCCGGCGGTTCACACCCCCGATCAACCTCCCCGGTCACATACCATCCCGGGTTGTGCGGTTCACAAGGGTTATTCCCCCTCCACAAAAACCTGCAGTAAATTTAATTGGTCGTCCAGGAGCACAAAGTCGGCTTGCGATCCGGGCTGGATGGTCCCAAATCTGTTTTCCAGTCCCATCAGTTTCGCGGGATAGAGCGAGGCCATGCGAAGCGCCTCCGGCAGCGGGATCCCGACTTTTTCAACTCCGTTCCGGACGGCCTGCAACATAGTCAACGCGGAACCCGAGAGAGTCCCGTCGGGGAGGGTAAACCGGTCCTCCTTATATATATGGACATATTCCCCATAGTGAACTTCGGCTACCGCGTCCGTTATGAAGAAGAGGCGGTCCCCCATGATCTTTTTGCTGATACGGATAGAGGCATAGTCCACATGTACACCGTCGCAGACGACACTGGCCTGAACGTCGTTGTTGTCATAGATGGCGCCGACCATTCCCGGCACCCGTCCCTGCAGAGGCGACATGGCGTTGAACAGGTGGGTGGCGGCGGGTATTCCCAGGTAAAAACCGTCGATCGCCTGTTCATAGCTTGCGTTGCTATGTCCCGCTGAGACGACGACCCCCTGTTGCTGCAGCAGCTGGATACAGGCCGGATCGCACTGTTCGGGGGCGAGGGTCATCATCCGGAAGATATCCTTTCCCTTCTGGAGGAGCTGGCCAATCTCTTCCTCCGTCGGCTTTTTTATAAACTTTTCAATGTGGGCGCCTTTCTTGGCGGGGTTGATATAGGGTCCTTCCAGGTGAACGCCTAGCAATCCCTTCCCGCCGCGGCTGCGGTATTGTTTCGCCACCTCCAGCCCACGCAGGAATTTCTCGATGGAGTTGGTGGCAAGCGTGATCTGAAACTGTGTACAGCCACCCTGCAGGCAGTATTCATAAACGGCGTCGAGGGCCTCCGTCGTCATTTCGGCAGAGAACAGCTTGCCGTTGCCACCATAGATCTGGAGGTCGAGGAAGGCCGGGGCCAGCAGATAGCCGGAGAGCTCGCGCTGGCGGTAACCGGCAGGGATATCCGAAACCGGGACGACGCCAACCACGGTGCCATCCTTGACAAGGACGGCCTTGCCGGTATGAATCTCTGTTCCTGTGAAGATCTCGGGAGCTATAAATGCAGTTGCCATAGGGTTGTGAAGATAGACTTTCGGGGCGAAATATCCGTGGTCTCACCCCTGGAGGTGCGCGGTCTTCCCCCTCGGAGGCCCGAGGCCACCCCGCGGAAGTTATAAAGGCCTCAATGAATTGGGGGTTCGATTTTCCTCAAGGCTCTATCGAAAAATGGTCGGCGTCGCGCCAGAAGGGAAACCGTCCCCGTATCTCGGCCAAATTCTCCTTCCTGAGGGTCAGGGTGTGGACATCCTCCGCCTGAGCCTTCTCATAGAGTATCTCTCCGAGGGGGTCGATGATCATGGAGTCTCCGCTGTGGTGGATATTTTTGCCGTCGTCGCCTACGCGGTTGACGCCGATGACATAGGCCTGATTTTCGATCGCCCTGGCGCGAAGAAGTGTTTTCCAGGCCAGATTCCGGCGTTCGGGCCAGTTGGCCACATATAATAAAATATCGTATTCGAGCGCGGGTTCAGCGGCCGGCAAACCACCGTTCGCAGATCTCCCACCTGGTTCATTCCTGTCTGCCACGTCTGCGCCATCCTCGTTCTCGCCAACGTCCGGTCGCGGCGCCGGCGTCTGCCGGCTCCAAACTGGGAACCTCAGGTCATAGCAGACCAGCGGCAAGATCTTCCACCCCTTGACGGATGTCAAAAGGCGCTTACGGCCCGCCGTATAGTGCTCGTCCTCACCGGCAAAGGCAAATCGGTGGCGTTTGTCATAGTAGCCATAGCCTCCATTCGGAAGCATCCAGATAAGCCGGTTGAAATAGTCTTCCTCGTCTTTTATAATTACGCTCCCGGTAAGGATGATCCTCTTACGGGCAGCCACGTCACGCATCCAGGCCACGGTAGGACCATTCATATCCTCCGCGAGCTTTTCGGGGTTCATGCTAAAACCCGTGCTGAACATCTCCGGTAGAACGACGAGCTCCGTATTCTCCCGGATAGAAAGGATCTTGTCTTCCAGGTTACGGAGATTGGCCTTCTTGTCTTCCCATTTCAGGTCGGTCTGGATAATAGTTATTGTCAGCGTAGACATGGTGTGAAAATACGTTTTTTCAGGTCAATCCCCTACTGGCTCACCCCCCATAATCCGTCGCCCCGCGCAACCCCTCAATCCCCATCCCACCAACAACCCGTCCATCCCCTCAGTCCCCATCCCCTCCACCCGCCACCGTCCTGACCGCCGCGGACACCCGGTCCGATTCATAGCCTTTCTGGAGCAGATAGTCCTGGAGCTTCCTTTTCCTTATAAAAGCATTCCCTTCCTCCCCGAGGATCTCCCATTTCTTGGCGGCCAGCCGGCCCAGGGCCCGCTCATAGTCCTCTTCGTCGATAGCCGTAAGCGCCTTTTTGATACAATATTCGCTCACCTGCCGCTGGCGCAGCTCATAGCGGATCTTCACCCTCCCCCACTCCTTCAGCCGGAAATGTCCGCCCGCAAACTGTATCGCGAAGCGCTCTTCATTGAGGTAGTTCTCTTCAATTAGGATAGCCAGGGCCATCTCGACGTCCTTTTTCCGGAGCCCGAACGAATACAGCTTGTCCTGAACCTCGCCGTGGCTCCGCTCCTGATAGCCACAGTAATGTCTTGCCTTTTGCAGGGCCTGTTCCAGGGATAATGCCTGTCGTTTGTACATAAACAAATAAACTAAAAAAACAACGGTTAGTCACAGGAAATTAACAAATTGGGTCGTAAATTGTCGCCCGATTTTCTTATATCTTGGCTATTACACAAATTTTAGTAGTTTCGCTCAAAGAGTAAAATTCATGAAGTTTATCGTTTCCTCCTCGGCATTATTGAAACAGCTGCAACAGATTAGTGGTGTGATCAATGCGAATACCGTATTGCCAATCCTGGAAGATTTTTTATTCGAAGTCGAGAAAAATAAGCTGACAGTTGTCGCCACCGACCTGGAAACGGTCATGAAAGTACATCTGGAGGTCGAGGCCAAGGACACGGGCAAGGTCTGTATCCCCGCCAAGATCCTCATCGACTCGCTGAAGAACATCCCCGACCAGCCGTTGACCTTCAACATCGACAAACATTTCGCCGTCGAGCTGACCAGCGACAACGGTAAGTATAAGGTAATGGGTGAGAATCCCGACAACTTCCCCAAAGAGCCGGCTACAGATGAGACGACGTCTTTTACAACCACTTCTTCCGCGCTAGTGACCGCCATCAACAAGACCCTGTTCGCCGTTAGCAACGACGACCTTCGTCCTGCCATGACGGGTGTCTTCTTTGAGATGGACAAGAAGGGGCTCCAGTTCGTCGCGACAGACGCCCATCGCCTGGTCCGTTATAAAAGGAAAGACGTCAGCTGCCCGAAGAACGATTCACTGATCGTTCCCAAAAAGCCGCTGAACCTCCTCAAATCCGCCCTGCCCTCCAACGAGGACGAGATCACGATCAGCTACAACAGCAACCACCTGTTCGTCAGCCACGGTACAACGCAGATGAGCTGCCGTCTGATCGACGCCCGTTTCCCGGACTATAAGGTCGTTATTCCTGCAGACAATCCCTATAAATTAGTGGTAGGGCGCAATGACTTTCAGAGCGCCCTGCGTCGCGTAAGCATTTTTAGTAATAAGAGCACAAACCAGGTGGTGCTGAACATCCAGGGCAGCGAGCTTCAGCTGACTGCACAGGACGTAGACTTTTCATTCGAAGGCAACGAGCGGATGAAGTGTCAGTACGATGGGGAAGACCTGGCCATCGCCTTCAACGCCCGTTTTTTGATCGAGATGCTGGCGTCTACCGACAGCGACGAGGTCCGGATGGAGCTGTCCACTCCCACCAAGGCTGGTATCATCAAGCCGACGGATGAGGACGAGAACGAAGAGGTGCTGATGCTGGTCATGCCGCTGATGCTGAATAGCTAGTCGGGCGGCGCCGGTAATCCGGCTAAATTCGAGGAGGCCATATGGAAAAGCTTGTTCTTTATTTCGAGCATATCCCGTCCTGGCACCGTTCGCTGATACTCGGCGGCGGACTGGTGCTCTTCTGGGTCCTGGAGGGCCTCGTTCCTCTCGTGCGGTTCCGTTATCACAAATTCCGCCACGCAGGTCTGAACCTCTTCTTTACCCTCACGACAGTCGTCGTCAATCTCTTCTTTGCCTCCCTGATCATTATGGCGGCAGACTACAGCACCCGCCATCATTCCGGACTGCTCCATCTCTTCCCGATGCCGCTCTGGCTGTTCACGCTGGTCGGGCTGATGCTCCTCGATCTCATCGGCGCCTGGTTCATCCACTGGCTGCACCACCAGATAAAATGGATGTGGAAGTTTCACCTGGTACACCACAGCGACACCTGGGTGGATACCACTACAGCCAACCGCCACCATCCGGGGGAAAGCGTCTTCCGCGCCCTCTTCACCCTGCTGGCAGTGATCGTAGCGGGCTCGCCGGTATGGCTGGTCTTTCTCTACCAGTCATTGTCGGTGCTCTTCTCACAGTTCAACCACGCCAATATCACCTTGCCAAAATGGCTGGATACCGCTCTCGGCTGGGTGATCGTCTCCCCCGACATGCACAAGGTGCACCATCACTACCGGCGACCGCTGACCGACACCAATTACGGGAATATCTTCTCCTTCTGGGACCGCCTCTTCGGAACCTTCGCCTTTGTAAAAGATACGAAAAGCCTGCACTATGGCATAGATACCCACCCCGAGGAGAAAGAGAATAACAAAATGGGGAATCTGCTGGGCATGCCGTTCCAATCCTACCGTCCTCCAACCACAGACATCATACCCCCAACCACCAACAGCCCGTCTCCTACGACCCCACCCTGATGGGCATCCGCCGTACAATTATCAGCACTACCAGGAATAGTCCGATCGTCTTCATATCCTTATTGCTGCTGCTGCATTTCCATAAAACGTCGGTAAGAATTCGTCCCATCAGCCAACCGATCGGCCGTAGGCTGCACCGCCAGCGTCGTTGTCACTTCCTCAACCATTTTCTCCGCCTCATAGGCTACCGAAACCCCGACCTCCAGGGTCTGGCCGGCAGCGCCTTTATAAGTCCCTTTGACTGGCGAACAGTCCGAAAAACTCCGTCCAACGGCAAGCCGGACATGCAGATCGTCGGTGACACAGTTGTTGGTCGGGTCGAGGCCAACCCAGCCATTCGACGGTATATACGCCTCGATCCAGGCATGAGTCGCCCCCTCGCCCCGCATCCCATTACGGTTGGGGCAGATATAACCGCTGACATAGCGGGCCGGTATCCGGATCTGGCGCAGAAAGACCAATAGCATATGGGCAAAGTCCTGGCAGACGCCGGCTTTAAGCTGCCACACCTCATCCAGCGTAGACTCCACGCTGGTGATGCCCTTGATATATTTGAACTGGTTAAATACGTAGGTCCTCAGCTGCTGTGCAGCCTCCAGTGGCGTTTGAGAGCGGGCCTGGTCGGGACAAACGGCCTCCAGCACCTCTCCGAGCGAATCAAATTGCTCCTGTTTCAAAAAATCGATATAGGGCGCCTTCCAGCGCAGCTGTTCGAGCTGATCCCACTGTTGCTCGCGGCCGGCCTGATCTATTAGTCCTGGACGCTTCTTCGTGATCACCTCGACGCGGGAGTCGATGGTAAGCGCAGTATGTGGTTCGGCGTGGGTAAAGGAGCCGACCTCATTACCGTAATAATCGTTGTACACTTCCACCGGCGGCTCTCCGGTAATAAAAAGGTCCTGCCGCATCACTTCCTGATATTCGTCCTTTATCGGGAAAAGAATGATCTGATTGGCGCTGTCCCTTACCGGGCCTTCATAAGTATACTTCGTGATATGGCGGATGTTGAACCGGGGCATAGCAGGCTGGAGGATAAAGATAGGTAAATGGGTTCAGGTATAAGCAAAATAGTGTTGATTGAAAGCATTCCCCATCTCATAGAGATCTTCTTTCACCCCATGGAGGTACGCATGGATCCCCCTTTGAAGAATGGACTCGACGGTGCTGTATTTTATCCGGCTGTGGAATCTGCCGATCAAAAAGTCAAGCTTTTGAAATGCTTCCTTATTCCGTTCGATCTTCAGCCGTTCGAAATATTTCTGCAGCTGCCTGACCGAATAGAGGACCGACCGGGGGAAATCCTCATTGAGGACAACAAGTTCCAGGACATTGCGGGCGTCGAAGCCACTTCGGTAGGTTTTAAGATAGAGTTCGTAGCCGGAGATGGAGAGCAGAAGATATTTCCAGTAGGTGGTATCCATCCGCGCAAAATCGCGGTCGCTGAATTTAATATCCAGTATGTCGGCGGACTGCACTCCCCGCTCGAGAAACTTGCCAATATTGATAAAAGCATATCCCTCTCCCCGGGCCATCGTGACGTCGGTGATCCCATAATAGAGCAGTCCCTGGCGGATGAGCACATCAAGGGTGGAAACCGGGTCGTCGGCGTTAAGGCCTTTTATCACCTGGCCGTCGCGGATGGTATGATAATACTCATTGAGACACTGCCATAGCTCTTTTGTAATATGGTCTTGTACGCTTCGGGCGTTCTCGCGGGCGCGGGTGACAACGTTCAGCACCGAATTGGCGTTTTCCCGGTCGGTTATCATGTATTGCAGAACAGCGCGGGAATTGCGCGCGATCGAGGCGGCGCCATCTTCGTCGAGATAAGAGAAGATTCGGAGAACGGGCTTCCAGGAAAAATCCTGTATGTCGTCCTGGGAAGAAGCATAATTGATCCGAAGCATCCGGAGAATGCCGTCGGCCCGTTCCATATAACGGCTCATCCAATACAGGCTGTCTGCTACTCTACTGAGCATATTAGTTTGGGGTTATTTATTAAGAAGCGAGGACCCAGGTATCTTTGCTGCCACCGCCCTGGGAAGAGTTCACGACCAGCGAACCCTCACGCAAGGCTACACGGGTGAGACCGCCGGGAACGATCTGGATGCCATCCGGCCCGCAGAGCGCATAGGGGCGCAGGTCTACGCGGCGGGGTTTGAGCCTGCCATGCATATAGCAGGGCGCGGAAGAAAGATTGATGATCGGCTGCGCGATGTACTGACGCGGATCTTTCAATATTTCCATTTTATAGCGTTCGATCTCCTCCTCGCCGGCCGTATGACCCATCAGCATCCCGTACCCGCCGCTGCCATTGGTCTTCTTTACCACCATGCTGTTCATATTGGAGAAGACATGCTCCCGGTGATCCCTGTTGTCGAGCTGATAGGTGGGAACATTTTTCAGGATCGGTTCCTCGTTGAGATAATAGCGGATCATGGCGGGGACATAAGCATATATAGCCTTGTCATCCGCCACCCCATTGCCGCAGGCATTGACAATGGCGACATTACCCTTCCGGTAAGCGCTCATGATACCCGCCACGCCCAGGATGCTGTCGGGGCGAAAAACGAGAGGATCGAGGAATTCGTCATCAACACGGCGGTAGATGACATCCACCTGCTGGAGCCCGGCGGTCGTTCTCATATAAACACGGTGATTGTCCACCACCAGGTCCCTTCCTTCCACAACCTCGATACCCATCATCCGGGCAAGGGTAGTATGTTCAAAATAGGCCGAGTTATAAATACCCGGTGTCAGCAGAACAATAGTAGGATTGGCCGTTTGCCGGGGCGACAACGCGACCAGATTACGATGCAGGATGTCCGGGTATTCGGTAACGGTCCGGACATTGTTCCGGGGAATGAGATCGGGGAAAAGGCGTTTGGTGATCTCCCTGTTCTCAAGCATATAGCTCACTCCGCTGGGAGTGCGCAGATTGTCCTCCAGTATATAGAATGTCCCGTCCTGGTCACGAATGAGATCGATGCCCGCCACATGCACATAAATATCATGGGGAACAGGAAAGCCGACCATTTCTCTGAGGAAATGCGGACAGCTGTAGATCATTTCCGTGGGAACCACTCCGTCTTTAAGGATGAACTGACTGTTATAAACGTCTTTGAGGAACAGGTTTAGCGCTTTTAGCCGCTGGCGTATCCCTGTCTCTATATAGCTCCACTCGGAAGCCGTAATAATGCGGGGAATTATGTCAAAGGGAAAGATCTTCTCTATACCTTCGCCGCTGCTATAGACGGTAAAGGTGATCCCCTGGCTCATGAACATCTTCTTTGCGAGCTCTTCCTTCTTGTTGAGCTCCTCGATGCTCATCTGCTCAAGGAATTCCAGTAAGCACCGATATTGCTGCCGTACATTGCTGTCCGCGTACATTTCGTCCCACGCGGCCGTATCAGTGAGATAGCTGCTAAGCAGCTCGGTTGTTTGCATACAGGGCTGGTTTTGGTTGTGACGGCTGTCCGGATTGGACGTCGTTAATGTCGAAAGAACCGGATCGGGTCCGGCTCAGGCAGGCAAATGTTAGATATTCTAAATATACTTATTTTCGGACAATATTGAATTAAATATGAAGATTATTGCCATGATTCCTGCACGCTACGCGGCGACTCGCTTTCCGGCCAAACTGATGCAGCCGCTCGGCGCAAAAACGGTTATCCGACACACTTACGACAACACCGTCGCCACCGGTCTGTTCGACGAGGTCATGGTCGTCACGGACAGCGATATCATCTACCAGGAGATCACCAGCCACGGGGGCAAGGCGAAGATGAGCGTTCGTTCACACGAAAGCGGTAGTGACCGTATCGCAGAGGCCATCGCCGACATGGACGTGGATATCGTCGTCAACGTGCAGGGCGACGAACCCTTCGTTCGCAAGGAGCCTCTTGAAAAATTATTATCCGTCTTTCACGGCGAAGAGGGTCAGCAGGTTCAGGTCGGTTCCCTGGTTCAGGTCTTGAAAGAACAGCGGTTCATCGATGATCCCAACTACGTAAAGGTCGCCCTCGATAAAAATAACAACGCCCTGTTCTTTAGCCGCAGTGTCATTCCCTACCGCCGCGATCCTGCCGCCGCAGTGACTTATTATGAACACATCGGCGTATACGCCTTCCGCAAACAGGCACTGTTGCAATTCACGGCCTGGCCCGTAAGTCCGCTGGAGGCGGTGGAGAAGGTCGAGTGTCTCCGCTATCTCGAGAATGGCATTCCCATGCGGATGGTCATTACGACCTATATGGGAGTCGAGATCGATACGCCCGAAGACCTCGAGCGGGCTGCTCGACTGCTATAAGCCCCGGGCCCAAACCTGGTCGTCATTCCCGACCCACTGCGCTCCGGTCATCGTACCGACCCACTGCTAAAAGGTTATAAATATTTTTGTTAAAATGCTAAAAGGCTGATTCGTTAAATTAGCGCCCGGAGAGCATTTGAGACGATGTCTCGCGTATGCTCCGATAAACGAACTGCAAAAAAAATGAATCAACCATTATGGGGCATTGACCTCGGTGGCACCAAGATCGAAGGTGTCATACTCGAATCTATTGACAACCCCATCCCCCTTGTCCGCACGCGCGTAGACACAGAAGCATCCAAAGGATACGACCACATCATCGGCCAGATAGCAAGACTGGTGGCCACCATGGAGGAACAATCCGGACTTAAGCCGACTGCCATTGGCATCGGAACACCCGGCGTGCTCGACCCCACTTTACAGACGATGAAGAACTGTAATACGGTTGTGCTGAACGGGATGCCACTGCAAAAAGATCTTGAAAAAAATTTGCAGCTGAAGATAGAGCTGGCCAATGATGCTAATTGCTTTGCCCTCGCCGAAACGCACTGGGGCGTGGTCAAGACCTCTGCGCCGAAAGCCCGGATGGTTTTTGGCGTTATCATGGGCACGGGTGTCGGAGGCGGTATCGTGATGGATGGAAAGATCTGGAGCGGACGGCATGGCATCGGCGGGGAATGGGGTCATAATTTTCTGGATGAATCGGGCGGCCCCTGCTACTGCGGAAAGTCCGGTTGCGTAGAGACAGTGATCTCTGGCCCCGGAACAGAACGTTACTACGAAAAGCTCACCGGCCAGCGGCTAAAACTGAAAGAGATCGTCACCCGCCACAAAGAAGGCTCCGATCCCGCTGCGACAAAGACGATCGAGCGACTCTGCCATTTCTTTGGCAAGGGCCTCTCTGTTATTACGAATCTGCTCGACCCGGAGGTCCTGGTCATCGGCGGCGGCGTAGGGAATATCGATGCCTTGTATACCGAAGGGCTGGCTCAGCTGGGGAAATTCATCTTTAACAACGGCGTAGAAGTCCCCTTATTAAAACCCAGTCTGGGTGATAGTGCAGGGGTGTTCGGGGCGGCTGCGCTGTTCGCGAAGTAACGCGCGGTGCTTCCGACGGACCGAGGTCCATTTGTCCAGTCTGGTAACATTCCCTTAATTTTACGGCTCAATTCTAATATTTTATGAGCGTGAGCAAGTTCCGTAATTTTAAGATGGTTGGATATGTGGTGTTTGGCCGGGGAAGTTTTAACCAGCTCGATGAGATCCTCGCTCCCCAGCGTAAAGGGGATGCTCCTATCGTTTTTCTACTCGATCATTTCTTTGAAAATAGTCCCCTGGTCCGTCGAATCCCGCTGCGCGGTAAGGACAAGCTGATCTTTGCCGACGTCACCTACGAACCCAAGACCTCCTATGTCGACAAGCTGGCTTCCCAGCTCAAACAGGAGTTTGGGACCGTCAGCGGCATTGTGGGTATCGGTGGCGGTTCAGCCATGGACCTGGCCAAGGCGGTTTCGCTGATGATGACCAATCCTGGCTCTTCCGCAGACTACCAGGGATGGGACCTCGTGAAGGTTCCCGGCGTATATAAGGTTGGTATTCCGACACTTAGCGGAACCGGCGCGGAAGTGTCCCGCACGACCGTCCTGACCGGCCCCACGAAGAAGCTGGGGATGAACTCCGACTATACGCCCTTCGATCAGATCGTCCTCGACCCTGAGCTGACGGCAGGAGCCCCTGTCAATCAGCGCTTTTATACGGGGATGGATTGTTATATCCACTGCATCGAAAGTCTGACGGGCACCTACCTCAACGAATTTTCTAAATCATATGGCGAAAAGGCCCTCCAGCTTTGCCAGGAGGTTTACGTGAAGAAGGATATCTGGGATGCCGATTCCGACGACAAGCTGATGATGGCCTCCTACGCGGGAGGAATGAGCATCGCCTATTCCCAGGTCGGCGTCGCCCACGCGGTCAGCTATGGCCTGGCCTATCTGCTGGGAACCAAGCACGGCATCGGCAACTGCATCGTATTCGACAAGCTGGAAGAGTTCTACCCCGATGGGGTCTATGAATTCAAGAAAATGGTGGAAAAAAACAAGATCGACATCCCCCAGCACATCACAAAAGGTCTTACCGACGAACAATTCAACACCATGATTGACGTTTCTCTGGTGATGAAGCCTTTGTGGGAGAACGCCCTCGGAAAGGACTGGGAGAAGATCATGACACGCGACCGGCTGAGGGCCCTCTACGAGAAATTATAAATGAAAAAGATCACCGGCATATGGACCTGGGGCCTTATCGTCCTTTTCGTCGCGGCAATCGCCTGCACCAAGACGAAGTCGTCCACCATCAACAATCCCAATACGCCGCTGCAGAACCTGGTCAATTCAGATACCAGCCTGACGCTATTTCACCACCTGCTGCTCCGGGGCAATGACGTGGGTCTGCTGGCCGATGATTCCGCGACCATCCTGATCCCGACCAATGCCGCGCTCCGGCTGGCCGGCTTTCCCGAAAGCGTGATCGATTCCGCGAGCTCCGCAGTCGCCGATCGGCTGCTAAGATACCAGTATCTACCTTCGGGTCTCTCCGCAGACACCGGGACCCTGACCGCCAACCCTACCCTCCTGGGCCCGCCCATCTATGCAGAAAGACTCAACGGCGTCATCGTCTTCAATACCACTTCGTATACCGCGTCTGCAAATCCGCAACAGGTCGGAAAAGCTAAGGTCTATTTCCTAAACTCCACCCTGACGCCACCGGTAGACTCCCTGCCCGAGCTGCTGTTCAACGATACGAGCCTCAGCTTTTTTTCCGCGGCGATCACCCGCACCAATTTTTACGATTCGGCCATCTTACCAGGCGCCGCCAGCTATACCCTGCTCGTTCCAGTAAACAACGCCTTCCGCAATGCAGGCTATGACAGCGTCGGCGCCATCGACTCGGCTAACTACAACGCCATCGTCCAGCTGCTGGCCAACCAATTCGTAAAAGGTACTTACTTCTCCGCACGATTCCCCTCCAGCGTCCAACGCCTGCAGGGAAGCGACCTCATCGTCTCCTACAACAGCGGGATACCACAATTCACCACAGCCACCAACCCCAACCCCGTTCACCTGTTGTCCTCCGACCTGGTCGCAGGCCCCAACCTGATCCTACATTACACCGACGGAATACTCTCGCCTTAATCTGCCGGGGACCCAGCCTGTGAACCATATGAACCGCGTCCAACCGTCCGCTGACGCGAGCCCGGCGAGCCGGATACCCACATTCATACCCGTGAACCATATAAACCGCGCGGAGCGGGATTTACGATAACAATTTGATATACTTCAGCCATGGATATGAGTTTGCCAGAACAATTGGGTTCGTTATTTTTGACCTATGCTCAACCTGAATGATATCAAAAATCTGCTGCAGCACAACAAGATCACCGATTTTGTAAAACTGAACAAGCTGACCCCCCGCGACATCGCCGAGTTCACCAACCGCCATACGCAGTGGGCTGTCAAACTGTTTCAGCACCTCGATCCCAAGCACGCAGCAAAAGCATTCAAATTTCTCCGCAAGAGCAAGCAGGAGATCATCATAAAGGCCCTGCCCGAAGAAAAAGCCGCCGAGCTGCTCAACGCCATGCAGCCCGACGACCGCACCGCCTTCCTCGAAGAGCTGCCGGGCAACTACGTCAAAGAGCTCCTGAAAGTCCTCACCCCCGAACGCCGCGCAGAGACCCTGGAGCTCCTCGGCTACGAAGAAGGCAGCGTCGGCCGGCTCATGACGCCGGACTACGTCGCAATAAAAACCAACGAGACCTGTCAGGACGTCCTGGGTGTCATAAGAAAACGCGGCCAGGCCACCGAAACCCTCAACTGGCTCTTCGTCGTCGACGACAAAGGCGTCCTCATCGACGATATCAATATAAAGGATTTCCTGATCGTCGACCCCGGCACGCTCGTGGCCGAGATCATGGACTACCAGTTCATCGCCCTCAACGTCAATGCGGCACAGAAAGAGGCCATCAAGGTCTTCCGCAACAACAGCCGGTACGCACTACCGGTGACCGACGACAACGGCGTTCTCCTGGGCACCGTCACGCTGGATGACGTCCTGAGACTCGCGGAATCGGAAGGAACACGGGAAATTCAAAAGATCGGGGGTTCCGAAGCGTTGGACGAACCCTACACAACTATATCTTTCGGCAGCCTGATCAAGAAACGCGCCGGCTGGCTGATCATCCTCTTCCTCGGCGAAATGCTGACCGCGACCGCCATGGGACATTTCGAAGGCGAGATCAGCAAGGCCGTAGTCCTGGCCCTCTTCATCCCGCTGATCATTTCGAGCGGAGGCAACTCGGGCAGCCAGGCTTCTTCTATCATCATCCGGGCAATGGCGCTCGGCGAGATCAGCTTCCGCGACTGGTGGCGGGTGGTGCGCCGCGAAATTCTCTCCGGACTGGTGCTGGGAACTATCCTCGGGATCGTAGGCTTCCTGCGTGTATTCTTCTGGCAGGAGTTTCATTTCTACGACTACGGTCCGCACTATCTGTCCATTGCGGCTACCGTCTTCTTCGCGCTGATCGGTGTTGTGATGTGGGGAACCCTGTCCGGTAGCATGCTGCCGCTGGTCCTGAAAAAATTGGGCGCAGACCCCGCCGCATCTTCCGCTCCCTTCGTGGCGACGCTGGTGGACGTGACCGGGCTGATCATCTATTTTACAGTCGCATATATCGTGATGCGCGGAACCCTGCTCTAACCGGCCGGGCTCCTAATAGCTCATCTCATCCAGTTTCACTTTTCCCTTAAAAGTCCAAAACACGAACGACGTATACAACCCCACCAGCGGGGTGCCCACCAGGGCCATGATCAGCAGAATATGCATCGTCCGGGCTGAGCTGGCCGCACTATAAATAGTGATGCTGTTCTCCGGCCGCAGCGGTGAATACAGCAAATAGGGAAAAACTTCCAGCGCTACCATGATCAGCAGCAGCGCGATCGTAACGGCTGAACTGATAAAGGCATACCGGTATTTCCCCACCTTTACCTGTCTCGGGATATTGGCGATAGACAGCGTCATCAGCAGCGGGATAATAAAATACACCGGATGCCCCTTAAAAAAATCGCTCAGATGCGGGATATAGAGCAGGGTGTAGAGGGTGGTGATCACAAAGCTCACCACGAAGAAGATGATAAAGTTATTGGCCAGGACATGCAGCTTGACAAAGAGCCGGTTCTCGGTCTTCATCGTCAAAAAGATCGCCCCGTGCATCATAAAAAGCGCCAGCGTGGTAATGGAAACCAGTATTGCAAAAGGATTGAAGAACGACAGCCAGCTGCCCGCAAACTCCTGGTTGTCGTCGAGCGGCAGCCCTTCCACGACATTGCCGAGCATCAGTCCCAGGGAAAGCGAGATCACAATAGACGCCACACAATAGACGATATCCCAGGACTTCCGCCACCACGGCCAGGGCTCCTTGCTGCGAAACTCAATACTGACGGCGCGAAAGATCAGCCCGACCAAAAAAACCATAAAAGGAACATAGAAAGCAGAGAAGATGGCGGCATACGCAACCGGAAATCCCGCGAATAGAGCGCCACCACCAATGACCAGCCAGACCTCGTTGCCATCCCAGATAGGCCCGATGGCATTCATAGCGATCCGGCGGCTTTGCTCTTTCTTCAGGAACAGATGCAGGGACCCCGCCCCTAGATCAAATCCGTCGAGAATCGCGTAGCCGCTGATCACCGCCCCAAAAACGAGAAACCACCAGGTGGCATAGTCCAGTCCGAGAAATGTATCCATTTTCGATTGTTAGTTGGGCGGTCATCAGACGCCCAGGTCATCATTGTCCTCCCACCGGTTCATGCTCCAACAGGGGATTATCCCGCCGGGCTCCTGATTCAATATCCTCCTTCGTCCCGTAGTCCACCGGACCGTGCTGTATCTTCCGGTTTAGCAGGAAAAGGAAAAGGGCAAACAGCACAATATAGACGATGGTAAAAAGAACCAGCGAAAAGACGATCTGGTTGGCCGTGACCGCTCTCGACAGCGCATCCGAGGTCCGAAGCAACCCGTAGACGACCCAGGGCTGGCGCCCCATCTCGGCAGTAAACCATCCCGCCTGGTTCGCCAGCTGCGGCAACAGGACGCTCAGCGCATACACCCACAGCAGCCACCGGTAGTCGAAAAGCTTCTTCCTCCACCACAGCCAGCAGCCCAGCAGCGACAGACCGATCATCGCCACACCAGCAGCGACCATTAAGTGATAGAACTGAAATACCGAGTTGACCTGCGAAGGCCTGTCCTCCGGCTTGAAGGCCCGGAGCCCCGGGATCGGCGCCTTAAAATCGCCATGAACCAAAAACGAAAGTCCGCCGGGGATCTTAAGACCGCTGGTAGTCTCCTTCTTCTTGTCGACATAGCCAAGGATAAACATGTCGGCGCTGGCCGAGCTGTCGAAATGCCCTTCCATCGCGGCTAGCTTAGCCGGCTGATACCGGGATACGCCATCAGCGCTACGATGACCGATGAAGAGCTGCAGCAGAGAAAATATCGTCACTACTATAAGAGATATCTTGAACGTCGGTCGCGCGATCTCTTCGTGTTTTTTGTGGAGGATATACCAGGCGTTTACGCTCAGGACCATGAAGGCGCCGGCGAGAATAGCGCCCACCCAGACATGCAGCATCCGGTCGACGCTGGAGGGATTGAAAACCATCGCCCAGAAATCGGTGATCTCTGCCCGGGCATTGAGGCCTTCGCCGACGATATGAAACCCGGCCGGCGTTTGCTGCCAGGAGTTAGCCACTACGATCCATACCGCGGAGAACAGAGAACCAAAGAACACCATGATAGTCGAGAAGAAATGCACCCGGGGTCCGACGCGGTTCCAGCCGAAGATAAGTATCCCGAGAAAACCCGATTCCAGGGCGAACGCGAAGATGCCTTCCGCCGCCAGCGCGCTGCCGAAAATGTCGCCGACATATTTCGAATAGGTAGCCCAGTTAGTCCCGAACTCAAATTCCATGATGATCCCAGTGGCAACCCCGATTCCGAAGATAAGAGCGAAGATGCGTATCCAGAAACGGACGGCCATCTCGTAGATGCGGTCTCCTGTCCGGAGATACAAACCTTCAAGGATGACAAGCATGAGCCCCAGGCCAATGCTGAGAGGGGGATAGATGTAATGAAAACCGATAGTGAATGCGAACTGTACTCTGGCCAAGATTTCGACATCCATAGCTTTGAATTTACCCCACTGGTGGCAAAGCCACCAGTGGACTTTACCCAGTGTGGCGATGCCACACTGGACTTTAGATTCGGCGAAGCAGGCGTTATTTTTTCTTATATACGGGGACATTGCTGCATGCCTCGCCATATAAAATACTCTTCACCACCGGACGCAGGAGCCGGGCTATTTCCATGTAGGCAAAGCCCCCGACAGATAAGTCGCCGCATCCTTTCACTATGACTCTTTTATCAATAAATTGGTCGATATCGATCGATCGAAGATTGGTTAGCAAGGCCTGCTGCAGCGCCGTTTGTCTGTCGCCGAACACGATGTCCTTTGCGAACGGTTGTGCGGCGACGGCCACCAGCATATAGGCCCAGGCGGGAATGATGGCGTCCGCGGTGCAGGTGACGGCAAGGATCTTGTCCTGGTAAGCCGGCCAGTCCACAGACTGCAGCGCAGTACGAAAATCCTTTTCTTTCAGGATCATCTCCATAAATAAATGAGGCTTCAGGTCGAACACGACGATCTCCTCCCGGGGATAATAGTCTTCGAGGTCGAGGTTGAGTAACCCGCTTTGCGCCACTTTATTGATGATCTCTTCGCTCACGATGTAAAGGTACAACAAAAAATAAGCCCCGCTGTTTACGGGGCCTACTATAGATTTTCGGAGAATTTTAGTAAAATTTACCTCTGTCGTCCTTGATCGTCGCATTCTTGCGGAGGGCATCGATCAGCCTGTTCTGTACTCCATAACGTTGCTGCTGCTCCTGCATAAAACGCTGCTGCTGCAGGTCAGCTTCGGGGTTCGACAGCGCGCTCACGTTGTCAACCCGTACGAAGAATACTCCCGTGGTTCCGCTGATCGCCGGAGAGATCGGCTTGCCGGCAAGCTGCTTGTCAAAGGCAACGCCGATGACCTTGGGCTCCTGTCCCGTGCCGTTAGGCAGATAAGGAGAGCTGAACTTGACACTGTCTGCCGTCTGGACCTGCTGGGCCGACGCGCTGGCTACCGCATCCAGGGAAGCGGGGCTTCCGAGCTTCTTGATGATCTGTTCGGCCTTCTTCTGGTTGCGAAGTATCGGCTCGATTACGCTCCGGGCTTTAGCCGGCGCCATGGTGCCTTCCTTATTGATCTCGGTGACAACAGCAACTACGTATTTATCGTCGACGGGATAAGGTTCGGATACCTCACCCAGATTCGCAGTGTATACCCATTTAACCAGCTCTCTCTTTGTACCGAGGCCCGGAATGGAGAACTCGGCGGGAGTGATATCGGGAGCCAGCAGCTTCTGGAGATGGTTCTTGTCCAGATTCTGGTCAAAGGCTTTGGCGTCACGGCTTTCCGCAGCGAACTGGTTGGCGAGGCCGGAAGCCGCCTGGTCAGTTTCAGGACTGGTTTCGATCTTCCGGCTCAGGTAGGCGATCTTATAGGCAGGCTCGAAATTCTTCTGGTCGAGTATCTCTATATAATGGTATCCGAACTGGCTCTTGACGACACCCGTCTCACCCTTCCTCCCGTTGAAACAGAAATCGGCAAATTCCTTCACCATGCGGTCGGCGGTGAAATAACCGAGATCGCCACCCTTTTCTTTCGATCCGGGGTCATCGGACATCTTCGCGGCAACGCTGTCAAAGCTCTCGCCTTTGGCGAGCAGGCTCTTGATGCTGTCGATCTTCTTCTTCGCGGTGCTGTCATCCATGATCGGCTGCCCGTTCTGGGGATTGGTCGTCGCAACCAGGATATGGCGGGCGCGAACAGAGTCGGGGAGCGTTTTTATGTCGATGAGCTTGGCGACGGTATAGCTGCCGGCGTCCAGGTAAGGACCATATATCTGTCCCTTCTGCAGGGCGAAAATGGAGTCTTTGTTGGGAACCTGGATCCGCGATTTCCCGATATAGCCGTCGAAATAAGGCTGCTGGCTTCCGACCCGGTTCAGGAAAGCCTGGGGATCGTTATCTTTTACAAACTGGTCGGCAAGCCTGGAGAGCTCAGCCTTCAGGTTGGCACTGTCTTTTGCGCTGGGGGAAGCATCGAAAGTGACATAGGCAATGCTACGGCTCTCTTCCTGCTTGAACTGACTCTGGTGCTTATTGATATATTCCTGGATCTCGGCGTCCGAGATTTTAACGGCGCTATCAGATACCGTAAAATAAGGAGTGTTCACATAAGAGATCTTCGCGATCTGGCTGTTGTCGGCATTCATCTTTTCGATCATCCACTTGGGGACATAAGCGCTGTTCGACATCAGGGACAGGTACTTCTCGCGGAGGCGCATCTTGATGATCTGGGGAACAGACTCTTCGAAGAAGCTGCGGGCAGCTTCATAACGGGAGTTGTCACCACCTTTTTTGGGACCGGCCTTATACAGATTCCTCAGCTGGTTGATCTGGGCAGCGGCAGCCTGCGCATCGAATATTCCGGTCTTCGGATCCGTGAAAGCTCTCTTTACATCCTGGATCGCATTAGCGCCAACGAGCATATCATTCACTTCCTTGTCGCTGACATCGAGGCCAAGCGCTGCGTAGTCGTCACCGAGGAGGGCGTCTTCAACCATCTGTCTCCATACGGTCTCCTTAATATTCTGCTGGATAGCCTCGTTCATAGGATATCCCCGCATCTTGGCCTGCTCTTCGGCCACGGTGATCTGGCGCTGGAAATCGCTGTACTCGATAGTTTGTCCGTTAACTGAACCTACGGCCGATGACTTATTGCCGCTGAAGAGACGGGTGGTACGGGCATCCATGAAGATGAAGCCGATCAGACTCAAGGCGATCACACCAAAAACTAACCACGCGGCTCTCTCCCGTATTTGCTGAATAATTGACATAGACTAATTCTCCTGAAAGATGGTTTACTTTACACTCTATCCCTCTACTATAATATTATGGGATTTTGGGATAAAATGGATGGCGAAGATAGGGGAATTGGTATTATGAACAAAATGTGGAAAAGGGTGTTAAAAGGGCTTCTGATCAGCGTTTTAACGGGTCACTCCTGCAAAGTTTCCCCGTTGGCAGCGAATAAGGGGCTCATTCCCCCGGTTTGTGAAACATTTGCGTGAAACTATAATCAACAAGGAGTTATGAATAACTTTGCAAACCGGTGGAAAAGCCGGTTTTTGGAGGCTCAGATTTGGGGGATAGATGGAAAACAACTTTTGTTGGACCGGATGGCGGCGATGGGACGGTGCAAAATTCACTGGTTATTCCACCGCTGCTGACAGCAGGCGGTCAAAATAGTTTTCCGGACCCCTTTTTCATCCACAGCAGTGGAAAAGCGGGCGAAACATGCATCCAAACAGGAGATCGGATTGTTAAGTAATTGTGGAATACGGTTAATAACTAAGTAATTTTCTAATTTCAAGCTGTGTTACGAAATTGTTATCCACGAATCCACCAGGATAGTAGTAGTAGTTTATTTTTAAAATAATAATTATTATTAAATACTATGGCAGATATTAACATAGAAACAGCGAAAAGAGATTTGACAAGCAAGGGCTTTTTGGATATAACGGTTTCGCCTGAGCTGGATCTCTTCCTGGAGATCGAAAGACTCAAGAAAGAAAAGAACGCGATCATTCTCGCGCACTATTACCAGAACGCAGATATCCAGGACGTCGCGGATTATCTGGGTGATAGCCTTGGCCTGGCGCAGCAGGCGGAGAAGACCACGGCCGACCTGATCGTTTTTGCGGGTGTGCATTTCATGGCGGAGACGGCCAAGATCCTCAACCCCAACAAGAAGGTGGTTCTTCCCGATCTCAAGGCGGGCTGCTCGCTTGCGGATTCCGCACCGGGTTATCTGCTCAAGGCATTCAGGGAAAAACATCCGGATCATATTGTCATCTCCTACATTAATTGCTCCGCGGAAGTAAAAGCGCTGAGCGATATCATTTGTACTTCCTCCAACGCACAAAAGATCGTGGAAAGTATACCGGAAGAGCAGAAGATCATTTTTGCGCCTGATCGCAACCTGGGAGCTTACCTGGTCAAGAAGACCGGAAGGGATATGCTGCTTTGGGATGGAGCTTGCATGGTGCACGAGATCTTCAGCCTGGAAAAAATTACAAAGCTCAAGATCCGGCATCCTGAGGCCAAACTGATCGCGCACCCGGAATGTGAAGAGCCGATATTGAGGCTGGCTGACTTCATAGGTTCCACGACGGCATTGTTGAACTACTCGAAGAAGGATGACGCAAAAGAATACATTGTTGCCACCGAAGCCGGCATCCTTCACCAGATGGAGCTGGCGTCCCCAAAGAAGACGTTTATCCCTGCTCCCCCTACCAACAACTGCGCGTGCAACGACTGCCCGCATATGAAGCTTAATACGCTTGAGAAGCTATACCTGTGTATGAAGTATGAACAGCCCGAGCTGCTGATGGATCCCGGGCTGATGGTGGCCGCCCGAAAGCCAATAGAAAGGATGCTGGAGATCAGCGCGAGGTACGGTCTGTAGTTTAAATAATTGATTATCAAAGAGTTGTGTAGAAATTAAGCCAGGAAGCTCACTTTCCTGGCTTTTTTTAATCCTTTTGTCTCTCCACGCTTGTATCAGGCGATTAACATCCTCATCGTCCCATAAACACCATTAATATCTGTACATCGCTTGGATTGACTCCGCTGATACGGCTTGCCTGTCCGAGAGTTCTTGGCTTTATCTTTTTGAATTTCTGCAATGCTTCGTTTGATAGAGAGGAGATCCGGTCGTAGTTGAAATTCTCTGGTATAAGCAGGTCCTCCAGCTGCGCCATTCTGCTAACGAGCTCTTTTTCCTTTTCAATATACACGTCGTACTTTACCTGTATCTCTGCCTGTTCAAGGATCTCAGGAGTATATCCGTTTAGAGCCTCTTTGAGACGGGGTATAGCATTGGACATCGAGTTGAGATCGATACCCGGACGAAGCAGGACCTGCTGCGCTTTTTGTTTTTGTATCAGGGCAGCAGAGTTCTTTGAGGTCAGGTACTCGAGAGACTCGGCAGGCTCGAGTGAGAAGTCCTTAAGTACTTCCTTAATTTTTTCCACCCCTTGTCGTTTCTGAATGGTCTTCTCCATTCTTTCCTGCGATGCCAGCCCAAGCCGATAGCTCATTTCGGTGAGACGGAGATCGGCGTTGTCCTGTCTCAGCAGCGTCCGGAATTCGGCGCGCGAAGTGAACATGCGATAGGGTTCTTCGGTACCCTTGCTGATGAGATCGTCGATCAATACTCCGATATAGGCTTCGCTTCTTTTGAGGACCAGCGGTTCGAGCTGGTTGATCTTCTGGTGGGCATTGATCCCGGCCATCAAACCCTGACAAGCTGCTTCTTCATAACCGGTGGTCCCGTTGATCTGTCCGGCGAAGAAAAGATTCTCGAGTGGTTTTGTCTCCAGGGAATGCTTCAGTTGGGTGGGTGGGAAATAATCATATTCGATGGCATAACCCGGGCGGAATATGCGGACGTTCTCAAAACCCGGTACCTGGCGGAGGGCCTGGTTTTGGACTTCTTCCGGCAGGGAGGTGGAGAAACCGTTGACGTATATTTCTACGGTGTTCCAGCCTTCGGGCTCAATGAAGAGCTGGTGGCGATCACGTTCCGCAAACCGGTTGATCTTATCTTCAATGCTCGGACAATACCTGGGCCCTACCCCTTCAATACGACCGGTATACATAGGGCTCCTGTCGAAGCCTGTCTTGAGGATATCGTGAACGGTCTGGTTGGTATAGGTAATCCAGCAGCTGCGTTGTTGAGTTGGTTTTGGAATATCGAGATAAGAGAAGCCGACGATCTCGTCATCCCCTCTTTGTTCTTCCATCTTGGTATAGTCCAGGCTCCTTCCGTCGATCCGGGGAGGAGTGCCTGTCTTAAGACGATCGCTTTCAAAGCCAAGGGTAACCAGTTGTTCTGTTATCCCGGTTGCTGCCTTCTCTGCTACCCTTCCACCCCCAAACCTTTTTTCGCCGATATGGATAACACCGTTTAGAAAGGTTCCGCTGGTGACAACAACTGCCTTGGAACGGATCTCGTGTCCTAATCCGGTAATTACACCTCCGATTTTTCCATCCTTTACGATCAGAGAGTTGACCATATCCTGATAGAAATCGACATTGGGTGTCTGTTCCAACATCTCTCTCCAGGTTGCGGCAAAGAGCATCCGGTCGCTTTGGGCCCTGGGACTCCACATGGCGGGCCCTTTGGAACGGTTGAGCATGCGAAACTGGATCATGCTTTTATCTGTGACGATCCCGGAATATCCCCCCAGGGCATCGATCTCGCGGACGATCTGCCCTTTGGCTATACCTCCCATGGCAGGGTTACAGCTCATCTGGGCAATGGTCTGCATGTTCATGGTAATAAGGAGAACCTTTGAACCCAGGTTGGCGGCGGCGGCGGCGGCTTCACAACCGGCATGTCCGGCTCCCACTACTATTACATCGTAATTTGGAAACATAGCTGCAAAGGTACCATAAAAGCCGCCTTCGGGCTTGGCTGGTTCGGGGAATAATTGCAGTAAAAAGGCGTTCCACGTGGAACGCCCCCATTTTGAAAATATTTTATTCGTGCTGTTTATCCCCGGTAAGTTATCGGTGGGGTAATACCTCCGGGGTTGTTGCGTGAACTAGAGGTCGTCAGGCGGGTTAAACCTGTTTCACGTGAAACATCCCCTATCCTTGAAAGTAAATTTTAAGATATTGATCTTCCATCTTCCGCATTAACTTCTCATCCTGCCGGCTCTTGTCCTTATACCCACAAAGATGAAGGGCTCCATGAAAGATAACCCGGTGTAGCTCATTCTTTAAAGTATTCCCAAAAGACCGGGCATTATCCTTAACCCGATCAACACTAATGTATATTTCGGCGTTTATAGGTTGACCCTCTTCGGATAGATCAAAGGTTACGATATCAGTATAATAATTGTGTTTCAGGTATTGCTTATTGATGTCAAGCAGATAGTCATCGGAACAAAAGATATACTGAAGTTCAGCCAGTTGCTTCTTCTCCTTTTTAAAGAGGGAGGGGAGGAAAGATTTAAGCCGGACCCTGTCCCTGAGGGGAACTTTGGAGAGGAAATGAAAGCGGATGGTAGGTGTTGAAGATGAAGGCATTTCCGAAAATCGTAAGGATATTTGACATAACAAAGATTAATTTTGAACCCCGGATGGCCCTGCAACTAAGGGTTCTACCTTTAAACCCCGCCAAGGGAAAACAATATGAAGAGATTATCTGAATTAGAGCCTGGAACGATAGCACGGATTCATTCTTTTGAAAAGAACGAGTTGTTTCTGAAATTAATGGAGATGGGCTGTGTGCCCGGTGAGCTGATAAAAGTAGAACAGATAGCCCCCCTTGGAGATCCCATTTCTATCACTGTTGCAGGGTATAACCTGAGCCTCCGCCTCGATGAAGCATCCACGATCTTTATGGAGGAGGGTACTAAATGAAGATAGGTTTATACTTCGGCTCCTTTAACCCTATCCATCATGGTCATTTGTTGATAGCAAGCTACATGCTGCAGCACACAGATCTAACGCAGGTATGGTTCGTAGTCTCCCCGCAGAACCCCCTCAAGCCTGCCGCCTCCCTCCTGAATGAATACCACCGGTTCTATTTGGTACAGCTGGCGATCGAAGGCGAAAGTCGTTTCAAAGCCTCTGATATCGAGTTTCGACTACCCAAGCCCTCCTTCACGGTCGATACTCTCACCTATCTCCAGGAAAAATACCCGGCCAACGAGTTCTCGGTCATCATGGGCAGCGACAGCTATCAGAACCTCCCCAAATGGAAGAACTATGAGTGGCTGTTGAAGAATTACTCCGTCTATGTCTACCGGCGCCCGGAACATGAGACAATGGTGACCTATCCCGGGGCAAAGGATATACATATACTAGACGCCCCCCTCCTACCAATATCATCTACGCAGATCAGAAAGGATATAAAAGAAGGAAGGTCGATCCGCTACCTCGTGCCGGAAACAGTCCGGACAGAGATCGAACGCAACGCTTACTACCAATAAAGAACCCCCAAATGCAGGGGGTTTATCTTTATCATACGTCGCAGCGGTGAGTCCAGCCGTTAGACCAGTCCAGCCTGATCTTTCTTTGGGAGCGATTTGACCACCAACCCATAAGAATCATCGATCATCCCCTTCACAACACGGCTCGGTATAGTCCCATCCATGGTGATCGTATTCCAAAGTCGCTTGTTCATATGATATCCCGGTGTAACCGCAGCATACTGCTCCCGCAACTCAATAGCCTTCTCCGGGTCACACTTGACATTAAATTCCAACACTGCCGTATCCAGCCTGGCCAGGAGAAAGAGCTTTCCCTTTACCTTGAACACAAGAACCGTCTCCCCAAAAGGAAAACCCTCCTCTACTTCCCTTTTCGCTAAACAATACTCCCGGATACTTTCGATATCCATAATTGAACAAGGTTTTATGTATGAGATAAATCAGATATGCGCTTGGTCCGCATAGTCAAAGACTAAGTTACAAAATGTCTTCACGCCCAGCTTGAAACCGGATTCGTCAATATAAAAGTCAGCAGTATGATGCGGGTACGCGGTGTGCGGGTCCTGCCCCTTCTTCATCCCACCAAGAAAGAAAAAGAAGGACGGAACCCTGGCCCCAAAAAAGGAAAAATCTTCAGAGCCCGTCAAAGCATCCATCCAAACCACATTATCCGCACCAGCGGTCGCCTGCAGGGAGGGCAGCATCTTCTTTACCAGTAACGGGTCGTTATAAGTGATCAGGGTCTTGTTGTCAATGGACAGCTCAGCGGTAGCTCCCGCACTTTCGGCGATCCTGGTGACAGTCCTGTACATCCGCTCATGAATATCCCGCTGCATTGCCGTATCCAACGTGCGGATGGTCCCGGTCATATCCACCTCTTCGGGGATGATATTGGAACGGACACCGCCATTAACTACACAGACAGATATCACGGCAGCATCCTTGGTCAGCTCAGTCTGCCGGCTGATAATGGTCTGAAGACCCTCAATGATCTGCGCGCTGACGACAACCGGATCCACACCCGCCCAGGGCTGCGAACCATGGGAACCCTTGCCGTGGACTTTTATTGTGAACCAGTCGGAAGCAGCCATAGCCCCCTCACTACGGTATTTGATCTTCCCAACCTCCGTAGAAGAATTGATATGGAGACCGAACATCACATCCACCTTTGGATTTTCCAACACCCCCTCTTTTATCATCAGCGGTGCGCCACCCTCTTCGCCCGGAGGCGGACCCTCTTCAGAAGGCTGGAAGACGAATTTGACGGTGCCCTTCAGGCTGCTCTTCAGCCCCGAAAGAACTTCCGCCACACTCATCATAATGGCGACATGCGAATCATGTCCACAGGCATGCATGACCCCGACCTCCTGACCATTGAAAGTAGTCTTGACCTTTGAAGCAAAAGGAACCGGAGTTCTTTCGACGATGGGCAGCGCATCCATATCAGCCCTGAGCCCGATAACAGGACCCGGCTTTCCACCCTTTAGTATACCAACTACACCGGTCTTCCCCACTCCTTCCTGTACTTCCAGGCCGAGTGACCGGAGGTGATCGGCGATGATCTTTGCTGTACGGGTCTCGTGATTGCCCAGCTCAGGATGTTCGTGAAAATCTCTTCTCCAGGCAATGGTCCTGGGTTCGATCTTATCGGCGGCATCGCTGATGGCAGCACGGATCGCTTCGCGGCTAGCCTCAGACGTGGTTGTGCGTGGCGATCTCTTCTGGGCATGGATGGTGAGCGTGACGAGAAGGAAAAAAGCAGGGAGCAGGCTTTTCATGTAGCAGGGGTTTGGTATTTCTAAATATACCGATTCCCCATCAATGCGCAGGGAGGAATATTGTATATTGTGGCCGTATTGACAGTTCTGTTTCGACATATTGCTTTTCTTAAGACGGTTTTTCTATATAGTATCACGGCTTTTGGCGGGCCGCAGGGACATTTCAGCATGATGCTGAAAACCTTTGTATATCGAAGAAAGGATGTGACAGAGGAAGAATTGATCGACTACAATGCGTTTTGTCAGCTATTGCCTGGCGCTTCCTCTACACAGACGCTTACCCTTATCGGTTACAAACGGGGGGGCGTAGTGCTCGCCATGCTCACGCTTATTATCTGGACCTTACCGGCTTGTATCCTGATGGGTCTGTTCTCCTTCTTCCCGATGAAGAGCACGAATCTTTTTCGTTTCATCGGGCCGATGACCATCGGGTTCCTTTGCTTTGCCGCACAGAAGGCCTTCGCCATCTCCATAAACAATACCATCACGCGGGTCATCCTGGTCATCAGCACCATCGTGACCTTCCTCCTGTTCAAAGCCCCCTGGATAGTACCATGCCTGCTGGTAGCCGCCGGATTTGTGACCAGTATCAGCAGCCGTCGTATCCCGCAAAAAGAAGTATTGTCAAAAAAGGTCAAATGGGGGAATATCTGGTTGTTTGCCGTCATCTTCCTGCTGGCGGGTACAACCAGCGAACTGGCGAAGAACAACAACTGGCCAAGCCGGCGGCCGCTGAACCTTTTTGAGAACACCTACCGTTTCGGCAGCCTGGTCTTTGGCGGAGGCAACGTGCTGATGCCGATGACCTACGAACAATACGTAGCCCGCCCGCAGTCCCAGACGCTGCTGCAGCGAAACCCGAATATCATCCGGATTAACAGGGATGACTTCTACTCTGGCTGGGGAATGGTCCGGGCAATACCGGGACCGGTATTCTCCGTCGCCTCCTATATGGGGGGGATTATCATGAAAGATAAGGGAACCGGCTACCAGGTACTGGGCTGTTTTATCGCGACCACGGGCATTTTCCTGCCAAGCGCCCTGCTGGTGCTGTTCTTCTTTCCCATCTGGCACAACCTGAAAAAATATGCGATCGTCTATCGCGCACTGGAAGGGATCAATGCCGTCGTCGTCGGGATCATGATCGGCGCCGCACTGTTTATGATGAAAGACCTCCAGACAGCCAGCTGGTCGGATATCGTAATGAAACTGGTAGTCATCATCGTGACCTGGCTGCTGCTGAAATATTCGAAATTACCATCCCCGGTGATCGTACTGATCTGGCTGGTCTGCGGACTCGGTCTTAGCTATATCTACTGATCTTTTATTGGGCGCCGCCCCGGCCTTGCGCTTGTCCCCCCTGTCCATGTCCCTGTCCACCCGGCTGATGCGGAGCCCGTTGACCCCCTCCACCCTGATGGTTGCGCTGCTGACCGGAGTTATTCCTCGCCTGCCCATTCTGACCACCACCATTTCCACCACCAGGCCTCCTTCTCTTCCCACCGCCACCACCGCGTCCACCACCATGGCCACCACCATGGCCACCACCATGGCCACCACCACCACGCCCGGATCGCCCGGACTTGCTGCGGGGTGAGTACTCTGGCGCCGGTCCAAACTCCGCTGGCACCGGCTCTTTGTCTACAGGCTGACCCAGCAGGTCCTCTATCGACCGGAATTTATTCTGTTCCTTTTCGCTGATGAAAGTGAAGGCGATGCCATCCGTTTCCGCACGGGCAGTACGTCCGATACGGTGAACATAATCCTCTCCGTCATTCGGTACGTCATAGTTGATCACCATCTCGATGTTGTCAATGTCTATGCCGCGAGAAAGGATATCCGTTGCAACGAGTATGGGTAACCGCCGGCTTCTGAACTCCAGCAGCACGTCCTCTCTCGCCCCCTGCTCCAGGTCGGAGTGGATCTCCTTTACATTGAACTTCGAACGCCTCAGCTCCGCCGTCAGCTGTTTCACGTTGTGCTTCTTCGAACAGAAGATGAGGGTACTCTTTAAATTAGTTGACTTAAGCAACCATTTTACGAGCGGTATCTTTTGTGTTTCGTAGACGACAAAGGCTTTTTGAACGATCTTGGCCGGAGGCTTGGAAATTGCGATGTTTACCTCCGCCGGCTCGTGTAGGATCTTTCTCGCCAGCTCGCGGATCTTTGTGGGCATGGTCGCCGAGAACAGCAGGTTCTGTCGTACAGGCGGCATGAAGGAAATGATCTTCATGATATCGTCATAGAAGCCCATGTCGAGCATACGATCCGCTTCATCCAGGACGAGGAACTGCAGCGCCTTCATCTTTACATAGCCCATATTGAGATGAGCGATCATTCTTCCGGGAGTACAGATGACGATATCTGCTCCACGGGAGAGCGCCTGCTTTTCAGTAGAAAAGTTGCTTCCATCCCCCCCACCGTAGACAGCAATAGAGCTGATCGGAGTGAAATAGGAAAGCCCTTCAAGGTTCTGTGCGATCTGGACGGCCAGTTCCCGCGTGGGAACGATGACAAGCGCGCTTATCTGATCGTCGTGTCGGGCATTGATGAGCTTATTGACAATGGGAAGCAGAAAAGCTGCTGTTTTACCGGTGCCTGTCTGCGCGGAAGCAATGAGATCCTTGCCGCTTAAGATGATTGGGATAACTTGTTCCTGTACAGGAGTGGCATTTTCATAACCGGAGGCCTCTATGCCTTCAAGGAGGCTCTCGTCCAGGCCGAATTCTCTAAAAGTCAAATTGAATAGGTTGAAATATATTTTGCCGAAAACTCTTTCGTTATGTAAAAGTCGGCTTTTTAAATGAATTTATGCACATCCCTACAAATTTGATAAAATAATAATAAGGTAGGAATAGTGGCACTTGCGGCCAGAACTTTAGTAACTTTCGGCTGGAAACGCTTGCTTGCCGATCTTGTAACTCTTGGTGAATGACAAAAATCATGACGGCTGAACATCAACGCTTGGCGGTTAACGCTGCCAAAAAGATACCTTTAGAACAATGGGGACCATATCTGAGTGAAAGGCAATGGGGGACGGTTAGGGAAGATTATAGCGCATACGGTGACGCCTGGAATTATTTCCCGTATGACCAGGCGCATTGCAGAACCTACTTCTGGGGCGAGGACGGATTGGGTGGGATCTCCGACTTTTTTCAAAATCTTTGTTTCGCAGTAGCGCTTTGGAATGGGAAGGATCACATTCTGAAGGAGAGGCTCTTTGGCCTCGGAAATAACGAAGGGAACCACGGCGAGGACGTGAAAGAGCTATACTATTACCTGGACAACCTGCCCACTCACTTCTACATGGAATACCTCTACAAGTATCCCCAACAGGAGTTTCCCTACAAACAGCTGCTGGAGGAGAACCGCAGACGGTCGAGAGAGGAACCCGAATACGAGATACTGGATACCGGCGTATTTGACAACGACGAATACTTCGACGTAACGATCTCCTATGCCAAGCAGAATGCGAGGGATATATTTATTCGGATCGACATTCACAACCGGTATACAGAAGAAGCCCCCATCACAGTCCTCCCTACCCTATGGTTCTACAACCGCGGCAACTACGACGGCCTCGAGAAAAAGCCGATCATAACCGCAAGGGACAAGAGCTCCGTGAAGGCGACGCACACCCGGCTCGGGTCTTATTATCTTTATTTTCAGCCGGCAGACTATGGCCTGTTCACAGAGAACGAGACGAACACCGAAAAAGTCTCCGGCATCCCCAACAAGACGCCATTCGTAAAGGACGCCTTTCACGACGCGATCATCCATAAAAAGAACCTCGAGCAGCTGAAGAATAAGAAAAGCGGGACGAAATTCGCCGCCGTCTATAAATATACGCTGGCGCCGGGAGAGACCCGCTCGATCTATCTGCGGCTGAGCAATAAGATCATGGAAAAACCTTTTGGCGGAGACCCCGCAGGTCTTTTCCAGAGCCGCAAACAGGAGGCAGACGCATTCTATCGCGCCATACTGCCTCCGCATATCGGCCCCGAGATGGCTGCAGTTCAGCGTCAGGCACTGGCCGGTCTTCTATGGAGCAAACAATATTATCATTTTGACGTCGAACGCTGGCTGACTACCAGCGATGGCATCTCTCCCGTGAACGCCGGCAAGCTCAACGGCCGTAACCACGACTGGAAACACCTGAAGAACCAGGATATCGTCGCCATGCCCGACAAATGGGAATATCCCTGGTATGCCGCCTGGGATCTGGCTTTTCAGAGTATATCCATGGCGATGGTCGATCCGGTCTTTGCCAAACACCAGCTGCTGCTGATCATGCGGGAGTGGTATATGAAACCCGATGGACAGATACCTGCTTATGAATGGAACTTCAGCGACGTCAACCCTCCAGTGCAGGCCTGGGCCGCGCTGATGGTCTATCGGATAGAAAAAGAACGCACAGGCAAAGGAGATATCTCCTTCCTCAAACGGATATTTCAAAAACTGCTGATCAACTTCACCTGGTGGATCAATCGAAAGGACGCCAACGGCAATAATATGTTCGAAGGCGGCTTCCTCGGCCTGGACAATATCGGGGTCTTCAACCGGAGCCATTCTCTTGGCGGCGATATGCAGCTGGAGCAGGCCGACGGCACCAGCTGGATGGGGATGTACGCGTTAAACATGATGGACATGGCGCTGGAGATTGCCATGAAGGATGAATCCTTCGAAGACACGGCGACCAAATTCTTCGAGCATTTTGTTCTCATCGCAGAGGCGTTGAACGAACACGGAATGTGGAACGAAGAAGACCGCTTCTTCTATGATACGCTGTCCATCGCCGGCTCGCCGGTGCAGCTTCGGATACAGTCCATCGTAGGGCTGACCACGCTGTTCGCCGTCAGCATCATCGAGAAGAAGACCCTTCACAAGCTGGGCGATTTTAAGAAACGGATCACCTGGTTCGAGAACTACCGGCTGAAGAACCGGCGGTACTGGCCCAACGAGGAACATAGCGATGGAGAGCAGATACTGCTGTCGCTCGTACCGCAAAAAAGGCTGATCTATCTTCTGGAGAGGCTGCTCAACGAAGACGAGTTCCTTTCCCCGGGCGGGATCCGGGCCCTGTCAAAATACCACGAGGAGCATCCCTATACCATCAATATCAGTGGCGTCGACTATACGATCAAATACGATCCGGGCGACTCGACCTCAGACTTCTTCGGCGGCAACTCCAACTGGCGCGGCCCGGTTTGGATACCGATCAACTACCTTATCATACAGTCTATCCGCCAGTACGGAAAATTCTATGGAGACAGCCTGTTGGTAGAGTTCCCTGCAGGCTCGGGACAGTCGATGAACCTCGAACAGGTCGCGGACCATCTCACGGCCCGCGTCATCAGCCTGTTCAAAAAAGACCGGACCGGCGCGAGGCCTTCGCATGGAAAGTACAACTGGTTCTACCAGAGACCGGGGAATGAGCACCTCCTGCTCTTCTACGAATATTTTCATGGGGACACCTCGCATGGCCTGGGGGCCAGCCACCAGACGGGCTGGACGGCGCTGGTCGCGGAATTAATCTCGGAACTGGACGGAAAGAACGCTCCAGCGAACACGGGGAAGGCAGCAGCGCAAATCGGAAAATAACCCAAATTGGGAATCTGATCCCAAAAGTGGATAATTGCGTGTGTGATACACACTCATATCTCTCTGGTTTTTAATAGTTTAAATTAATGGCATTGACTTGGTATTATTCCAATCAAGAAATTAATTCGACCTATTTAAACGAAGAGTATGAAACGCAGTATCTACACCACCCTGATCGCAGCCCTGATGACCCTGAGCCTTGCTTCTTTTGCCGGTTCAACTTACAACATCACTTCTAATAAAGACTGGTCTTCGGTTATGCCCGCGACCTGTGCAAACTGTACGATAAATGTTTCCAGCAATATTACCCTGACCATCGACGCCTCTGTTACCTGCCAGAACTGTTCTTTCAATGGCGGTAATATCGTAATGACCGGCAAGACCCTGAATCTGCAATATAGCGGTTCCCTGACCACCACTACTTTTTCGTCGGTTAAGATGACGGTCAATGGCAACGGCCAGGTGATCGTAAACGCTCCCCTCTCGCTGACGGGCAGCGTCTTTACTTTCAATAACACATCTTATTTCAATACCAGCTACGAGGTTGACCTTACTTCCAGCGCCGTCTACCTGAATGACAACGCTGCGATGATGTCTACTGGTAGCAGCACCACGCCGATCAACCTGATGTCCAACAGCCAGATCGTGGTCGGTAATGGATCGCAGACCAGCAACGCCGCGTTCACCGTTAGCGGTCCCACCCTCGCGCTATACGACAACTCTACGGTCAATATCGGGAATGTCAACAACTCCTATAACAACTGGTCCAGCTATGATTATACGCCCAACGTCCACGCCAATAGCAATGCTACCAGGACGAAGTCTACGCTGAACAACAATCTCAACTGTGGCGGCACGGCTCCCCACGCCTGCGCAAATCCTGCAGTATACGGTCCCAGCTCGCTCGGCTCCGGCGGTGCGGTTGCAAACATTACTCTGCCGGTTGTTCTGGTTGGTTTCACTGCAGTCCTGAACAGCGACAAGACGATCACCCTTAACTGGGATACGAAGATGGAAGTTAACAGCAAAGAATTTCAGGTAGAGCGCAGCGCAGATGGCGAGATATGGTCGGCTATCGGTGTAGTCGCAGCTCAGGGCAACAGCTCGATGCCTTCCAACTACGTCTTCACGGATGCCAGCCCCCTGGCCGGCACCAATTTCTACCGCCTGCGCATGACCGACCTGGACAACAGCTACGGCTATACTGAAGTAAAAGTCGTTCGCACGAGCATCGTCAGCGCGGTCAGCTTCTTCCCCAACCCCGCAAAAGAATACGTCAACGTTTCCCTGGGTACTACCAACGGAACCACTGCAAAAGTCGACGTTCGTCTGATCAATATGGCCGGACAGGTAATGCAGGAGAAGACGGCACAGGCGGGCGCCGGTGTAGTAGTTACGTTCGCAGTCGGCAACTTCCCCGCCGGCGTATACATCCTCTCGGTTGTTGACGCCAACGGCACCCGCGAAACCCGCCAGCTGATGATCAGCAAATAAACAAGCAAGGTGTTAATAGTTATAATAGGTCGTACCTCCATTTCCATGGAGGTTTTTTTTATTTACGGGGTCATGAGACCCCAATCCCTCAATTTTGTGCGGAATCGTACAATTTACGGTCCGCAGGATTCAGTTGTTTTGTTAAAAAAACAAACGAGATGAAAAAACTCACTCTCACTATCTCCTTCCTCGCAGCAGCCTTCCTAACTCATGCTCAATCTGGAAAAGATCAATTGGAAGAAGCCCGCAAGGCGATCACCGCCAGCAACGCCATCTTTTCTGACCTGGCCAATAAGAACGACGGGTCCATCCTCACCCGCTATACGGAAGACGCCTGCCTGCTGCCGCCTAACTCGGCTCCCGTCTGTGGCAGGGAGAACCTACTCAAATTCTTCAGCAGCGGCCCCAGGGTGCATAGCGTATTTACGATCCGGAATGTGTACGGCGACGGCAACGATTTTGTGACGGAGGAGAGCCACTATGAATTATTCGACCTCAACAACAACAAGCTGGACGAGGGGAAGGTCCTCGTAGTCTGGAAAAAGACAAAAGACGGGTGGAAGATGTACCGGGATATGTTCAGCAGCGACCGCCCGGCGCATTAAAACCCAATATTCACCGCCTGCTGGAACTCTTCTCCACCCGCGGATAACGACGCCCTCGCATCAAAAGGCGTGATCCCGGTAAATTTTCGGAACTCCCGTATAAAATGGGCCTGGTCGAAGTATCCGCAGTCATAGGCGATCGCCGTCAGCTGCTGGGTCGAGGAAAGGACAAGCCGGAGGCTCTTATTAAACCGGTATACCGAAAAGAAGGCGCTCGGCGAGATCCCCACCATGTCCAGGAACAGTTGCTGGATATACCGTTCGGAAAGTCCGTAGCTCTTCGACAAGGCCGCGCTCTCGAATGCATCGCCGGTCATGCAAATATGCTGGCAGACCTGCCCGATGAGCGTTGACTTTTTATATCGTTTTTCATTCTGCACCAGCTGCGCGGTCAGCCAGCGGTCGAGCGCTCTTACTTTTTCGGGGAGCGACCCGGCCTCCATCAGGCTATAATGGAAATCATTTATTTCCCGCGAGAAGATCCCATAAGCATCCGTAGCATAGTTGGTGAACTCCGACATGGGGTTGGGAAAGAACAACGCACTGGCATAAGGGTAAATTCTCGCGATCAAAACGGAGGTACCCTTTGTGACAGTAAGCCGGGAAGGTAGCGTGAGATGCCCGAGCAGCTCAACTCCCGGCATCCTCCGGGACCGGCCGTCGATGAGAGTGGTGGCGCTACCTTCCGAGATATTGATCACCAGGTCGACATAGCCGCTGGGGTAGAACACCTCGTCGATAAGGTCCCTGTCGATGGTGATCACCGTATAGCTCTTTACATAAGGCTTCAGGATATCCGAAGGAGAAAAAGGCATATCCTAAGATACAGTTTCCGGGGGCCCCCGGATTACCGTTGATCAAATTGCTTTTTTTGCTACCTTCCATCGTCATGGGCCAAATACAAAGATCATTTACAGTCTTTCTGGTTATTATGGGTCTCGGCCTGAGCTCGGTCGCCCAGAAATTATATTCTCCCAACTTCGACTCCAGCTGGGTCAGGGACCAGGAACCATTCCGTATCGCCGGCAATCTGTATTATGTCGGAACTTACGACCTGGCCTCTTATCTTTTTACTACGCCAAAGGGTCATATCCTCATCAATACCGGACTCCCGGGATCGGACACTATTATCCGCCAACACGTCGAGGCGCTGGGATTCAAATTTTCCGATATTCGGATACTCCTCGCCACCCACGCCCATTTCGACCATGTCGGTGCAATGGCGGCGATAAAGAAAGCAACTCGCGCAAAACTCATGATCCAGGAACGCGACGCCTCCGTAATGGCGGACGGCGGAAACTCGGATTTTCTTTTTGGAGGTCGCGGCCCGATGTTCGAGCCCGTGAAAGTCGACCGCCTGCTACACGACAAAGATATCGTGGTGCTCGGCGGCACCCGGATCGAGGTACTCCATCACCCCGGTCATACCAAGGGCGCATGTAGTTTTATGGTCACTGTAAAGGATGAGGTTCGCAGCTATCGCGTACTCATCGTCAATATGCCTTCCATCCTCAGCGAGACAAAATTCCCAGGCATGCCGACCTACCCCGAAGTGGGCAAGGACTATGCCTATACGCTGAACGAGATGCCCAAAATGCAATTCGATATCTGGCTCTCCTCCCACGCCAGCCAGTTCGACCTGCAGAAGAAACACAAACCAGGTGACGGCTACCACCCCGAAGCCTTTTTCGACCGGGCGAGCTATGATTCATTGATCGGGAAGCTACAGGAGACGTACAGACAGCGTTCACAGGCTAACTAGCCAGTCTATTTTAGCGCGTAGTTAATATAACCTCCGTCGGCGAGTATTTCTGTTCCTGTAATAAAACTGGCGTGGTCAGAAGCCAGGAACAAGACAGTGTTTGCAATTTCGTCGGGGTCTCCCAAACGTTGCATGGCTGTAGCTGCGACTAGATGGACCTTTCCCTCTGCAGGAACAGCATTCTCCAGTCCGGGCGTCTGTACCGGTCCCGGGCTGACGATATTTACGCGGATCTTCCTTTCCGCCAGTTCATTTGCTGCAATATGGGCGATTTTGTTCAGCGCCCCCTTGGTCGCGGAATATACGCTCGTGGCCAGACCTGACGCACTGGCGACAATTGAGGAATTGAAGACGACCGCCGCTCCGTTTGCCAGATGGGGGATTAATTTTTGCAGCGTGAAGAAATGGCCCTTTACATTGGTATTGAATTGCGCATCAAAATCTGCTTCTGTTGCTTGTTCAATCGGCGCAAATACCGCTATCCCTGCGTTCAGGAAGAGAACATCCAATTTCTTTCCGCTTTCTGCGATCTTCTTTTCCAGGATTGAAATGCCTGCCAGATTGGAGGTGTCCGAAACTACAGTCGTCAATTTCAGGCTATTGATGGCTGAACTCGCCTTCTGCAGGTTTTCAGCACTTCTACCGGTGATCCAAACGTTTGCCCCTGCCTTGATAAATGCTTTTGCGGTTGCCAGGCCGATTCCGGTGCTTCCGCCTGTAATTACGACGTTCTTGTGTGTAAAATCCATTGTTAGTCTTTTTTATTGTTTACGATGCAAACTTAGAACAGACTAATTTATTTTAGTTACTTTGTAACGAAAAGTAACAGTAACATACAGGTAACAAGGTAACATATGGTTGACAACGCATGTCTGGCAGTACACAAAAGAGAGATCACGGCAGTCCATGATGCAATGGACGTCTTGCACGGCAAATGGAAGATCTCTATCATTTCCTCTATTTGCTATTATAACAAGAGAAGATTTTCTGACATTTTGAATGACGTACCCGGCATTTCCAACAAAATGCTAAGCAAAGAATTAAAGGAGCTCGAAATAAACAAATTGATCAAACGGACGGTCCTGGATACGCAGCCTGTAGCCGTCCATTACGAACTTACGGAACACGGCAAGACCTTACAGACCATCATCAGGAACCTGACAGAGTGGGGAATGGAGCATCGTAAAAAGATCATTGGAAAATGAACGGCCGTTCGCCATCCCGCAGCTATGGGGATCAAACCTCTACCACCTTCCCTCTCTCAAATGACCTATATTCATACCGATGCACATATCCCAGCTGATTCGTGAGCATCCGCGTCTTACCGACCCGGAACTCCGGCGTATTGACATGATGGTGACCATAGATCCAGCAGTCGACGCCTGAATCCGCGATAAGATCGAACAGCTCCACGGCAAAAGCCTCTGTCAGAGGACTATTCTTATATATCCGCGGATAATTCATCAGCGTCGGGACATGGTGGGTAACGACAACGGTCGGCTCTTCCCCTCCTTCTTCAATGGCTGTCTTCAAAAACCGCAGACTTTCCTCATGCAAAAGGGAAAAATTGCCGGCAGTTAAATTTTCTCCCCGGAGCCTGATGGCCGAAAAATCGGCAATGCATCTCTGGATATCCCATTCCTTCGGCGGACTTATCCTGCTCCATAACGTGGAAAAAACTAGCCGGACACCGTCGTGGACAACAGTGTCGTTGTTTACTAAAAAAAGATTATCCCGGATTCTCTCGAAAAGAGGGCTCGATTTATCGGCGATATCCGACCCATAATATTCGTGGTTACCGGGCACCCAGTAAACGGCGGAAAAATGATCACAAACAAAGTCGAAGAATCCGCGGGCATTCTCCTGGTCGTGAAACGTAACAACATCGCCCGCTAATACAAGGATATCCCCCACAGGCGTCAGGGGATTTCGGGCGAGAAATTTTTGATTTTCCGGAAATTCAAGATGGAGATCCGAACAATATTGAATATTCACTTTATTATTTCATATACTTTTCCAAAGTCGCATACACCCTATCCCGGATATACTCGGCGTCAAACATCTCCCCATAATGTGGCGCGTTCGGCACGACGATCAATTCGTTGGGCACCCCCGCCAGGTTCAACCAGGAATGCAGCATTTTTGATTGCGTGTTGGGCACAGATTCATCCTTCTCCCCCTGAACGATCAGAAAGGGCGGGTCGCCCTTATCGACATACGTTGCCGGACTTGCTTTCCTGGCCAGGTCGGGCCGGTCCAGCGGTAGCGCTCCCAGCAGGATGGCCACAGGATCGTGCACATTATTGATCGACGTATCCGTACTCCCCGCGATCATGATAAAATCCGACGGACCATAAAAATCCAACACACATCTTAGCTTATAGTGCGTCGCCCCTCCCGGCGGATAGAACTCCTTTACCCCGTTATTATTCGACAGCCCCACCAGTGACGCCAGATGACCGCCCGCCGAAAAACCGATAAGAGCGATCCTGTTCCTGTCGAGTCGATACTGATCCGCGTGCTGGTACAGGAACTCCAGCGCCTGCGCACAATCCTGTATCTGAGCCGGGAATACCGCCGTCGTGCTATAACGATAATCAATGGACGCCAGCGCATACCCCTTATCCAAAAAACCTCGTATCGTCTCACGCATATAACCCATATCCGCATATTTATCATTCAGCATCCACGCCCCTCCGTGTATCCAAACTACCAGCGGCGTATGGGGCCCGGCGTTGGCCGGCAGATAGATGTCCAGCAAATGTTTTTGCAATGTATCACCGGCATAGGAGATATTGGGATAGGTGACGGTCCCGGCCGGAAAGATGCTTTTCACCCGATCCGGCGGCTGGGGCATCCCCGACGCCTGGCCGAAGACCGGCATAGAGGTCTGTACAACAAATACCAGGACAAGAAGAAGGAGAGACTTCATATGGAGCTGTTTAAGTCTAAGACAATATAACGATTTAACATTCCGATAAAAAATTAATTCTCTACCTTGCCGGCCAAACCAGCATCTTATGAGTTTTGTTGATATGTCCTCCGCTGACCTCAGGAAATTCGGGGAGAAAAAAAATAGCGACTATGCCACCGCGGCGCCCTTCCCCAATATTTCATTTGACAACTTCTTCATACCGGAACGACTAAAAGAAATACTGGAAGAATTTCCAGACCTCTCGAAAAAACCGGATATCAAATTCAACGACGACAACCAGATCAAACGCGCCTCCCGTGGCGAAGGACGATTTGGCGAAAAGACGAAGGCCTTCATGCACTATATGAACTCGGAGCCTTTCCTCGACTTCCTCTCCGCTCTGACCGGAATCGAAAATCTGATCCCCGATCCCTACTTCGAGGGAGGAGGATGCCACCAGATATTGCCAGGCGGCAAACTGGCCATCCATGCCGACTTTAACAAACACCCCCGTACTAACCTCGACCGAAGACTGAACGTACTGGTATATATGAACGAAAATTGGGATGAATCCTACGGCGGCCACTTCGAGCTCTGGGACACCGAAATGAAGGGCGCCGTTAAAAAGATACTGCCCCTGTTCAACCGCATGGCGATCTTCTCGACGACAAGCACCTCCTACCACGGCCACCCTGACCCGCTGACCTGCCCACCCGACAGGACCCGCAAGTCGCTGGCCCTTTATTATTATACAAATGGCCGACCGGAAAACGAGGTCAACGACTCGCATCTTACCCTCTTCAGAGACCGGCCGCAGGACGCCGGCAGACCTAAATACCAAAAACCAAAAGGACTAAAGAAGATCTATCTGAAAATGACGGGGAAATATTAACTACTTCTGCAGCCAATACCAGGGTATCCCCAATCGCCCACCCTGCCAATTGACTAGCAGAGAATCACCTGTTGCCACATCTTCGTAGAACGAACGATCTACCGTCACTTCTTTGCCCGATGAAACAATCCGGGCATAAGATACAATTATTTGGCTTTCCTGATATAAATATCCCCGTTCATGGTCTTCATCATCACCTCGGGGCCACCGCCGTTGATCTTGCCATATACCCATTCGTCGATGGAGAGCTTGTACATATGGTTCTCCTCTGTTTTTTTCATCGCGGGCTGCGACTTGTCGATCGCCACCTCATAATCGGTAAATAAGCCCCCGCGGTCCGTCTTCAGCTTGAGGCTGGTCTTCATGTCTGCCGGGAAGGTCACATCCACATTGCCATTCAATGTAGAGAAAGCCATCGGCGCCTTGGCATCGACGCTTTTAAAATTGACCATCACCGCCCCGTTGACCGTATTGGCTACCACCGAGCCGGAAACGTCCTTCACGGTAATGGGTCCATTCACATTATTTATTTCGATGGCGCCGCTGATACCCGTGACCGTGATGCTCCCGTTGTTGACAGCTCCCAGCTGAAGCGAGCTGATACCCGCCGGCACTTTCACGACGATACCCGACAGCTTTGACAGGCCGCCGTTGATCTCAACATTATTATTTCTTTCTTCCGCGGTGACATTCAGCCCCGAACCTCCCCCGATGCGGTGCATCCCGCCCGGAGCCGCGTCCTCGTCCTTGTGCTTATGCGAAGAATCGCCAAAAACGTCTATCACGACCTCCTTCCCCTCATAGGCCACGACCTTTATCGATCCATACAGAACATGCGCCGTAACCTTGAATGGTTTACCCGGCTCGCTCAGGGGGACGGACAGTTGCTCCTCCTTCGACGCGGACTGCGCCCACAGCGGGCCACCGCTCACCACCAACAAACAAATACCAATTAAAAAAGCAAGTTGTATCCTTTTCATATCCTATTTTTTTATGATTGTTTTTTTATGTAGATATCGCCATTCATCGTTTCAAACTTCAGGACCCTTCCGCCTTTGCCAAATTTAACCCGCCGCGATATATCCAGCCGGTAGAGGGTGCCGTGACTGCTGCCTTTCTCCACATTCTTCACCACGGCAACGGGTAGTGTCTCGGTGTTCTCATAATCGGTAAAAAGGCTCCCGTTCATGCTCTTGAACTGTACATCGGCCGAGAGGTCATTGGGATAGGTGACTTCCAGGGTCCCGTTCAGCGTGTAATAGCTGGACGTATCCGGGGGCACATTAAGGTAGTTGATCGTTACGGGTCCATTGATAGTGCGGGCCTCGGTCGTACCTTTCGCATTCTTGATCGTGATGGCCCCATTCACATTATGCGCCTTTAACATTCCCCCCACGTCAGTGATCGCCAGCCTTCCCTTGTTGACCGTCCGGATGTCCAGGTTCATGTCATAGGGCACCTTTACCGTGAACTCCAACTGACAGCGGTACTCAATATGCCGATCATTCCACCTCCCCTGCCCGGGCCGGGTGTCATAGGGCTCAGCAGTATAGACAATGATGCTATCGTCCTTCTGGTCAAAGCCGAGCTTGAATTCTTTCTTACCCGTCTCGAGCTGTTCCTGGGTGCTGGCATGGATCACTTCGTCGATCTCGAGTACGACCTTGTCACCGGGATATCCCTGGACATCGATCGAGCCTTCGAGATTGTAAATCGCCAGTACGGTCGAAGCGGCTTTTTGCACAGTAAACTCCTTTTTGATATGGTCTTTAAATTCCTGGGCATTGACTGCCGTCCCGGCGGCGCATAAGAAGCCCAGTCCCGCGATCCCCATAATGCGGGGGAAAAATTTTCTTTTCATATTTGGTTGGTTTTAGATCAGTCGTGTAAGGGTCTGCTGGATCTTTGTTCTCACCATTTCGTTGAGGTCTTTTTGTTGTAACAGCTCTTTTAGCGGCTGTACCGCCTTTTTCTCCTGCAGCCTGACCATCACGTCGGCAATTGCCGCCTGCATCAGCGGCGAATCCTGCTGAAGGATGGATTGGACCAGCCCTCTCCGTACGGCCGGAACATTGGCGTAGCGGGTCAGCGCGTCCAGCGTCATCAGCCTGACATTGCTGTTGGGGTCATTATTGAGCGTGCCGAGCAGGGCGTCCAGCACATTCTTGTTGATCGTTTGGATCTCGCTGGCATAGCTGACGCCCCGGATGCGCTCGGAAGCAGACGGATTCTCCAACAGGGCCAGCATCACCATCTCCCGCATCTCATGTACCTGGTCGGAGAGTACCTTTAGCTGCTGCTTTTCCGATGTCTCGCCGCCGTCGTCGGCCGACCCGCCTTTGCCGGTCTCCGGCCTGGTGGATACACCCGTAATAGTGGCTGTAGTCGCAGGGCTGTCTGTATCGGGCGATGTCGCCGGGTTGGCCGTCGCAACACCTTCTAACGGGTGGCCGCCGCTGATGTGGGTACCAGAGCTCATTCCCCTGCTTGCCGCATAGCCAAGCCCTGCACCAAGTACGAGGACGATAAGACTATAGGCCCAGGTAAATCCCGGCCGGACGGCGAACAGCTGCTGTAAATAGAATGCAATACCCGGCCTCCTGTTCTCCTGCTCCTGTTTGTACGTCTCCAGCATCGCATCGAACCGCACCTGCATCTTATCCGAAGGAGCAGGCGCCGCTATCTCTCCCATCGAGTCCCAGAGCCGGCGGTTATCCTCCAGCTGTTGCTGACATTCGGCACAGCCAGCCAGATGCTCTTCCATCTCCGCCCTCTCGGCGTCGGTCAGCTGGTTGTCCATCCAACCGGCCAGTAGCTGTTTTCCTTTTTCGCAATTCATACTATTCTGTTTGCAGATACAACATTTTTAGCTGACGGATCGCCCGGTGTATCCTCACCTTTACTGCGGCTACGCTGATATCCAGCACCCCGGCGATCTCCGCATATTTCAGGTCCTGGTAGCGGCTGAGGACGAGCACCTCGCGGCTTTCAGGACTAAGGCTCTCAATTTTGTGCTGCAGCATCTCGAGTTCCTGCTTTCTTTCCAGCTGCTCTTCGATAAGATCGTCGTCGGCTATCCTGTCCTCCCACTCCGGCATCGACCGATAGCGGCCCGATTTTTTCAGATGGTCTTTCAGTACATTCCTCGCCAGGTGATACATCCAGGTCCTGAACTCTCCCTGTCCGGTGAACGTATGCCGCGAGCGCAGCATCCGGTAGAAAACATTTTGCACCATGTCCTCGCTTGCCTCCTTCTGACCCGTCATATGATAAAGAAAGCCGTAAAGGGGCCGATGGTATCGCTGAAACAGCAACGCCATCCTGTCCAGGTCCCCGGACTTTACCTTTAACATAAGCGCATTATCCGTCAATGAGTTCAAGCGACTGAAAATATTACTGTTTGGTTCATAATGCCGGTGACCCACCCGTGCCTGCAAAGTTCTCCGTGCTGTCAATGGAAACTTTGCAGGAAGAAAAAGGTTACCGGAAATTCCACTTATTTTTTCAAAGTTGGTACCTTTCGATCATAATTGAACCGACATGATCACTTCCACCCTGTCCCAACTGCATTGGTATAAGGTTATTAGCCCGAATTTCGAGAAAGCCATCCACTACGCCCTGTCCACCAATTTTGCCGACATGGAAACCGGTAAATACCAGATCGACGGAGACAATATCTTCGCCATCGTCAACGAATATACCACCAAGCCTGTTTCAGAGTGCAGCCCCGAGAGCCACCGCGACTATGCCGATATACAGATCGTAATATCCGGTACGGAAAGATTCGGCTATACCCCCCTGACGGACCAGCCTGAGACATCTCCCTATAACCCCGAAAAAGACTACGCCCTCTATAGTATCTCCGAAGAAGACCTTAATTATATTACGCTGCCCGCGGGTCAGTTCATCATCTTCTTCCCCTCCGACATCCACCAGCCGGAAGTATTCCAGCATCAGCCCGACCTGGTAAAAAAGGTCGTTCTCAAAGTAGCGCTGTGACGGATACGGAAAAGATAGCATTTAAGAACAAGCTCCGACGTTGGGCGCTGGACCATATCAGCCAGCGTATCAACACCGCCAGGGGCGCTATCGACCAGGCCCGGGAAGCCGCCAACAGCGAAGAGAAAAGCTCCGCCGGCGACAAGTATGAGACCGGGCGAGCCATGGGCCACCTGCAGCAGGAGATGCATGCCCGTCAGCTGACGGAATACCTGAAAGAACTGGCGACCCTGCACTCTGTCAACACAGAGCAGCTCTATTCAGCCGGAAGGCCGGGCGCGTTTCTCCGGGGCGAGGGGCTTGCCTTCTTTATCGCTGCCGGCCTGGGCAGACATAACATCGACGGAGAAACGATCTTTTTCCTGTCTCCGAACGCGCCGCTTGCCAGGCTGCTGCAAAATTTAACTGCCGGCGACCACATTACATCCGGCCAGATAAACACCACTATTAGGGAAGTGTTTTAGTCAATATGATATACCTTACTATAAATTTAAACACAAGCTTGCATTAACCATGAGAAAAACATTCCTTTCACTGTTGACTGTACTCGGAGCCAGCCTCGTCACCGTCGCCCAGGACCAGGCTCCCGCCCAGAATGATCCTATCGCGCTGATACCCGCACCGGTCAGCCAGCAGATGGACGCAGGTAGCCTTACCCTGCCGAGGACGATCGTGATCGAAGCCCAGCAGGCCCTCGGCCAATCGGCGCAGGACCTTAAGGATCATCTCTCAGCGGCTACAGGTTATTCAGTCTCCGTCGCCGCCAGCAACCCTTCGGCGACCGTCCGTCTTATAGTAAATAAAACTCCTGACAACGCCCTGGGCGCAGAAGGATATACGCTTGCCGTCACGCCGAAGGCCGTCACCATAAAGGCCAACCAGCCCGCGGGCATCTTCTATGGCGTCCAAACCCTGCTGCAGCTGCTGCCCGCAGACATCGAAAGCCGCCAGCCGGTGAAGAGGTCCAGCTGGCAGGTGCGCTGCACGACGATAACGGACTACCCCCGTTTTGGCTGGAGGGGCCTGATGCTCGACGTCTCCCGGCATTTCTTTACCAAACAGCAGGTGAAGGACTTTATCGATGAGATGGTGAAGTATAAATTCAACCTCCTGCACATGCACCTCACCGACGACGAGGGCTGGCGTGTCGAGATAAAAAGCCTGCCCCGTCTCACACAGGTGGGGGCATGGAGCGCAAAAAGGGTCGGGACATTCGGCACCTTCCCGGCGCCTGCTCCCGATGAACCCCGCGACTACGGCGGCTTTTATACACAGGACGATATCCGCGAGCTGGTGAAGTATGCAAAGGACCGTTTTGTCGATATCCTTCCCGAGGTCGATATCCCCGGCCATAGCCTGTCGGCCATCGTCGCCTATCCCGAGCTCTCCTGCACACCCGGTGCCGACAAATACAAAGTACGCAGCGGCGAACGGATCATGGACTGGCACTCCGGAGGATTCGACGCCCTTATCGACAATACGCTCTGCCCGGCTAACGAGAAAGTATATCCCTTCCTGGATAAGGTCTTCACCGAATTGGCCCAGCTCTTCCCCTTCGGCTATATTCATGTCGGCGGCGACGAATGCGCCAAGAACTTCTGGGAAGAAAGTGACGCGGTCAAACAGCTGATGCAGAAAGAAGGACTCAAGACCCAGGAGGAAGTACAGAGCTATTTTGAAAAACGCGTAGAGAAGATCGTAGAGTCCAAAGGCAAAAAAGTCATTGGCTGGGACGAGATACTCGAAGGAGGGCTGGCGCCCAACGCAGCCGTCATGAGCTGGAGGGGCGTGAAAGGCGGGATACAGGCCGCAAAAATGGGTCATAGCGTAGTCATGAGCCCCACCACCTTCTTCTACCTCGACTATATGCAGGGTGATGCCGCCCTCGAACCGCCGGTATACGCTACCCTCCGTCTCAACAAGACCTATTCTTATGAGCCCGTCCCGGATAGCGTAGACCCTAAATATATCATCGGCGGCCAGGCCAATCTCTGGACCGAGCAGGTCTACAATACCCGTCACATGCAGTACATGATCTGGCCGCGCAGCATGGCCGTGGCGGAAGTGCTGTGGACACCAAAGGAAAAGAAAGACTGGAACAGCTTTACAAAGAGGGTCGAAGCGAGCTTCGACAGACTGGATGTCGAACAGGTGAAATATTCCCGCTCGATGTTCGATGCCATTGTCAAGGTGGAGAAAGACTACGCCTCCAGCCAATCGATCAGCATCGAGCTGTCAACCGAAATTCCTGGCCTGGATATCTTTTATAGCTGGGACAATTCCGATCCGGATAATTTCTATCCGAAATACACAGGCCCGATGACGGTGCCCAAAGACGCATCCTGGCTCAAGATCATCACCTACCGGAACGGGAAGCCTGTTGGCAGACAGATCAACCTTACCGTCGCCGAGCTTCGCCGCCGCGCGGGCATCGTAGATGTAGAATAACTATGACTGACGTTCTTGGTAACGCGCTGAACGACTATTATTATAAGACATCCACCGTAAAGACCTCCGCGAAGCTTTGGGTTCATCACCGGCTAAGCATACCTCTGCAGAAAGCGGAGCCACGGGAAGTAATGCCGGTGGATGTCTTCTTCCGGGATATGGAGCAGATGCCCGAGCTGGAATGGCTCGCGCTTCAGCAATGCCGGGGCACGATACTCGATATCGGCGCCGGCGCGGGTAGCCACGCCCTTGCCCTGCAACGACTGGGACAGGATATCACAGCACTGGACATCTCGCCACAGGCTGTCGCAATTATGAAGGCCCGCGGCGTGAAGAATGTTGTGGAAGGAGATTTTTTTCAACTCGCCACCCGGTGCGTCGCCGGAAAACCTACCACTCCCCTTAAAAAATACGATACTCTCCTCTTGCTCATGAACGGTATCGGCATCTCCGGCACGCTCGATGGCCTTCGCCGCTTCTTCGCCAGCGCGCGGCCCCTGCTGCAGCCCGGCGGTCAGCTGATCTTCGACTCTTCCGATGTCGCCTACCTGTATGACGGAAAACCCCCAAAAGGAGAAGGATATTATGGTGAGATTTTCCACCAGTATGAATACCGGCGCCAGCGCTCGGACTGGTTCCCATGGCTCTTTATAGACCATAAAACATTAAAAAAAATCGCCAATCAGGAAGGCTGGTCGGTAAGCCTTCTTTATGAAGATCCCTGGGAGCAGTACCTGGTTCGTTGCAGACCGCAATGATAACTTGAAAATTTTCTGTCCCACATTTAAATCTACTACCGTACGAAAAAATCCACACGGACCATTGAATCTTACCGAAGACCAGATCCTCAGCCTTGCCCCGGACGAGTCCTCCAAAAAATCCGGGAAAGACCTTGCCAATCCCGCAAAATGGGTCAGCAAGGGGATCAGCTCACGGCTGGAGTACTATCTTGTCACACAGCGAAAATGGACTTTTCAGCAGTGGCAGCAGTTCTTCCTCAACAACCCCGTCATGTTCATCTATGCGACCAGGCTGCTCTGGGGGGTCTATGAAGGCGAAGACGAGACGCCACCCCAAAAGACATTCGGAGACGGAGGATTCATCGAGTCGTTCAACCTGCTGCACCGGGGAAAGAACCTGGAAGCCATCCTTGAGGTGGATGGCGTCTATGTCGCCTTCGGATTGGAAGCGCAGGAAAAACTGGGTAAGCTGTTCGTTCTCGACAGATCGAAGCTCGGAAAAGGCGACGGATATCTCTTTTATACGAAGGACGACGACGAACGGCTGGCCCCGCTGAACGCGCTTCCCCCGATATTTTTGAACGAGGTCCTGGCCGCGATCGAATCGATCCGGCGGAATAGCCCCGAATAGCCTGGCGGGGCCGCAACACTTCCCAGTGACGGCAGTCCACGGTCCGCCAAGCCCCAGCCTCGATAGTTTTCAACAGTCCCGTTGGTTTTTTCCCCAAACGGGTTTTTTTTTATCCCCACCGGCAGGTGCAGGCACTCCTTTTTCTGGCTGAATCGATATTTTTATCGGCCGGGGCGGACCATGCCACAACCCGGATAAAAACGAAGTGTAGATGGCGATATCGGATATATCCTATTTGTTTGAAACCTCTCCCGCCGTACAGATCATCCGGATGCGGAACGCGCAGTGGGTGATCCCCTTCCTTTTCAAGGCCTTCAAGACCGAGAACATCCTTTCATTGCCCGAACCCGCGCTGATCAGCCTCCTCGCTGAAGAGCTGCGCAATCATTCCGAAGGGATCGAAGACCTCGAAGAGGCCCGAATCGAATTTGGAGAAGACGAAGAAAGCCGGGCCCGCAAATATCTCCTCAACTGGGTACAACGCCGCCTCATGCAGGATTTTCCCGACGGGGACGCAGTCACGCAATACCAGCTGAGCGCACACACGGAAAAGCTCTTCCAATGGCTGGTGAGCCTGGAGAAAAGACAGTTCGTGGGGACGGAGAGCCGCTTTCGGTTCCTGTTCCAGACGCTTCGGGAAATGGTAGAGTATACGGAAGACGATTCGCTGAAAAGGCTGGAAGAATTAAAGAACAGAAAAGCCGAGATCGACAAGGAGATAAAGAGGATCGAAATGGGTTTCAAACCCGAGATATATACCAACGCACAGCTGCGTGAACGGCTGGAATGGTTTACCCGCCTCAGCCACGAGCTGCTCAGCGATTTCCGGGAAGTAGAGGATAACTTCAAGTTCATCCATCGCCATATCGTGGAGCAACATACCAGGGCGGAGGTCAACAAAGGCGCCATCGTCGGCTACGCGTTCGAAGCATATGACGCGTTGCGGAAGAGCGACCAGGGAAAGAGCTTCTATGCTTTCTGGGACTTCCTCGTCAGCCGCGCTGGACAGGAAGAATGGCGGCTGCTCACCGACCAGCTGATGTTGCTGCTGCAGGAGAGAAGTATAGAGAGCGACGGCGATTTTGTCCAGAATATCAAGTCCCTGTTGCTGCAGCAGGGCCGCAATGTATACGAGTCCAACGACAAGATGGCCGAGAAGCTCAGCCGTATCATCACCGAAAAGGAGATAGCCCGGCACCGTCGGCTGCGCCAGCAGATCGGCAGCATCAAAGAGCTCGTCTTTCAGTTCATGGACGAAGAGGCACCACCCTGCGGACTCCGCCTCGACAGCCCCGCGCCTATCCGGATGAATATGGAACGCAAGCTCAACCTTACGGAGCGGCAGGGCACGGCGATCGTCAAACAGCCCGCGAACGCAAAGGAGAAAATAGAAGACTTCGAACGGTTTGGGCGGATGCTCAGCACCTCGCATATCGACAAGAAGGTCCTCTGGCAGAGAGTCGAGAAGGTGCTGGAGAAAAAGACGACCGCAACCCTGTCCGAGATCATCGAGATCGTGGGTTTGACAGGAGGCGTAGGAGAAGTGGTGAGCTATTTCTCCTTCCTGCGCGAGAAGGCGTCGCGCGTGCAGTCCATGCAGGAGATCACAGAGCTGATCCCGCTGGACCCCGAAAGAACCCAATTCATTGAAGTACCCTATCTGCTGTTTAGCAGATAAAACAATAAATAAATTATGGCCACGGACAAACAATCAATATTGCCTTTCACCCCGGTATTCATCAAGCTCCTCAAAGGGCCGGTCGAATACCTGGAAAAGACTGCCTGGGAACAGCTGCTCCAGTACCAGGCCGAGCTCACCCGATTCCTGCAGCAGCTGGGGCTCGTGCTCGTCCTCGAGAAGGACGACGGCTATGCCTACCTGGAGCAGAGCCGGCTGGATGAAGAAGATAATGTCGCCGGATGGGTCCGCCGGATACAGCTGGGTTATGAAGAAAGTATCCTCCTCGTCCTGCTCCGCGACATGATGGCCGAATTTGAGGTCGGCGAGGCCAGCACCCGCGAGCTGATAAAGAAAAGACGCGAGATAAAGGAATATGCCGAGCTGTTTTTCAAAGAGAACCCCAGCCGGGTGAAATTCATCCGGGACCTGGATAGGCTGATAGACCGGGTCGAAGAGCTGGACTTCCTTGAAAAGGTCGAGAACGGTGACCTGCATGACGAACAAAAGTTCAGGATCAAAAAGATCATCAAGGCCCGGGTCGACAACGAACTATTGGAAAACTTCAAACAACAACTTATCGAACATGCAGCTGGGCGTATTTAGTACCGATGAGAACAAATCCGGTTTCCGGCTTCAGTATATGGAGCTGTACAACTGGGGAACATTCGACGAACACGTCTGGAAGATCAGCCCGGGCGGAGAGACTTCTCTATTGACGGGCGCCAATGGCAGCGGGAAGACCACTTTTGTCGACGCCCTGCTGACGCTGATCGTTCCCGAAAAAAAACACCGCTTTTATAACCAGTCTTCCGGTAGCGAGAAGAAAGGTGACCGTACGGAAGAGACCTATGTCATGGGCGGCTACGGCACTATCCATACCGAGAACGGCAACTCCAGCAAGACGCTCTATCTGCGCGAGAACAGGGACCAGGCCTATAGCATCCTGCTGGCGCATTTTTCCAACGAGGCCGAACAATCGGTAACCCTCTTCCAGGTCCGATGGTTCAGCGGCAGCGAGATGCGCCGGGTCTTTGCCGTTGCGCACAAACCCCTGCACATCGAGGAAGACTTCCGCCCCTTCGACCTGAACGGCGCCTGGCGCAAACGCATCGACCAGCAATACAATAAGGGTAGCCGCAAACAGGTGGAGTGGTTCGACGCCGCCAGCCGCTATGCCCAGCGGATGGTAGAGGTCCTCGGCATGCAGAGCATGCAGGCGCTGAGCCTTTTCAACCAGACCATGGGTATCAAAGTGCTGGGCGAGCTGAACGACTTCATCCGCACCAACATGCTGGAGCCGCGGAATATGGAACAGGAGTTTCAGGAGCTGAAGAAGCACCTTTCCACCCTGATCGACGCCCAGCGCAATATCGAAAAGACGGAAGAGCAGGTGCGACTTCTCCATCCGCTAAAGAAACACTACGAGCAGTTCCGCGAGCAGTCCGACCTTGGCCAGCAGGCCCGCAACGAGGTGAACACCGCGCGGATCTGGAAGAACTACACCAAATACCATCTCCTCGACGAATATGTCCGCGACCTGGAAAAGGAGATACAGGTCCTGCGCCGCCAGTCGGAAGACGCGGGACAGAAAATAGATAGTCTAAGGGAGGAAGAACGGCAGACGCTCAATCAGCTGGAGCAGAACAAGGCCGGACAGCGCCTCCAGCAGCTGGAAAAAGAGAAAGAGCAGCTGCTTGCCCAGGTAAAGGAAGCCGAGCAGAACCTCAAAAAATTCACCGAATGGTGTACGACCCTGCGGCTGGAGGAAACGGCTCCCTCCGACGAAGCAGCCTATCAGCGTATAAAGAAAGAGGCCGACCGCGCCGAGAAGAGGCTGGCCACCGAAATGCGCAACAACGAAGAAGACCTGTTCTCCTCTCAGGACCAGCACAAAAAGGCATCTGCGGAAAAAGAGAAGATCGAAGGCGAGCTCAACACGCTGCTGCATAGCCGAAATAACATCCCTGCGCACCTCATTGCCCTTCGCCGCGACATCTGCGCCGAATTAAAGCTGGATGACCAGGACCTTCCCTTCGCCGGCGAGCTGATGCAGGTGAGATCCGAAGAAATGGACTGGCAGCCCGCGCTCGAAAAGCTATTGAATCCGCTGGCGCTTCGTCTGCTGGTATCGGACAAACACTACAAGAAAGTAACCCGCTATATCAACAATACCGATCTCAGGACCCGGCTGGTCTACAACCTGGTCAAGGACGTCGCGTTGCAGCAGCATGCCGACAGCGGAACGGCCTGGCACAAGCTCGAATTCCATCCGGAACACCCGCTCAGCCCCTGGGTCGGTCAGCAGGTGATACAGCAGTATAATTTTAGCTGCGTCGACAACGAAAAACAGCTTGAGCGCTATGAAAAGGCCATCACGATACAGGGGCTGATAAAGAATCGGGACCGTCATGAGAAGGACGACCGGCCCGGACGGGGTGACGCCAGCCGTTATGTGCTCGGATGGAACAACGAAAAGAAGAAGGAGGCGCTCCAGCGGCGCCGGTCCCAGTTGCTGATGGAGCTGGAAGGCGCAGAAGAGGCGCGTCAGCGGGCTACCCAAAAGAATCACCGGCTGCGCGACCAGGTGTTTGCTGCCAAGCATATTAGCGAGCACGACTCTTTCCGTTCGGTCAATGTCGCGGGCGTTCGGCAGGCGGTCCACCAGATCGAAGAGCAGGCCGGCAAACTGAAAAAAGGAAGCGACCAGCTAAAGGCCGTTACCCAGCAGCTGGAAGGCATCCGCGAGCAGCTGATCACGCGGCAGCGCGAAAAGGACGAGCTGGTAAAGAAGATCACGCTGGTGGAGTTCGATCTGCAGACAAGGGAGAAAGAGCAGTCGACGCTCTCCGGATTCGTGAATGTGCTGACCTCCGATGACAAGGACCTGCTGCTGGCTTTTCAGCAGAAGCACGGTTCGCTGCTGGCGCCCGAGGGCCTTTCGCTGGATAGCATCGATACACTATACAGCCAGCTGACAGAGACGGCAGAGTCTTCGGCAAAACAACATGAAGAGCTGGCCGCCCGCGAAGGCCGCGATCTGGATAGGGCGATTAATAAGATAAAGAATCCGCCGCTCGAGGTGCTCCAGCGGTTTACAGACTGGGCCGCGGATACACAGCGCCTGCCTGCCGAGCGGGAATATGCCGAAGAATACATGGAATGGCTCGACCGGCTGGAGTCGGAGAATCTGCCGAGGTTCAAAAAAGATTTCGAGCGCCTGCTCCATGATACGGCCGTCATAAAGATGGGTGTGCTCAATGAGGAGCTGGAAAGCTGGGAGAGAAAGATAAAGAACAGTATCGCTACGCTGAACCAGTCGCTCAGCGGGATCAACTTCAACCGCCTGCCGGATACCTATATCCAGCTCGGCATCCGCCCGGTGTCGGATACGGTCATCAAGGAGTTCAGGCATCAGCTGCTGAATGCTCTGCCCCAGTCTGCCGACTGGCAGCAGAACAGTTTTGACGACAAGGCGCTCCATTTCAAAAAGAATGTTCAGGCTTTTATCGACAGCCTGGACGAAAGCGAGGCCTACCGCGCCCGCGTTCTGGATGTCCGCAACTGGTTCGAGTTCTGGGCCGACGAAAAGTTCCGGGAGACCAACGAGTTGAAGAAGACCTACCGCCAGATGGGCCAGCTGTCGGGGGGCGAGAAGGCGCAGCTTACCTATACCATCCTGTGTAGCGCGATCGCATATCAGTTCGGTATCACCCGGGAGGGCCGCAACTCAAAAAGTCTGCGCTTCATCGCTGTGGATGAGAGCTTTAGTAACCAGGACGAGGAGAAGGCGACCTATCTGATGGAGCTCTGTAAACAGCTGCACCTCCAGCTGCTGGTGGTGACGCCGAGCGATAAGATCCAGATCGTAGAGAATTTTATCGCCCATGTCCACCTGGTTCAGCGGGTGAATAACAGGCATAGCGTTCTTTTTAATATGACGAAGAAGGAGTTGAAGGAGAAAAAGGCGATGGTAGTGTAGCCCGCTGCGGCTCCGGCGCGTTGTGCGCCGGATTTATTTGTTAATGAGCTATACGCCACGCCTAAATTTTTCTACTTTTAAGGCATGAAACTGGGCGGTTTCTTATTGCTCCTTTTACTGACTGCAACAACGGCATTTTCTCAATCCAGAGAGGATTCGAGTTTTTCGTTGCTGTTCAACACCGGAGTCAGCTTTACCCACGCCACGGATCCCCATATCAATCGCTGGCTGGAAAAGTATGGCTACCCCACGGAACCGCATGTACCCTGTAGTTTCAACTTCGAATTGGCTGCCATGCCTAGCTCTTCCAGGTTGTTATATAGTATTAAATTGTCCTCTATCAAGTCTGATCGTAACCTGAGCTCATTCAATGTTCTTGGCGGGCTCTACTATCGGCTGTTCGGGTCGGAGTCTTTTCTCCTTTTTGCCGGCGCCGGCGCAGGGTTTCACAATGATATCGTTCGCCTTAACGGTCAGCTGCCCCCCGAATATCAGCAGCTGGCGGCACAGTATCCCTTCCCCCTGGCGCTCCGTCGCATGGGTCTTTTTGTAGAGCCGGGTGTGCGGGCTTTCTGGTATCCGGTCAGGATCGGCAGTCTCCAGGTCGGGGCCTATGGTGGTCTCGGCTATGATATGTATTTTAACTCCCACTGGCGGCTGGGCTACTACAGCAATAATCACGGTAAGTCCGGCGGTCATTTCAAGGAGCTGCGCAAACCGTCCGACCAGCTAAAAGTCAGCGAATATGGAGTTAACCTTTCCGCCGGGATAAGCTTTAGAGTGAGGTTACACTAAAACGAGGTTCACATCACCCCCACCCGGTTCACATCTCCACATTTTCCCCAGTAATTCCCCCATCTCGCGCCGTATTTTCTGCAAATTTTTGTCCCAAAACCGGAAAATTTTCCGCCTGGGAGAGATTTTCATATTGGACATTTATCATATCTGTCTGATTTATAGTAATTAAAATTATTGGTCCCTGATTGGATACTCTTAAGGCGAGGCCAAATACCCTCGATCCGTCACCCTTAAATCTGTTCCCGATGAAGAATGAATACACAAAAATTGGGTATCCTCTCGCAAGACCCGCCTGGGTTTTAGCAATTTCGATCCTCCTGTTTAGCCAGCTGGCGACAGCCCAAAGCTGTCCGTCCACGGCAACTACCACGATAAATAGCTATCCCAATACTTATTACCCTGCCAGTCAGGCAAGTGTACCCGCAGGCAGCACCACCATCGTCCTGGGCAGCGCCTACTATGGCACTACGCCGATAGCCGTGGGTGATATCCTGCTTATCATACAGATGCAGGGGGCACAGCTCAACTCCACCAATTCCAGTAACTATGGCAATGGTACCGGAACCGGCAGCGGCTATCTGAACAACAGCCAGCTGCTGGCAGGGAATATGGAATATGTTGTTGCGGCCAGCAATCTCGCTATCGGTGGCGGTACGCTTACGGTCTCTTCCGGTCTGGTCAACAGCTATCAGAATACACCTTTTGGAACGGATGGGCAATATACTTACCAGGTGATCCGCGTCCCTGTATACTACGACGTCCAGCTGACCGCGACGATTACTGCTCCCCGCTGGGACGGGTACTCCGGCGGCGTCGTTGTACTGTATGCAACCGACAAGATATTGATGAACTCCCAGACTATCGATGCCTCGGGTCTTGGATTCAGAGGTGGCGGTGGCAGGGCCTTCACCGGTTCTGGTGCCGGGTCAAGCGCTGACTACATCACGTCATCTTCCTACAATGCCAATGGCAGCAAGGGCGAAGGGATCGCCGGTACCCCCAAATATTTAAATCACAACAACGCGTTCCTCGATGTATCCGGAACGGAAGGCTATCCCAATGGTAGCTATGCGAAAGGCGCTCCAGCAAATGCAGGAGGTGGCGGTACCGACGGTAACCCCGCAAATAATAATGACGAAAATACCGGTGGTGGCGGCGGCGCCAATGGCGGTGCTGGCGGCTACGGTGGTAACTCCTGGAACTCTAACCTTCCCGTTGGTGGCAGGCCGGGATCTGTCTTCAGCCAGGCTTCTTCATCCCGCCTGATCATGGGCGGTGGCGGCGGAGCCGGAACTACCAACAACGCTACGGGTACTCCCGGCGGCGGGTTCGCCAGCAGTGGCGCGGCCGGCGGCGGAATTATTATTCTCTATGGCCAGAATGGTATTACCGGAACGGGCACCATCAAAGTCAATGGCACCAACGCCAACAGTACCGTTCAGAACGACGGCTCCGGCGGTGGCGGCGCAGGTGGAACGGTCCTCGTATACAGCGGCAACGGGACTACCAGCAATCTGACCATCCAGGCGAAAGGCGGCTACGGCGGCAGCAACGAAACTACCAGCGGCCCTTCTCACGGCCCCGGCGGCGGCGGCGGTGGCGGTGTCATCTACTCCAACGCCTCTATCAATGCGGCCAGCACAGTAGCAGGTGGCAGCGCAGGGACCACCAATGGCCAGACTGTCAATTATGGCGCAACGGCCGGTTCTGCCGGTACCATTTCAACGAATCTGACCGGCGCCGCCCTGACCAGGGTACCGCTGCACTGTATAACGCTGCCCGTCACCTTCCTCGGCCTTACTTCCGTAAAGAATGACGACGCTGTCAACATCAACTGGCAGGTATCATACGAAATAAACACGCTGAAATATATTGTCGAGCGCAGCACAGACGGCATCAACTTCTCCGATATCGGTAGCACCCCGTTCAGGGACGGTAATGCCCTGAACAACGCGTATCAATTTACGGATAACAATCTCCCGGCCATGAGCGGCACGATCTACTACCGTATCCGCGAGCTCGACGTAGATGGTTCGGTGGTATATAGCAAGATCGTTTCTGTGCAGCAGAATACGCTCGCCGGCAGGCTCTCGGTCTATCCGAACCCGGCGCGGACCTCTGTCACCGTTAGTTTTAGCCACAGCGTCGGCGGCATGGTCAGCCTGCGCCTGTTCGACCTGAAAGGCAGCATGCTCTGGCAGCAGCAGCAGCAGGCCGCGGCAGGTCAGAACAACATCCAGATCGATTATATCCGGAACCTTCCGGCGGGCGTCTATATCCTCCAGTGGTTCGACGGCCTGAAGCCCGAGCAGGCAAAGATTATGGTGGATCGGTAATCGTAAGTAGTTAACCCCCTCATATCGCAACGGCGGCGGCTTCGGCAGTCGCCGTTCCCCCTCTCAATAATAGCTATACGCCGTACTGATCTGAAAGGTCCTCCCCGCCAGTGACCCTGCCGTAAATGTCTGGGCCCCGCTCTTCAGGGAAGGCGTCTTGTCATTGTTATAGGTATAAGTATATGTAGCCACGTAGTTGTTCAAATTGCTGTCCTGCGTAAAGGTCTCCTTTCCGGGATTGTTCTTCTGCAATCGAAAGCCCTGAAACAAAAAAAGATGGTCATTGAAGGGGACATGCGTTAGGCTGAAATCGTCCACATTGATCTTGTCGTCATATTGCTCGAACAACAGCGTGGAGTTGGATTCGGTCGAACCGTTGATCGCAGGGCGGTGTTCGGCGATCGTCTTCACATTCCCATCGGGATAGTAGTCAAATTTTAGTGTGCGATCGATGATATAACCAACATCCCCGACTCTCTCGTCCCAGTCGATCTGTTTTACGAGGTCACCGTTGTACATAAAGAGCACGTGCCGGTAGATGACATTTGATTTGTTTATAAATATGATCAGGCCCAGCTTGCCGTCCTGGCCATAGATATACCGCAGCGTATCGTGATTGACGGGGTTGATATTTCTCATCTCCGCGATCTTATTGCCGGTATAAATAATATCATAGATACTAAAACCGGAAGCGAAATCTACTTTGGAAGGAAGGCTATCCGGCCGGTACTCGAAATGATAGAAAGGTGAGGGCAGATTGGGGATCACCACATCCTTCAGCAGGACCTTCTTGATCGGCTCCGGCTCGGGTGGAGGAGGAATATGGATGGGGTGGTCTTTTTTGCACGCAAATAGGAGTAGCGCAAAAAGCGTCATGGTCAAAACATAGGTCGGCCGCATATACGAGTTTTGCCGTAAAGCTAAACCGCCTCAGGCGGCCTTTTGCCGGAACTGACCAAAGGGCCGATACCGGAATGCCAACGGCGCGGCGGACCATCCTATCGGGTCGGTGCTTTACACCATCCAACCGGCGCTGCGCTTCATACCACCCTCCCTACCGGCGCGACGCCTCATGCCACCGGTCAACACCCATAGATCACCTTCCCCTGGTACTCCGCACACACCACTTTGCCAAAGATCGTTTTCGTCCAAAGGTCAAGAGACTTCCACTTTTCAAAATCGGCAACATAGAATTGCCGAACGCTTTCATTTTTCCATAGCCTGCCGAAGCGAGCTCGCTCCTCAGACGTTCATACTTATTCATTTGGTTTGGATTTAGTGAGTTCCCCCGATTTTAAGCTACAGGGGCTTAATCTGATACAAAGATGGGGACGGGTCCGCGCAGTGGAATTGCGTAGAAGGGAAGTATTTGTAAACTATTAAATTATTTATACATTTGTTAGCACTGACTGCACACATGAAGGTTTCTCATTCGAAGTTTGCCATATAGATGAATAAGCGCATAGAAAACTCCAAAACTAACGCCGAGATAATAGGGAGCGCCGAAAACCCCGACATCTCTCAGGTGTACCGATTGTTTCAACTTGTCTCCGGGGGAGACAAAGACGCATTTCATCAACTGTTCAATTTATACGCACCTTTTTCCACCGCTATTATAAGGAAGATCGTCGGCCCCGGCCATCCAGTGGAAGATATTCTTCAGGAAGTATTTCTTAAACTCTGGCTCAAAAGGGAAACCCTGCCTTCCGTCGAAAACCCCAAAGCCTGGATAGCGAGAATTACCTGTTATACCTGCTACAACTGGCAAAGACACGAACGGTACACGGAAAAAGCAACCGCACAGATCAAATACCTCCTGCCCGACCACAGCAACGAAGTCGAAGAAGCCATTGGCTTTGCTGAGACTACCAACAATCTGGCAAAAGCCGTAAAACAGCTCCCTCCCCAAACACGAATGATCTTTAAGATGAACAAGGAAGAGGGAATGAAGATCCCCGAAATAGCAAACTTCCTTCAATTATCTCCTCAAACGGTCAAAAATACCCTCGGAACCGCCCTCAAGAAGGTCCGGGCCTACCTCCGACAACAGGGCCTCACCTCCTGATCAAAATTTTTTTCCCTCCACTAGTACTTTCCTCTTCTCCGCGTGTCTGTATATACAAACCGCTGATCTATCACGATTTGAAGAATATCGATCATATCAAAAGACTGGTCCAAAAGGCAAACGATAAATCTATAAGCAACAGCGAGATGGATGAGCTTTTGCAATGGCTGGACAGCGACGAAGCAACGGAATACATGCCGGATATCTGCAGCCAGCTTGGAATTGCAGCAACGCCCGCAGAGAGCGAACCGGACTACAATAACGAGTGGCAGCCACTATTGGAAAGAATTCCGGAAGAAGAAGCCCACCAGCTGCCGACGGAAAAAACCCTTCGGATAGGGCTCGCTGCCAGATGGGCCGTCGCAGCCGCGGTGCTCATAATATGTGTTGCCGGTGGCGCGATCATCCTTAAAGACAAACCCCGACAAACCCTTGCAAGCAACAACAACGCCGGAAAACCAATCGTACCCGGGACAAAAAAGGCAGTCCTGATAACAGACAACGGACAGCAGATAACACTCGACAGCAGCGAGGATAAGATAGTCCTCCAGGGGAAGAACTTCACTATCCAAACGAACAGGAACGGCCAGCTGGTTAACAAAAGCTCCGCCACCGGCGACGTGCGAACGAACACCGCCGACGCCGAAATGCGTGTCAATACAGTGGCTACACCCCCCGGCGGACAATACGAGGTAATACTGCCGGATGGCACAAAAGCCACGCTGAACGCGGCCTCCGGCATCAGCTATCCAACGGCTTTTCAAGGAAACAAAAGAGAGGTGAAGATCACCGGAGAGGTCTATTTCGAGGTCGCGAAAAACGCCAGACAACCCTTCGTAGTAAGCACCGAAAGAAATATGCAGATCGAAGTCCTCGGGACGAGCTTTAATGTGAAAGCCTATTCGAACGAACCTTCCGTTAAAACAACCCTGCTGGACGGCGCCGTCAGAGTATCTGCAAACAACACAACCCAGCTACTAAAACCCCAGCAACAGGCTCAGCTGACCAACGACGGAACCATGCACCTTATGACAAATGTGGACGTCAGCAGCGTGATAGCCTGGAAGAATGGTGTCTTTGAATTTAACAGCACGGATATTCAGTCCGTTATGAGAGAAATAAGCCGCTGGTATAACGTAGATATAGCCTACGAAGGAAAAATACCCACAGATCTGTTCTCGGCTATCATTAACCGCCAGAACAGCATCGGCCAGGTGCTAACGATGCTACAGAACACACTCAGAGTTCATTTTGCCATTAAAAACAGAACCGTATATGTAACCAACTAACGAGAAATACCAATTCTACACTAAACCGGAGGGCGTCCGGTTTGCACAATTTAAGAAGGGACTAAAAAAAGAAACTGTCCCGGGTCGCGTCCGGAACAGTTGAATTCGGGTCAACGATTTCTCCTTGGAGAGAGAATTCTATTTTATTTACCCAAACAAGCAAATTTATGGAGAATAAGGCGGATTATGTCTTAAAGAAAAGAAAAAATACCCCAAATCTATCAACTTTCCACAGGCCGGCAATTATACTCTTCCTCACCTGCCTATGCGCTTTCGGCTTCCGGGGGAAAGCTTTTTCTCAAACAGTTACCATAACAAAGAACGCTGCGTCTATCCGTGATATCTTTCGTGAGATATACAAGCAAACCAAGCGCCAGTTTGTTTATACAGACAAAGTTCTGGAAGGGGCCAGGCCGGTTGACATACACGTCAGGAATGTTTCGCTGAACGAAGCCCTCAACCTTTGTTTCAGGAACCAGCCCTTCACCTATGTGCTATCCGGTGACGCCATCGTTGTCCAGAAGAAAGAAGAAAAGCTCGCAGAGCCCACCGGCAACAAGGAGACTTACCCTACCGGCAGGCCGATCAGCGGGCATGTTACCGATAGCGCCGGCAAACCAATCGTCGGCGCGTCTGTAGAGATAAAAGGCTCGAGGAAAGGGGTCGTTACCGATGCCTCCGGAGCGTTCTTACTTAACAACGTCGAAGAAAGCTCAGTACTCATTTTCTCTTATGTAGGCTATATCGTACAGGAAATCCCGGTGAAAGGGAAATCCCGGATAGAGCTTGCCCTTCAAAGCCTGGAGAACAGCCTGAACGCGGTGATCGTAAACGTAGGCTATGGGAGACAAAAGAAAGAATTCCTCACTGCTTCCGTTAGCACGGTATCCGGAGCAGAGCTGGTCAAAGCCCCGGTATCCAATCTGAGCACTGCACTAAAAGGACAGCTCGCCGGCCTTGTTGCAATACAGAACTCCGGAAAGCCAGGCGCCGACGGCTCTACCCTTACCGTCCGGGGAATAGGTACCTACACCGGACAGACAGCCCCGTTGATAATGGTCGACGGTGTGGCAAGAGACACCTATGATGATATTGATGCGAACGAGGTCGAAAGCATAAGCATCCTGAAAGATGCATCGGCCACCGCCGTATATGGCGTACGCGGCGCCAACGGAGTCATACTGATAACGACCCGCCGAGGTAAGGAAGGCCCGCCCTCCATCAGCTTAACGACTCAAACCGCCCTGTCTTCCTTTACAAATCTGCCTTCATTTGCCAACTCGTATCAATATGCGACAGTCATTAACGAGCAGGCAATGGAAAATTACTGGGTAAAACATGCTAATGACGCAGACGTAAAAACATGGAATGACTTTATCACGAAGCGCGCTGCTAACTGGCGTACCGACGGATCCCTCACATTCACGGACGACGACCTGAAGTATTTTCAAAATGCCCATTCTCCCCAGGTGAACGGACAGGCCAACCCCTGGTACGATCCGTACTTTCATCCGGATACAGACTGGAAAAATAAGATCTTCAAGAAGAATACGCCGACGTCTCAGGTCAACACCAATATCACCGGGGGGACTAAGTACATGAAATATTTTGTGTCGCTCGGCTATTTGAACCAGGGAGGTCTGTACAATACCGACTATATGACCTATTCCGATAAAATGCAGTCCACGAAGAGTCGGTATAATCTACGGGGCAATTTTGATTTTGACGTGACAAAGGATTTCAAGATCGCCGTCAATGTAGGAACCCAGTTCGTGACGATCGGCGGAATGGATCGTGACGACTATATATGGCAAAAGAAGATACTCTGGGCCTTCCCGATGAGCTCCCCTGGGATCGTGAACGGTAAATACGTCGTGCCGCTCGCCGCTAATGGGGATGACAGATACAATCCCATGTATGCAATAGAAAGCGAAGACTCCTGGAATATTACAAACAACAGTATCCTGAATTCGTCGGTAAGTGCGACCTACAAGCTGGACAAATTAGTAAGAGGATTATCAATACATGGCCTGGGCTCATATGACAGCTACTTCGAAAGCAGAAGCTATGGGAAATTTGTCCCACTGCTGTATGATATCCGCCCCAACCCCAACGGTAATTTGCTGGCCCCCATTTTTAGTCAGAGAAACGACGCGTCTCCTCCATCGATCAACGCGGACTTTTACCTGGGCAAATGGCGCAAGGAATATTATGAGGCGTCTATAAATTATGACAGGAATTTTGGACAGCACACCGTATCGGCAATGGTCCTCGGGCTCCGCGAAAAGAAATACGACCCGTTGCTTCAATACGATCTCCCGCACGCCTACGAAGGAGTGACCGCCAGGGCGAATTACAACTTTGCCGGAAAATATATTGTCGAATATGATATGGGATACAATGGTTCGGAAAACTTCCCGGTCGGAAAAAGGTTTGGCTATTTCCCGTCTTATTCCGGCGCCTGGGTACTGAGCAAAGAATCGTTCTTCCCGGTAAACAATCTGGTCAATTTTGTCAAGCTGAGGGGTTCTTATGGCGAAGTCGGCAATGATAATATCCGGCCTGCCGGCAGCACAGTGGACGCACGCTACCTTTATCTGCCAGACACCTGGACGCAGACCGGCGGCTATACATTTGGCGACCTGAATACCCAGCATTATATCAATGGGGCAGGCGAATCCGTTATCGGAAACCCCAACGTGACCTGGGAGATCGCCAAGGAAATGAACCTTGCGCTCGAGCTGCATCTGCTCAACTCCAAGCTGTCTGTTACCTACGAATACTACAGGAACAACCGCTCCAATATACTCTCCTACCGTGGGACGGTTCCCGCCATTGTGGCCGCCAACCTCCCACCCTACAACCTGGGCAGCGTGAGAAGCTGGGGACACGATCTTGAACTTACCTACAGGGATAATATTGGCGATTTCAACTTTTACGTACGTGGCAATGCTGCCATAGCGAAGAACATAATACTATTCCAGGACGAGGCTATTTTGCCCGGCCTTGAATATCAGGCCGCCACGGGCCGTCCGGTCGGTCAGCAATTGATGCTGAAGGCCGACGGATTGTATACTTCCTGGTCGCAATTGTATCAAACGGACAACAACGGGAACCCCGACCTGTCACAGCCCATTCCCGCGCTAAAGAACGGTAAACAGTACACGAACGCACAGGGGAATACAGTATATGTAAAAGACCTGGGTTTTGGCGGAAGGCCCCTGCAACCCGGCGATATCCGGCTGGTTGATGTCAATGGGGATGGAGTCGTTGACACAAAGGACAAAGTGAGATCGGGCAGGACGATCAATCCTGAATATAATTTTGGCCTTACTCTTGGATTTAGCTACATGGGGTTCGATTTTTCGACCTTGTTTGCGGGCATAGCCGGTGTGGCCAGGGGCGGGATGGGTGAATATCATTTAGACAAAGAACAGGGAATATTTGCCGTAGACCTTAACCGGTTCTCCCAGGACCGCTTCAACAAAGGCCAGCAGATCGACTTCCCGATGGCAGACTATGATAAGAATGCATCCGGAGCCGGACCTTCGTATGCAGGCAATACTTTTTTCCTGATAAACACCTCCTACTTAAGGCTTCAAAATCTCTCGATAGGCTATACGCTCAAAAGAGCCTTCCTGCAACGACTGGGGATCAGATCCGCCAGGATATTTGTAAGCGGAGATAACCTGTATACATGGTCTCCCGCAAAAATTTGGGGAGACCCGGAAAACCTGGGAAATGTCACTTACCCGCTGTACAAGACCTATAACACAGGGGTTAATATTGGTTTTTAAGCTGTACTACAAAAATTGACTACGATGAGAGAAAACATCATAAAAACGTTGGGTATTGTTCTTTTATACAGTGCAATGACCACCGGCTGCGGTAAGAACTATCTGGAAAAACCGCTGGGCGGAACATTTACCGTGGATACGGTTTTTCACACGAAGCTGAATGCGGACGGGGCAGTAGCGCAGATGTATAATTTGTGTGTCCCCTCCTGGTTCGTGCAGGGTGGGGCGAATGATATGCCAAGGCCTGATATGGTCACGGATGAGCTGTACTATATTCATCCTGCCTATGACTGGGTTGGGCTGACCTGGAATCAGGCCACCTATTGTACCGGCAATGAAACGATAGACGCCACGATCGACAGAGGTGGATTCGGCGGCCATTATGCGGGAATACGCCAGGCTAACCTGGTCCTTAAGAACATCGATGAGGTGACCGACGCAGACAACAGTTGGAAGCAGCAGGTAAAAGGGCAGGCGCTGTTCTGCAGGGCGATGCAGCACTTCGAATTGTTCCGTCAGTACGGTGGCATACCCATAGTGTCTGACCCGCTGAGTGGAACTGCCAATATAAAGATACACAGGAGCTCGGTGGCCTCGACGGTAGACAGCATCGTCAACTGGTGCAACAAAGCCGCTGCTTTATTGCCCGCTACCTGGGGCGCCGCGGATTATGGAAGAGTTACCAGCCTGGCGGCAAAAGCGTTAAAGGCCAGGGTATTGCTCTACGCAGCCAGCCCATTGTATAACACTCCTCCCGCCAATCAGGGCGACGTGCAGAGATACGGCAATGCCAAAGACTCCGTGCTGGCGTATCCGACCTATGACAAAGAACGGTGGCATATAGCCGCAACAGCAGCAAAAGACGTGATCGATGCAGCTGGGGCCTCCGGAGTGGCGATATACAACACCGGTAAACCTTCAACTACGCCACACGATGATTCTTATGCCGGCCTGGGTGACTACGAGGCTGTCTCGAACGTGTATGGCAATTCCGAGCTGATACTGGTAAATACCATGAATCAGGATAGCAAAGGCGGCTTCCTCTGGGGCAACTGGATCTCGTCGAAGGTAAGAGAAGGCCAGTGGGCGGTAAAAAATAACGTCCCCCTCGAATTCATGCAGCAGTATCAAAAGGCGGACGGCACGCAATGGACATTACCATTGAATAGCACCGGCGACGATTTCCCTACCTGGATACAGGCACAGAATCTGGATCCCCGGTTTTATCAGACAGTATTATATGACGGCATGTGGTACAATAGCGCGCGTGGTGTTCTGTCCTATTATGTTGGCGATGGGGGTAAATATCCAACTACTGATTTTGGCAGAAGTGATGCCGGTGAAGACGGTTATGCTATGGAGACCTACAAATTCATAGCCAGGATAGACAATTTCAGCGACAAGCATTTTGCATGGCCCGTCTTCCGGCTGGCGGAATTCTATCTGAGCTATGCGGAAGCGCTGAACGAGTACCAGGGCCCTTCCGGAGACCCGCTGACCTATCTGAACCAGATCAGGCAACGGGCCGGTATGCCCGCGGTAAACACCGGATCTCCCGACGATTTCAGGGCCGCGATACAGAACGAACGGACCATCGAGCTCGCCTATGAAGGACATCGCCTGAATGACCTGCAGCGCTGGCTAAAGGCATACACAGTGCTCAACACCACCCTCCACGGCATTCAGACAAAGGCCAACGCAAGCTCAGGAACGCTGAAAAGGAACTGGAAGGTGGTCTCTTTCATGACAAGGGTATGGCCTAAAAAGTACTACTATATGCCATTCCCAAGCGCGGAGGTCAGCGACAATTATCTGGGCGACGGCGCCTCATGGAACGGGCAAAACCCGGGATGGTAGCAGATAATGCAAGGTTATTCACTCCCAAAGACATCTAAAAAATGAGAATAATATACAAAGCATTCGCGATAATAATACTTCTGTCCGGCAGCTGCGGGATTGTTCACGCACAAACCCCGTCCCGGCCGCCGGATTCTTCGGTTACAGAGCTTATTCCGGCTCAGCCTTATATAGACGGCGGGTTAAAAAAAGAAAGATCCTGGCGATATACCGGTGCGACGTATACGCTGCAGGGAAAGGAGCTGACTAAAATGTTTACCGGAAACCTGCTGAATACACTTCAGGGAAGGATCCCGGGACTTATCGTTGCGACAGGCTCCGGCGAGCCCGGCTACGACAACCCTTCCCTGTATGTAAGAGGACAGTCCAGCTGGAATATCGATGGCAGCCAGGTGGTTGTACTGCTGGACGGCTTCCAGGTCGACATGAGCGCACTCAGCGCCCTGTCACCTTATGAAATTGAATCAATAACACTTTTGAAAGACGCAACAGCCACCGCCATGTATGGCTTGCAGGGCGGCGCCGGTGTCCTGACCGTCCGCACCAGGCGGGGCAAAGACTCGCCGAAGAACGAAATAGCGCTGAATACCCGGTTTGGCATCCAGAGCCCCATACAGCTGCCGAAGGTCATGAACGCCTATGACTATACAAGGCTGTATGACCAGGCGCTCACCAATGACGGGCTTCCTCAGAAATATCCCAACCCGTCCCTGTACAAGGCGGCGAACGATCCCTTTCATCCCAACGTGAACTGGTACGACGAAATGCTGAAGAATACCTCCATTATCCAGGATTATAACCTCTTATTCCGCGGCGGGAACCAAATGGCGAGATATTTTGTCCTGATGGACTATGAGAACTACAACGGATTGTATAAGAACGCCACCGCGATCAGCAGGGACCTGGGTACAAATGCGAAGTATAATAAAATAAACCTTCGGGCCAACGCGGAAATAAATTTGAATAAGAATCTCCTGGTCGTTGCCAACGTTTCCGGCGTTACAGAAGATAGGAATACGCCCTCGGGCTTTACGGCTTCACAGCTGTTCAATCGCCTGCTGACCCTCCCTGCTGCCGCGTTCCCGGTGAAGAATCCCAACGGGACCTGGGGAAACAGCTCAGTGTACAACTTTAATCCGGTTGAACTATTACAGCAAAACGGTATTTACCAGGGGCATACCCGGACGCTCCAGACAGATTTTACGCTGCGTCAAAAGCTGGATATCCTTACACAGGGGCTGACCTTTACGGCAGGAGTGTCCTTTAACAATCAATACACAGGCTTCTATCAGACCCTATACTCAAAGAGGACTTATGAAATAACAAAGGACAACAACGATATGCCCGTCACAGACACCGCCGGGAACGTTGTATACAAAACCATCGGGAATGACGTGCCTCAGTCTTCCGTCGACGGCGGTACCCAGCACTGGAATCGGAATACGCTACAGTTCGGCTTCGACTATGAGCACAGCTTTGGCAAAAACAGTTTCTCGGGCGTTTTACTGGCCAGGCGGCAGGGCTATTCCAGGATCGGACAGTTCTACCCGGTTCGGACGCAGGGCCTTTCCGGAAGCGTCACCTATGACTTTGCGAAAAAGTACATTCTGGATTTTTCCGGCGCGTATATGGGCTCAGCGGACTTTTTACCAGGGAAGCGCTATGGCTTTTTCCCCGCAGGAGGATTGGGCTGGGTGCTATCCAATGAGAATTTCCTCAGAAGCAGCCCTGCCGTTAGCTTCCTGAAATTGCGGACGTCCTATGGGTCGACGGGAAATATCAATGAAAACTACCGCTTCCTGTACCAGGCAATGGCAACGGGCGCCACCGGCTTCATCTTCGGAAGCGGGAATACTAGCCAGGGCGGCATGGCTATAACACAATACGCAAATCCCAATGCTACATGGGAATTAAAGACAACCTTCAATGTTGGCGTAGACATGCAGCTTTGGAAAAATCTTTCTGTAAACCTGGACGCCTTTACCGAGAAACGCACGGGCATCTACGAGATCCCCTCGGCGGAAGCCCCGACCTTTGCGGGCTTTAACCTGCCTTATCTCAACAGCGGGGAAGTACACAATAAAGGACTGGAGGCCGTCGTCGGTTACGATAACAAGGCCGGCGAATTTGAATACCATATCGGAGGCTCATTCGCCTACGCCAGGAACAAGATCATAAAGAAGTCAGAAACAGCACAGCCATTCGACAGGCTGTATCAAAAGGGCTTCCCGATCGGACAGGAAAGAGGACTGGTCTTCGACGGTTTTTACCAGGCATCCGACTTCAATAGCGACGGCAGCCTAAAGAGCGGCGTGGTCGCCTCTTCCTATACGAACGTAAAGCCGGGGGATCTTAAATTCAAGGACCTGGATGGAAATGGCGTTATCAATGCTTACGACAAGAAGCCTATCGGGTACAATAGCATTCCCGAAATGACGCTTGGGCTCGACCTCGCGTTCAAATACAAGGGATTTGACCTCACGGCTTTCTTGCAGGGCGTGATGCATCGCACGGTCAATCTGCTGTCGAATGCCTATAACTACACCCACCCCTTCGTAGGCAACAACAATATCACCAGTTTCTCTGCCAACAGCTGGACACCCGCAACCGCCGCAACGGCCACGACACCCCGCTTGTCGACGCTTGCCAATCCCAACAACGACCAGCCTTCCGACTTCTGGCTGCGCAACGGACACTATTTCAAGCTGCGGAGCATTGAGCTGGGCTACACCTTCCCCAAAAAAGGAATTCTGAGGCAGCTGGAAGGCGTCCGACTCTTCGTCAACGGAACGAACCTGCTTACTTTCAACAAGATTGATGGGCTCGAACCCGAAAACCTCTCGATGGGCTATCCGCTTACCAAAGTGGTCAATTTCGGATTCAACATGAAATTTTAGAAGGAGCCGCCGGAAATTATTAAGACAATCAACGATCATGAAAAAACACATTATCATATTAATAGCCTTCATCACATCAATAACTTCTTGTAAAAAGAATTATTTAAATGTAAATGATGTAAACGCGTTCGTGACGCCCGACCAGCTATATTCCAACTACAACTATGCGCAGCAGGCGGTATGGAATATATACAGCTACCTTCCGGACGCCAGCCTGAACTATGAGGCCATTACGGATAATGCTTCTGCGACAAATGTCACGGACATATCCAAGGTGTTTAACAACGGGACCTGGAACCAGTATAATAACCCGGATAATTCCTGGGCAAGGGATTTCGAGGGGATCAGACAAGCCAATCTTTATTTGAAGAACAAGGACAGCGTAAGCATCACCTACATCCGGGATAAGATCGTTACAAGCGACTCTTCTACCTGGTACAATGCCCAGAACAACGTAAAGTTCATGCAGGGCGAAGCGTTATTCCTGAAAGCGTTCTTTTACTTTGACCTGGTCAAGCGTTATGGCGGAGTGCCTGTTATGAACCAGCCATTGGATTATAATAATCCTGCCAGCTGGAAGAACATTCCAAGGAACAGTGTCGACGAATGCATACACTATATTACGTTGTTATGCGACTCTGCCGCCGGGATCATTCCTGCCAACCTTGCTCCTTATTCCTGGTATGCCCTTGGTCGGGTTACCTATGGCGCTATAAAGGCGCTAAAAGCCAGAACATTGCTATATGCGGCCAGCCCCTTATTCAAGGCGGCAGGTACTACTGCTACCTGGGCGGATGCAGCAAGCGCACTGCACGATGTAATAGCATTGAACGCCTACTCGCTGGACACAAAGTATTCCAATCTGTTTGGCTCCAGCAACTCTTCGTCGAAAGAGCTCATCTTTTACCGTCGTTACGGCAATATAAACACCACAGAGAAGGACAATTTCCCGATTGTATTTCAGAACAGCGACGGCAACAGCACAACGCCTTCCCAGAATTTTGTGGACGGGTTTGAGGTCCTTGTGAAAGACGGCAGCGGGAATATCACCGGATCGAGGCCTTTTGACTGGACCAATCCGGTAGACGCCGCGAGCCCCTATTCGAACAGGGACCCCCGGATGGCCACTACGGTAGTGTACAACGGGACCACATTTGCTTCCACGGTCATACAAACCTATACCGGCGGCAACAGCGGTCTGCCCAAATCCAACGCTACCAGGACGGGCTACTACCTTTCAAAATGGGTCAATCAGTCGGTGGATCTGGTAGCCAATACGACGACTGCGCATACCTGGATATACTTCCGCTATGGCGAGATTTTATTGGACTATGCGGAGGCAATGTTCAATGCCTATGGCGCGACGGCCGACCCCCAGGGATATGGCATGACGGCATTGGCTGCTATCAATAGTGTTCGCCAGCGCGTAAAGATGCCTGTTCTGACGGCTGCGCAGCTGAGTCAGGTTAGCCTTGAGCACGAGCGTAATGTCGAGCTTGGTTTTGAAGACCAGCGGCTGTGGGATGTGCGCAGATGGAATGAAGGGCCGCAGTATTTTAATGCGCCGGTCTATCGGATCGATATCGAGCTTAACGGTTCGGCGTATACCTATACGGTCAATAAGCTGGAAGACAGAAAATTTGATCCTAAGATGGCATGGTATCCCATACCACAGGATGAGATTACCAAAACAGGATGGAAACAAAATCCCGGCTGGTAGTGCCAGCGGATAGCCATCAACTCCTGCCCGGACGAATTATTAAATTTTTTGATTCAAACGTGTTTTATGAGAAATAAAGTCTTGATTGTCTCTGCCGCAACACTTCTGATATCGTTTTCGATCGTATTTATGGCTTGCCGGCGCAATGTGCTGACGGGTACCGTTGTGCACGACAACGGCAAAGCCCTGGTCTATTTTCCGGACGTTGCAGGTGCGGATAGCGGCTTGATCGCAGCGCTGGGCACAAACAATTACACCATAGACACCGCGGCCAACACTATAAATTTTGCTGTTCCTGTCTATCGCGGTGGCTTCTCCGATTTTAGCCCCTTTACCGTAACCGTCGGCACCGACAATAGCAGCATACCAGGTCTTATACAGTCGGGTTCTCTTCCGCAAAACACGGTGGTGTTGGACTCCGGCAGTTATACTCTTTCGGCAACCGATACTATTTCGTACGCGGATGGGGTCATGAAAGGCGTGGTAATGCCGAAGATCAAGGTTTCAAAACTGAGTCAGTACAGTGGCAAATATGCGGCGATCGGGATCGTGGCGAAGAGCGCAGATAAGTTCGGCGTGAATGCTTCCATGAACAAAGTGGTAGTCTATTTCCCGGTGGATTCATTGGTGGGACCGGTATATTTTCCGGCGGCTACCGGTGGTGCGAATAGTGTGTTCTCATTAGGCGATAGCTATGTTATAGACAGCATCGCCAATACGGTCAATTATTCTGTATCGCTTATGAGGGGTGGCATTGCGGATCTGGCCGCCACGACCGCGACGGTAACGGTCGACAACAGTACGATCCCTGGTTTGATAACGGCCGGCAAGCTGCCTTCGAATACTGTCGCCCTCGCGGCATCCGACTATACATTTGACGGAAATGTATCGATGAGCAGCCTGAATGGCAAGCTGCAGGGCAGTGCGATACCAAAGATCAGCATTGCAAAACTGTCTCAGTATGCGGGGAAGGTCGTTGCGCTGGGCCTGACTATTTCCAATTCCAAATTCAGCATCGACCCTAATCGGAGTAAGATCGTCGTCTATTTTAATGCGGATGACGTTCTCGCAATATTTGCACCGCGTGTCAATCTCATTGCGGATATCACCCAATGGGTGTCTGTTAAAATATCCCCGAGCAATAATGTGGCCACGACCATCAATACCCAGAATAGTACCATTCTCTTCAGCGGGGGCAACAACAGCTATGACCAGGAGGGTGTTTATCAGGCGGTCCGTTTGTACGGGCACCGGCAGTACAAGGTCGATCTGCACGTAGCGGGTTCGGGTGCGACCAACGTCTGGTTCGAGGTGTGGTTGTCCCAGAAGCAGCCGCAGAACGGGCAGGACGTGACGACCAGCTGGGACCCCACCGCGGTTCAGCAGCTCGGACTAAATACATGGACAGGCTGCGGCGTCGCCCCATTCGATGGGCAGCTGGCGGCGATAGGCTGTACCGGCAAGGGTTCCACCATTACCGTTCCGACCGGCGGCACCTATTACATTACCATAAAATCCGGCGGCAACAATCTCGGAGCGACTGGCATTACGGCATCGAACTTTAGCTTTCAATAGTTTTCAGTTAACACGCCTACCCTGCTCCCCGGCTCTTTACGGCCGGGGAGTTTTTTTATAAACTCCGCAGCACCTCATGAAAGTTCGTCTGTCCCCAGTGCTCCTTATACTTTCCATCTTTCAGCCGGATGATGTCGATAACCTGTATCTCAACGGGCTTGTTGGTCGGGGCTATCCCCATAATTTCTCCCGTATGCGTGCCCGAGATCTTCTTCCGGGTAGTAACCAGATCATTCTCCGCCACCTGCTGGAGGATCTCCACTTTGCAGTCGGGGAAGGCCTTTCGTAACACCTCATTTAAGAATAGCGAAAAACTCTCTTTGCCATTGGGCCTTCCCGGGGCGGCGGCATGATTGACGACATCGTCGGCCAATAATTCCTCGAAGGAGGCGGCAAGTCCCTGCTCGATACATTCTTTGTTAAAGCGGCGGACTATTTCCTTGTTCTGTTCGGTACTGTAGCTCATTTTTTACATTTTTGGTACTGTAAAATTGCGACAATGACCGGCCCGCGTGTTAGGCCTGACAGACCAAAAACTAGTCCTGAAAGGTCAGGCCTTCCGTATAGTCCTTTGGCGCGACCCCAAAATGCTTTTTGAAGGATTTCGTAAACCCGGAGTGTGTCTCGAAGCCGAGCTTGAACCAGATCTCGGCGGGCTTCTCTTTTTGTTCTGTCAGCAGCCGCGCAGCCATTTGCATCTTCTGCGCGATGAACCAGGTGGTGGGGGACTCGCCGTAAATCGTTCTGAACTGCCTTTTAAATGTGGAGGCGCTAAGGTTGCAGAGAAACGCCATCTCGTCGATACTCAGATTATTCACCAGGTTGGACTCGACCACTTTACGGATGGCCAGTTCGGTGGAACTGAGCTGTACCCTGTTCCTGAAAGCGAGGAAACCCTGTGTATGGTTCTCCAGCAGATACAGTAAAAGCTCCCGCAGCTTGATGCGCTTCATCTGCATCGAGAGCCTCGGGTCCTTTTTCAGGATCAGCGCCAGGGAATCGATATAGTGGGAGATAAACTCGTCTTTCCGGAAGGCGACATAGGCGCTTGACATCACCTTCACGTTCCTCATCGTTCTTTCTATAAAAGAGGCATTATCAAGGAGGAAATCGGCCAGCTCTTTGTCGTCAAAAAAGATGAGGATACTTCTGAATATCGTAGATTTCGAAATATCCACCGAGGCGACGCAGTGACCGGCCGAGAGAAAATGGATCTCCTTGTCATTCGGGTGCACCGTCGTTTCAGTAAAGGTCATTGTCTTCTGTCCCTCGATCACCAGGCTGATGGCGTTGCGATCAAGGATGGCCTTCTCGCGAACCGTATCCCTCGTCGAGGTGAATGGATAGACAATGATGCTCTCATCCGTGATCGGCCCTCGTCCGTCGGAAAATATGTCCTGGGGAAGATTGTGAATTTTCATGTCAAATATGGTCAGGATACTCAGGCGCCACTCTTCCGCCAAGATAAACTATCTTTAGCATAAACCGACAACTATGACGGACCTTGGATCCTTGTTCGACATCTATAAAGACGCCGTTTTCAAAAAAGATGCGGCGTTGTTTGCCTCTATTTTCGATGATAGCGTACACGTTTTTGACCTTTGGCAATGGACATTCGAGGGCCTTCCCTCCTGGCGCCAGATGGCCGAAGGCTGGTTTGAGTGGCTGGGCAAGGGGACCTGCGTCGTCGAGTTCAGCGACATCGCGACCAAAACCGTTGGCGACATAGGCTATGCCCATGCCGTAGTGAAATATACCGGCATATCGGAAACGGGGGAAACGCTAAGGTCCCTCTTCAACCGATTGACCTGGGTAGCCGTCAAAAAAGACGGGACATGGAAGATCACTCACGAACATACCTCCGGCCCCGCCGACAGGGATACAATGAAGGTAATCCTCGAGCGATAGAAGCGGCCTGCTATTTCACTTTCAGCGACAGATCCTTCATTTGTCGTTGGAGCATCTCGATCTCCTCCTGTTGAGTCGCCAGCTTCTCGTCCTGGTGGATAATATAGAGCATCATCTCTTCGACCTTTTTGAGCAAAACAGCCTGATTGGCTCCGAGGTCGATCCCCTTCTCGCTGACCTCATCGGCCGTCGGCACCTCCGGCAAATGGCCGTTCATCCGGATATAGGTTTTCAGGCTGCCCAGCGATGGAAGCCTATAGTTCCTTTTAAAAACATAGTCTGGCCAGCTGGCGAACTTCTTGACCACCGCTTTTGTGAAGATAGCGTTCCCATTGACCGCCAGGGAATAGCTGTCCCATCAGGATCTCACGCTGTACGGCCCGGCCCTCTGTCATGGTCCCGGCGGCGGCGTGCTCTACTACATTCATACTGGGTATCAGCAGGTTCACATTCGTTCCAGCCGGATGACCCGTGACCTCAAAACTACTTATGCCCCAGATACCCCACTGGCTCCAACGTTAAGGGCGCTGCCGGTAGTAGTTGTCGTCCCGATGGCGACATTGCTGGTGGCGGGAAGGGTGTTCTGGGACATAGAAGATACGTGAAATGCGAAAACAGTGGCAAGGGCCAGCGCGAGGTTGGTTGTCTTTTTCATAACCCCGTATCACCGGACAATGGCTGTATCAGAATCAGACAGGCCCCACCCAAAAATCGGTCGACAATTAATTGATTTTGAAAAACTTATGGCTTTGGCACCTCTTTAGCAGCAAATTGGAGTAATCCGAATAACATGCTCAAAAGCTATTTTAAGATCGCCTGGCGCTATCTGCTGAAAGACCGGCAGTTTACCGTGCTTAATTTGATTGGCTTATCCAGTGGTCTTGCGTGTGCGCTGTTGATCTATTTCTGGGTGTCCGACGAGCTGAGGATCGACAGATTTCATAAGAATGACGCCCGACTGTTCCAGGCCATCGAGAACAGACAACGGGCCGGCGGAATATGGACCGCAAGAAGCACTTCTCCTCCAACAGCGGACGCCTTGCAAAAAGCATATCCGGAAGTGGAAGATGCAGTGGCCACCTTCCCTTCCAGGAACACTACCATCTCTCTTGCCGATGGAAAGAACCTCCGGGCCGAGGGTAAATATGCAGGGAGGGATTTCTTTAATATATTCTCCTATGAACTGGTCGACGGAGACGCCGGAAAGGTTCTCGCCGGCCCGGGCTCGATCGTGCTTTCTGATGTGCTGGCAAATAAGTTATTCGGTACGACAGCCAACCTTATCGGAAAGACAGTAACCTTTCAGCAAAAACAGACATATGCTATTTCCGGGATATTTAAAGAGCCCGGCACCCAATCATCGGACCGATTCGATTTTGTACTGCCTTTTGAAAGACTGAAAGATCAGGGAGAGAACCTGGACGACTGGGGATCGACTTTTGTGTCTACATTCGTCCTCTTAAAGCCGGGTACTGATGTAGGTCAGTTCAATGCGAAGATCTCTGGGTTCGTCAAACGCATGACCAATAATGAGATCACGCATCGGACGCTTTTTTTGACCCGGTATTCCGATAGTTATCTCTATGGTCGATATGAGAATGGTGTCCGGGCCGGTGGCAGAATTGAGTATGTGCGGTTATTTTCTATCATTGCCGTCTTTATTCTGGTGATGGCTTGTATCAACTTCATGAACCTGTCGACAGCAAAAGCAGCGGAGAGAGCCAAGGAAGTAGGCGTCAGGAAAACGATGGGCGCCAGCCGGGCCTTTTTGTTGCTGCAATATCTTGGAGAATCCACGCTGGTGGCATTTGCTTCTTTGTTTCTGGCAGTACTGTTCCTGGGCCTTCTTCTTCCGGAATTTAATCTGATTACGGGAAAACAGCTTTCGTTAGGGTCTCTCCATGCGGGCACACTAATCAGTATTTTAGGTATTACCCTGGTCACCGGCTTGCTGTCGGGTAGCTATCCGGCTTTTTATCTGTCTGCGTTCAAGCCTATTGGGGTGTTGAAAGGGAAGCTGCAGCACAGCGCAAAGGAGGTGATTATCCGGAAGGGGCTTGCGATATTTCAGTTTACGCTGTCGACGGTGTTGATCATCGGAGTATTGGTGGTGTACAAGCAGATCAATTTTATTCAGACCAGGAACCTGGGATACGACCGGGACAATATTATTTCCTTCACGAAAGAAGGGCGGTTGAATGACAGCAAACAGCAGGACGCCTTCGTCGCTGAGGTACGGCGGATCCCAGGGGTCCTATCCGTTGCCAGCATGAGCCACAGTCTTACCAATCATAACAATGGTACCTCCGACGTGTATTGGGGAGGTAAGGATCCGAAAGACTTCACGGAATTCGAGGTCATGAATATTGACTATGGGCTGATGGAAACGCTGGGTATGCAGATGAAAGAGGGTCGCGCATTTTCTCGCGACTTTGGTGCGGATACTGCTAAGGTCATCTTCAATGAAGCCGCTATCCGGTTTATGGGGCTCAAGAACCCGGTTGGTAAGACGGTAAAAGTTTGGGATGAGGACAGGCAGATAATAGGTGTAGCGAAGGATTTTAATTTTGAGTCCGTTCATGAAAAGATCAAGCCTCTGTTCTTCGAATTGAACCCGCGGAACGCTTATCGTTTCGTTGCAAAACTCCAGGCGGGCAAGGAAAAGCAATCCATCGATCGACTGCAACAGCTGTATAGCCGGTTTAACCCTGGCTTCTCTTTTAGCTATACCTTCCTGGACCAGGACTACCAGAACATATATGTAGCCGAAAGAAGGGTTTCCGTTCTATCCGGGTATTTTGCCGGCCTTGCCGTTCTCATATCCTGTCTTGGTCTGTTCGGCCTGGCTGCGTTTACTGCTCAAAAACGAAGTAAAGAGATCGGTATCCGAAAAGTGCTGGGCGCCACCGTGAGTAATGTAGTGCTGTTATTGTCAAAAGATTTTCTGAGGCTGGTGCTCGCCTCGATGGTTATAGCGTTCCCCCTGTCCTGGTGGGTCCTGACCCGATGGCTGAATGGTTTTGCCTATCGCATATCGATAGGCATTGGGGTGTTCATGGTAGCGGGGATGTTGATCACCCTGATCACGATCTGCACCATCGGTTTTCAGTCGGTCAAAGCGGCCCTGGCGAATCCTGTCAAGAGTTTAGCAACGGAGTGATGGCCAATGTGGTAGTTGGTTACGTCGGGGCTGATCTGGGGGCCCTGCATCAAAGCGGGACACTACACCGTATCAAAACCGGACGACGCAAAGTCCCCCGAACCTACAACTTCCTGGCAGACAGGGCTGTGTAAGATAGGCATGATATTGGAGCCCGGTTAACATTCTACTACAGCATGCTCTACAACTTCTTTAAGCTCGCAATCAGGACGCTCCGAAGACAGAGATGGTATACTTTCCTCAACGTCCTCGGCCTTTCGCTGGGCATCGCCGGAGGCCTGCTGCTTTTTCAATTTATCACCTATCATCTCGGGTTTGACCGGTATCACCGGAAAGCGGGTCAGTTGTACCGCGTCGTGTCCAGTCTTCATCTGGCAGATGGATCGGTAGTTAACGAACCGGGAGCGCCGCTGGATATCTCGGCCTCACTGAAGGAGCAGATTCCCGAAGTGAGGGACTATGCTGTATTGTTGAAGGTGCCGACGGTGACAGTAGGCGTGTCAGGGGCTAATGGACACAAGTTTTTTACGGAAAAAGAAACCCTTGCTTTTGCCACCCTCAGCTGGTTCAGCTTATTTGACTACACCTGGCTGAAAGGCAACCCCAGCCTTCTCCAGGAGTCTCACACGGCTGTCGTCACCCGAAGACTGGCTGCCAAATATTTCGGAAACGAGGACCCTATCGGTAAAACGATCAGCCTGGACAATGCGTTTACCGCCACGATAACCGGCGTACTGGAGGACCTTCCAGCCAACACAGACCTGCAAACGGAGCTGTTCCTGTCGAGGGCCAGCTTTACCAGCTGGCATCCCGAGGTCGAAAGGCAAATGCATGCCTCCTGGGGATTCATCAACTCCTGGGCGCAGTCCTTTGTATGGCTACCTGCTGGCGTTTCCGGGGGAAAGATCGGGAAGGCGATCGACCAGCTCAAGGCACAGCACTTCGGCGCTGACCTGCAGTCGGTATATCAGTTTCATTTGCAGCCGCTGAAAGAGATACATTTTGATGCCCGGTTTGGCGACGCGATGCGGTCATCCCTTCTCGTTACATTGGCGATCATTGCGACTTTTCTGGTGTTAATAGCCTGCTTCAATTTTGTTAATCTGGCAACCGCACAGAGCGGGAGACGGGCGCAGGAGATCGGGACGCGCAAGGTGCTGGGAGGTACGGCCGCTTCCATATTCTGGCAGTTCATGATCGAGACTGCCTGCATCGTATTGCTGGCGGCGGCGTTATCGCTGGTTTGGGTCTGTCTGGCGCTTCCGGTCTTCCGTGACTGGCTGCAGACCCGGCTGCCTTTCGACCTCCTGCGGGATAGGAGGCTGCAGTCCTTCCTGCTGCTGCTAACCTTTTTCGTCACTGTGGTGGCCGGCGCCTATCCGGCCCTGATCGTAAGCCGGTGGAAGCCTGTCAGCGCTCTGAAGCAACAGGTTGTAGGTTCGGTATTTGCACTTCTCCGCAAGGGGCTGGTCGTTCTTCAGCATGTCGTCGTACAGGCTTTGATCATCTGTACGCTCATTATTACATTGCAGGTAAGATACGTGAAGAATGTCGACCCGGGATTTAATAAGGAGTCTGTTGTAATGGTGCCGGTTCCGGATACGAGTGCAGGCAAGCAGAGCTGGTTGAAGCAACGCCTGGTGACTGATCCCGCTATTCGCTCGGTGAGCTTCTGTTATACTGCTCCTCTGACCGGCGAAAAATATATGGCCGGGTCCGTCAGCTATGACGCACGGGCCTGGGAAGACTTTGCCTCGAGGTCCATCCCCGCAGACTCCGGCTTTCTGCACACTTTTCAGCTGCAGCTGCTGGCAGGAAGAAACATTCGGTCCGGCGACAGCAGTCACGAGGTGCTCATCAACGAGACCCTGCTCCATAAGTTTGGATTCCACGCACCGGCACAGGTGATCGGCCACCGGATAGTGAACGGCGCTCTCGGCGACCTGCCCACCACTGTCGTCGGTGTGGTAAAGGACTTCAACGTGCAACCTTTGTACGGCGAGTTGCTGCCGGTGATGATCACCCCTTTCAGCCCACGATATAATTATGCCGCGATCAAGTTAGGCGGCGGCCGACAGGAGGAGGTGCGGCAGGCTATTCAAAAAGCCTGGCAAGCGACGTATCCAGATAAAGTTTTCGAATACCATTATGTAAACGAGGAAATGGATTCTTTTTACCATAAGGACGACCTACTGAACAAGCTGATCGATGTCACGGCGCTCGTTGCCATTATCATCAGCTGTCTGGGGTTGTCGGGGCTGATCTCTTTTTTCGCGGCACGGCGGACCAGGGAGATCGGTATCCGGAAAGTGCTGGGGGCGACAGTTCCGGGCATCGTATACCTGCTTTCAAAAGATTTCCTGATAATGGTGGCAGAAGCGCTGCTGGTTGCCGTGCCTGTCGCCTGGTATTTCATGAACGAATGGCTCCACAACTTTGCCTACCGGATCGCCATCGGCTGGTGGATATTTGCGCTGGCCGGCCTTTTGTCCACCCTTATCGCATTGTGTACCGTCGGCTACCAATCCATCCGGGCCGCCCTTGTTAACCCTGCGAAGAGCCTCCGGTCGGAGGGGTGACACGAACAAAGAATGAGAGACAAGTTCTTTGATGCTGTACGTTAGATGGCGGAAGGTCCGCCGGAGCCGGCATACAGGTGCAGGCTCCAAACCACCTTGTGCAATGTTA